>Ga0302314_10009407_pt1 | contig 17274 bp, 7 predicted proteins | sample III_Palsa_N2_3_FD_200533 | JGI IMG/M metagenome (GOLD analysis project Ga0302314, IMG submission 200533) | Peat permafrost microbial communities from Stordalen Mire near Abisko, Sweden - III_Palsa_N2_3 | ecosystem: Environmental > Terrestrial > Soil > Palsa > Peat permafrost | place: Sweden...
AATCCAGCGGGCCCAGGAACGCCACCGTGATCGGTAATGGCAGCGTCAGCGCCAGCGCGATCACCACCAATCCCATGCAGCCGAAGAACTTGCCCAGCACCAGTTCGGTGGGCGCCGTGGGCGAGGTCAGCAGCAATTCCAGCGTGCCGGAGCGGCGCTCCTCGGCCCAGGCGCGCATGGTCAGCGCGGCCACCAGGAAGATCAGCAGCAGCGGCATCCACTGGAACAGCGGGCGTACATCGGCCAGGTTGCGCTCGAAGAACGTGGCCACCCAGAAGAAGATGAACAGGGTCGCACCCAGAAACACGGCCAGAAATAAAAATGCCGCTGGCGAGGCAAAAAAACCGGTCAATTCCCTGGCGGCGATCTTCAGAATCTTACGCAGCATCACGCCTCCCCAGCTCGTTGACCTCGGCAAACACCGTCTCCAGAGTGCGCTGCTCACGACTGAGGCCGTACAGGGCAAAGCCGGCCCGATACACCGCCGCGCTCACGGCCGGTGCTACGGCTTCCGCGGCGTGCAGCGCATAGCGGTAACGCCCGCCGGTATCCTCCAGGAACTCGACCGAGGCCACGCCCTCAATGGATTGCAGCAGCGGCACTGCCGCCGACGGTTCACGGTCGAGCGTGACCAGCAGTCTGGTTTCGCTTTGCAGCTCATCCAGCCGCGCATCGATGACCTTGCGGCCCGCAAGCAGGATCAGCACCCGCTGACACACGGCCTGTACCTCCTGCAGGATGTGCGTCGATACGATCACGGTCGCCGACTGCGACAGCTCGCGGATCAGCGCGCGCATGTGCAGGATCTGCGTCGGATCCAGACCGTTGGTGGGTTCGTCGAGAATGATGATGTCCGGCCCGTGCAATATGGCCTGAGCGACACCGACCCGTTGCCGGTAACCGCGCGACAGGGTCTGGATGGATTGCGCGGCCTTGTCGCGCAGCTCGGTGCGCCGTATGGCCGTGGCCACGGCCGCCGCACGCCGTGCCGCCGGAATATCGTGCAATACCGCCTGATACTCGAGAAATTCGATCACCGTCATTTCCGGCCAGGCGGGACAGTTCTCGGGCAGATAACCCAGCCGCCGCTGAATCGCCGCCGTGTCGGTGGCGATGTCCAGCGCATCGATATGAATGCTGCCGCTGGTGGGTTCCAGGAACCCGGTCAGCATCTTCATGATGGTGGTCTTGCCGGCGCCATTGTGACCCATCAGCCCCACCACCTCGCCGGCCGGGATCGTGAAGCTGACGTCGTCGACCGCCAGGGAATCGCCATAGCGTCGCGACAGATGCTCAATCGTGATCATCGCAATTCCTCTATGGCGTCGGCGACAGGGGCGCAAGGATGGCACTGAGCAAGTCGGCGCTGCCCGGCAGGCGCTCCAGGTGCGCATAGCGCTCGCCGCCGTGGTAGTCGATGCGCAGCTGCTCGAGCTCGCCCTTGCGCGAGACAGTCAACTCGATGGGCTCGGAGCGGCCCTCGGCATCACGCACCGCCTGATGCAGCGCCTCGGGCGTATAGCTGCGCTGATTCACGCCCACGAGTTTGGCCTGCGGCACCAGTCCGGCGCGCCCGGCCGGCAGATCGGGCTGCACATCCATGACCTCGCCCGACTCATTGGCGATCAGCCCCAGCGAATCATTGAAATCGTCCTCGTGAAACATGCTCTTTACTTCCTGCACCAGCTCGTTGGGCTCGGCGTTATAGACCAGATGCCAGCCACAGGCCTCGACGGCGCGCCGCGCGTCGTCCGCGGCCCGCACTTGCCCCACGCGCGTATCGAAGTACGCCGCCCAGTCGAAGGGCTGGACCTGGTTGAGTGCGGCGATCAGATCGGCGCGCTGGTAGGGCAGCAGCCCCGGGGCACCGCTGCGGCCGCCATAGAAGCTCGCGGCAAAGCTGTTGAGACTGCGCGCTCCGCCGCTGCGCGCGCGGATCAGACAGTCGGCCTCGAGCCACAGCAGCGGCCCCTCCTGGTAGTAGTCGGTGGAGCGGCGCAGCGCCTGCCATGACTTCGGTGCCGGATACAGCAGCTGCGCCGCCGTGGCCGTGTCCTGCAGGGGCCGCCAGTCGCGTCCGGTGTGTCCGGCAGTCTTGGCGAACTCGTAGGCCAGATGCTCGCGCGCCTGCGCGGGGCTCTCGAGGCCCGCGCGGGTGGCCAGCACGTCCTCCCAATAACTGGTCATGCCCTCATAGACCCACAATAGCTGGCCATCCATTGGATCCTGGTAGTTCTTGGTCGCCAGGCCCGCGGGACGCCGGAACTTGCCGTTCCAGGAATGCGTCATCTCGTGCGCCAGCAGCGTGCCGGCGAGGATGGCGTTGTTGGGGTCGACCAGCCCGAGTTCGGCCACATGATTGTCACTGGATTCGTGGTGCTCGAGCCCGTCCTCATGATCCGACCCCTGCGCTTCGACCAGAAAACGGTAGCTGCCGTAGTGACGGGCGTGAAACAGGGCACCGGTCTGCTCCACCAGCTTGCGCACGGCCTCGACGCGTTCGGCCGGCACCTCCAGGTCCTGCTCGGTCTCGCCGAACACGTCCAGGTAATGCTTGATCGGCTCCGCGCCGGGCGTGACCTCGAACTCGCGAAAGTGCGAGCCCATCATCAGCGGAGAATCCACCAGCGTGGTCAGGCTGGTGACGGCAAAGCCCACCTGATCCCCGGCGCGCTCGGGCGCAGGCAGAGCGCTGGCGAACTGCCAGCCGGGCGGCAACAGCACCGAGGCCTTGACCCAGACCTGATCGGAGCGGGCTCCGGCCGGGTACAGCACCACCTGATTCCACAGCAGATCCCCCAGGGTCGGGGTTGCAGTATTGCCGATGCTGAAATCATCGCCCTCCGAGTACTCGCCCACCGAGGTGAAATCCGCCTCGATCGATGCCGCGGCCGCCGGCACTTCGATCCTGAAGGCATACATATCGAATGGATCGCGAGTCCACTTGAGCACTGCCCCGGTGTCGGGCAGCACAAAGCGGATATTGACCAGGTCGGTGATGGGTCCGGTGGGGCTGTGGTCGCCCGGCAGCCATTTCGGATACACCAGTGTCACGACCTGCGCCCGTGCGCTGCGCGCCAGCGGTACGGTTTCGCGCGCCGACACCAGCGCGCGCGGAAATTGCGTGGCATCCACGCTCAGCGTGATCGGCGCCGTGGGCAGCGCGCCCAGTGCCCACAGCGCCATCGCAGCACCTGCGCTCATGCGGCCGCCGCCGGCCGCTCGCCGCGTGCGGCCGCCGCCTTGGCCTGCTGCTCGGGCATGGACAGCAAGCGAGCGGTGTTGACCAATGCCATATGCGTCAGCGCCTGTGGAAAATTGCCCAGCATTCGTTTGCTGCGCGGGTCGTACTCTTCGGCCAGCAGACCGACATCATTGCTCAATGCCAGCAGCCGCTTGAACAACGCCTCGGCCTCAGCGCGCCGTCCGGTCAGCACATAGCAGTCGGCCAGCCAGAACGAACACGGCAGAAATGTTCCCTCACCCGCCGGCAACGCGTCCACCTGCGTCTCGGTGGCATAGCGCTGCACCAGCCCATCGACCACCAGATGACGCTCGATGGCCGCGATAGTTCCGATCACCCTCGGATCATCGGCGGCAAGAAATCCGACCTGGGGAATCAACAGCAGACTGGCATCGAGATGCGCAGCGTCATAGGCCTGCACAAACGAGTTGCTCGCCCGGTCAAAACCCTGCTCACACACCTGCGCGTGTATGGCATCGCGGATCTGCCGCCAGCGCTCGAGCGGCGCCTCGAGCCCCCCCGCCTCGGCATCCTTGATGGCGCGATCGAAAGCCACCCAGGCCATGACCTTGGAATGCGTGAAATGGCGCCGCGGGCCGCGCACTTCCCAGATTCCCTCATCGGGCTGCTGCCAGTGCGCCTCCAGGAATTTGAGCATCAGCAGCTGGAAATTCCACACCGCCGGCTCCGGCTCCAGGCCGGCAGCGCGCGCCAGATGCAGGGCATCCATGATCTCGCCATAGACATCGAGCTGAAATTGTCTCGACGCCGCATTGCCCACGCGCACCGGCGCCGCACCGGCGTATCCGGGCAACCAGGGCAGTTCAATCTCATCCAGGCGCCGCACACCGGTGACGCTGTAGAGAATCTGCAGATCTTCCGGCGATCCGGCCACCGCACGCAGCAGCCACTCGCGCCACGCCACGGCCTCCTGCTGATAACCGGCCAGCAGCAGTGCATTCAAAGTGAAGGTCGAATCGCGCAGCCAGCAGAAGCGGTAGTCCCAGTTACGCACGCCGCCCAGCTGCTCGGGCAGCGAGGTGGTGGGCGCAGCCACCATGCCTCCGGTGGGCTTGTACGTCAGTGCCTTCAGAGTGATCAGCGAACGCAGCACAGACTCGTGCCATGGCCCCTGATCGTTGCAAAAGTCGGACCACTTTCGCCACTGCTTCTCGCTCTCGGCCAGCACTGCCTGCGCATCCACGCCGGGCAACAACTGCGCATGCGACGGACGGTAATTGATTGCGAACGACTGGCGATCGCCGGCGCCAAGCGTGAACTCGGCGACGCTCTTCATGTTCTCCGGCTCGATCGGCACCGTAGCCGTCAATTCCAGTGTGTCTGGGCCGGCCGTCAGCAACAGCGCATCGCCCGAACGACGCACCCACGGCATGATGGCGCCATAGTCGAACCGCACGATGAGTTCCATGCGCACCAACACCTGGCCGCTCAGGCCCTCGACCATGCGCACCACATCCCAACGATGATCCGACAACGGCATGAAGTCGGTGACGCGGATCGCGCCATCGGCGGTATGGAACTCCGTGTCCAGAATCAGCGTGCCGGGCCGATAGCTGCGCTGCACGCGGCTCACCTGCGCCTTTGGCGCCAGCAGCCAACGCCCGTGCTCGGGCCCGCCCAGCAGCGCCGCGAAACACGCGCCGGAATCAAAGCGCGGAAAGCACAGCCAATCGATCGAGCCATCGCTGCCCACCAAAGCGGCGGTATGACAGTCGCCAATCAGCGCATAGTTCTCGATGGGCAGCGGCATCAATTACTCGCGATGCCGGCGCTGTTGGCGCTGGCCAGCTCGAGTTGCTCGGTGGCCTTCATCCAGGCTGCCTCCACGGCTGCGATCGACTGTGCCACGCGCGCCTGCTCCTTGAGCAGTTTGCTCACCCGCGCGGCATCATCGGGCACGTCGCCCAGCTCCTGCTCGAGTTTCTGGCGCTCGGCGCTCAAGTGCTCGAGCTTGCGCTCGTGCTCGGCGATGGCGGCCCGCAGCGGGCTCACCGCGGCGCGTTGCTGCGCCTGGGCGCGTTTGCGCTGCTTGCGGGTGTCAGCAGATTCGGCCGCGACTGCTGGCGCTGCGGACGTCGCTGACAGTGCAGCCGCCGGTGTCGCTGCGGCCGCCGATGTCGCTGCCGCCGGTGACGCAGCAGTCGCCAGCCAGCGCGCGTAGTCATCGAGATCGCCATCGAACGGATCGGCGCGGCCATTGGCCACCAGCCGAAATTCATCCACCACGGTGCTGAGCAGGTGACGGTCGTGCGAGACCAGCACCACCGCACCCTCGTAATCCTGCAGCGCCACGGCCAGCGCCTGACGCATTTCCAGATCCAGATGATTGGTGGGCTCATCGAGTAACAGCAGATTCGGACGCTGATAAGCCACCAGCGCCAACACCAGCCGCGCTTTCTCTCCGCCCGAGAACGGCGCCACCGGCTCGAACACCCGATCGCCGCGAAAGCCGAAGCCCGCCAGAAAGTCGCGCAGGTCCTGCTCCGGCGCGCGCGAGCGCTCGCCGCGCAGACGATCATCCAGATCCCGCAGCTGCTGCAGCGGCGAGTCCTTGACCGCCAGCTGTTCGAGCTGATGCTGCGCGAAGTAGCCCAGCCGCAGATCGCGCGCCTCAGTACGCACGCCGGCCATGGGCGATAGCTCTGCCGCCAGCAGTTTCATCAGCGTCGACTTGCCGGCGCCATTGCGCCCGAGCAGCGCGATCCGATCACCCGGCGCGATCGTGAGGTTCACACCGCGGATGATCTCGCGGCCGTCGTAACCGGCCGACTGATTCTCGAGCGCCAGCAACGGGCGCGGCAGCTTCGCGGGGCTGGCGAAGGAAAACTCGAACGGCGAGTCCACGTGCGCCGGCGCTATGCGCTGCATGCGCTCCAGCGCCTTCAGGCGGCTCTGCGCCTGGCGCGCCTTGCTGGCTTTGGCGCGGAAACGCTCGACGAACGACTCCATGTGGCGGATCTCGCGCTGCTGGCGCGTGAACAGCGAGGCCTGCTCAGCCAGCTCGCTGGCGCGCTGCGTCTCGAAGGCCGAGTAGTTGCCGCGGTAGGCACGCGCGTGGCCGTGCTCGAGGTTGACGATGCGGTTGGTGACCCGGTCCAGAAACTCACGATCATGCGCGATCAATAACAAGGTGCCCGGATATTCACGCAACCAGACCTCGAGCCATAGAATGGCATCGAGATCCAGATGGTTGGTGGGCTCATCGAGCAGCAGCAGATCCGAGCGGCACATGAGCGCCTGCGCGACGTTGAGGCGCACGCGCCAGCCGCCGGAGAAAGCGCGCACCGCACGCCCCTCGTCGGCGCTCGAGAACCCCAGGCCGTGCATAAGTTGTCCGGCGCGCGCGCGCGCATCGTAGCCGCCGATGGCGGCATATCGGCCATGCAGCTCGCCGAGCTTGAGGCCGTCATCGGCATGCTCGGCCGCGGCCAGCTGCTGCTCGACCGCGCGCAGCTCGGCGTCCCCGTCGAGCACGAATTCGATAGCCGCACGATCGGTGGCCAGCAGCTCCTGCGAAACGTGCGCCACGGACAGGTTCGAAGGCATGTCGAAACTGCCGGCCTCCGGCTGGATTTCGCCGCGCACCAGCGACAGCAGACTCGACTTGCCGCTGCCATTTTCGCCGGTGATGCCGACTTTTTCGCCGCGAAAGAGGCTGAAGGTAGCGCCGGTGAATAACGGGCGCTGACCGCGGCGAATACTGAGGTCGGTGAAGTTGAGCATAAAGGGCGCGGAGCCTATAGAGCGCTGCCGTCCGGATCAAGCGCCCAGGCCGTTCCGCAACCACAGTAAGCAAGCGGCAGCGGCCACGAAGCGGCCAGGCAGCGGCCCAGGAGCGGCTTAGCTGCCACGTGCTGGCCCTGCTGCTGCCTGGTGCCGGCTCCAGCGGCCGGTGCGTGGCCTTCAATTTTTGTAATTTCGGGTGTTATAACTTCTGTAATAACACCCGAATTTCCAAAAAAACGCCCGGCGCCGCGCCAAGCGGGCCACTCACCACTCAGACTCCAGGGACGCCGGAGACGCCGGAGACGCCGGGGACGGCAGACCACGCTTGCATTGCGACCTGTTTATATCGTAAGATATATTTTATAACGTGTTTTACAACTTGCAGGACTCATCATGCACAGGTTCTTTGATTGCCGTAACGATGCGGCCACGCAGCGCCGATTCTTTATGGGCCGGCATCGTTCCGGCCGGGGTTTTCGAGGCTTTGGACCGGGCGAATCGGATATGGGGGGCCGCGGCGGATTCGGCGGCGGACACTTTCCCACGGGCCGCAAACTCGGATCCGCCGATCTGCAGCTGCTGTTGCTGTTGCTGCTGGAGGCCGCGCCCAGCCACGGCTACGAACTCATTAAAGTGCTCGAGGATCGCTCGGGCGGCTTCTACAGCCCAAGCCCGGGCATGATCTACCCGGCGCTGACTTATCTGGAAGAGCTGGGCTACACCACCGCCACCATGGACGGCACCAAGAAGCAGTACCACATCACCGCGGCCGGTCAGGCTCATCTGGCACAACACCGCAGCGAAGCCGAGGCCATGCTCGGGCAGCTCGAACGTCTGAGCCACCGCATGCGCCGCATGCGCCGCGCATTTGAAGGCGAGGCGAGCGCGGGCGAGTCCGACGCGGCTGCCGCTGCCCCAGCCGCCGCCGCTGCTGCTGCCACCGTCGCCGATCGCGGCGCCGGCCCGGTACTTGATGCGCGGGTCAATCAGGTGCTCGCGCGCCTGCGAGTGGAGGCCGCGCGCCATCGGCCCAACGACGGCGGTCCGCGCGGCAGCGGCGATCGCGACCCGCAGCGTTACGCAGAATTCGGATTCTCGATCCATCCCGAGCAGGGTGAGCTGATCTACTTGCTTTGCCGGGCACTGCGCGCCACCCGCGTTGCTGAATTTGCCACCTCAGTGGGTGTCTCGACGCTGTACTTCGCCGCGGCCGTGCGCGACAACGGCGGCGGTACCGTGATCGGATCGGAACTTGTGCCGGAAAAGGTTGCCGCAGCCAGGGCCAATCTGCAGCAGGCGGGTCTCGCGGACTATGTCGAGCTGCGCGAAGGCGATGCGCGCGAGACTCTGCGCGATCTGGGCGGCCCGCTGGATTTCGTGCTGATCGATGGCTGGCCCACCGGCGATGAGCCGTCGCTGGCCAGGCAGGTGTTTGAGATTGTCGCTCCCCAGATCCGCAGCGGCGGTATGGTCATGAACGACAACGCCGAGCCCGACTACCTGGCCTACGTACGCAATCCCGCCAACGGGTTCGTGTCGATGACTCTGCCGCTCAAAGGCGGCACGGAGCTGTCGCTGAAACTCTAAAAAGCCCCGCCAAGTTTGCGCCTGGCGGGGCGTGTTTGCGCGTGACGGGCGGTTAGGCCGTTAGCTCGCCGCGCTCTCTTCCTCGCTGACCGGGGTGTCCTCCATCTCGCCGACTGCGCCGCCGACGTCCATGAAGCTGCGCCGGCCGCTCTCGTCGAGCTTGCGCCGCCGGTGCGAATGGGCGGCGAAGCCCGTGCCCGCCGGAATCAGGCGGCCGACGATGACGTTTTCCTTCAGTCCGCGCAGATCGTCCTTGAGGCCGCGTACCGCGGCTTCGGTCAGCACGCGCGTGGTCTCCTGGAACGATGCCGCCGAAATGAACGACTCGGTTGCCAGCGATGCCTTGGTGATGCCCAGCAGCACCGGCTGCAAGCGCGCCGCCTGCTTGCCCTCGGTCTCAATGCGATCATTGATATCGAGCGCACGTGAGCGGTCCATCTGCTCGCCGCGCAGCAGCGAGGTCTCGCCGATCGAGACCACCTCGGTCTTGCGCAGCATCTGGCGGATGATCACCTCGATGTGCTTGTCGTTGATCTTCACGCCCTGCAGACGGTAGACGTCCTGGATCTCGCGCACCAGATAGTTCGCGAGTGCCTCGACGCCCTGCAGCCGCAGAATGTCGTGCGGATTGGGCTCGCCGTCGGCGATGACCTCACCACGCTCGACCGTCTCGCCTTCGAACACGTTGAGCTGGCGCCACTTCGGAATCAGCTCCTCGTACTTGTCGGCATCGTCGCTGGTGATCACCAGACGCCGCTTGCCCTTGGTCTCCTTGCCGAAGCTGACGGTGCCGCTCTTCTCGGCCAGGATGGCCGGGTCCTTCGGTTTACGCGCCTCGAACAGATCCGCGACCCGCGGCAGACCGCCGGTGATGTCACGGGTCTTGGAGGATTCCTGCGGGATGCGCGCGATGATGTCGCCGATCGACACCTTGGCGCCGTCTTCGAGATTGATCAACGCGCCCGAGGGCAACGTGTACACCGCGGGAATCACGGTGTTGGCAAACGTGACTTCCTTGCCCTTGGCGTTCAGCAGTTTGATGGTGGGCTTCAGATCCTTGCCGCCGCGCTGCTTGGCATCCATGACCACCGTGGAGGACAGGCCTGTGACCTCATCCACCTGCGTGGCCACCGTCATGCCGTCGACGAAGTCCTGGAACTTGATGAAGCCCGCGACCTCGGTGACCACCGGATGCGTATGCGGATCCCAGGTGGCTACCACCTGCCCGCCCTTGACGCTGGTGCCTTCCTTTGCCGTGATCGTGGCGCCGTATGGAATTTTGTAGCGCTCGCGCTCGCGGCCGAACTCATCGACTACACCGATTTCGCCCGAACGCGACACAGCCACCAGATGCCCCTTCTCGTGCTCGACGGTCTTGATGTGATGGAAGCGCAGCACACCCTTGTTGCGGATTTCCACACTGCTGGCCGCCGCGGCCCGTGAGGCCGCGCCGCCGATGTGGAAGGTGCGCATGGTCAGCTGCGTTCCGGGCTCGCCGATGGATTGCGCAGCGATCACGCCCACCGCCTCGCCGATGTTGATCAGCCGGCCTCGGGCCAGATCGCGCCCGTAGCACTTGCCGCACACGCCGTAGCGCGTCTGGCAGGTGATCGGGGAGCGCACGTCGATCTGATCGACGCCTTCCTGCTCGAGCAGGCGCACCAGGTGCTCATCGAGCAAGGTGCCGGCAGGCACCAGCACGTCTTCCTTGCCCGGCTTGTGCACGTCGGTTGCGGTCACGCGGCCGAGCACGCGCTCGCCCAGACCCTCGACCACGTCGCCGCCTTCGACCAACGGCGCCATGACCAGCCCGTTGGTGGTGCCGCAATCCTCTTCGGTCAACACCAGATCCTGCGCCACGTCGACCAGGCGACGGGTCAGGTAACCGGAGTTCGCGGTCTTCAGCGCAGTATCGGCCAGACCCTTGCGGGCGCCGTGCGTGGAGATGAAGTACTGCAACACGTTGAGACCTTCACGGAAGTTCGCCGTGATCGGGGTCTCGATGATGGAGCCGTCGGGCTTGGCCATCAGGCCGCGCATGCCGGCCAGCTGCCGGATCTGCGCCGCCGAGCCGCGCGCGCCGGAGTCGGCCATCATGAAGATGGAGTTGAACGACTTCTGCCGCTGCTTGACGCCGCGGCTGTCGATGGCCTCTTCGGTACCGAGCTTTTCCATCATGGCCTTGGCGACCTGATCGTTGGCGCGCGACCAGATGTCGACCACCTTGTTGTAGCGCTCGCCGTTGGTCACCAGACCGGATGAGTACTGGTCCTGGATTTCCTTGACCTCGCGATCGGCAGCCGCCACCAGTTTGGTCTTCTGCTCCGGAATCACGATGTCGTCGATGCCGAAGGACACCGCCGAACGGGTGGCATAGTGAAAGCCCATGTACATGAGCTGGTCGGCGAACACCACGGTCTCCTTGAGACCCAGCACGCGATAGCAGGCATTGATGCAGGCCGAGATGGCCTTCTTGGTCATGTCCTGATTGATGATGTCGAACGACAGTCCGCGCGGCAGGATCTCGGACAGCAATGCCCGGCCCACCGTGGTCGCGATCAGCCGGCGGCGGGCTTTGAGCTCGCCGTCCTGCTGCACGTACTCGCGCAGACGCACCTTGACCTTGGCCTGCAGATCCACGGTGCGGCTCTCGTAGGCGCGATGAGCTTCCTGCACGTCGGTGAAGAACATGCCTTCGCCGATGGCGCCGACTTTCTCGCGCGTCAGATAGTACAGACCCAGCACCACGTCCTGTGAAGGCACGATGATGGGATCGCCATTGGCGGGCGAGAGGATGTTGTTCGAAGACATCATCAGCGCGCGCGCTTCGAGCTGTGCTTCCAGCGACAGCGGCACGTGCACCGCCATCTGGTCGCCGTCGAAGTCGGCATTGAAGGCCGTGCACACCAGCGGATGCAGCTGTATGGCCTTGCCCTCGATCAGCACCGGCTCGAACGCCTGAATGCCTAAGCGGTGCAGGGTCGGAGCGCGGTTGAGCAGCACCGGGTGTTCGCGAATGACCTCTTCGAGAATATCCCAGACTTCCGGGCCCTCGCGCTCCACCAGCCGCTTGGCGGCCTTGATGGTCGAGGCTTCGCCGCGCAATTGCAGTTTGTGGAAAATGAATGGCTTGAACAGTTCGAGCGCCATCTTCTTCGGCAGCCCGCACTGATGCAGACGCAGGGTAGGACCGACCACGATGACCGAACGGCCAGAGTAGTCGACACGCTTGCCGAGCAGGTTCTGACGGAACCGGCCCTGCTTGCCCTTGATCATGTCGGCCAGTGACTTGAGCGGCCGGCGGTTGGTGCCGGTGATGGCGCGCCCACGGCGGCCGTTGTCGAGCAGCGCATCGACCGCTTCCTGCAGCATGCGCTTCTCGTTGCGCACGATGATGTCGGGGGCCGAGAGCTCGAGCAGACGGCGCAGCCGGTTGTTGCGGTTGATCACGCGGCGATACAGATCGTTCAGATCCGAGGTCGCGAAGCGGCCGCCATCCAGCGGCACCAATGGCCGCAGGTCCGGCGGCAGCACCGGCAGCACGGTCATGACCATCCACTCGGGCTTGTTGCCCGAATCGATGAACGACTCGCACAGTTTCAGGCGCTTGGACAGGCGCTTGAGCTTGGTCTCGGACGCGGTGGCGCCCATGTCCTCGCGCACCTTGATGACTTCGGCCTTGAGCTCCATGGTGCGCAGCAGCTCGAACACGGCCTCGGCGCCCATGCGGGCATCGAACTCATCGCCGTGCTCCTCGATGGCCTCGAGATACATCTCATCGGTCAGCAGCTGGCCGCGCTGCATGGGCGTCATACCTGGATCGATGACCACGAAGGCCTCGAAGTACAGCACGCGCTCGATCTCGCGCAGCGTCATGTCCAGCATCAGGCCGATGCGCGAGGGCAGCGACTTGAGGAACCAGATGTGCGCCACCGGGCTCGCCAGTTCGATGTGGCCCATGCGCTCGCGCCGGACCTTGGACTGCGTGACCTCGACGCCGCATTTCTCGCACACCACGCCGCGATGCTTGAGGCGCTTGTACTTGCCGCACAGGCACTCGTAATCCTTGACCGGGCCAAAGATCTTGGCGCAGAACAGGCCGTCCCGCTCCGGCTTGAAGGTGCGGTAGTTGATCGTCTCGGGCTTGCGTACTTCGCCGTACGACCAGGCTCGTACCATCTCGGGCGAAGCCAGGCCGATCTTGATCGAGTCGAAATTCTCGACCGGTGCCTGCTGCTTGAAGAGCTTGAGTAGATCTTTCATTGAGTTACCTCGAGGCTGTCGCCTCTAGTCCTGCTCGAGTTCGATGTTGATGCCGAGCGAACGTATTTCCTTGACCAGCACGTTGAAGGACTCGGGCATGCCCGCCTTCATCTCGTGATTGCCGTCGACGATGCTCTTGTACATCGCGGTACGGCCGATGGTGTCGTCCGATTTGACCGTGAGCATTTCCTGCAGCGTGTAGGCCGCGCCATAGGCTTCCAGTGCCCAGACCTCCATTTCGCCGAAGCGCTGGCCGCCGAACTGCGCCTTGCCTCCGAGCGGCTGCTGCGTGACCAGGCTGTACGGCCCGGTGGAACGCGCGTGCATCTTGTCGTCGACCAGGTGGTTGAGCTTGAGCATGTACATGTAGCCCACGGTCACCTGCCGGTCGAAACGCTCACCGGTGCGGCCGTCGTACAACCAGGTCTGGCCCGACAACGGTACCTCGGCCAGCGCCAGCAGACCCTTGATGTCCGCCTCACCGGCGCCGTCGAACACCGGCGTCGCCATGGGCACGCCTTCCTTGAGATTGCGCGCCAGTTCGAACACTTCCTTGTCGTTGAACTCGCCGAAGCGCTCTTTCTGGCCAGCGGTCTCGTTGTAGATCTTCTCGAAGAACGCGCGCAGCTCGGAGGCCTGCGCCTGTGCCTCGAGCATGCGCCCGATCTTGAGTCCGAGACCCTTGGCCGCCCAGCCCAGATGCGTCTCGAGCACCTGGCCGACGTTCATGCGCGAAGGCACGCCCAGCGGATTGAGCACGATGTCGACCGGAGTGCCGTCTTCCAGATACGGCATGTCTTCGACCGGAACGATGGTCGAGATCACGCCCTTGTTGCCGTGACGTCCGGCCATCTTGTCGCCCGGCTGCACGCGGCGTTTGACCGCCAGGTACACCTTGACCATCTTGAGCACGCCCGGGGCCAGATCATCACCGGCCGTGATCTTGGCGCGCTTCTCTTCCAGGCGCTTGTCGAATGCCTTCTGCTGCGTCTGCATGCGCTCGGCCGCAGCCTCGAGGGCACCGATGGCCTCCTCGTCATCGACGCGGATCTGGAACCACTCCTCGCGCGGCAGCGAATCCAGATACTCGGCGGTGATCTTGGTGCCGCCCTTGAGCTTCTTCGGACCACCCGCGGCGGTGTGATTGAGCAGCATGCCGCGCACGCGCTGGAACAGATCGTCCTCGAGAATACGGCGCTGATCCTGCAGGTCCTTGCGCACCCGCTCGATCTCGGACTTCTCGATCGCCTGTGCGCGCGAATCCTTCTCGATGCCATCGCGCGTGAACACGCGCACGTCGATCACGGTGCCGTCCATGCCGGGCGGCACGCGCAGCGAGGTGTCCTTCACGTCCGAGGCCTTCTCGCCGAAGATCGCGCGCAGCAGCTTCTCTTCCGGAGTCAGCTGGGTCTCGCCCTTGGGCGTGACTTTGCCGACCAGGATGTCGCCCGCGCGCACCTCGGCGCCGATGAAGGCGATACCCGCCTCATCGAGCTTGGCCAGGGCCGCATCGCCGACATTGGGAATGTCGGCCGAAATCTCCTCCGGCCCGAGCTTGGTGTCGCGCGCGACGCAGGTCAGCTCCTCGATATGGATGGTGGTGAAGCGATCCTCCTGCACCACACGCTCGGAGATCAGGATCGAGTCCTCGAAGTTGTAGCCGTTCCAGGGCATGAACGCGACCAGCATGTTCTGGCCCAGCGCCAATTCGCCCAGGTCGGTCGAGGGACCGTCGGCCACCACGTCGCCGCGCGCAATCGTGTCAGCGGCATTGACCAGCGGCCGCTGGTTGATGCAGGTGTTCTGATTGGAGCGCGTGTACTTGGTCAGGTTATAGATGTCCACGCCCGGCTCGCCGGCCAGGGTCTCATCGTCGTGCACGCGCACGACGATGCGCGAGGCATCCACCGAATCGATGGTGCCGCCACGGCGCGCGACCACGGCCACGCCCGAGTCGATGGCCACCGGCCGCTCCATGCCCGTACCCACCAACGGGGTCTGCGAGCGCAAGGTCGGCACCGCCTGGCGCTGCATGTTCGAACCCATGAGCGCGCGGTTGGCATCGTCATGCTCGAGGAACGGGATCAGCGAGGCCGCCACCGACACGATCTGCTTCGGCGAGACGTCCATGTAGTTGATGCGCTCGCGCGGCATCAAGGTGAACTCACTCTGGAAGCGGCAGGAGACCAGCTCGTCGCCGAGCTCGCCGCTGGCGCTGGTGCGCGCATTGGCCTGCGCGATCGCGAACTCGCCCTCCTCGATGGCCGACAGGTAATCGATGCGATCAGTCACGCGGCCGGCCTCTACGCGCCGATACGGGGTCTCGAGGAACCCGTACTTATTGGTACGCGCATACACCGACAGCGAATTGATCAGACCGATATTCGGTCCTTCCGGCGTCTCGATCGGGCACACGCGCCCGTAGTGCGTGGGATGCACGTCACGCACTTCAAAGCCGGCGCGCTCACGCGTGAGGCCGCCAGGCCCAAGCGCGGAGACGCGGCGTTTGTGCGTGACTTCCGACAGCGGATTGTTCTGGTCCATGAACTGCGAGAGCTGCGAGGAGCCGAAGAACTCCTTGACCGCGGCCGCCACCGGCTTGGCGTTGATCATCTCCTGCGGCATCAGCGGCTCGGACTCGGCGATGGTGAGCCGCTCCTTGACCGCGCGCTCGACGCGCACCAGGCCGACGCGAAAGGCGTTCTCGGCCATCTCGCCGACGCTGCGTACACGGCGGTTGCCCAGGTGATCGATGTCATCGACCGTGCCGTTGCCGTTGCGGATGTCGATCAGCACCTTGAGCACGTCGAGGATGTCTTCCTTCGACAGGATCAGGGAACCGGTGATCTCCTTGCGGCCCACGCGGCGGTTGAACTTCATGCGGCCCACGCCCGAGAGGTCGTAGCGCTCGTTGTTGAAGAACAGGTTGTTGAACAGGTTCTCGGCCGCATCCTTGGTCGGCGGCTCGCCCGGCCGCATCATGCGATAGATCTCGACCAGCGCCTCCATGCGGGTCTTGGTCGGATCGATGCGCAGGGTGTCCGAGATGTACGGACCGCGGTCGAGGTCGTTGGTATAAAGAGTATTGACCTCGGTGATACCGGCCTCGACCAGCTTCTGACAGCTGGCTGCGGTCAATACCTCGTTGGCCTTGGCGATGATCTCGCCGGTGTCCTTGTTGATCAGATCCTGCGCCAGGATCTTGCCGAACAGGTATTCACGCGGCACGGCCAGCAGCTTGACACCCGAGTCCTCGAGCTGGCGCACGTGGCGCGCGGTGATGCGGCGGCCTTCCTCGACGATCATGGTGTCGCCGACTTTGATATCGAAAATCGCGGTCTCGCCGCGCAGGCGCTGCGGCACCAGCTGCATGGCGGCCGAGTCCTTGTGCAGTTCGAAGGTGTTCTTCTCGAAGAACACATCCAGGATCTCGGTCTCGTTCATGCCCAGCGCACGCAGGATGATCGAAACCGGGAGCTTGCGGCGCCGGTCGATGCGCGCGAACACGCAGTCCTTGGGATCGAATTCGAAGTCGAGCCAGGAGCCGCGATAGGGAATGATGCGCGCTGAGAACAGCAGCTTGCCGGAGGAATGGGTCTTGCCGCGGTCGTGATCGAAGAACACGCCCGGGGAGCGGTGCAACTGACTGACGATGACACGCTCGGTGCCATTGACGATGAAGGTGCCGTTGTCGGTCATGAGCGGCAGCTCGCCCAGATAGACTTCCTGCTCGCGCACGTCCTTGATCGGCTTCTTGGCGCCGGCGGCTTCCTTGTCGTACACGATCAGCCGCACTTTGACGCGCAGCGGCGCGGCATAGGTCAGCCCGCGCAGCTGGCATTCCTTGACGTCGAACACCGGATCGCCGAGCCGGTAGTTGACGTATTCGAGCACCGCGTTGCCCGAGTAGCTGGAGATCGGAAACACGCTTTTGAATGCCGCATGCAGGCCGGTACTCAGCCGCGCCTCCTCGCTCGTATCCGCCTGCAGGAAGCTGCGGTAGGAGTCGAGTTGGATGGCGAGCAGATAAGGCACCTCAAGAATGCTCGGCTGTTTGCCGAAATTCTTGCGGATGCGCTTTTTCTCGGTGAATGAATAAGGCATCGTGTCACCCTCTCAACAAAACAAAAACGCGCGCGCAGGGAGCAAGAGCCGGCGCCCGCCGACTCAGCCCCCGCACGCGATACGCGGTGCAGGCAAGAAGCATGGAGGTTATTTGACCTCCACCTTCGCGCCTACGTCTTCGAGCTTCTTCTTGATGGTTTCGACATCGCCCTTGGAAATGCCTTCCTTGACCGTCGAGGGCACGCCCTCGACCAGGTCCTTGGCTTCCTTGAGGCCCAGACCGGTGATCTCGCGGATCACCTTGATGACGGTGACCTTCTTGTCGGCCGGGTATTCCTTGAGCGTGACGGTGAATTCCGTCTGCTCCT
>Ga0302314_10009408_pt1 | contig 17270 bp, 16 predicted proteins | sample III_Palsa_N2_3_FD_200533 | JGI IMG/M metagenome (GOLD analysis project Ga0302314, IMG submission 200533) | Peat permafrost microbial communities from Stordalen Mire near Abisko, Sweden - III_Palsa_N2_3 | ecosystem: Environmental > Terrestrial > Soil > Palsa > Peat permafrost | place: Sweden...
CCTGAGCATTTCCGACCCTCCGCGCCGTTTTCGCCTGGCATCATGCGCGCCACGGGGCTGCCTGAAGCAAGTGGCGAACCAGACGCCGCTGCCGTAGCTCAGCGCGATCCCGCCGATGCCTCGGCCGCCAGCGATTGAACCAAGGCCATCATCGGTTCGCGGGCCGCGGGCGTTGTCTGCACGGGTGCGAAAAAATCCTCGCCGGCCAGCCAGCGCGCCTCCGCGTCCGGGAGGCTCACCGCCAGCCACAGCGCGTGGTTGAGTTCATACGCCCTGTCGTCGAGCCGCGCCGCCTGCAACGCCGCGAGCAGGCACAGCAGGTGGGCGTCCCGCAGCACGAAGGGGACGGACGCCACCGGAATGCGCGTGACGCCATCGTGGAACGCGTCCTCGCAGGCACGAACGCTGCCGCTGTTCGCGGCGCGGCAGACCAGGGGCCGGGCCGCATAGCCGGAGCAGACGCCGGCTTCCAGCATGCCGCAGGGCCGGCGGTGCCGCTGCCTGTCCTCGGGGCCGGCACCGGCAGTCGCGGCATGGGCTGCCTCGATGCGGCGCAGCGCCGCTTCCCGGCTGGGTCCCGGTTGCCCGAGCACGTGGCGGGCGATCCGGAACACCTCCGGCGCGGTTGCCGCCACGATGTCGTAGCAACAGAAGGAGCAACCGCGCTGGCATTGCAGCGGGATTTCCGCCGGATGGATCGTTGCGGAGCGTTCGAAGACCTTAAACGACATCTCGGCCGCGTCGGACGCCCGCGAATTGCTGTGCCGGTTCGACAGGATGCGGATCAGCGACTGCGTATGGACGACAAGCGGCGCAATCCCCCCGCCCGGAGGCAGGCCGCGCTTCTCATAGGATTGCCGGGCGTCCTTTTCGGCGGCTCGTCGCTGCTGACGGGATCGGGGTGGCAACATGAGCCGCAATCCCCGCGGCTTTTGCCGCCAACGATCTGAGCGCGCTGGCTCCGGGAGTAGGGCTCGAACCTACGACCGAGCGGTTAACAGCCGCTTGCTCTACCACTGAGCTATCCCGGACCATCGCGGGCGCCCCCTATAGCGGAGGCTTGGGCACGACGCAAAGGGGGGCGCGCCGGTTTTTGACATGGCGCACATGCGGGCCCGGCCGGCCCAGGCCAGCGGCAGCCGGCGCAGTTGGCGGCAAGCACGTCAAGCGTAGCTTGACCGGAGGTTGCGGCTGCGCCGATCCTTGGCGCGCGCAGACACAGGGAGCGCCCCATGGACCAGACCCCCAGAAAGATCCCGGCCCGCCGCGGCAAGGCAGCGCACGTCAAGCAGGGCCAGACGGTGAAAGTCATCAACACGCATGGCGAGCAGGTGGTCGACACCTGGGCCTTCTCGGCGGCGGACCTCGGCGAGTTCATGTCGATGGAGCACAGCCGCGCCGGCACAAGGCACATCACGCCGCGCGTCGGCGACACGCTGCTGACCAATCGCCGCCGCCCGGTCCTGACGCTGGTGGAGGACACAGCCGGCAACGTGCACGACACGCTGATGGCCGCCTGCGACCGCTGGCGCTACGAGGGGCTGGGCTGCACCGAGCCGCACGACAACTGCCAGGACAACCTGTTCCAGGGCATGTGGGAACTCGGCCTGACCCCGCCCGAGGTGCCGAGCCCGCTGAACCTGTTCATGAACATCCCGTGGACGGCGGAGGGCGGCCTGTCGTTCGACGCGCCGGTCTCCACCCCGGGCAGCTACGTGGTGCTGCGGGCGGAGATGGACCTGATCATCGCCTTCTCGGCCTGTCCGCAGGACCTGCTGCCGATCAACGGCCGGGACGGCAAGCCGACGGAGGCGCATTTCATCGTCGCCTGATCGCTGGTGGAGGCGCCGAATTGCAGCGCCGGCGAGAGGTCGCGACAACGGAGCCGCAGCAGGGATTGGAACTGGCATGATCCGTACGGGCGCTGAGTACCGCGAGTCGATCCGCGACGGCCGCGCGGTGTTCATCAACGGCGAGCGGGTGCAGGACGTCACCACGCACCCGATGTTCAAGCCCGTGGTCGATATCCGCGCCCGCATCTACGACATGGCGCATGACGCGGCCACGCGTGCGGTGATGACGTACGAGGAGGCCGGCGAGACGCACGCGATCGGCAACAAGCTGCCGTACACGCAGGACGACTGGTGGGCGAAGCGCCGCGCGACGGATACGGTGCTGGAGGAGATCGGCGGCATCGTCACCCGCGTCGGCGACGAGACCGTGGGCGAGATGTGGTCGCTGTTCGACGGCCGCGACGTGCTGAACGAGGTCGATCCGCAGTTCGGCCGCAACATCGAGAGCGCGATCGACAAGGTGATCCATCGCGACCCGTTCCACGTCTCCGCCAACACCGACCCGAAGGGCGACCGCTCCAAGCCGCCGCAGCAGCAGGACCCGGACATGCTGCTGCATCTGGTGCGCGAGACCGACGCCGGCATCATCGTGCGCGGCGCCAAGTTCGAGACCGCCGCGGCGTATTCCAACCAGGCGTTCACCAAGCCGACCATCGCCAACTGGGGCGATGCCGCGTACTCGGACTATGCGCTGGGCTTCATCTGCGACCTGAACTCGCCCGGACTGAAATTCATCTGCCGAACCGGTTTTGCCGGGCGCGCGCCGGCGGAGGACTATCCGCTCGCCAACCGCTTCGACGAAGTGGACACGCTGGTGGTGTTCGACGACGTGCTGGTGCCGTGGGAGCACGTGCTGTTCTACCGGCACACCAGGGCGGCGCAATTCATCCGTGCGACGCTGCACCGCTACTCGGCATTCGCGTTCGTGCAGCGCAACCTCAAACTTGCCGACATGATGATCGGGGCCGCACTGTTCAACGCACGGCAGACCGGGTTGGACAAGCAGCAGGCGGTGCAGGAGAAACTCGCCGAACTCGCGGTCTATCGCGAAGGCATCAACGCGCATCTCACGGCGGCGATCACGCTGGCGGAGAGAAGCCCGAGCGGGCTGCTGATGCCGAACCAGTCGCTGCTGTACACCGGCCGCGTATTGGCGTGCTCGCAACTGCACCACATGATGCACATCGCGCGCGAACTCTGCGGCGGACAGATCTGCATCACCCCTGACGCCGCCGCATTCGCGGACCCGGAGAGTGGGCCATGGCTGCAGAAATACTACACCGTCAACGAGGACTGGGTGGCCGAGGATCGTCGCAAGCTGCTGGCGCTGGCGCGCGACATGCTGAACTCCGACTATGCCGGCCACCGGCTGACATTCCAGTTGTTCGCCCAGGCGCCGCCGTTCGCGCATCTGGCGGCGGTTTACCGGGCGTTCGACTGGGACGGGCCGCTCGACTTCGTGCGCAAGTCGGCGGGGCTGTCGGACAAGGTGATGAAAAGCCGCCCGCGCGCGCCCGGCGACCGCGCGGTGCGGCAATGGTTCGCCAAGGACGGGCCGGGCAAACTGGCGGCTGACTAGTCGTGGGCCTTGCGGCCGCCGAGCCGCTCGTGGCCTGACGGGTCGGTTCAATCAAGCCGCGCAACTGCCGCAAGTCGTTCGGACCATCGGCCGAATTTTTTTCCCGCTCGTGGGGAACCGGATGGAAATTGAACCCGGTATACCCAGAAAAAATGTCGTGACCCGGGCCCGGACATATGATGGTTGCACGATGATCCTCCGGAGATTAATATTCGCGCCGCCGAGTTGTGTTCATTGTTGAGTTGGGCAATCCCGGCCAATTTTATCGCAGGGTCCCATGCAAATTCGAGTCGGCTACGAACTGATATACGACTGTCCGCAACCAACGCCGATGATGCTGATGCTGAACGTGCATCATTCGCGCGTGGCCGACATCGTGGTGCCCGACAAGCTGACGACCAGCCCGCCCGTACCGGTGCGCGGCTATCACGATGCGTTCGGCAACTGGTGCAGCCGCATCGTGGCGCCGCCCGGCCGGACCCGGATCGCCACGACCGCCGTCGTCAACGACAACGGCCGTCCTGACCCCGTCTTCCTGTCGGCGCAGCAGCACGCGGTGCAGGACCTGCCGGACGACGCGCTCGGGTTCCTGCTCGGCAGCCGCTACTGCGAGACGGATCTGCTGTCGGAAACGGCATGGCGCCTGTTCGGCAAGTCTCCGCTCGGCTGGGCACGCGTCCAGGCGATCTGCGACTTCGTCCACAACCACATCGTGTTCGACTACATGAAGGCACGCCCGACCCGCACCGCATGGGAGGCGTTCAACGAGCGCAGCGGCGTCTGCCGCGACTTCGCGCATCTGGCGGTGGCGTTCTGCCGCTGCATGAACATCCCCGCCCGCTATTGCACCGGCTATCTCAGCGACATCGGCGAGCCGCCGCCGTACTCGGCGATGGATTTCGCCGGCTGGTTCGAGGCGTATCTGGGCGGCGCATGGCATACCTTCGATCCGCGCAACAACACCCCGCGCCAGGGCCGCATCCTGATCGGCCGCGGACGCGACGCGGTCGACGTGCCGATCAGCAACACGTTCGGCCCCAACACGCTGGCCGGCTTCACGGTCTGGACGGACGAAATCGTCGAGGCCGGGGCGTAGCCGCGGGCGTCGCGTCACTCAGACGAACGGACAAGCGCGCGCGGCGGTGTAATTTGGTATTGACTGCGATTGGCGGACGTAAAACAGTTCGCGGGATGTTGCTGCTCGTCCATCCCGGCAAGAACGGAGTTTTTCCGATGCCCAATACCACCCGCCGCGCCGTTTTCGGCTTGGTCGGCGCCGGCGCCGCGGCCACCATGCTGCGGCCCGGCCGCGCCGCCGCGGCGACGCCTGCCGACACGCTGGTGATCGCCAAGAACATCGACGACATCCTCTCGCTCGACCCGGCCGAGGTGTACGAGTTCAGCTCCGGCGAGATCATCAACAATGTCTATGACCGCCTGATCACGTTCGATCCGGCCGACTACAGCAAGCCGGTCGGCGGCGCCGTGGAAAGCTGGACGGTCTCGCCGGACGGGCGCACCTACACGTTCAAGGTCCGCAAGGGCCTGAAATTCGGCACCGGCCGCGCCCTTGTCGCCAAGGATATCGTCTATTCGCTGACCCGCGTCGTGGTGCTGAACAAGACGCCGGGCTTCATCCTGACGCAGTTCGGCTGGACGGCACAGAATGCCGCCGACCTGATCAAGGCGCCGGACGACGACACCGTCGTGCTGACCTTCGACAAGGCGTATGCGCCGAGCTTCATCATCAACATCCTCTCCGCCGGCGTCGCCTCGGTCGTGGACAGCGAGGTGCTGACCTCGCACGAAGCGAATGGCGATTATGGCTATGCATGGCTGAAGACCCGCTCGGCCGGCTCGGGCGCGTACCGCATCGTGACCTGGAATGCCAAGCAGGCGGTGGTGCTGGAAGCTGCATCCTCCTATTGGCGCGGCACGCCGCCGATCAAGCGCATCGTGTTCAACCACGTCGCCGAAGCCACCGCGCAACGGCTGCTGGTGGAAAAGGGCGACGCCGACATCGCGCGCGACCTGACCGCCGACCAGATCCACGCGCTCGCCTCCAGCCCGGCGCTCGCTTTCCAGTCGGCGCCGAAGACCACCATCATCTACTTCCAGCTCAACCAGACCTACGAGCCGCTGACCAAGCCGAAGGTGCAGGAAGCGTTCCGTTGGCTCGCCGACTATCAGGGCATGGCCGACAGTTTCCTCAAAGGCCAGTACGGCGTGCGCGAGGGTTTCATCACCACCGGCCTGCCGGGCGCGCTGACCGAGGCGCCGTACCATCTGGACGTCGCCAAGGCCAAGCAGTTGCTGACCGAGGCAGGCTATCCGAACGGCTTCGACCTGGAGGTGACGGTGTTCAACACCGCGCCTTACACGCAGATCGCGCAATCGCTGCAGGCAACGCTCGGGCAGGCCGGCATCCGGGTGAAGCTGACGCAGCTCGACAAAGCCGAAGTGTTCACCATCATCCGCGCACGCAAGCACCAGGCGACACTGGCCTACTGGTCGCCCGACTATCTCGACGACAACTCGACGGCCAACTGGTTCGGCTGGTGCACCGACATCGCCGACAACGCCAAGACCCACACCGCGGCGTGGCGCAACCACTGGCTGATCCCCGAGCTTAGCAAGGAAACCGACGACGCGCTGCTGGAGCCCGATACCGCCAAGCGCAACGCGACGTACGAGGACATCCAGCGCAAGACCCGCGATTCCGGGCCACTCTTCGTCCTGTTCGAGCAGAACGAGCAGATCGTGCTGCGCAAGAACGTCACCGGCTTCGTGCTCGGGCCAAGCTTCGACACGCCGGTCTACTGGCAGACCAAGAAGGCTCGCGCCTGACGCATCCGCATGGGGTACGCGCATCGGGGCTGGATCGTCGCCCGCACCGGCCTCGATCTGGCCCTGACCTTCGTGCTCACCGTCGCCGGGCTGATCGTCATCACCTTCGTCATCGGCCGTTTCCTGCCGACCGACCCGGTGGTGGCGATCATCGGCGACCGGGCGCCGCACGACGTCTACGTCGCGACTCGCATCGCGATGGGATTGGACAAGCCGATCTGGGTGCAACTGGCGCGCTATGCGGGGCGCCTGCTCACCGGCGATTTCGGTACCTCCGTGTTGTCCAGCCAGCCGGTGCTCGACGATCTCGGGCGGTTTTTCCCGGCGACGCTGGAACTGGCCACCGTGTCCAGCGTGGTCGCGGTGATCGTCGGCGTGCCGCTCGGCGTGGTCGCGGCCGTGAAGGAGCGGACGTGGTTCGACCATGTGATCCGCGTGGTCGCGCTGATCGGCTATTCCGTCCCGGTGTTCTGGCTCGGCCTTGTCGGGCTGCTGGTATTCTACGCACGTCTGGACTGGGTCGCGGGGCCGGGGCGCATCGACATCGCGTACCAGTACTCGATCCCGCCGGTGACGGGCATGGCGCTGATCGACACGCTGCTGGCCGGCGATCTCGACGCGTTCCGCAGCGTCGTCTCGCACATGCTGCTGCCGGTCGGCATCCTTGGCCTGTATTCGATGGCCTACATCACGCGCATGACGCGCTCGTTCATGCTGGAGCAGCTGTCCGCCGAATACGTGACGACGGCGCGGGTGAAAGGGCTGCGCGAGGGGCGCGTGGTGTGGCGGCATGCCTTCGCCAACATCGCGGCGCCGCTCGTGACGGTGATCGCGCTCGCTTACGCCAACCTGCTGTCGGGCTCGGTGTTGACCGAGACGATTTTCGCGTGGCCGGGCGTGGGGCTGTACATCACCCAGTCGCTGTTCAGCGCCGACCTCAATGCCGTGCTCGGCGGCACGATCGTGATCGGGGTTTGCTACATCGCCATCAACCTGCTGGCCGACGCCCTCGGGCGGGTGCTCGATCCGCGGATGCGGGCAACATGAACAGCAGCCTCACGGCATGGCTGCTGGCTCCAGCGCCAGCGAGCCGCACCCAGGCGCAGCTTGGCCGGGTGTATCTTGGCCTGCGCCGGTTCTTCTCCAATCCGCTGACCGCGCTCGGCGTCACGGTGGTACTCGCCGTCGTCGCGCTTGCCGTGCTGGCGCCGCTGGTGGCGCCGCAGGACCCGCTGGCGCAGAACCTGCCTGCCCGGCTCCAGCCGCCGTCGGCGGGGCACTGGCTCGGCACCGATGAACTCGGCCGCGACATGTGGAGCCGCATCGCCTACGGCGCGCGGCCGACGCTGCTGATCGTCGCACTTGTCGCGGTGATCGTGGGGCCGCTGGGCCTCGCTGTCGGCATTGTCGCGGGGTTCACCGGTGGCCTGCTCGATCGCGTGCTGATGCGGCTGACCGACATGTTCATGGCGTTCCCGCAACTCGTGCTGGCGCTGGCACTCGCCGCGGCGCTGGGCGCCGGGCTCGCCAACGCGGTGATCGCGATCGCGGTGACGAGTTGGCCGCCCTACGCGCGGCTGGCGCGGTCCGAGACCCTGGCACTGCGCAACAGCGATTTCATCGCCGCGATACGCATTCAGGGGGCCTCGCGCCTGCGCATGCTGCTGCGCCATGTGCTGCCGTTGTGTCTCCCGTCGATGCTGGTGCGGCTGTCGCTCGACATGGCCGGCATCATCCTGATCGCCGCCGGGCTCGGCTTTCTGGGGCTCGGCACGCAGCCGCCGACGCCGGAATGGGGCGCCATGGTCGCCAGCGGCCGCGACATGATCGTCGACCAGTGGTGGGTTTCGACGCTGCCCGGCGTTGCGATCTTCGTCACCAGCCTGGGGCTCAACCTGATCGGCGACGGGCTGCGCGACCTGCTCGACCCGCGGCGAAGCTGAGCGCGATGGCCGCGCCGCTGGTCACGGTCGAAGACCTGCACGTCACTTTCCGCACGCCGCGCGGCGCGGTCGAGGCGGTGCGCGGCATTTCCTGGACGATGGGACGAGAGAAGCTCGGCGTGGTCGGCGAGTCGGGCTCGGGAAAATCGGTCTCGGTGCGCGCGCTGCTCGGGCTGGTGCGGCCGCCCGGCGAGGTGCGGGCGGCGCGGCTGATGCTGGACAGCACCGACCTGCGCACGCTGTCGCCGCGGCAGTGGCAGGATGTCCGCGGCAGCCGCATCACCATGGTGATGCAGGACCCCCGCTTCTCGCTCAATCCGGTGATGCCGGTCGGCGTGCAGATCGCCGAGGCGCTGCGTGCGCATCGCCGCGTCTCGCGGCGCGAGGCGCAGCAGCGCACGCTCGATGTACTGGCATCAGTGCATATCCGCGACCCCGCCCGCGTGTTTGCCGCCTACCCGCATGAACTCAGTGGCGGCATGGGGCAGCGCGCCATGATCGCGATGATGCTGATCGCCGAACCCGAACTGCTGATCGCCGACGAACCGACCTCGGCGCTCGACGGCAGCGTCGGTGCGCAGGTGCTGAGCGTGATGGACGAACTGGTGCAGCGGCGCGGCATGGGGCTGATCCTGATCAGCCACGACCTCGATCTCGTCGCGCGCTTCTGCGACCGCGTGCTGATCATGTATCGCGGCCGCATCGTCGAGACGCTGGCGGCGACCGATCTGGCACAGGCGCGGCACCCTTATACGCAGGCGCTGCTGGCCTGCCGCCCGCGGCTTGGCGAGCGCCGCGCGGCGCTGCCGGTGATGGACCGCGCCGCGCTGGAAGCGCTGACGCCGGAATGATCGTGGTCGATCAGCTGGGCGTGCGGTTTGGCGCGCATCAGGCCGTGCGCGATGTGTCCTTTCGCGTCGCGGCCGGCGAGAGCTACGGCCTCGTCGGCGAATCCGGGTCGGGAAAATCCACCGTGCTGCGCGCCTTGGTCGGGCTGGTCGCGGCCTGGAGCGGCCAGATGTCGGTCGGCGGCGAGGCGCTGGGGCCACACCGCAACCGCGCCTTCTATCGGCAGGTGCAGATGGTGTTCCAGGACCCGTACGGGTCGCTGCATCCGCGCCAGACCATCGACCGGCAACTCGGCGAACCGCTGGCGATCCATGGCCTGCCGGACCGCGAGCGGTTGAAGCTGCGGGCGCTGGAGGAAGTCGGGCTGGGTGCGGATTTCCGCTTCCGCTTCCCGCACCAGCTTTCCGGCGGCCAGCGGCAGCGCGTGGCGATCGCGCGGGCCATCATCACCCGTCCGCGCGTGCTGTTGCTGGACGAGCCGACCTCGGCGCTGGACGTCTCGATCCAGGCGGAGATCCTGAACCTGCTGCGGACGTTGCAGGCGCGGCTCGGCCTGACGTTCATCTTGGTGAGCCATGATCTGGCCGTGGTCGGCCACATGTGCGACCGCATCGGCGTGATGCGCGAGGGCACGCTGATCCACGAGGCTGCGCCTGACGATCTCGCCAACGCTGCCATTTCCACCGGGATCGACGCCTGAGCCGCGCTACGGTTGACGTATCGTTCGCGCGCAGCCGCGCAAATTGCCCAACCGTCATTTTCCGCAATATGCCGCCGGGCTGGGGTAGTCGAACTGCAATGCATTTGTCATGATGCCAGACCATGACTCGAAATAGACGTTTGTTCCCCGGCATCAACCTTCCGGCCGTCCGCCGGTGACCTCGGTCGTCCCCGCGCCGCCGCGCGCGCTGATCCTGGCCGCTGGCGTCGGTCGCCGGCTGGGCGGAGCGGACCCCCCAGCGCCGCACCTGCCCAAGGCGCTGCTGCGTTTTGGCGGCAACAGCCTGATCGGGCGCCACCTGGATCTTCTGCACCGCTGCGGCGTGCGCGACGTCACCATCGTGACCGGCTACGGCGAGAGCGACATGCGAGCAGAACTGGCCGCTTTGCCGGGCGAACCGGCCGCCGTCGTGGTCAACCCGGACTTCACCCAGGGCAGCATCGTCTCGTTGCATGCCGGGCGGGAGATTTTGCTCGGCGGCGGCCCGGTGATCCTGATGGATGCCGACGTGCTGTACGACATCCGGCTGATGACGCGGCTGGTCCAGAGCACGCTGCCGAACACGCTGCTGCTCGACCGCGAGATCGAGCCCGGTGACGAGCCGGTCAAGCTGTGCATTGCCGGCGGCCATATCGTGGATTTCCACAAGCGCCCGAAGGTGGCGCACGAATGGCATGGCGAGTCGGTCGGTTTTTTCAGATTCGCGCCCGATGCGGCGGCGGAACTCGCCGAGCGGGTCGCGGGTTATGTGGGCTCCGGCGGCACCGGCCTCGAATACGAGGAGGCGATCCGGGACATGATGGTCGCAAGTCCGCCCGGCCGCTTCGGCTTCGAGGACATCAGCGGGCTGCCCTGGACCGAGATCGACTTCCCCGAGGACGTCGTGAAGGCACAGGCGCTGTTGCGGGACCTGGCGGCGTGAGTGCGGCGGCGGCCGAAGCCGCGCCGCATGGTCCGACCGCCGCACAGTGCTCCGCAATGGCGCGCGACGGGTTCCTGGTTGTGCGCGACTTCTTCGCCGCCACCGAGGTCGCGGACATCCGCCGGTGGATCGAAGACCTGTCGGTGGCACCCGAGGTTCCCGGCCGGCACTGGCTGTACCGGGAGGACAGCCTGACGGAGCCCGGCACCCGCGTGGTGCAGCGGATCGAGAACTTCTGCCCGTTCCACGCCGGCTTCGACCGGCTGATCCGTGACAGCGACCTGGCCGACTGGGTCGCCGCCCTGATGGGCGGCCCGGTCGCGCTGTTCAAGGAGAAGATCAACTTCAAGATGCCCGGCGGCGGCGGCTTCAAGGCGCACCAGGACCAGCAGGCCGGCTGGGGCCGCTACGCGCCGCGGTTCGTCACCGCCCTGGTCACCGTCGATCCGGCGACGGTCGCCAATGGCTGCCTGGAACTCGTCGCCGGGCGCCACCGCGGGGGGCTGATCGGAGAGGAGTGGGCACCGCTCCAGGACGACGCCGCGCTCGGCCTGCAGCCGGTGCCGACGGCGCCCGGCGACGTGATCTTCTTTGATTCGTTCGTGCCGCACGCGTCGCAGCCCAACCACACCGACCAGCCGCGGCGGCTGCTCTATCTGACCTACAACCTCGCCGCGCACGGCGACCAGCGCGCGCGCTACCACGCCGACAAGCATGCCGCCTTCCCGCCTGACATCGAGCGTGACGGCACCAAAACCTACGTGTTCCGGGTCTAGGCGGCGCACCGGGGAGGAAAAATGAGCCACGATACGATCATCCACCGGTTCGTCCGCCCGGCGGTTCGGGTGGTCGCGAAGACGCCGGTCACGCCAGATCACCTGACGGCGCTGCGCTTCGTCACCGCCGTTGTCGCAGCCGCCGCGTTCGCGCGGGGCGGGCAGCACTGGGTCTGGATCGGGGCCGCGGTGTTCCTGCTGTCGGCGTTTCTCGACCGCGCCGACGGCGAACTGGCGCGGCAGACGAAGCGGTTCAGCCAGCATGGCCACCGCTACGATCTGATCGCGGATTGGAGCGCCGGCGCGATGACGTTCGTCGGCCTCGGCATCGGCGCGCGCGAAGGCTGGCTCGGGGCAGCCGCACCGGTGCTGGGCGCGCTGGCCGCCGCCGGTGTCTCGGTGCTGTTCTGGGCGATTAACGTTCGCGAAGTGGCGCCGCTGCCTCGCTTCGCCGCCGACAACGGGCGTGTGCTGATGGACCCGGACGACGCCATGTTCGCCTTGCCGCCGCTGCTGTGGTGTTTTGGCGCGAGCGCGGTGTTGCTGCCAGCGGGCGTTCTGACTCCGCTGCTGGCCATCTGGATGGTTCTGCGCATGCGGTCGACGTCCGCCGCGCCCACGACCGCGGAGCTGAACCCAATCGACGCCGAGGATTTGCGACCCTCCGATCTGGCTCCATAGCTCCCGGCAAGGCCGCCGGTGGTCTATTTGCTGGCCGGCGGCCGGCCGCATTTCACCTGACCGAAGAAATCGGCGCCGCCGATCTGGCCGCCCTTGAGCGCGATTTCGATCGGTTCCTGGCCGCGCCGATGTGCGCGGCAGAGCGGGCCGCCCGGTGCGAGCGGCATCGCCGCCTCCAGTGCATAGACGCCGAGGCGGCCTGTCGCCTCGCCGGAGGTGTCGCCGCCGGCGATGACGGCGCGGCGCAGGCCGGCGCGCTGCACCACGCAGGCCAAAATTTCGCCGAGCGCCGCGGCGACACGGCGTTGCAGATCGTCGATGCCACAGTCGGCTGTCGCCGCGGCATCGCGCAAGGCGCCGATCGCCGGGTCCTTCGGGCCGTCGGCGGAGAACACCAGCGCGTCATGTCCGGCCGACAACGCCGCACAGGCGGCGGCAATGGCGCGCTCGACCTCGCAGGCCGCACGCGCCGGATCGACGGCGGCGAGCACGTCGAGGCGAATCGGCTCGAAGCCGTGCCGGGCGGCCCAGGCAATCTGCTCCGCGGTCCGGGGCGAGCAACTGCCGGAGACCACGAACAGCCGCTCCACCGGGCCGCACTCCGGCGCCGGCAGGATGTTTGGCAACAGGCCGGCGGCGCGCCAATGCGCCACCAGCGCGTATTCCAGCCCCGAAGATGCGACCGCGAACAAGCCGTCGCCGCGTCCGTTCCAGATCAGCCGCCCAACCTCGGCAAGCGTCGAGTCGTCGACCACGTCGAACAGCACCGTCCGCATGCCGCCGGCCCGCGCTGCGTCGAGCGCCGCCTGGCCGCCGCCGCGCTGCAATGCCACCAGATCGACCAGTGCCACCGGTTCGCTGGTCTGCTGCGCCAGATGCAGCCGCAGGTCGGCCTCGGCCATCGGCGTGACCGGATGGCGCGACATGGTCGGATGACGGTCCAACCGATAGCCGACGCCATCGACGGCAGCGAACAGGTTGCCGAACGCCTGATAGCGGCGCAGTGCCGGGGCGGCGACGACCATGGCGCACCAGTCGCGCGGCGCTGCGGCAAACCCGATGTCCAGCGCGCACCCGATCGAGCCGGTCGACGGGCTGGAATCGAACGTCGAACACACCTTGTAGTGCAGCACCGGCGCGCCGAGGCCATCCAGCGCGCGCAGCGTCGGCGCGAGGTTCTCGCGCATCCAGCCGGGCGAACGGCTGCGCGCGGTGCCGGCGATGCCGATGCCGCGGCACTGCGCGAACCGGGCGAGATCCCCGGCATCCGGCACGTCGAGGAACAGCACGGTCGGCAATCCGGAGAAGGTCAGCACCTCCATCACGTCGGTCGAGCCGGTGAAATCGTCGCCGTAGAAGGCGATCAGGCGGCCGCCCGGAAGCGCGCTCATGCGCCGTATTGCGCCAGAGCCTCGCGCAGTTCGCGGTGCGTGCGCGCGTGCACGGCCGCCGGAATGCCGGCCGCCGCCGCGTCCCACGCCTGCCGCAGGCTGGCCACCCCCGCGGCGACGCCGCCCGGGTGTGCCATGATGCCGCCGCCAGCCGCGTAGATCAGATCCAGCGACTGCAACCGCGCGAATGTCTCTTCGGCCTGCAATGCGGATTGGCCCGACGAAAACACGGGCATCGCGACGCAGGGTGCGTCGGGAAACAGCGGCGCCAGCACCGCGCGCGCGGACTCCATCACGCTGTCGTCGGATTCGGAGAACTTGTTGTGCAGGCCATTGACGTGCAGATGGTCGGCACCCGCCAGCCGCCACAGTTTTTGCCACGCGACATACGACCAGCCGAGCAGCGGATGGCGCGACAGATATCCCCAGCCGTTGCGATGGCCGTGGATGCAAAGTTCCGAATGCCGTCGCAGTGCCAGCAGGCCGGAGAAGCCGACGCTGTTGAGGCTGGCCATCACGCAGGTGCCGCCTTCGTCGCGCACCAGATCATGGCGCGCGCGCATCTCGTCCACCTCACCGGTCAGGTTGAACGCGACCGTGACCTTGCGGCCGCTGCGCTCGGCATGCGCGCGCACCACCTGCATGACCGCGCGCACCCGCGCCTCGAACGGACAATGCGGGCCATCGGCCTGCAACTCGTCGTCCTTGATGAAGTCGATGCCGCCTTCGCACAGCACGCGCACGAGCGACGCGGTCTCCTCGGCCGAGAGCCCGACGCTGGGCTTGATGATGGTACCGATCAGCGGCCGGCCGGCGACGCCTGACAGTGCGCGAGTGCCGGCGATGCCGAATTGGGGTCCTGGATTGTGCGCCGCGAACGCCGGCGGCAAATGCACGTCCAGCAGCTTGAGGCCGCTGACTTCGCGCAGCTCGAACAGGTTGCCGGCGATGGTCGCTGCGAGGTTCGGCAGTGACGGGCCGAGATTTTCCAATGGCCAGGACAGTTCGATCTCGCCGCGTCGCCAGCGCCCGCTGCCGTCGTTGCCGCCGCCGGGCAATGACGGGGCGCCGACGTCCTCTATCGGCGTGATCCGCTCGACGCGGGCACCGGCGCGCTCGCGCAGTTCCGCGGTCTCGCCGGGGACCGCAACAAAGGTGCCGCTGGACTGCTCGCCGGCGATCACCTGCGCCGCGCGTTCCAGGCTGTAGCCGGTCTCCAGCAGGTAGGTCGCGCGCAGCCGGTCGTCCAAGCCCGTATCCTCCGTGCTCGCGTACGTTATGCACTCATCATACCAGATTGCAAGGCGACCCGCGCCCGCCACTTGACAGGATGCCGCTCGCCGCGATCATCGTCGAATGTGGCCCGACCAGACCCGCCGGCAGTGAACCCTCCTCCCCCAACGGCCATCGCGCCGGCCGCCGACTCCGCGACGGACCCGATCGTCCGGCGGAAACTGTCGCACGAGGTGTTCGACCGCTTGGTGCAGACCATCCAGTCCGGCGAACTGGCGCCTGACGACCAGCTTCCCTCCGAACGTGAGCTGATGACACGCTACGGCGTCGGCCGGCCGGCGATCCGCGAGGCGATGCAGTCCTTGCAGCGCATGGGCCTGATCCGCATCGCCCACGGCGAGCGCGCCCGGGTGATGCTGCCGACCGCGGACACCATCGTCGATCAGGTCTCTGGGGCGATGATCCAGTTGCTCGGTCGCGTTCCCGGCGGGCTGGACGAACTGAAGGATGCCCGGCTGCTGTTCGAAGTCGGGCTGGCGCAGATCGCCGCACGACGCGTGTCGCCGGGCTCGGCTGCCGACCTGCGCGCGGCGCTGCTCGCATGCCAGCAAGCCCGCGGCGATCAGGCCCGCTTCGTCGCCGCCGACATGGCGTTCCACCGGCAGATCGCCGCGATGTCCGGCAACATGCTGATCCGCGCGCTGAGCCAAGGCATGCTCGATTGGCTGACGAAATTCCGGCGCGACCTGGTGACCGCGCGGGGCGCCGAGCAACTCACGCTGGAGGAGCACGAGCGCATCGCAACCGCGATCACGGCGGCCGACCCGGTGGCTGCGGCGGCGGCGATGACCGACCATCTGACGCGGGCGAACCAGCTCTACTCCGTGCTGATGGCCGCGCCCGGTGTGCCGAAGCGCAAGGCGCACGTCCCCCGGACGCCGGCAGCTGGTTGACTGATTATACCAGTCTTCCTACTCTTTCGGGCGACGTCGGCCAGACAGGCCGGAACGGGGTGGGAAAATGACCAGGATCGCATTGTTCGGCGCCGGCGGAAAAATGGGCTATCGGCTGTCCAGCAACCTCAAGCGCTCCCAATTCGAGGTCCGTCATGTCGAGGTCAGCGAGGCTGGGCGCCGGCGGCTGAAGACGGGCCTCGACATCGAGACCGTCGGCTCCAATGCGGCGCTGGAAGGTGCGGACGTGGTCGTGCTCGCGGTGCCGGACACGCTGATCGGCAAAGTCGCCGCGCAGATCGAGCCGCAACTGAAGGCCGGCACGATGTTGGTGGCGCTCGATGCCGCGGCGCCGTTCGCCGGGCATCTGCCGGACCGGCCTGACCTGACCTATTTCGTGACCCACCCGTGCCACCCGCCGATCTTCAACGACGAAACCGAGATGGCGGCGAAGAACGACCATTTTGGTGGCATCGCGGCCAAGCAGCACATCGTCAACGCGCTGATGCAGGGGCCGGACGACGCCTATGCGCTCGGCGAGTCGATCGCCAAAGTAATCTGGGCACCGGTGATGCGGTCGCACCGCGTGACAGTCGAGCAGATGGCGCTGCTGGAGCCGGGACTTTCGGAAACGGTCTGCGCCTCGCTGCTCGACGTGATGCGCGAGGCGATCGACGAGGTGGTGGCGCGCGGCGTCCCGCGCGAGGCGGCGCGCGACTTCCTGCTCGGGCACATGAACGTTCTCGGGGCCGTGATTTTCGGCGAAGTGGAAGGCGTGTTCTCCGACGCCTGCAACAAGGCCATCACCTTCGGCAAACCGGTGCTGATGCAGCCGGACTGGAAGCGCGTGTTCGAGCGCGACGAGATCGCCGCCAGCATCCAGCGCATCACCTGACTCGCGTGTCGCGCGGCGCGCTGATCGGCTGCGGGTTCTTCGCGGCCACCCATCTGCGCGCGTGGCGCGATGCTGGTGCAGGCCGGCTACGAGGACGCCTGAACGAAGGCGCCCGGAGCAGCGTTCGCCGCTCCGGGCAGAGCATCGGGAAGGCTCAGCCCTCCGGCTTCTTCGGCGGCGCGGGATGTGCCGCGACGGCCTGCGGGCGCGGCGCGGCTGCGTGGCTCGGGGGCCGCGCCGCCGCCTGAGCCTGCGGGCGTGGCGCCGCCGCGTGCACGACCGGGCGGGCCGCGGCGACCTGATGCTGCGCCGTAGCCGCCGGGCGTGCCGCTGCGACCTGGTGCTGCACCGCGGCCGCCGGTCGTGCCGCTGCGACTTTGGGCGCCGGTGCGGCTGCGGGCTTGGCCTCTGCCGTTGCCGGTCTGGCCTCCGTCGCCGGCTTGGCTTCCGCCGTTGCCGGTCTGGCCTCCGTCGCCGGCTTGGCTTCCGCCGTTGCCGGCCTGGCTTCCGTCGCCGGCTTGGCTTCCGCCGTTGCCGGCCTCGCTTCCGTCGCCGGCTTGGCTTCCGCCGTTGCCGGCCTGGCCTCCGTCGCCGGCTTGGCCTCCGCCGTTGCCGGCTTGGCCTCCG
>Ga0302314_10009409_pt1 | contig 17270 bp, 16 predicted proteins | sample III_Palsa_N2_3_FD_200533 | JGI IMG/M metagenome (GOLD analysis project Ga0302314, IMG submission 200533) | Peat permafrost microbial communities from Stordalen Mire near Abisko, Sweden - III_Palsa_N2_3 | ecosystem: Environmental > Terrestrial > Soil > Palsa > Peat permafrost | place: Sweden...
GCTCGGGATGCTTGCCCGCATGGCGCGGATCCTGATGCCCGCCCATGTAGTACCACGGCCAGCCGTAGAATCCGCCCTCCTGCACGTGCGTCACGTAGTCCGGCACCAGGTTGTTGCCCAGCACATCGCGCTCGTTGGTTGAGCACCATAGCTCGCCCGTGATGGGGTTGATAGCCTCGCCGACGCAGTTGCGGATGCCGCGCGCGTAGACCTCGACAAACTTGCCCTGTGGCGTGAACTCAAGCACATCGGCGCGGTGAAACTCCTCCGGGTGCGTGTCGGGATCGTCGATATTGGAGTGCGAGCCGACCGAAGCGAACAGCTTGCTGCCGTCCTTTGAGAAGACCAGGTCGCGGGTCCAGTGTCCGCCGCCGCGCAGGTGTCCGCCGCCAGGCAGTTCGGCCAGCGGCTCGGGCTTGGCGCGCGCCACTAGGTCGCCGTTGTGATAGGGGAAGCGCACGATGCCATCGGTGTTTCCCACATAGAGCCACTGCGGGTCAGGGCCCGGCGGATAAAACGCGATGCCGAAGGGCAGGTTCAGATCGCTCGAAAACACCGACACCTGTTTGGCCTTACCATCGGGCCCCACGCCGCGAAAAATCTTGATCTTGCCGGTCTGGCTCTCGGCCAGGAACAGGTCTCCGTTGGGCGCGACGCGCAGCAGGCGCGGGTTGTCAAGGTCGGTGGCGTAGAGCTCCACTTTGAAACCCCTGGGCGCGATGGGCCACGCATTGGCCGGCCGCGCAACCACCGAAGGGCCATTGTCCACGGACTGGTCCGGCGCGGGGGCGGGCAGGTCGGCAACCGTCAAGTGGCGGCGAATGCCGGGAGCCTCATGGGCGGCATCGGTGAAAGCATCCTGCCCGGTAAGCACAGCCGCGCCGGACGACTGCGCACCGGCGGCGGATGGGATCGAGGTAAGCAGGACAAGGGAGCAGAGAAGCGCGGAAATCCGGGGAAGACGGCTCATTCAAACCTCTCAATGGAAGTATAGGACTGTCCGATGCCCAGCTGGCAAACCGATTTGCCTGTAAATGGCGCAGAGGCACCTGCATTTTTTGCGGATTATCGCCGATTTAGCCAAGGTTCAAATTCTGGTGGGGAATTTAATGCGGATTGGAATCCGGCGGCCGGAAAGCCCAATCCGGCCTCGGCCTGCGCCGCGGGCCGCTCGCCTACTGAACGAAACCCGCGCCGAGCCGATAGACCACAGCAAAGGGAGGGTTGCAACGGTGCTGCTGGAGAAACCGACAATCCGGACAGCCGCGCTGCCGTGGGCGCATTTTCGGTTGCGCCCGTTTCCCCAGATCGCCATCCGCGTCATGCAACTGGCCAACAAGGACGACGTGCCGCTGCATATATTGAGCGGCCTCATCTCGTCCGATCCCGCGTTTGCCGGTGAAGTGCTCACTGTGGTCAACTCGCCGCTGTTCGCGCCGCGCACGCCGGCCAGCAGCATTCTGCAGGCGCTGGCGCGGCTTGGCACGCGTAACATCCAGGGGCTCTGCCTCACGGTTGCGGTTCGTGCTTACCTGGGCAAATCCCTGAGCCAGCCTGCCATGCAGGCCATCTGGCGGCATAATCTGGCGTGCGCCGTGATCGCCGAAAAACTGGGCGCCCTCGGCGCGCTGGACAAGGACATCGCCTTCACCGCGGGGGTGATGCACGACATCGGACGGCTTGGCCTCTCGGCGCTCCGGCCCACGGAGTACGCAGCCCTTCTCCGGTCGCATCGCGGAACGGCAGCCAGCATTCTCGACCGGGAGCAGGAGTTGTTCGGCTTCAATCACTGTGAGGCGGGCCGGCAACTGGTAGCGGACTGGAGACTGCCACCCAGCTTCACGCCGTCGGTCTCCGGCCACCATGAACCACGGCATCCGGATGGGCCCTGGGACATGGCGAATCTCATCAACCTGAGCTGCCGGATGGCGGATGCGGCCGGATTTCAGGCCTTTGAGGGCTGCGAGGCTGCGGCGTACAGCGACTTGCTTCTGGAGGTTCCGGCCGATGAGCGGCCACTGTTTGAAGACGACCTTGGACGGCTGTCGACCGAGGTGGGCAGCCGCATCGAATCGGTGGAGTCGGCCTGAGCGCGGTCCCGGACGCCCGTGCCGCAACTGCCATCCACTGACGCCGGGCTTGAGCCCCTGACGGTGCTCCCCTTCGATTTCACGTTCGATTCGGCCTTTTTCCGCAGCCTGTTTAGTCGTGCCGTAAGTACCGCAAAGTGAACGCGGCTATAGCCGCTGAGGGATGCTCTTCCAGAAATCTCAACTTTCACCGCAGGCAATCAGAGCGTGCATCGAGACGGAACTTTGCCGCTTCACGGTCTGCATCTCCGTCAGCGCTGCCGCAGCCGCCGCCACAGGAGCAGCCCCACCAGCAGAAAAAACGCCGCTCCGGCCGCCAGGCGCACCGCTTCATCGTGCGGCATGGGCTACTTCGCCGCCCGGCCGCGGTCGATCTCCTCGATCTTGCGGGTGTAATGGCCCGTCAGCGCGTTCCAGCGGATGGCGGCAATCTCCTCCAGCATGGTGATGCCGTCGCGCAGATAGCTCATGCGGGTGCGTTTGTCGTGCGCCCAGCTCACGCCCACCTCCACGATGCGGTAGCCGCGCTTGCGTGCGATATACAGAATCTCCGGGTCAAATCCCCAGCGCTCGATGGTCTGAAGCTTGAACACGGTCTGCGCCGCCTCCCGCGTAAAGGCCTTGAAGCCACACTGCGTGTCGGCAAACTTCAGCCGCAGCACGATGCGCGTGACCGCGTTGAAACAGCGCCCGAAAAACTGCCGGTAAAGCGGCTGCCGGTGCGTCTGCCGGCTGGTTTCAAGCCAGCGCGATCCGATGGCGATGTCGGCGCCCGCTTCGATGGGAGCAAAAAGCCGCTCCGCCTCGTCGATCGGCGACGACAGGTCCGAGTCAGTGAACATCACGATCGCGCCCCTGGCATCCAGCATGCCCGCGCGCACCGCGTAGCCCTTGCCGCGGTTTCCCGGATTCTCCATCATGCGCAGCTCGGGCGCCTGCTGCATGAATCCCCTGACGATCTCCGCCGTCGCGTCGGTCGAGCCGTCGTTGACCACGATCACCTCGGCGCGCCACTGCCGCCGGCGAATGCAGTCCAGTGTCGCCCGCAGCGTGGCGGGGATGCGGCCGGCCTCGTTATAAGCCGGAATCACGATGCTGTATGTGGGTTGCTCGCTCACAAAAATGCCGCGTCCCGGCTCCGTTCGGCTCTCCCGGCCGATCCGGGTTCGATGTCCTCTCGGACTCGATCTCCTGGGGGCCGATTTACCTTGCGAATGGACTCTCGCCATAATAACGCCTGCCGCCGGACTTGGGGCCCATCCTGCCAGACGCGTTGATTTCCTCACAACTTGCTGATGGGAAAAGGACGAATTCGCGGTTTGGCCATTCTTTTTCGATTGTTTCCGCTCCGAATCCGGTTATGCTGTGAGGGGAGGCCTTAAGGCTATGACAAAGGCAGACCTGGTAGAAAAGGTCACCCGCCTCGGCGACCTCACCCGCCGCGATGGCGAGGTCATCGTCGAAACCATCTTCGACTCCGTCATCGGGGCCCTGCAGAGCGGCGACAAGATCGAGATTCGCGGCTTCGGCTCGTTCCGCATCCGCCAGCGCAATCCCCGCATCGGCCGCAACCCCAAGACCGGCGAGCGCGTGGAAGTCCCCGCCAAGCGTGTGCCCTATTTCAAGCCCTCCAAAGAGCTCCGCGACCTTGTGAACCCCGAGGAAGCCGCCCAGGCCGCCGCTTCCTAAGCAGGCTTCGGAAAAGTGCTCGCCGGGCGGTGATTTTTCCTTAATGTGACCCTCAGGGGCTAAAGCCCGACATTGATTTAATTGGCTTTGCGGCGCGACTCAAGTCGTGCCCTGACACTACTTGCCTCTCCGATAGAGCTTTTCTGCATCCTGCCAGGTCCCTCCAGGAAAGCAGGGCTTTCACGCCGGGATGCGAATTTGCACGTCGTGCAGCGGGTTGGCTTCGCATCGCGAATTGCGAGTTAGCGTGTTGGCGCGCGGCAGCTTGATGCTGGCGCTCTGGAGTCCCCTTGAGGGCGCGATTTTCCTCTGATCGCCTTTTCCGCTTGGAATCCGTCGTGACCGGGAACACTTCAGAGGGGTGCCGGTGTCTAAGACAATAGAGGGCCTGGGAAAAACGGGAGAACCAACCCGCCACCCACGCACTCAGGGGTTCCGGATCCGATTCGGGAAGCTCAAGAACTCCAGCTCCCAGGCGGCGAGCGGCCGTCGGGGACGGGAGAGCCGCAAGCCGGCCCGGATTTTCGCCGGAAATTTGGCCCCGCGCAACTGCGCCGTGCCAAACCTGTTGACTTTGCGGTAAGGTGGGAGGACTCTGAAATTGCAGGTGGACCTCACCATGGGCAATCTTGCCAGCGCACTCACGCTCCCGACGGAAGAGGCGGCTCTTATTGCGGAACTGCGGGCCGGCTCCGAGGAAGCTTTTGCGTGGCTGATCGCGCGCTACCACCAGCCGATCTATTCGCTGCTGGCGCGCACCGTGCACGACCGCGCCGACGCCGCCGACCTCACTCAGGAAGTCTTTGTGAAGGTCTTCCGCGGCATCGGCAGCTTTCACGGCAACTCGTCGCTGCGTACATGGATCTATCGCATTGCGCTGCACGAGGCATCGAACCAGAGACGCTGGTGGATGCGGCACCGGCAGCAGGAAGTGGCCATCGACCAGGAAATGACCGAGGGGGAATCGGGAAATCCCGTCTGCTTGAAGGAAAAGCTGGTGGACCCGGGCGAATCGCCCTATGAGATGGCGGTGCACACGGAGAACCGCGAGCGGGTTGAAGCGGCCTTAGCAAAGGTGCCAGAGCCGTTTCGCACCACGCTGATCCTGCGCGACATCGAGGGCTTTGTGTATGAGGAAGTGGCGGAGATACAAGGCGCGAACCTGGGAACGGTGAAGTCGCGGCTGGTGCGGGGAAGAGCGATGCTGAAATCGCTGCTGACCGCACAGACGGCCGCCAGGACCCCGGCGCGCAGCGAATTTGAACTGGGCATGGGACCTCTTGGAGAGGAGGCGCGATGAACGGATGCAGCGCGATGCAAGCCAGATTTACCGAATACCTTGACCAACGGCTGACCGGGCGTGAGATGCAGCGCCTCGCCGCTCACCTGAATGAGTGCCGCGACTGCGCCGGTGAGTGGGCCGCGCTCAAGCAAACGCAGGCCTCGCTCGCCGCCGTTGGCCCGGTTAAGGCGCCGCCCGACCTGCTGCTCCGCATCAAGGTGGCCGTCAGCCATGAGCGCGCCCGCCGCCGCCAGAGCCCCTTCCACGCCTGGAACCTGGCCTGGAAAAACACCGTTGGACCCTTCCTGCTGCAGGCCGGAGCCGGCTTTGCCAGCGCCGTGCTGCTGCTTGGCACTGTCACCGTGCTGGTGACCATGTTTGCCCGTCCGGCCCAGGTAGCCGCCAGCCCCGACTCCCCGCTCGGCAACGCCACCGCGCCCCGGCTGCTCTATCTCTCGGCAGGAGCCCAGAGCAACCAGATCGATGCCTCCAACCCCGTGGTGGTCGAGGCGTACGTCAACGGCGCTGGCCGCGTCTACGACTATCGCATCGTGCAGGGCCCCACCGACGACGCCACCCGGGCGCAGGTCGAAAACCTGCTCCTCTACAGCGTCTTTGACCCGGCCCGCTTCTTCGGCCAGCCGGTCCGCGGCCTCGCTGTCATCTCCTTCGCCGGCGTCTCGGTCCGCGGGTAGGGCCTCTCCGACGCGTCTCGAAAACGCCGTGGCCGGTAGGTCAGGGATTTATCCCTGACATTTGACCACCCAAACGATGCCGGGCTTTAGCCCCTGAGGTATGCTTTCCTCCATCCGCCATGAGCACCTATGCCCTGACGACCGTCACGCATGGAAGACGTGCTCTCTTCACGCGCACTGCGACCGCTCAGGTTCTCCTTGAGACGCTGTTTCATTATCGCGACCGAGGACGATACGAGTTACACGGCTTCGTCATTATGCCGGAACATTTGCATGTCCTTTTGACCCCCTCCTCCACTCAAACCATTGAGCGCTGCGCACAATGCATCAAGGGTGGTTTCTCGCATGAATTGCGCAGGCAGTTTGCCGGGGAGGCTTGGCAGACCGGTTTCCATGAGCATCGAGTCCGCGACGCCTCCGATTTCGCCGGTCAGCCGATTTACATTGCGGCCAACCCGGAGCGCCGGGGGCTCAAGGATCATCCGTTCGTCCACACGCGGTTTCCGGAACAAATTGATCCGGCGCCGGCGGAATTCGGTGGGATGCACAAAGCAGGCCCCAGGGGCTAAAGCCCACACATTCTCTGCCAGATCAATGTCAGGGATAAATCCCTGACCTACCAGCCCCCGGGCATCTATGGAATTGTCTGACCGACGACCTCCCGTTTGACCCTGCCCGCGCGTCTAACTAGACTTCAAGCAGGGTTCAATTTCATGCGGTTCAGAAGTCTCCGATCTTTCGCTCTTTCGGCGTTCCTGGGCATGCTTGCCCTCGCGGGGAACACCGGCGCCTCGCTCTCCCAATCCTCCTCCTCCAGCCCGGCCAAAGGCCAAAGCTCCTCCTCCAGCATGATGGTGCAGGAGAAAGCGCCCAGCCTGGTCGATCCCGCCGGTCCCACCATCTCCCTGGTCAGTCTCGAGCCAGTCTTTGTCATGGCATCCGCTCTCAACGCCTGCGGCTACGATGAGGGCCTGGACCAGAGCGAGCCGGTGCGCGCGCGGGTCCGCGAGGAGATCAACGCGGCTCTTGCCAAAAGCGAAGACGCCCGCAAAAAGCGCGATGCCGTGTGCCTGTTCATCGCCCAGCACCGCATGACCGGCACAGAGCGCGACATCGCGCAATACATCTCGCTGGCGCTCTATCTTTCGCCGCCGCCGGAGCTCGAAACCTCCACCGACCTGCCCGAGATGCCGCCCGACTCCACGCAGGTGGTTGAGCTGGTGCCGCTGTTGCGCGACTTTGCGGCCGCGGTCGATCTGCACGGCATATGGCTTGCCGTGCACCACAGCTACGACCAGGAGGCGGCCGTCCTCCACGATCCCCTGACCCAGATGATCGTCTCCACCAATCTCTATCTCAAACTGCCCGCCACCACCTACGAGGGCCGCCGTTTCATCGTGGTTGTGGAGCCCATGCTCTCGCCGGGCACCGTCAACGCCCGCGTCTACGGCACCGATTACATCGTGGTCGTCTCCCCGTCCGACGGCAAGATCCGCATGGCCGACGTGCGCCACACCTATCTGCATTACGTCATCGAGCCGCTGCTCTATTCCCGCGCCAACGCTGTCGATCGCATGCAGGCCATCCTCAAAGAGGTGCGTGAGGCGCCGCTCGAATTCATTTACCGCTCCGATACTGTGCCACTGGCCATCGAGAGCCTCATCAAGGCCATCGAGGCGCGCACCATGGACACGGGCGTTCCCGCATTCAAGACGCCCGTCAACGCGGCCCGCGAGGACTTTCCGCAGATCGACCGCCAGCGCCAGGCTTACCAGCAGAAGGTCGATGTCATCCGCCTGGCAGCCGTGCACCACGACATGACGCAGGGATTCGTGCTGACGCAGTATTTTTACGAGCAGCTTATTTCGTTTGAAAAGGACCCTGCCGGCCTCAAAGACACCATTGGCGAGATGGTCTACTCGATGGACGTGGACCAGCAGGTGCATCGCGCCCGCCAGCTCGACTTTGACAAGGAGGCCGACGGGGACGTGCTGACGCACTCGAAACCCCACAAGCTTGCCGGCCTGGAACTGGCCGAGGTGCGCCTCTCTGAGGGCGATATCGCCACCGCCAGCGCCATGGCGCGGCAGACGCTTTCGGTCCACTCCGACACGCTCGAGTCGGTCGCCGACAGCGCGCGCGCCAACTTCATCCTGGCGCGGGCCGCGGCGCTCACCGGCCATCCCGACGAAGCCATCGACCGCTTCCAGAAGACGCTGGGCGAGAGCAAGGAGCCGCGCCTGCTGGCCTGGTCGCATATCTACCTGGGCCGCATGGACGACCTGGCCTGCAAGCGCGATGAGGCCGTGGCCGAGTACCGGCAGGCGCTGGCCAACCGCGACGGCCAGCAGGACACCCGCCTGGCCGCCGAACGCGGAGTCAAGACGGCCTATACCGTCAAGGGCCACACCTGCGACGACGATGCCGACGACAGCGGCGATCCGAAGGCGCAGCCCGGCGCGGCATCGGCTCCCGGCAGCGCCGCCGGAAAGCCGGCCACCGTGCAGAAGCCACAATAACCCAGCGCGCCGCGCCGAAGGACGCATCTAACCAGCCAGCGATGCGGTTGGCAAACGGGGTGCCGCTGCGCAGTTTCCGCTTTGTCCCATGGTCATGGACTTGTAGCTTGGAGCGAAGGGCCCGCGCTTTCGCCATGCGCCCAGATTTCCGCTGCATCCGGATTCCAGCCGAATGACGATGAAACCGATCGAGACGCACGCGGAAGCCGCACTGGCCGAGTTGGAAGCCGCGCTGGGCCACCGATTTGCCCGGCCTGAGCTGCTGGAGCGCGCGCTCACTCACCGCTCCGTAGCCCATGATCAAGCGGCCCAGGCGGCTCAGGCGGCTGAAGCCGCCGACGGCAGCGTGCCCACCCGCCTGCACAATGAGCGGCTTGAGTTCCTGGGCGACGCGGTCCTCGGCCTCATCATCGCGGAAGAGCTTTTCAACCAGCATCCTGACTGGCAGGAGGGCGAGCTGACCCGCGTGCGCTCCCAGCTCGTCAGCCGCCATCACATGGCTGAAGTGGCCGCGGCTATCGGCCTGGGCAGCCATCTCCGCCTCAGCCGGGGAGAAGATCGCGGCGGCCTGCGCCGCAAAGCCACGGTGCTTTCGAATACCATGGAAGCAGTACTGGCGGCGCTCTTTCTCGATGGGGGTCTCGATCCGGTCAGGGAATTCGTTCGCGTCTCGGTCATGGGCGAGGCGGCCGAAGAGCTGGCTCGCGAGCTGCTCTCCGGAGCCGCGCTCGGCAACTACAAATCGGCGCTGCAGGAGCTTTTGCAGGCCACGCACGCCGGTTCGCCCGTCTACCGCGTCAAAGGAGAGAGCGGCCCCGACCACCGCAAGCACTTCCTGGTCGAGGTTTGCCTCAAAACGGAGGACGATGGACACGGCACGCCACTGGCGCGCGGCGTGGGCACGACCAAGAAGCATGCGGAACAGGAAGCCGCGCGGCGGGCACTGGCCAAATTGAGGGCCGCCACGGCCGCCCAGCCGCCAGATGACGCGGCGGATGAGCCGGACGAGGAACTCGATAGCGAAGAAAGGGAGCAGACGGCGTAATGACAACACCCACCCAGATCGCCGCCGAGCCCGCCGTCGCCCCAGTCGCCGAGTCCCCCGGCAGGCCGGCCGTGGAGCCAGTGCCGGCTCCTCCGCCCCACCCACACCATCATCATCATCTCCATGTTCCCACCCTTCCGGAGGCGCTGGCTTCGGTACTGCGCACCGTCGTCATCGCACTGTTCCTGCTGGCTTTTGTGCTCCAGCCCTACCTCATTCCGTCGGAAAGCATGGAACATACCCTGCTGGTGGGCGACTTTGTGCTGGTCAACAAGCAGATCTTCGCCCCGGCCGGCCACCTGGGCCGCTGGCTGCTGCCCTACCGCGATATCGAACGGGGCGACATTGTTGTCTTCCACCACCCCGAGCACCCCTACCTGGTCAAGCGCGTGGTCGGCCTACCTGGCGACCGGTTGCGGATCGAAAACGGCCGCGTCGCCGTCAACGGAATTCCTCTGGATGAGCCCTACGCCGCCTTCGAGCCGGCCGCGCCCAACCCCTTTGCCGACGACTTTCCCGCCGACGTCTACTCCGATCCCAGGGTCCATCTCGACTGGTGGCGGCAGATTCGCAGCCTCACCCAGGACGGCGAGCTGATTGTGCCGCCCGGCGAGTATTTTGTCCTCGGCGACAACCGTAACCACAGCGAAGATTCCCGCTTCTGGGGCTTCGTGCCACGCCAGGCCATCGTCGCCCGCCCGCTGGTGATTTACTTCTCGCTCAAGCGGCCCTCGACCACCGATGTGCAACAGGCAGCGGATGATAGACTCGGAAACGACGGCGAGATTTCCGCCCGCCTGAAGGGTTTTGCGCGCTGGAAGCGCATCTTCCAGGTGGTGCATTGACGACAGTTGTCAGTGAACAGTTGTCAGTGGTCTGTGACGGGAAAGGGAAGCATATTGGACCGCCCGCCTGTTTCCTATCTTGATCGCGGCTGACCGACAACTGACTACTGACAACTGACAACTGGAACGATATGACGAAGAAAAATACGCCGAAGCTCAGAACGCCAGCCTCAGGTACTGAGGACACGCCCGTTCCCGCCGAGACCGAAGCCAAAGAGACACGGATGGCCGAAACGCGGGTAGAGGAAACGCCCTATGAGGCCATGGCCAGCATCTGCTCGGTGCTTGTGGTGGGCCTCTTCATCCTCACGTTCCTGGCGCAGAACTACGTCATCCCCTCCGGCTCGATGGAGAACACGCTGCTGGTCGGCGACCACCTCGTCGTCGACCGCATCAGCTTTTCTCCCGCCGCCAAATGGTTCCCGCTGGTGCACTATCGCGAACCCAAACGCGGCGACATCGTAGTCTTCGTCAAGCCGGTGCAGGACGAGGTGGAGGGCCGTCTCGAGTACCTCACACTGGTCAAGCGCCTCGTCGGCGTACCCGGCGATCACATCCATTTGAATAACGGCGTGGTGATCCTCAACGGCGTTGCCCAGCCGCCTCCGCCCGATGGCAAGGACTCGCCCGCCAATCCCTACGACCAGCAGTTTCTCGACGAATTTCCGTCCATTCCGCCCGAGGCCCGCCCTGGCGCCACGCCCGAAGCCTGGGCGGTGGACTTTCCCACCCACGTGGTCAACGGCGACCTGGTGGTGCCGCCCGGCCACTACTTCATGATGGGCGACCACCGCCACAACAGCCTCGACTCGCACTACTGGGGCTTCGTGCCGCGTGAAAACATCGTGGGCCGGCCGCTCTTCAACTACTGGTCGTTCGAGACGCCCGACGAGGAATACGAACAGACCGGCCTGGGCAACAACCTCGCCTGGATGGCGCACGTCGCGCTCCATTTCTTCACCGAGACGCGCTGGAGCCGCACCCTGCACCCGGTCCGTTAGAAGGCTGGATCTCGAACGCAAGCCCCGTGCCTCATCCTTGCGCCTTTTTTTGGCGCAAGGGTGGGAAACCTCGACTCTCAATAATCCTGGTTCTTAGGGAGCGAAGTTCACGCCCACAGACGCCCGCCGACCTGCCTACTTGCTATCCGGCGCAGCAGAGCCAACTCACCGCCGTTCGATCTCATAAACCTCTGCGCATTCTCCCATTGAAATCGGTCCGCGCGCCCCAAATGGGATTCCGTTTCTCAAACCCACAGGCTCCGCGCCCCAAACCCTGCTAGAATTCTGCTTTCCGGCCGGAGCGCCTCCCGCTCGAATTCCACCCGCAGGAAGCCCCCAACGTGGCAGACCGACCCAAGCCCAAACCCGTGACCTACGCCGACGCCGGCGTTGATCTCTCCCGCGGCGACCGCGCCAAGGAGCGCATCAAATACCTGGCGCAGAAGACCTTTAACCGCAACGTGCTGGGGGAGATCGGCGGGTTTGGCGCGCTCTTCCGGCTGGACATGCAGCGCTGGAAAAATCCCATCCTGGTGAGCTCGGCCGACGGCGTGGGCACCAAGCTGAAAGTGGCTTTCGAGCTCGGGCTGCACCACACCGTGGGCGCCGACCTAGTCAACCACTGCGTCAACGACATCGCGGTGCAGGGCGCGATGCCCCTGTTTTTCCTCGACTACCTGGCCACCGGCCTGCTCGATCCCGAGGTCACCGAAAGCGTGGTCTCAGGCCTGGCCGACGCCTGCAAGGCCAATGGCTGCGCCCTCATCGGCGGCGAGACAGCGCAGATGCCCGGCTTCTACCAGGACGGCGAATACGACCTGGCCGGCTTCATCGTGGGCGCCGTCGATCGCGACAAGCTGGTCACCGGCGCGGGCATCAAGCCGGGTGACGTGCTCATCGGCCTGCCCTCCACCGGCCTCCACACAAACGGCTATTCGCTGGCCCGCAAGCTGCTGTTTGAGACTGCCGGCTACAAGCCCACGCAATACGTCAGCGCCATCAAGGACAAGGCCGGCGCAGCGCTGATGCGCACCCACCGCAGCTACCTGCACCTCATCCAGAAACTCGTAGCCGCGGGCCTGACCACCGGCATGGCGCACATCACCGGCGGCGGCATCACAGAGAACCTGCCTCGCATCCTGCCCAAAAGCACCGGCGCGCAGGTCGAGCTCGGGTCATGGCCCGTATTGCCCATCTTTGAGCACCTGCGCGCCATCGGCCAGGTGGAGCAGGACGAGATGCTGCGCACATTCAACATGGGGATCGGGCTGATCGCGGCAATTCCAGCGGCCAAATTCACCCGCGCCAAAAACCTCCTCGACCGCTCCGAAGAGAAGTTTTACGTGGTCGGCCGCGTGGTCAAAGGCGAGCGCCGGGTGCAGTACACATGAAGGCCTTGAAGATTGACCGGCCTTCTTCGCAGGCCCGTCCGCCACAGCGCCTCGGCGTCCTCCTCTCCGGCCGCGGCTCGAATTTCCTCGCCATCGCAGAAGCCATCCGTGCTGGCCGCCTCCACGGCGTCGAAATCGCCATCGTCATCTCCAACATCGCCGACGCACCTGGCCTGGCCAAGGCTCGCGAACTCGGACTTCCCACCGCGCTCTTCATCTCCAAAGGCCGCAAGCGCGCCGACCACGACGCCGACCTGATCGCCTGCCTCGCCGCCCACCGCGTTGACCTGGTCTGCCTCGCCGGCTACATGCGCCTGCTCTCGGCCGAGTTTGTCGCCGCCTTCCCCAACCGCATCCTAAACATCCACCCCTCGCTGCTGCCGGCGTTTCCCGGCCTCGAGGCCCAGCGGCAGGCCTTCGATTACGGCGTTCAATTGGCCGGCTGCACGGTTCACTTTGTCGACGAGCATCTGGACCACGGCGTCATCGTGCTACAGCGCGCCATCCCCGTTAGCCCCGACGACGATGCCCACTCGCTCGCCCGCCGGATCCTGGCCGAGGAGCATCTCGCCTACCCTGAAGCCATCGCCCGCGTAGCCAGCGGAGCATACGAAATTCGCGGCCGCCGCTTTCTAAAACGCTGACCGCGAATTTGTTGTCAAGCCCCACGTAGCACGCTGTCCCATCTAAAGCCTTAGCTATGAGCAGCTTATGAAATGAAAATTTTTGCGTATTATATATCTCCACTTCTCTACCCTTGATAGTAGCCAGACAAGTGACGGACGTGCCGCGCCAGGCGAATGGGTACGCCCTCCCCCAGCGGATGGTTCCAGGGCGTGGAACCGTCGCTTCTCTGGCTCACGCGGCTTTCCGCTTCTGACCGGCCGCAACCACGGCGGCCCGGGCCGGAGAGCCGCCTCAACCGCTGCCCAAACCCAAGCCAAGCAGCCCGCCGCTCCGCGTGCCGGCGCTGGCGGAAAAGGACTCATCATGGCCAACATCCTTGTCAATATCGAAAAAGGAATCGAAATCGGAGCCGAGGACGCCCTCAAGTGGCTCGCCGACGCCAGCAAAGCGCTGCACGCCACTCCCCGTGTGATCGCGGCGCTGGCCACCCTGGTGGGCGCCGTCGAGAAGCCCCTGTCCGAACTGGCCGGCGCCGCCGCCAACCCTCTCAACGTGCCCCTCGACATTCAGACCGTCAACGACCTCAAGTCCACCTGGCCCGATGTGAAGCTGTTCCTGACCAGCCTCGGCGTCAAATTCTAGACGACGCCGATTTGCGCCTTTCCCTCGCGGCGCAGACAATGGGGTGCCATGGGATCGCTGGCGCAAATCCGCACCGCCTGTCTCGAACGGACGCTGGCCGGCCTCAACTGGCTGGCTCACCGGCGCGGGCGCGGGGACGCTGAGCCTGCTCACCTGACGGTCGGAATCGAGGGAGAGAACGCGGCCTATTTCCACCTGCGGCGCAGCGGATTCACAGTGGTAGCGCGGCGCTGGTCTGCCGGCAACCTGCCGGGTGACATCGATCTTGTCGCCTGGCAGGGGCCGATGCTGTGCTTTGTCGAGGTCAAGGCGCGCACCGCGCGGGATGCCACCGCGGCCGAGGTGGCTGTGGACTCGCGCAAGCGCCACATCCTCCGCCGGCTGGCACGGCAATATGTGCGCCAGCTGCCCGGCTCCGAAGCTCCGCCGGTTCGATTCGACGTGATCGGCGTGTACCTGGTGCCTGGGCACGCCAGCGAAATTGAGCATTTTCAGAGTGCCTTCGGCTGGAGCGAGCAAAGGCGGGACTGAACCCGCTGGTTCCCAGGTCCCAAAATCGGGACGCTGGGGCACCCGGCATAGGAACCCTCGACGATTACAGCAACGGGACGACGGCTCATCGCGGCGAGCGCCGGCAGGCGATATACTTCCCGCATCCCGTGGAGATCAGCCGCCATGAAGAACACAGCCTTGCTCGCCTGTGTATTTGCCCTCACCATCAGCGCCGGGGCTCAGCAGCCCGGCAGCGACGCCGCCACGCTCAAGCCGGCCGACAATCTGGTCATTGAAAACATCCCGCCCATCCCCGTGAAGATTGCCGAAGAAACGGCCCGCTATGGCGAGTCGCGCGCGGCAGCCCTTTACGGCTGGCACCCCATGCGGCATGAAATTCTGATCGGCACGCGCTTTGGAGACACCGTGCAGGTGCATTCGGTGGCCATGCCCACGGGCGCGCGGCGTCAGCTTACGTTTTATCCAGACCGCGTGCTCAGCGCGGCGTGGTTGCCGAACGGCGACTCGTTCATCTTTCAAAAAGACACGGGCGGCGGCGAGTGGTATCAGCTCTACCGCTATCAGATGGCCGGCGGCGCGGTGACGCTGCTGACCGACGGCAAAAGCCGCAACGAAAGCTACCTGCTGGCGCACAAGAGCAGCCGGCTGGTCTACTCGAGCACGCAGCGCACTGGTAAAGACACCGACCTGTGGACCATGGACGCGGCCGATCCCGTCACGGCGCACATGCTGCTGCAGGTGGAGGGCGGCGGGTGGATGCCGCTGGCCTGGTCGCCCGACAACCGGCAGATTGTTGTGAGCCATTACATCTCCATCAATGAGAGCTATCTATGGCTGATCGATGCGGCGACCGGGGAGAAGAAGGCGCTGACGCCGAAGGGCGCGGGCGAGCCGGTGGCGTATTCCGCAGCCAGATTCAGCCGCGACGGCAAGAGCCTCTACGTGGTTTGCGATCGCGACAGCGAGTTCCAGCGGCTGGCGCGGTTTGATATGGCCACCATGACGCCGAAGTACCTGACGACCGCAATTCCATGGGATGTGGAGCATATCAGCGCCAGCGAAGACGGCAAATGGATCGCCTTCTCAACCAACGAAAACGGCCTCAGCAAGCTCTACCTGCTCGACACAGCAACAGACAAATACCGGCCGCTCGGCAACGCGCCGGCCGGCGTGATCGGCTCTCTCGCATTTCACCCCGACGGGCGCACGCTGGCTCTTGAGGTGAACGCGGCGCGCTCGGCAGACGACGTCTATTCCATCGACATCGCGACGGAAAAGCTGGACCGCTGGACCGCCAGCGAAACCGGCGGCCTCAACCCCGCCAATTTTGCCGAGCCGACGCTGGTCAAATGGAAGAGCTTTGACGGGCGCGAGATCAGCGGCTTCCTCTACGCGCCCGACCCGGCGAAGTTTCCTGGCAAGCGGCCGGTAGTGATCGATATCCACGGCGGCCCGGAGGCGCAGTACCGGCCCGGTTACCTCGGCCAGCAGAACTACCTGATGAGCGAGCTGGGCGTCGCAATGATCTTTCCCAATGTCCGCGGTTCGGATGGGTACGGCAAGAGCTTTCTCAAGCTCGATAATGGGTTCCACCGCGACGATTCTTATAAGGATATCGGCGCGCTGCTGGACTGGATCGCCACGCAGCCCACCCTCGACTCCGGCCGCGTGATGGCGTTCGGCGGCAGCTACGGCGGCCACATGACATGGGCCACCGCGGCCTTCTACGGCGACCGCATCAAGTGCGCGCTGCCCATTGTCGGCATGTCCAACCTGGTCACATTCCTTGAGCACACCGAGGCCTACCGCCGCGACCTGCGCCGCGCCGAATACGGCGATGAGCGCGACCCGGCCATGCGCACCTATCTCGAAAAGATCGCGCCCATGAACCACCTGGACGCCATGCACATGCCGATCTTTGCGGTGGTGGGCAAAAACGATCCGCGCGTGCCGTGGACCGAGTCGCGGCAGATTCTGGACAAGCTGAATGCGCAGGGCACGCCGACATGGTTCCTGATGGCCAACGACGAGGGCCACGGCTACGCGAAGAAGAAAAACCGCGACTTCCTGTTCGACGCTGAGGTGCTCTTCATCCAGCGCTATCTGATGTAAGGAATCTTCCCTGCGCTATCGATCCTGGGTGCCCCAGGTCTCGTTTTCGAGGCCTGGGATTCCGGAGATCTCCACCATCGAAATCCCCCACTAATTCACCAGCGCCATCGCGAATCCATCGTAGCCCTTGCCGCCAACGACTTGCAGTGCCGTCGCAGTCACGCGCGGCTCGGCCGCCATCACCTCAAACAACCGCCGCGTGCCCTGGATAGCCGGGTCTTTGTTGCCGGCATCGACAATTTCTCCATCCCGCACCACATTGTCCACGACAATGACCGTGCCGGGCCGCGCGAGTTTGAGAGCCCAACCGAAATAGGCGGGATTGTTCGGCTTGTCGGCATCGATGAAGATGAAATCGAAACGCTCGGCGCCCTCGCGCTCCAGCTGCGCCAGCGATTCCAGAGCCGGCCCCACGCGAATCTCGACCACCTGCGCCACCCCCGCGCGGACGATGTTGGCGCGCGCTACCTCGGCGTGGTGTGGACTCACCTCCAGCGTAATCAGCCGTCCGTCCGCAGGCAGCGCGCGCGCCAGCCAGATCGTGCTGTAGGCGCCCAGCGTGCCGATCTCCAGAATGCGCCGTGCCCCGCGGACCAGCGCCAGCAGATGCAGAAACTTGCCCATGTTGGGGCTGACTTCGATGGTCGGCAGGCCGGCCCTGGTGCTGGCGACAAGCGCGGCGTTCAGCGCGTTGTCCTGTCCCGCAAGATGATCGCTGACGTAACGATCGACCTCGATCCAGCGATCCTGTGGAGCGGCCTTTCCCATTTTCCCTCCAGATCGGATGGCCTCCAATCCATCCGATCATAAATAAAAGCG
>Ga0302314_10009411_pt1 | contig 17269 bp, 15 predicted proteins | sample III_Palsa_N2_3_FD_200533 | JGI IMG/M metagenome (GOLD analysis project Ga0302314, IMG submission 200533) | Peat permafrost microbial communities from Stordalen Mire near Abisko, Sweden - III_Palsa_N2_3 | ecosystem: Environmental > Terrestrial > Soil > Palsa > Peat permafrost | place: Sweden...
GCGACGGCCAGATCGTCCAGTACAACGTCCTGCCCGACCGGCTCGGCATTATCAGGCAACTGGGCGGCCCGGCGTGACGGCGGCCCGTCGGGGGGCGGCCGCGGTCGCCGGCCGCGACGGCCGCGTCCCTCGGTAGGCTGCGGGGATGCGCGCCGACCAGCTGGATCGCGACGAATTCCCCGAGCGCCGCCCGCTCGAGGCGATGACCTTCGGGCAGCTCGCGGCCACGGTCAGGGCGCTGGACGACCAGGCCGTCGACCCGGCCGTCGACCCGGAGCGAGCGGACCGCCCGGGGATCGTACCCGGCCGGCGGCAGCGGGTCGTCGGCGTCGACGGCATGTCCGGCTCCGGCAAGTCCGGGTTCGCCCGGCGGCTCGCGGCCGAACTCGGCGCCCCGGTGCTGAGCGTCGATGATCTCGTGCCCGGCTGGGACGCCCTCGCGGAATCGGTCACCTTGCTCAGCGAGGGAGTGCTCCGCCCGCTCGCGGCGGGACGGCCCGCCCGGTGGCGGAGGTACGACTGGATCGCGGGCCGGCCGGGGGAGTGGGCCGGTATCGAGCCCGGTGACTTCCTCGTGGTCGAGGGCTGCTGCGTGGGCCTGCCGCCCGCCGCCGCGTGCCTGTCGTACCTGATCTGGGTCGACGCCACGGCGGCGGAACGCCGCCGCCGCCTTGAGCGGCGGCCCGACTGGGGCACGTACCAGCCGTTCGCCGAGCGCTGGGCCCGCCAGGAGGACGCGCTCCAGGCCGATGCGGATACCCGGCACCGCGCCGACCTCGTGGTCGACAACAATCAGCGGTCGCCGGACGGAGACTGGGCGGACGTTTTCTTCGGCGCCGCGCGGGTTGAGCGGGCGCCGCGGCGTCACACACGCCACCGCTGCGGATGATCCTTGTTTTCCTCCTCAGCGTTCCGTGACCAGCGGCAGCAGCTGCTCGGTGATCCGGTGCAGCTGCCGCCTCGGATCGGAGCTCAGCAGGCCTACCACGATGTCGGTCGCGCCCGCGGCGGCGAGCGCGGCGATCCGCTGCGCGCAGTGCCCGGCCGGGCCGACGGCCGCCCCCGCGCGCACCAGGTCCGGGGTGACGGCCCGGGCCGTCTCGCCCCGCCAGGTGGCTACGGCGTCGGCGAGGGCGCGTTCGGCGTCGTCGTCGAGGTTGACGTTGAGGTAGACGCAGACCGGGAAGCCGGGTCGCAGCGGCCGGCCGGCCGCCGCGGCGAGTTCGCGCAGCAGCCCGAGCCGGGCCGCAAGCAGCGCAGGCGAGACCGCGAAGGTCAGCCAGCCGTCGGCGAGCAGCGCGACGCGGCGCAGCACCCGCTGGACCACGGCTTCGGGCGCGCCGGCCGGGGGGTTGGCGGCCAGCCAGATCGGCAGCGGCCGCTGGACGAAGCCGGGCCGCAGCACCAGGTCATCGATGGAGAAGTAGGTTCCGGCGAAGTTCACCGGCACGGCGGGGTCGGCGCCCGAGCTCACCGCGCGCAGGAAACGCACGCCCTCGGTCATCCGCTCGGTCTTCTCGCGGTGGCTCATCCGGAAGACGGCCAGTTCGCGCGCCCGCGGCCGGCCGGACGGCGTGTCACCGGGCGGCTCGCCCGGGCAGGCGACGAGTGTCATCCGCCCGCCGGACAGCGCGTCCAGGTTGGCCCACTGCTGCGCGACGAGCAACGGATGCCGCAGGCCCATGCTGGCCAGGCAGGCCACGCCCAGCCTGATCCGCGACGTCGCGGCGGCGCAGGCGGCGAGGGAGACCACGCAGTCGTAGAACGGGAGCGAGAGCACCGAGTCGGCCACCCAGGCGTGCGACCAGCGCGGCTCGCTGTCGGCCAAGACCGCGAACTCGACGATCTCGCGCTGGGTCAGACCGCCGGCCGGGGCGCTGTCCCCGAGCCGGGACGGCAGGGACAAGCCGATCCTCACCAGCACCCCCCGCAACAACTAACTATTCTGACCGCAATAATAGATAATGACCGATGCCGAGGAGACGTCCCCATGCCACTGCTGCCACCCCTGGTCAGCCAGCAAGACCTGCGCGCGGCGCTCGGTGACGAGCGAGCCGGGCGCGTCCGCGTCTTCGACGCCACCGTTTTCCTGCGCCGCCGGGTGCCGGGCGGCCCTTACCAGGTGACGAGCGGGCGCCCGGAGTACGCCGCGGGGCACCTTCCCGGTGCCGCGTTCGCCGACATCCCCGGCGAGCTGTCCGACCCGGCCTCGCCGTTCTCCTTCACCGTGCCGCCGGCCGGGCACTTCGCCGCCGCGATCGGCCGGCTTGGCGTCGGCGACGACACGCACGTGGTCGCCTACGCGCAAGACAGCCCGATGTGGGCGACCCGGCTGTGGTGGCTGCTGCGCTACTTCGGGCACGACGACACCAGCGTGCTCGACGGCGGCCTGCCGGCCTGGACCGCGGCCGGCGGCCCGGTCGAGACGGGCGAGGTCACTTACCCGGCCGCCGTCTTCACCGCCCGGCCGCGCCCGGAACTGCTGGCCAGCCGGGCCGACGTCGAGCAGATCATCGCCGACGGCACCAGCACCTGCCTGGTCAACGCCCTGACCCCGGGTGCGTTCCGCGGTGAGGGCCCGGGTGCCTACAGCCGCCCGGGCCGCATCCCCGGCAGCGTCAACGTCCCGTGGAACGGCCTGGTCGACCCGGCGACCAACCAGTTCCGCCCCGCGGCCGGCCTCGCCGCCGCCCTGCAGGCCGGCGGCGTCCGCGACGACCAGCCGGTGGTGGCCTACTGCGGCGGCGGCATCTCGGCGACGGTCGACCTGTTCGCCCTCTGGCTGACCGGCCGGGGCGACGCGAAGCTGTACGACGGCTCGCTGACCGAATGGAGCGCCGATCCCGCCCTTCCGCTCGTCACCGGATGAAGCCGCTGGTCGCGGGATAACCAGCGGGTCGTCCAGAACGGGCGGCGGCTGCGCGGGGCCGGCCCGCCGCTTGTCAGCCGCGGGGCGGGCGCCTGGTGTTGTAGACCGACGCGGGCGCCTCGACCGGGACCTGGTACCAGCGGTCGTAGATCGACTGCGCGTGCGGCAGCAGCAGACCGGCCAGCTCGAACAGTCGCGAGCTCTGCGGGTGCACCGGGTAGAGCCGGTCGGCCAGCTCGAGCAGCCGGTCCCGCAGCTTGTCCTCGTCCACGGTGACCATCCGGCCGCCGGACACGACGGTCTTCCCGTCCACCAGGACGGTGTCCAGGTCCTGGGCGGACGCCCGGTCGAGGAGCACGTCGAGCACCGGCACCCCGTCGAGCCGCCCTGGCGGGAAGAACAGGCCGCCGGTCCGCAGCAGCAGCACGTCGGCCCGGTAGCCGGGGGCCAGCCGGCCCAGCAGGCCGCCGAAACCGGCTGCCCGCGCCCCGGCGTCGGCGGCGGTCCGCAGCAGCCGCTCGGAGTCGAGCCGGTGCTCGGCGAACACGTCCGGCTGGCGCTGCAGGTAGGCGGCCAGCCGCACCTCCTGGAACATGTCCTCCCGGTCGGAGAACGAGATCCCGTCGGTGCCGTAGGCGACGGACGCGCCGGCCGTGAGCAGGTCGCGGACCCGGGCGATGCCCGACGACAGGCGCAGGTTGGAGCCGGGGTTGCTGGCGACGACGACCCCGGTGTCGGCGACGATCCGGATGTCCTCGTCGGTCGCCCAGACGAAGTGCCCGAAGCTCACGTCGTCGCGCAGCACCCCCAGGTCCAGCAGGCGCCGTACGGCCGGCTTGCCGTAGGTCTCCAGGTTCCACATCAGCTCCGAGCGCGTCTCGAGCACGTGCGTGGTCAGGCCCACGCCGTAGTCGTCGGCCGTCCGGCGCGCCCGCCGGAACAGGTCGTCGGAGCAGGCCGGCGTCCAGTCCGGCGCGAGCAGGAACCGGAAGCGGCCGTCCCGGTCGTGCCACCGCTCGTGCAGCCGCCCGAACACCTCCAGCACGTGGTCGACCGGCCAGGCGTAGCCGAGCGGGGACTGGCTGACCTCGGCCGCGACGCTGGCCGGGAGCCGGGACAGGAACGCCCGGTCGTCCTCGTGCGCGTAGATGTTCTGGTCCCGCAGCGTGACGCCCAGCGCAGCCCGCAGGCCGGTCTTCTCGTACGCGCGCAGCACCGGTTCCGCGCCGAGCAGGTCCATCGCCGGCTTGCCGTAGAACGCGTCGATCAGGGTGGTCGCGCCGCCGCGGGCCGCGTGCACGAGGCCCACGGTGGCGAGCAGTTCCAGCGCCTCGGGGTCGACGGCGGGCGCGCCCGCGCCGATGAACAGGTTGGTGTACTCGAAGATGGTGCCGATCAGCCCGCGCGCGGTCCAGCACTCCGTGTGGTAGTGCGCGTTGACGAAGCCGGGCAGCAGCAGGAACCCGGGGCCGCCGAGCCGCTGGCTGAACGGGCCGTGGCCGTCGAGCACGGCCCGCGGTCCCGCCTCGGTGATCCGCCCGTCCTCGACGATGATCGCGCCGTCGGTGAGCACGGCGGGCTCGCCGAGGGTGACGACGTAGTCCCCGGAGACCAGGATCCGCTCGGTACCGCGCACTGTGCTTACTGGTTCGCTCGCGAGCTCGCTCACGTGCCCTCCTCGCTGGCGCTCGTCGGCCGCGTTCGCGGGCGCACTGTGCTTATTGGTTCGCTCGCGAGCTCGCTCACGTGACCTCCTGGTCGCTGAACTCGCCGCGCTCGGTGATCGCCCGCTGCAGCTCGTGCCTGACCTGGCGCTCGAGCGCGACGAAGGCGTCATCCGCGCGGAGCTCAGGGGTCCGGGGCCGGGGCAGGCCGATGTCGATGACCGCCGCGATCCGGCCGGGCCGCGGCGTCATCACGTAGACCCGGTCCGACAGCAGCACCGCCTCGCTGATGTCGTGCGTGACCAGTAGCACGGTGGCGCCGACCCCCTCCACGTCGTCACTGGCCCACGCGCGCAGCAGCCAGTCCTGGAGGTCGGCCCGGGTGATGGAGTCGAGCGCGCCGAACGGCTCGTCAAGGAGCATCAGCGCGGGATCGCCGATCACCGTCCGCAGCAGCGCGACCCGCTGCCGCATGCCGCCCGACAGCTGCCACGGCCAGGCGCGGACGAAGTCGCCCAGCCCGAACCGCTCAAGCAGCGGTCGCGCCCTGCCCCGGGCTTCCCGGCGTGACATCCCACGCAGCTCAAGCGGCAGCGTGACGTTGTCGATCACCCGCCGCCAGGGCAGCAGCGCGTCCCGCTGCGGCATGTAGGCGGACGCGCCGAGCCGGTCGGCCAGCGGTTCGCCGCCGATGCGGATCTCGCCGCCGGTTGGCTCCTCCAGGCCGGCTACCACGTTGAAAACGGTGGACTTGCCGCACCCGCTCGGCCCGATCAGGGTGACGAACTCGCCCGGACGAGCCAGCAGGTCCACCGTGTCGACGGCCAGCACGGGCGCCGCGCCGCCCAGGCCGGGGAACCGTTTGCCGACCCCGCGCAGCTCCAGCGATGCCGCGCGCGAGTGCTGGTCCGGCGCCGCGGCCTGCGTCGTTGTCCTCTTTGTCATCGGCCTGTTTCTCATCCGCGCGGCTTCCACGGCATCGCCACTCGCTCCAGACCCGCTACCACCGCGAACAGAGCAATCGTCAGCAGCGCGATCGCCACGATCGCGCCGAACACCAGGTCGGTGGCGACCGGCGCGGCGTGCGCCGCGGAGTACATGTAAAGCCCGAGGCCCTGCTCGGCCCCGACGAACTCGGCGACGATCGCCGCGCCGTAAGCATAGGTCACCGAGATCTTGAGCCCGGTGAAGAACTGCGGCAGCGCGCTGGGCAGCCGCACCCGCAGCAGCAGCGCGAGCCGCGACGCGCGCATGGTGCGCAGCAGGTTGAGCGAGTCCGGGTCGGTCGCCGCCAGCCCCTGGATGAGTCCGACGGCGACCGGGAAGAAGCTGAACAGCGCGACCAGCACGATCTTGGGCACCAGGCCGAATCCCCACCAGATCAGCACCAGCGGGGCGAGCGCGATCATCGGGATCGTCTGCGACGCGATGATCAGCGGGTAGAGGCCGCGCCTGACCGGTACCCAGGTGTCGATCGCGACCGCGATCACGAACGCGGCCGCCGCGGCGGCGAGCAGGCCGAGCACGGCCTCCTCGGTGGTCGTCCCGATCGCGGGCCAGAGGTTCGCCTGGTCGTCCCAGGTTGACCAGACGACAAACCAGGGCCCGGGGACCAGCTGGGGGTCGAGGTGGCCGGCTGACACCCACAACTGCCAGAGCGCGACGGCGGCGACCAGCACGAGGGCCGGGGGCAGCCAGGTGCGAAAACGGAGAGTGTTCATTGCGGCTATTGTGATCCCTGGCGCTTAAGTGACGGTATCCGAGTAAGTCTATCTGTTTACTTGGTTTATACGGTAGGGTAACGGCCAGCCCGTAAAACCGCAGATGAAAGCCGTAACGTGATGCCCCGTAGAGCCCGCCGCACGCCCCGCCGCACGACCGCCCTCGCCGCCGTGCTCGCCCTTGTCGGAGTGGGCGCCGCCGCCGCGTGTTCCTCGGCGAGTTCCTCCGCGACCGCGCCCGGGACGACCGGGAAGCCGCTGAAGCAGCTGCGCATCGCCCTCGACTGGACGCCCAACGTCGACTTCCTCGGCATCTACGCGGCGATCAGCAACGGGTACTTCGCCCAGGAAGGCATCGACCCGGTCATCATCCCCTACAGCGGCACGCCAGGGGAGACCCTGCTGTCCACCGGGAAGGCCGACCTCGCGTTTACCTACCCGCCGAACATCCCGGCCTACCGCGCCTCGGGCCTGAAGTACCGCGCCGTGGCCGGCCTCGCGGCGGTCAACACCATCGACATCGCCGTGCTCAAGTCCTCGCCCTACACCAGCCCGGCGCAGCTGTCGGGCCAGCTTTACGGCGGCTTCGGCGTGCCCAGCGACCCGGCGATCCTGAAGGCGGTCATGGCCAAGGCCGGCGCGAAGAACCCGGTCTACAAGGAGGTCGTGCTCTCTACCTCCGCCTACCAGGCTCTCGCGGCCAAGCGGGTCGCCTACTCGGTCATGTTCGGCGGCGTGGACGACGTGACCGCCGAGCTGCAGGGCGCACAGCTGCGGCTCTTCCCGATCAAGAACTACCTCGGTTCGGCCGCGTCGTTCCCCGACGACTCGCTGGCCGCCACCGACGCCGAGATCGCCAGCGACCCGTCGCTTCTCCGGGCCGGCCTGGCCGCGCTCTCCGAGGGCTACACCTGGTCGGCCAAGCACCCGGCCCAGGCCGAGCAGATCCTGATCAAGGACAACGAGTCCGCCCTGGAGCACAGCCAGAACATCATCGTCGCGACCGGCAACGCCACCGCCCCGACGTTCCTGGACAGCGCCGGCCAGTGGGGCACGCTCAGCGACGCGAGCTTCTCCGGCATCACCCAGCTGATGGCGGCCGACGGCGAGTTCAAGGGCGCGACCCCGCCCCCGGCCTCCGACGATTTCACCACCAGCCTGCTTCCGCAGGGTTAGCTCGCCGTGTCCCTGACCACTGGGCCGCGTCCGCTCGTCTTCAACGCCTTCCTGACCAACACCGTCTCGCACATTCACCACGGCATGTGGCGGCACCCGGACTCCCGCCAGGCGCAGTACACGGAGCTTGAGCTCTGGCTCGACCTGGCGCGGACCCTGGAGCGCGGCCGTTTCGACGCGATCTTCTTCGCCGACACCCTCGGCCCGATGGACGTGCACGGGGGCGGCTGGGAGTCTTCCGTGCGGGAGGGCCTGCAGATCCCGTCCGGTGACCCGGTGGTGCTGCTGACCGCCCTCGCGTCGGTCACCGAGCACCTCGGACTGGTCGCCACCAGCTCCGTCGCGGCGGAGCACCCGTTCGTGCACGCCCGCCGGTTCTCCACCCTCGACCACCTCACCCGCGGCCGGGTGGGCTGGAACATCGTCACCGGCACCAGGCGTTCGGAGGCCCGCAACCTAGGCCGCGACGACGCCGCCCCGCACGCGGAACGCTACGCGGCGGCGGAGGAGTACGCCGAGGTCGTCTACAAGCTGTGGGAGTGCAGCTGGGAGGACGGCGCGGTCATCCGGGACCGCGCGTCCGGCCGCTACAGCGACGAGGCGCGGGTGCACGCGATCGACCACGAAGGCCCGCGCTACCGGGTCGCCGGCCCGCACCTCGCGGAGCCGTCAGCGCAGCGCACTCCGGTGATCTTCCAGGCCGGCTCGTCGCCAACAGGCCGTGACTTCGCCGCCCGGCACGCGGAGGGCACGTTCATCGCCGCGCACGATCCGCACTCCGCCGCCGAGGTGACGGCGGACATCCGGCGGCGGGCGGTCGCCCAGGGCCGGCAGGCCGACGACATCCTGTTCATCCAGGGCCTCACGTTCGTCGTCGGCGACACCGAGGCGGAGGCGATCGCCCGCAGCGCCGAGATCGACGAGTGGCTCAGCGACGAGGCGATGCTGGCGCACATGAGCGGCACGATCGGCGTCGACTTCGCGTCGATCGACCTGGACCGGCCGATCGGCGACTTCACCACCGAACGCACCCAGGGCATCGTCGCGAGCCTCGCCGCGGCGGCGCCGGACAAGTCGAAGACGTTCCGCGAGCTGACTCGCTGGGCCTGGTCGCAGCGGGTCGTCGGCACCCCCGAGCAGATCGCCGACTCCCTCGAGCGCTGGCGGCAGGCCGGCGTGGACGGCGTGAACATCATCTACATCAGCCTGCCGGGAACCTACGCGGACTTCATCGAGCACGTCGCCCCGGTGCTGCGCGACCGGGGCCTGATGCAGCGGGAGTACGCGCCGGGAACGCTGCGCGAGAAGCTCTTCCCCGGCCGCGGCCCCCGGCTTCCCGCGCGCCATCCGGCCCGGCAGGTCACCATCCCGGCTCGCGGCTGACCCGCCGCGACCAACTGCCGTCACCCAGCCGCCAAGTCCGACATCCGATGAGGTTTCCCGCGTCATGACCCGTGCCCCGATGACCCGCACCGTGCGCGTCGTCCTCGACTACCTGCACCCGTGGCCGAACTCGGCCGGCTTGTTCGTCGCCCGCGACCGCGGCTGGTACGCGGAGGCCGGACTGGACGTCGAGCTGCGCGTCCACGACTACGGCTGGGGCGACACGCTCGAGTACCTGACCCGCGGCCGGGCCGAGTTCGGCCTGTTCCCGCCCAACCGGCTGCTGGTCCGGCGGGAGCGGGGGGAGCGGCTCGTCGCGGTCGCCGCGGTCAACCACGAGGGCCTGGAAGCCGTCCAGGTCGCCGCCAAGAGCGGCGTCAAGCGGCCCCGTGACCTGGCTGGCCGCCGGATCGGCTACGCGCCCACCCCCCGGGGCCGGGCGATGGTCGCCGGGATCGTCGCGGCCGACGGCGGCGACCCGGCCGCGGTGCAGCCGGTCGACACCGGCGCCACCGAGCTGACCCCGGAGTTCCTCGCCGCCTCGGGCCTGGACGCCACCTTCGGCGGCTACTGGTCGTGGGACGCGCTGACGGCCGACCCGGTCGCCGCCGAGCAGACGCTCGTCTGGCCGATGCGCGCGGTCTCCACCGTCCGTTACCACAGCTACGTGCTCGGCGCCGCCGAGGCGCTAGCCGAGGCCGACCCGGAACTGGTTCGCGCCTTCCTCGCCGCGACAGCCCGGGGGTACGCGGCGGCGGCCGCCGATCCGGGCCAGACGGTTGACCTGCTCTCCCGTGTCAGCCCCTACGTGCCGTCCTGGCGCCTGGAGCGTTCCCTGTCCCTGGTCATCCCCACCTGGTTCCACGACGGCGTCTGGGGCCAGCTCCGCGGCGACCTCGTCGCGGGCTACGCGGCCTTCCTGGCCAGCCATGGCATCCTCGCCGCCCCGCAGGACTGGGCCGCCGCGATCACCACGGAGTTCCTTCCGCCCCGCTGACCGTTCCCGGTGCCACCCGGCACCGTGTCCCCCTAGACCTCCCGTCCGGCTGCCGTTTCCACCCGCGCTGGGCCCGGGTAGCGCGGCCAGCGCCCGGTCGGATCATGCGCAATGCTTTCCCGCCTGCCTGCGCGGCCTGCTCCTGCTGGCCGACCCGAGCAGGCGCGGGTAACCCCGCCCTCCGCGATCATCCGGGCCTAGCCGAACGCCGCGCGGCGGATCGCCCGGGCCGGGTGCTCGTCGGGCAGGTACGGGCCGCCGCCGGGGAACAGTTTCTCGCGCAGCGTGCCGGGGGAGTATCCGGCCTGCATGAGGCCGCGGCGGCGCAACTCTGGTGCCACGTGGTCGACGAAGTCCTCGAACGTGCCGGGGGAGACCACGTACTGCACGTTGAGACCGTCGACGCCGGCGTCCTGCCAGGCCTCGACGTGGTCGGCGATCTGCTCCGGAGTGCCGACCGCGCGCAGGTTCCCGTGCCAGCGGACCAGCTCGCCGATGGTCAGGTCACCGCGCGGGGCCACCGCGATCAGGTCGGCGACGATCCCGGTCTGCCCTTCCGGCCGCTTGGCGAGGTCGCTGACCGGCTCATCCGGGTCGAGCTGGCCGAAGTCGTAGCCGAGGAAGACGCTCTGCTTGGCGAGGTGCGCGTCAATGGACTGGAAGTCGGTGATCTCCTCGTGCAGGCGCCGCGCCTCCGCCTCGGTGCTGCCGACGACGAAGCCGAGGATGCCGAGCAGCTTGACGTGCGCCCGGTGCCGGCCGTGCCGCTCGGCCGCCCGGCGCACGTCCGCGACGACGGGAGCCGCTTTGGCCGGGCTGAGCGCGTTGATGAACAGGCACTCCGCGTTCCGGCCCGCGAAATCCCGGCCGCGCGGTGACACCCCCGCCTGCACGAGCACCGGGGTGCGCTGCGGGGACGGCTCGCACAGATGCGGCCCGGTGACGGAGTAGAACGGCCCGACATGGTTGATCTCATGGACCTTAGCCGGGTCCGTGTACTGCTGGGTGGCCGTGTCCCTGATGACCGCGTCGTCCTCCCATGAGGCTTCGAGCAGCTTGTACACGACCTCAGTAAAGTCGTCGGCGCGGGCGTACCGGTCGCCGTGCTCGGGCAGCCCGCCAAAGCCGAGGTTGCGCCCGGCTCCGGGCAGGAACGTGGTCACGATGTTCCAGGCGATCCGCCCACGGGTCAGGTGGTCCAGGGTCGACAACTTGCGGGCGAACGCGTACGGGTGCTCTTGGAGGATGTTCTGGGTGAGCACGAAGCCGAGGTGGTCGGTCGCGTAGGCCAGCACCGGGATGAGCTCGCCGGGATCGTTGACCGGGAACTGCATGCCGCTGTAGACGGCACGCTCCCGCGAGCCCGCGAATGTCTCATAGGGCGCGAGGACGTCGGCGAAGAAGAGCGTGTCAAAATGCCCCCGTTCCAGCAGCCGGGCGACGTCCACCCAGTAGTCGACGCTGTTGTACTCCAACTGCCTGCTGCCGGGCCAGGCCCACATGCCCTGGTCGTGGTGCGAGGCGGTGAACATGTTGAACGCGTTGAAGACCATCCGCGGTCGCTGCGGCCCGGTCATGCGCCCGGCTCTTCGTCGGTGACGCCCAGGATTTCCCGGCCGATCTCGGTGGCGAGCACCTCGGTCGAGTACGCCATCAGCTGCCCGGCCTCCGCGTCGCGCAGGTGGCGCTGGATGGGGGAGGCTTTGAGGAAGCCGTTCGCCCCGCCGATCCGCACGCCGAGCTGCGCGACGTCCACGGCCGTCTTGTTGGCCAGGTACTTGGCCCGTGACAGGTTGCCGAAGAACGCGGGATCGCCGTGGTCGGCCTGGCGCAGCGCCATCTGGTAGAGGGCGTGCGCGGCGGCGAGCCGGGTCTGCGCGTCCGCCACCGCGTGCTGCACCCACTGCTGGTGCGACAGCGGCCTGCCGAGGATGACCCGCGTCCTGGCGTGCCCGGCCAGCGCCGCCAGGGCCGCGTCCGCGATGCCCAGCGAGATCGCGGGCAGCCCGGCGGGTATGACCGCGAAGTCGCCGGGCCGGGGTGCCCGGCCGCGGTGGGTGTCACGGAGCAGAGTCCGGTTGAAGGCGAGCAGCTGGCTGCGGGTGGCGCGCAGCCCGAGCGTGTCCCAGATCGGGATCACCGACACCGACGCGTCGGGCAGCGGCACGCCGAAGAACGTCGGCACCCCATCGACGAGGGCGTTGACCAGCAGATAGTCAGCGATCTCGCTGCCTGACACGAACCGCTTGGCGCCGTCTAGCAGCCGACCGCCCTCGGCTGGGGCCGCCTCGTGCTGGGGGTTGAGGAACCGGTTTCCGCTGGCCGGCTCCGACAGGGCGTTGGCGAACCGCTTCCCGCCGAGGAATTCATCGGCGAAGAACGAGCCGAGGCGCTCATGGGTCAGCTCCGCCAGCCCGACGCCCGCACCGCTGTGCATGAGCAAGATCGTCGCCACCGACGGTTCGGCCTCCGCGACCAGCCGCAGGAGCTCGCCGAAGGCCAGGTAGCTGATCCCGTCGCCGCCGAGCGCGGTCGGCAGTATCGCCCGGCTGACCCCGGCCGCGTGCAGCTCGTCCAGTGCGGCGCGCGGGATCTCGGCCCGCTCGTCGTAGCCGGCCGCGTCCGCCGCGAACCCGGCGGCGAGTTCCCTGACCCGGGCGACCAGCTTCTGCTCATCCGGTGTCAGCTCAGAGTGCGGTGTCGTCACAGTTGCTTCGCCTTCTCTTGTGGACTGTGCGTCATGTCGCGAGCAGGCCGCGCTTGCGGAGCTCGGCGGCGGCACCCTCGGCGAAGTAGTACGCCTCCTCCAGGTGCGGCTGCCCGGACAGGATGAAGTGGTCGATGCCGAGCGCGTGGTACTCCTCGATCCGGTCGGCGACTTCGGCGTGGCTGCCGACCAGGGCGGTGCCCGCGCCGCCGCGCACCAGCCCGTAGCCGGCCCACAGGTTGGGCGAGACCTCCAGCCCGGAGCGGTCGCCGTTATGGAGCGCCGTCATCCGCTGCTGGCCCACGGACTCGGTCCCGGCGAAGGACTGCTGGACCTGCTGCACGCGCTCGGGACTGATCCGGTCGAGCAGGCGGTTGGCTTCCGCCCAAGCGGCGGCGCCGGTGTCCCGGCTGAGCACGTGCAACCGGATGCCGAAGGCCAGCGTGCGGCCGGCCTCGGCGGCCAGCGCGCGCATCCGGGTGAGGCGCTCGGCGATCTGCGCCGGCGTCTCGCCCCAGGCGAGATATACGTCGGCCTGCCGGGCGGCGGTGCGTTCGGCGGCCGGGCTCGCGCCGCCGAAGAAGACGGGCGGCAGCGCGTAGGAGCCGAAGCCGATGCTCGCGTCCTCGATCTCGTAGTGCTTCCCGGTGAAGCTGAACGGGTTCTCCGCCCCGCTGACCCCGCGCAGCACCGCGAGGAACTCCTCCGTGCGCTCGTAGCGCTGGTCGTGGTCGAGGCGGTCGCCGAACCGCCGCTGCTCGACGGGGTCCCCGCCGGTGACGACGTTGAGCAGCAGCCGCCCGCCGGAGACCCGCTGGAACGTCGCGGCCTGGTGGGCGGCCAGCGTCGGGGAGATAAACCCGGGCCGGAACGCGACCAGGAACTTCAGCCGGCTGGTCACCTGGGTGAGCGCCGCGGTGAAGATCCACGCGTCCTCGCACCACGTCCCGGTGGGGGTGAGCACGGCCTCGTAGCCGAGCTGCTCGGCCGAGCGGGCGACCTGGCCCAGGTAGTCGATCGTCGGGGCGCGGAAGTCGGTGATCGCCGCCAGCGTGTCCTGCGACCGGTCGCCGGATCCCACGATGTCGCGGCTGTCGCCGTTGGTGGGGAGGTACCAGTGCACGTGAATGGCCATGATTCCGCCTGATTCTAGTTCCGGTGGCTGGCGTAGCGGCTGGCGGGCCGCGGCAGTCCGAGGTGCGAGCGCAGCGTGCGGCCCGCGTAGGAGGTGCGGAACAGTCCGCGGCGCCGCAGTTCGGGGATGACCAGGACGGCGAAGTCGACCGCGGTGCCCACCAGCGTCCCCGCGTCGTCGGTGACCCGCTCGGCCAGCTGCCTGATGGTGAGGTTCCCGGCCCGGGCCGCCTCGTACACGTTCCGCTGGGCACTGCGGCTCTGGTTGGACGGCGGCCAAGTCGCGGGAGATGAAGACGTAGGTGAAGCCGAGCCCGTCCTGCCTGAACTCAGCGGCACCTATGAGCTTGAATCCCGTCTATCTCGCCAGGTTCTGACAGATACAAGTTTGTCTATCAATATAGTAGACAATATATGGGGTGCCGGGCCCGGACAAGATCTGTACCGCCGAACTGATCATCCTGGCCGGGCCGGGCGAGGCCGACCTCGCGGCCGCCGGCCTCCATGTTCTCAGGGATGGGGCGGCGCGGCTCCGGTCGCAGTCTGACCCGACGCGGACGAATCGCCTGCCGTCGCGGCGTGAAAAGTCTTCGGCGTGCTGCGGCCTGGTCGCCACGGGTATCGTTCTGTTGTGACAGCACGGGACGCACGCCGGGCTCCGGGCAAGGCGCGACCGGGCATCGAGGACGTGGCCAGGCTCGCAGGCGTCTCGGGGCAGACTGTCTCCAGGTATGTCAACGGTCACCCGTACGTGAGTGATGCCCTCGCCCAGCGGATCGAGGACGCTATACGGACGCTGGGCTACCGGCCCAATGACGCCGCGCGCGCCCTGCGGATCGGCCGGTCGGCGACTATCGGCGTCGTGTCACTGGAGACCGCCCTTTACGGCCCGACCAGCGCGTTGCTGGCCGTTGAGCAGGCAGCCAGGCGAGCCCATTTCTCCGTGAGCATCGTGACCGTGCCCAGCGTGGACGGTCGGCTGCTGATAGAAGCGGTGGAACGCCTTGAGCGGCAGAGCGTCGCCGGGATCCTGGTCACCGCGGCCTCTTCCACCGCAACACCAGCCGCGCTGCGGGATGCCAGCTTCGGGGTGCCCGTCGTGCTGACCGAGCGCGTCTCCGGCTGTGATTTCCCTTCGGTCGGCCTCGACAGCGGGGGAGCCGCGCGCACGGCCACCGCCTATCTTCTTGAACTGGGGCACCGGAAGGTGTGGCATGTCTCGGGTCCGCCCCTCTGGCAGGCGGCTCATGACCGGAAGGCGGCCTGGCGCGCCGTGCTGTCGTCGGCGGGCGCGACCGGGCGCAGTATCGCCGGTGACTGGTCGGCTGCCTCTGGTTACGCCGCTGGGCTCAGGATTGCGGACAGCGGCGGAGTCACCGCCGTCTTCGCCGCCAATGACCAGATGGCGTTCGGGGTTATGAGCGCCCTGGCCGACCGGGGTATCAAGGTCCCGGATGACATCAGCGTCGTCGGTCTCGATGACATCCCCGAGGCGGCGTACTTCCGCCCGTCGCTGACGACGGTGCAGCAGGACTTCCGCCGTCTCGGCGAGCACGGCCTGCAGTATCTGCTCAGTCACGTCGAAGCGTCCCCCGAGCCGGAGCCACCGCTGATCCCCACCTCCCTGGTAATCCGCCAGAGCGCCGCCCCCGCCGTCGACCGGATCTGACCTATGCCCGAATCATGTGTGAAGCCTGTTGACGCGGCCGTATGTTGACGTTAACATACGGATAAATAAGCCATAGTGGCAATGCCATCAGACAGAGAGGTCCGGTCATCGTGTCACCATGCCCGCCTGCGCCGGCAAAAAGCGCGAGAGCTCGTTTCTGGTCTTTTCTCCCTGTCGGCCTGGCCGCGGCTTGCATTCTCACGGATTTGTCCGGCACCGCAGCGAATGCGGTAGCCGTTGCCCCCGGTACGGCCGTGCCGCTGGCGGATGCGCACGCGTCATGCGTAAGCAGCTTCTACGTTTCTCCATCAGGGAGTGACAGCAATTCAGGCGTCAGTTCGTCCAAGCCATGGAAGACCCTTGCCCGCGTCAACTCAGCATCCCTGCCGCCCGGCACATGTGTGCTGCTGCAAGGCGGCGCGAGTTTCTCGGGAGAACTCTACCTGAATCCCGCGGACGCCGGCTCGGCTGCGCAGCCTGTCACCGTTACCTCGTACGGGAGCGGCAGGGCGACGATTTCGGCCGGAGCGGGCACCGGGGTCTACGTCTACGATACCGCCGGCGTAGATTTCGAAGATATCAATGTAGTAGGGAACGGATATTCGACCAACACCGGCAGCGGGTTCAATATCTACAATGACACGCCTGGCGCCGTCAGGTACAGCGGCATCACGATAACCGACGTATCAGTATCAGGATTCGGTCAGAGCGGCATCCTGATCGGCGGTAAGGGCAGCGACGGCAGCGAGTCCGGCTTCGCGCAAGTGACCGTCGAGAGCGTGACGACCGACGCGAACGGGGATGCCGGCCTGCAACTCTACGGGGCAGCGAATTCAGACGCGGCTACATACGCCAACGCCGACGTTCTCGTCGATGATGTCACGTCCTACGGGAATGTAGGGATAGCCAACAAGGGGAACAATTCCGGCAATGGTATTGTCCTTGGCGACGTCGACAATGCAACGATAGAAGACTCGACGGCATACGATAACGGAGCGGACAATAACTATCCGAACGGCGGTCCGGTCGGAATCTGGGCGTACGACGGCACGGACGTGACTATCGAGCACTGCGTTTCCTACGATAACAAGAGCGCTACTTCCGATGGTGATGGCTTCGACCTTGATGGTGGAATCAGCGACTCCGTCATGGAGTACAACTACAGTTACGATAATAACGGCGCCGGTTTCCTCGTATTCGAGTACGACGGCGCTAGGCCGCTGACCGGTGCGGTCGTCCGGTACAACATCTCCCAGGACGACGCGCGGGTGGGTTCCGACGGGGGGATCGCCATCGGGTCGGACGGCACGGCGGTCAACGGCGTCGACGTGTATTCCAACACGGTATTCACCACCCCCTCGCAGGGCGCCACCCCGGCGGGAATCAGGGTGTGGACCGGGGCGCTCGACGCCCTGGTGGCCGACAACATCATCGAGACCACAGGCGGCGTGCCGCTGGTGAGCGTGGAGACCGGAGCGAGCGCGCGCTTCCTGGGCAATGACTACTTTCCCGATGGCAGCCCCTTCCTGGTGTATGTGGGCGGCAGCGACTACAGCGACAGTGCCGCGACGGCTTACCAGAGCCTCGCCGCCTGGCAGCAGGCAACAGGCGTGGAGACGCTGGGCGGCGTCACCGTCGGGCAAACAGCCAACCCTAAGTTCGCGGGGAACCCGCTGTCGGCGGCCGGGACACCCGCTACGTTCCTGCTGGCGTCGGGCTCCCCCCTTTACCTGACCGGGGTGGGGCTCGCCAGCCTGGGAATCGACGGCGGGGGCCTGGACTACTTCGGAGACTCCGTCCCCAGCAGCGGACCGAACTCCGTGGGAGCGGCGCAGTCATGACGACCGAGCTCTCGGCCGCGGTTCCGGAGCCGACCCGGCCAGACCCGGTTCCGGTGCTCTTCAGCGCCGCCTACTACCGTGAGTATCAGCCATATGACCGGCTGGACG
>Ga0302314_10009412_pt1 | contig 17268 bp, 9 predicted proteins | sample III_Palsa_N2_3_FD_200533 | JGI IMG/M metagenome (GOLD analysis project Ga0302314, IMG submission 200533) | Peat permafrost microbial communities from Stordalen Mire near Abisko, Sweden - III_Palsa_N2_3 | ecosystem: Environmental > Terrestrial > Soil > Palsa > Peat permafrost | place: Sweden...
AACGTGCAGGCGGAGCGCCTCAATCCCTCTGTCTTTCCGATTATGGGCTACAGCCTGTACTCGAACACGCTCAGTGCGCAGCAGCTTCGCCATCTGGCGCTGTACACGATACGTCCGAGATTACAGCGGGTGGAGGGAGTTCAGCAGGTCAACGTCATGGGCGGAGATTCGGCGGACTATGTTGTCTCCGTCAATCCGATGGCGATGCTTGCACGGAACGTGACGGTGCAGGATGTTGATGACGCGCTGAGCAAAACCAACGAGATTGCCTCTGTCGGATACTACGATCAGGCTTATCTGCACAACGCCGTGCTTGTTTCGGGCCTCATCAAGAACGTTGCAGATATTGCAGCGGTTACGGTGGCCGTCAAGAACCGTGTTCCGGTGACCATCGGTCAAATTGCAACTGTGGCGCGGGGTGTCGAGCCGCGGACCATTGAGACAAGCGGAGACGGGCATGATGCGGTTCTGATCGACATTATCAAACAGCCTAATGGCAATACCCTTCAGATTGCAGACGATGTCAAGGCGCAGCTACAGGGGCTTGAAAAGCTGCTTCCGCCTGGAGTTACCGTCTCCAATTTTTACGACCAATCTCAGATTGTCGGGGAATCTCAGTCGAGCGTTCTGGAGGCCATTTTAGTTGGCGGCTTGCTTGCCCTGATCGTACTCATGCTCTTTCTCGGCAATTTGCGTACGGCCGCCATCGTGTTGATCGTCCTGCCGTTGACCATCCTGATCAGCTTCGGACTCATGAAGGTCCTCGGCCAGACGATGAATATCATGACCCTGGGGGCGCTTGCTATAGCGCTGGGTCTGGTGATCGACGATGGTATTGTCGTTGTGGAAAGCATGTTCCACGAACTGGAAAACGGACTGTCCCGCCGGGGCGCCATCGCCGCAGGCCTGCATACTATTACTCCGGCCATGGTAGGGTCGTCTCTAACGACCATGGCTGCGTTCCTGCCGCTGACATTCCTTAGTGGGATAACGGGGCAGTTTTTTGCCCCGCTGGCGATCGTTATGGTCGCGACCCTCGGGGTTTCGCTGATCCTGTCTCTGCTCCTTACTCCCATTCTTGCCGATTATCTGCTGCCGTTGAAAGCAGAGGCAGGAACGGGGGCGCTTGCTAACTTTTTACGCGTCGTTCCCGATCTCTTCGAGCGCGTCGCCGCTGCCTATTCTAGATTGTTGAAATGGTGTCTGACGCATGGGGTTGCCGTCCTCGCTCTCATTGTTCCCATCGTGCTTTGCGGCTGGCTTCTCTTTGGCAAACTTGAAACGGGCTTCTTTCCAGAGTTTGACGAGGGCGGGTTTATTCTGGATTACCAGCTTCCGCCTGGAACTTCCCTTGCTGAGACCAGCGCCTCCGCGGCTCGTCTGGAAAGTATTCTGGCTCACACGCCTGAAGTGGCGGCCTGGTCACGCCGGACTGGAGCCCAGCTTGGATTCGACATTACCACTCAGGATCAGGGAGATATCTCGGTGCGTCTGAAGGACCACAGGACCCGCGATATACAGGCTGTTATGGACGACGTGCGCAATCAGGCGCAGCTCCTGGTTCCGGGAGCTCAGGTCGACTTTCACCAGATTTTGCAAGATAACATTGGGGATATCGCCGGGTCACCAAGCCCCGTGCAAGTAAAGATTTTTGGAGACGACCCCGAGGTTTTGAAGGCGCTTGCCGTGAAGGTCGACGATATTCTGGCGAATCATGTTGCAGGGGTTGTGGACGATAACTCAGGCATTGTCAACAGCAGTCCTGAGACCCAGCTTGACGTTAATACGGAGAATGCACAGCGGTTTGGATTGACGACCGAGGACGTGAAGCAGGGTGTGCAGTCGGCCATACAAGGTTCGGAGCCGACGAGCATCCAGCAGGGCGAGGAAGCAGTCGGCGTCCGAGTGCAGCTTGCATTGCCCCCGGGACCGCTGGACGACCATGTTCTTGGCGCTATCCCGCTGGCGTCTCCAGTATCCGGCGGGGATGTGCCGGTAAGCTCTCTCGCCACGGTTAACCATAATCCGGGCACGCTGCAGGTAACGCGAGAAAACCAGAGACAGATGATCGCCGTTACCGCAGGACTTTCCGGCAGGGATCTTGGAAGTGCGACGGGCGACATTCAAAAGCAGATTGCGGCCCAGGTCAAACTCCCGGCCGGCTACTCCATTGAATATGGCGGTCTATATCAGAGCCAGCAGCAGTCCTTTGGCGAACTGGCTGCCGTCCTGGTCACGGCAGTGCTATTCGTGTTCGTACTTCTGGTCCTACAACTGCGCTCGTTTGGGCAGTCGATTGCGCTGCTCACTGCCGCCATTCTCTCCCTGATCGGGGTACTGCTTGGTCTGTTCGTTACCAAAACACAGTTGAATATCTCCTCGATGACCGGGGCGGTCATGATTGTGGGGATTGTCACGGAAAATGGAATAGTCCTGTTTGACTTCTTCAATAAGCTGCAGCGAGAAAGCCCAGGAGCGTCGCTGCCTTCTTTAATGCTGCAGGCAGGAGAGAAACGGCTGCGCCCGATCCTGATGACCACGATTGGAGCCATCCTGGCACTCTTTCCACTTGCCCTGGGGCTTGGCGCCGGAGCGGCGCTGCAAAAGCCGCTGGCCGTTGCCGTAATTGGGGGGCTGTGTGTCTCTACCCTCTTTACTTTGATTTGGGCGCCTGTACTGTACGTCACAAGTAAGACCTTGCGCTTGCCGTTCTCTGGTGCGGCAACCAGGACGGAGGATGACTTCGCCGAAATAGAACGTGAACTCAGCGAAAGATAGTTTGGGGATAAAAGTCTTGTTACGAAAGGGATTACGATATTGAAAATGAATTCAACGCGGATACTGTCCGCTCTCGTTTTGACCAGCCTTTCAGCCTGTGCTGCTGTGGCTATTACCGCGGAGCCTGTACGGGCTGCAGAGTATCATTTGATCAACAAACTGGCTGTCGGCGGTGACGGCGGGTGGGACTATATCTATCTGGATAGTCAGGACCGCAGGCTGTACATTACGCGGGGCACCCATGTCATGGTTCTCGACGTGGATACCGACAAAGTCATCGGCGATATCCCCAACCTGAACGGCATTCACGGCGTGGCCATCGACCACAAGTCCGGGCACGGCTTTATCAGCAATGGGAAAGCCAACAGCGTGGTGATTTTCGATCTTAAGTCGCTGCAAAAGATCGGGGAGGTCCCTGTGGATGCGGGACCGGACGCCATAGTCTTCGACCCGGCGACCGAGCGGGTGTTTTCCTTCAACGGTCAAGGGCATTCTTTTTCGGCCATCGACGGAGCTACCGGTAAGCTTCTGAGCACCGTCCCACTAGCAGGAAAACCTGAGTTCCCGGTGGCTGACGGGCATGGGCACATCTACGACAACCTGGAAGATCTGAGCGAAGTAGCGTCGATTAATACCAACACGCTCCAGGTGGAGAATACGTGGCCGATCGCTCCGGGTGAAGGCCCATCCGGAATATCTATCGACGACAAGACGCGCCGTGTGTTCAGTGTCTGCGATAACAGCCTGCTCACCGTCCTGGATGCCGATACGGGCAAGCTCATCACAACGCTTCCTATAGGGAACGGGCCGGATGCATGCGCGTACGATCCGGGAGATAGAACGCTGTACAGCCCCAATGGTAGGGACGGCACATTGAGCGTCTACCATGTGGACGGTAAAGACAAGTTCACACTGGTAACGACTCTCCCGACGCAGCTTGGGGCTAGAACAATGGCGGTGGATTTGAAGACGCACCATGTGTTCACTGTAACGGCTGCGCCGCTGCCTCCGGATCCGAGTACGCCTGCTGGAACGCGGCCTCGAAGGTCTTATGTGCCTGGGTCGTTTGTTGTGTTGGAGTATGGGAAGTAGCTAGCCCTCGCGCAACAGGATCGCAATACCGGCGGGAGGCGTATCTATAGATATGGCTGCTCCGTCCGCCGCATCGATCTTGTGCGTCGCCAGCGAGATCCCCTTGCAGTCCTTGATCTGAACCTGGTACTCGCCATCCGGCAGGTCCGCCAACAGCAGGCCCCGCGTCCGGGTGCCGTTTACCAGGATCAGCTCCGCCGGCATGGACTTCAGCCCGCTCACTATATTGGGACCGTAGCAGGCGACGATGCCGCGCTGCTCCCCCCGCACACCAACCTGCGGATAGAGAATCTCTGGGTTCTTCGGCTCGATGACTGCATTCAGCAGAAGATCGCGGTGCTCGCGGAAGAAGGCCAGCCAGAACTTGATCATCTCCTGGTGGTCCGCAGGCATCTGGTCGATCAGCACCGAGATCTGTGGAACGGCGAACAGACCGTTGATTAGCTGAAGCGCCGCGCTCTCAACCGGCTCCTCGGGACTCCACATCACCATGTCCGTGTGCGTCGCCGAGTCGCCAATCAACAGGCGTATGTCCACCGTGTTGACGCGGTTTTGCACCAGGTCTGCGGGGCAGTCGCCGCTGCGGAACATGTTGCCGTACTTGCGCATCAGCGGCCCAATGTAGGGCTGCCGAAACTCAATGCAAATGTCCGGTTTGAGCGCGCTAAGACGCTGGATGATGGCAGTCATTAACTTGTCCACGCCCTCCGGAACTGAATTGCAGTCCGTTTCCTCAGGGAAGGCGGGAGCATCGGCCCCAGCGTGGAAGGCGTCCACGAAGTCCAACTTGAACCCATCGAGATCCCAATCCCGCACTGCCGTTTCGTAGATGCCGATCAAATACTCGCGCACCGCCGGATAACGCGGGTCGAACACGGCCCACTCCGGCTTTTCCAGATTCGGAAGCAGGGTATAGCCCTTAAAGCGCTTTCCTGCTTTGGTTTCAAGGCCCACAAAGGGGACTGAATACCACAGGATGTACTTCATCCCAATTTCGTGGACGCGACGTACGTGGCCCGCCATATCCGGGAATTTCTGGGTGTATGCTTCCCAGTCTCCGCAATGCGCATAGCCCCGCTCGTTTCCCTCGCACATCCAGCCGTCGTCCACGATCACGCTCTCGCACCCAAGCTCCTTCGCCAGTCGGCACTCGCGCTCGATCTCATCAGGACGTATATCTTGATGGAAGCTGTACCACGTGGAATAGACGGGAAGGCGCGCACTATCCGGAACCGGCGCGGGCTCGTAGCCTGGCTGCCGCTCCCACCAGAGGCGCACGTCGTTCAGCGACTGGTAGTACGGCACCGCTCGACGGTCGATGCGCAGCGTAACGCTGTATTCCGTATACGAATCGACCGAATTCTCGAAGATCACCGCCCCGCATTCCAGCCTCGCGTTCTCCTCGCGAATATTGGCTCGCATGCGGGCGGGCCGCAGAGCGTCCGAAAGCGCAACTGTCACCCGGTTGTCGCCCGTGCCCGAAAACAGGCATGCGACCGGCGCTCCCCGCGCGGCCGAGCCGCTGTAGGGTGTTGTCCAGTCCGGCGGCAAGGAGCGATGCCGGTTCAATAGAGGCGCCCATGGTGCGTACACATCGACACACGGCATATTGAACAGCAGTTCCATCTGCCCCGGCCGCGCCGGTGTTTGGGAACGGAGGTGCAGTAGGATCTCTTCAACATCTTCGGTTATAGTGGTGCTGGTAAGCGAAACCTCGAAAGGGCTCGTATCGCCCACCAGTCTTACATTGTTGGCTCCGGCGGTTATTTCTGTCATCGAAATTCCTCTATCTGTCACTGAATTTTGCCCGCGGACCTATGGAAACGCGTAGGTCGGCGTGCCGATAAGCATTGTCCCCGCGTGGTTCGGCAGCAAGCCGCCGTGTCCGTCGATCAACGCGAAATCGGACCAGTAGCGTTGGCCGTGAGGCACGCCGTCGTTAGCTCCTCCCCAGTGAATGCCGGTGGATCCGTCCAGAGACAGGGTCACAAGCTGCCAGCCCGCCTCGTTCAGTCTTCCACCTTCGGGCTGAAAGGTCTGGCCGGTGTCGTCCAGGAAGCGGGCTCGGTAAAACACACCACTACCGTCGCTCAGCACCCATACCAGAACCGACTTCGCTCCCGCTGGAATGGGATCGTTGTTTACGGGCTCCAGCGTATCGTAGCGCCAATCCACCACATTCGCATACGGAAGGCCGATCGAGATCGGAACAGGAGCGTCCAAACCGGACGTCACAACGTGCGCGGGATCGTTCGATTTTGCCTTATTGTTCAGGTACGAAACCGCGGTGTAAGGCGAAACCGCCGATACCGACAAAGGCCAGTCCGCATCGGATACATAACGGTAGGTCAGGCCGCGCCCCCATATTTTGCCGGCTTTGTCCACCGCTTGCAAACTGCCGGGCTTGCTGGCGCACTGCGCGAAGGATAGAGTCTTCGAACCACCGGCCGCCAGGCTTAGCGCCTGCACGAGAGCTTTCCCGGACTTCGGCGCATAGCGAAGCTGTCCGGAGAAGGAAATAGGGAGGGGATTCGTCACCAGCACGGCCAGGTCGCTGTTTCTGGCATAGGGTGTTATGGCGAAGGCCGACGCGGTTTCGGACGGAAGTGGGGCGATGTTGGAAACAGGAGCGCCGTTCCAGGTAAACGATAGGTCCGCCGGATGCACGCCCGCTGCGCCGGAGACCTGCACGTTTACGACCTTGGTTACGCTTCCGCCCGCCGGGACCACGATGTTCTGTTTTGTCGACGCGCTGTTCACCACGATGGTTGCCGGTGTTGCTGCGGGATTGTTCACCGTAATGGACAGAGGCACGACCGGGCCGGTGGTGGCAACCAGGGTATCCGGCAGGAACTGTATGTCGGCTGCTTTCTTAAGTGACGCATATTCTGCGTCTCCTGGGGCTATCTTGCGGATGGTTGGTAGCGGCGGATTGGGGTCCTTGTTGGAATCGACGGCGCTCCATTCCACAACAGCCAGGCCTGCGGGTCCGGAGAAGAGCAGCTTGTAGTCGGTCGGGTTCGCCCCCTTCAGGCGATGGCGGAAGGTGTAGCCATGCAGGGCGGTAGTAAAGCTCTGTACCGCGAGATACGCCGGCTTGGGCTTGTAGTCCTGAGTGATTGTGCCGTAGCGCCACTCGGGGTTGGAGGTATCAGGTCCGTCGTTTTGCCAGTCGTAGAAGACGGAGGTATTAACACCCGCGGCGACATTGCCCAGATACTCGCGAATGATGTACGCGGCCTGGCACTGTTCGCTGACATTGGACGACGAGTATCCCCACTCAGAAGATATAATCGGCAGCATCGGCTGGCCGGGCAGCGTGTAGCGCGCGATCAAGGCTCGCATGGCGGAGTAGTCGTCCGCTGCCGTCTCCGGGTTGTTTTCGCGGTACGGATGCACCGACAGGGCGCTCACGCCGTTCATGGCGCCGCTGCGCAGGATGGCTTCTATGTAGTCCAACTCCACTCTGCAGGTGACGCCGGCCAGGATTACGGCGTCCGGATCGGCCTTGCGTATAGCCGCGGTCGCAGCTTTTACGATCCCTATGTAGGAGTTGACGTTGGACTTTGCCTTCCAGTCGTCGGGGTTGTCCTTGGGCAGCCAGTTTGTGAGGTTGGGCTCGTTCCAGATCTCCCAGATAATATGCTTTCCCTTGAAATGCGCGGCTGCCGCGGCCGCGTACCTCGCGTAGGCTGCGCGTCCCTCATCCGTGTAAGGTCCAACGCCGTTGTCGTAGTAACGGGATGAGTAGTCGATAATCAGCAGGGGACGCACATGCATGCGGGTCAGATCGTCCACAAGGGCATCGTAGTCGTCGAAATTGTAGACGCCCTTCGTCTGTTCCACGGCATCCCAAACAATATCCATACGGGCCACCTTGAAGCCGCTTTCCTGGAACATCCGCAGGCCGTCCGGCGTGAAGTGCGTAAAGTGGATGTTCACGCCGCAGCCGTCGCCCATTAGAGCGTTCGGCAGCGCGGAAGCATTTACCGCCGGCGCTGCCTGGATGGAGGGCAGGTTTAGAAAGCCGACCGTCCCTGCGACAAGCGTTCCCGCCAATTTCGAAAAGCTGATTGTCATTCGATTCATTGTCCTTCGTTTTGAACAAGTGTTAAGGGATACATAATGTATCCCTTTTGTTACACATGTATTATAACAGATGCCTCCGTCAGGATCAATAGGTTTTCACCGCTGGCGCGTTTTTTTTGCGCGGCTCAGATTTCATACCTGACAGAGGCGTGTCTAGATCAATAGACGTACCACTGCTGGTTCGCAGCGCCCGTAGGATTCGCCTGGTCCACCGCGGCTCCAAGTGCTGTGGAACTGCCCGTTACCTCGATATATTGGCCGTCGTAGGCGCTCACGATGTTGTACTTACCGTTCCCAATCGGCTGAAGGGTCCACTCTGAATTCGCATTGCCGTCGTTCGTGTACTGGATCAACTGCGTGCCTGGGGTGGTGGAAGCGCCAGGTATGTTGATCATCTCGCCACTGTTGACATTGACAATGTGGTACGTTCCATTGCCCACTGGAATGAGCTTCCAATAGCCGTTCGCCGTTCCGTTGGCCGAATACTGGATAAGCGTAGCTCCGGGCGAAGTAGAACCGCCGGAAACGACGATAGCCTGGTTGCTGTTGACATTGATCAGGGAGTGCTGGCCGTACCCGAAGGAGTAGTAGCCATAGAACGGCGAGGCGAATTCCAACGTTCCCGTATGCGTTGGGATGTAGCCGCCGTGTCCATCCGCCATTGCCCAGTTCGTCCAGTAGCACTGGCCATGCGGCACTCCGTCGTTGGCGCCTCCCCAGAATGGGCCGCCGGAACCGTCGAGCGCCAGGGTAATTAGCTGCCATCCTGGGTAATCGAGATTGCCGCCGGATGCGGTGAAGCTCTGGCCTGTGGCGTCTTCGAAGTCGCCCTTGTAGATAACACCGCTGCCATCGCTCAAAACCCAGACTTTCATCGAGGTGGCTCCCAGAGGAATGTTATCCGTAGAGATCGGCGCCAGAGTGTCCAACTCGTTATACAACTCGGCCGCGTAGGGCATCTGAATGCCATAGCCGTTGGGTGCGGTGGAGTCCGTCACAACGTTTGCCGTCACGGGCGTCTGGGCGACATAATTCAGGTACTCCTGGTAGTTATACGGCGATGCTTCCGCTGCGTTTGCCGGCCAGTTGGTATCCGAATAATCAATTTCAGTGTTCGCATGCCCCCAAACTAGCCCGGCACTGGAGACGACCTGCACTGTGCCGGCCTGCGCGTAACAGCCGCTAAACGTAACCGAGGCAGACTGCCCAACCGCAAGTGTCAGACTCTGGCTCTGACTGGTAAGAACGCTCGACCCATTCATCTGGTAAACGATGTTTCCGCTGAATGCCGTCTGCGACGTATTCGTCACATAGGCCATTAGATTTGCGCCGCTCGGGCAGGTCGTCACCGGAAACACCGACGCGCTCGTTGCGTTGGGCGGCATAATCCCCGTTACTGATGTCCCGTTCCAGGTAAAGTTAAGATCGAGCGGCTGTATACCTGGCGACGTGCTGGGAGTCAGAGTGATACTCTGAGTCGCGGCGCCATTCGCGGCCGCCGTTATAGTATGGTTGACGCTGAAATTGCTGACCACGACGGACGCTGCCGTGCTGAACGGATTATTGACCGTGATACTGAGCGCCGGCTGCCCTGTAGTCGCCACAAGCGTATCCGGAGCGAACTGTATACAGGAGGCGAGCTGCAACTGGCTGTAGCTTGAGTTGCCAGGCTCTATTTTGGTGATGGTGGGCAGCGGAGGGTTGGGATCGGTGGTGGGATCATCGGCGGTCCATTCCACAATCGCGACATCCGACGGTCCCGCGAAAAGTAGCTTGTAGTCAAGGGCGCTGCTCCCCACCATGCGGTGGCAGAAACGATAGCCGTTCAGGGCAGTCGTAAAATTCTGCACGGCCGTGTAAGAAGGTTTCGCGGCATCGGCTGTCGTCACCACTCCATAGTGGTTCTCCGGATTGGGATTCGTTGGATCGGAGTCCGTGCCGTTGTCGACGAAGTCGTAGAAAACGGACGTGTTGACGCCCGAAGCCAGGTCCACAAGGTACGTCCGAAGCAGATACGCGGCCTGGCACTGCTGACTGACGTTGGTTGTGGAATATCCCCATTCCGATGAGAAGATAGGCAGCGGTGTCTGCCCTATGGGTGTGTAGCGGGCGATCAGTGCGCGGGTCGCGTCGTACTCGGCGGTCACGACCTCAGGATTTGTACTTAGGTAGGGATGCACGGATAGGGCGCTCACACCTGTCAGCGCTCCACTATTGAGGAGCGCTTCGATGTAGTCTTGCGGTACTCCGCTCGTCACTCCTCCCAGAATGACGGCGTTAGAGTTGGCGGCGAGCATCGCCGGGACCGTTACCTTTAGTAGAGAGATATAGGTATTCGTGTTGTCGGTCCACCGCCAGTAGGTGGGGTCCGAAGTCGGCTGCCAGGTGGTCAGATTGGGCTCGTTCCAAATCTCCCAAATGACATTGCTGCTCGCGTAGTGAGCCGCAGCAGCAGCCGCAAAGTTGGCGAATCCCTGCTGCTCTGTCGTATTATAGGGTCCTGCTCCGCTGCCGTAATAAGGTGAATTGGTGTCGAGTATGAGCAGTGGGCGAACTCCTATGCTCGTCAACTGCGCAACCAGGGCATCATAGGACGAAAAGTTGTACAGACCCGCACTGTACTCTATGGAAGTCCAGGGCAAGTCGATCCGCGCTACTTTGAAGCCGCTGTTCTGCATCAATGAAAGCTCGGTGGAACTCAAACTTGTCTCGTGGAAGCTAATTCCACATCCATCGGGCACATTGGTTTGGGGCAGCCCGGAGGCGAAGCCGCACATGGGCAACGCGGCGGCGATTCCCGTGCACAAAAGCGCTGCAATAGTCAGGGGATTATTTTTTTTGAAAATAGGTCGCATATCCATTATATCTCCTTTGAAGAATTGGTGGTCGATTGATCTTGTTTTATAAATTGCAATAATAACAAATACAATGCACAAAGATCTACGTCAGGTGGCGAACTAAAGTCCGCCTCTCCCTGCTGCCGCACTATAAGCGGCAGGAGGGAGAGGCGGTCTTTCGCAGTGCGCCGGGTGGCGTAATCGGATTAGGTGGGGCTGAAGGTCATGGCAAAGGTATTGCCGTTTCCGTCCGTCATATTGTCTGTACCGGCCGCGGTGGCAGTGCCGCTCGGCGAGTAGGCGTGGTTGCCCTGCGGTTCGGTAGAGGTGTCCGGGTTGTAACCGTTGCTCACTTTCGATCCCACCAGGTACTTCACATGCCCATCGGCCGCCAGGAAGTTGGAGCCCATGGTATGGCGTGGATTCGCCGTGAAGGTAGCGCCAGGATCCTTGCGTCCGCCAAGCGTGCCGGTTGCGTATTCCCCGCTGTAGACTATGGCGTAATACCCATCGCCAATTCTGGAAAAGCCGTCCACAGACGGGGGCGTGCTCATATAGTTATTGGCCATTTCAAAGAGCACGACCGTGTTGCTGGGTGCGTTGAATTTTGAGATCGACAGCGACGTCCAGTTTTGCGGGGACATGTCCACGTTCCGCTGTCCGTTGGAAGTGATCGGGCTGGTCAGAGATATATTCTCGCCATAGGACACGCTCGGTGCATTGCTTGCGCCAAGCGGACCGCTGGTATCGTCGGGGCAAAAGTATGCGCCGCCGCCAACGCTGGCGCTTTTGACGTAGGGATACAATTCTCCGGCCCAGCCCACGAGCGCTGGAGCGATGGGATAATATTCGTCATAATCTTGTGTGTACTGCGCATAGGCAAGGCCAAGCTGCTTGAGGTTGCTCGTACAGGTCGTCTGCCGCGCCTTCTCGCGGACCTTAGCGAAAACGGGGAACAGGATAGCCGCAAGAATTGCTATTATGGCTATCACGACGAGTAGCTCTATAAGAGTAAAGCCTCTTTGGTCGGTGTACTTCATGATAATTCTCCCTTTAGCCGCCCAATAGCGGCAAATGTCTACTTCGTACTGAATGTAAGTGCGAAACGAGCGCCATTTTCGCTCGTCATGTTTCCGGCGCCTGCCGCCGTTGCCCACTGGCCGGTGGGCCCGTAGTTCCCCTGTGGATTCTTGGAACTCGCTGGAGTGAAACCGTTGCTAACCCGATATCCAGGCAGATAAGCCACATGTCCGTCCACGGCAAGGAAATCCGAGCCGTTCGGATGACGCGAGCTGGTAAACGTTGGGTTGCCCTGGCTGTCTTTGCCGGGTCTGGCGCCCAGAATTCCGGTAGCATAGCGGGCCGTCCACATCTCACTGTAGCCGTTGCCCGTGGATGAGCCGCCTTCGTTGTTTGCGAAGCCCATCATATCCATAAACACGTTGGGCCCCTTGATTTTCGAAGCCGTCTCGAAAACTTCAACCGTTCGGCTGGGTGAGGTGATTTTGTCCATACCTACGCCATGGCCACCGCTGGACGTAAAGTCGACGCGGCTTCCATCGGCATCGATCTGATCGTTAAAGTTCGAATTTTGGCCGTACGAGATATGCACCTGAGAGCTGTCCGCCGGCGGATTATTGTCGTCCGGACATTGAAAGGGCTTGTATGATTTTACATAGGGATAGAGCGGATAGGCCCATCCTGCATCCTGGCGCTCGACGCCGGGAAAGTAGCCGTCATTGTCGTGTGTGTACTGCGCATATGCCTTTCCGAGAAGGCGCAGATTGCTCGCGCATCCCACCTGGTTGGCCTTTTCCCGCACGGAAGTAAAGAGGGGGAATAAAATGGCAGCCAGGACTGAGACAATGGCTATAACCACCACCAGTTCAGTTAGAGAGAATAGCCGAGGGCGCTTTACAGTCGTATCCAAATTACAAAACCTCCAGAATTACACATAGTTCAGTGTCATCGAACGTGTCCGTTGTCGTTCTCCATGCCGGGCGTTTCCGTCTAGCCCGGCTGAATTGCCATGCCCGCGGCATAATCCCGCTGCCGCTTGTACGCCAGCGTACTTGCCCGGGGGGCTAGTTCGGAGGGTAGGCATACCTGCATGGCCAGCCCTGGCTCCCGGATTTCGCGAAGCATCATAGTCACCGCCTCGCGTCCCACCGCCTCCAGCGGAGGGCGAATGGACGTCAGATCGTTCATAAAGGCTTCCGGGAAGTCGTCGAAGCCGATAATGGCGTAGTCGCGCCCGGCGGCATAGCCCGCGCTTTTAGCCGCCTTCATAAAGCCGAGTGCATTCTGGTCGTTCACCGCGAGAATCCCGTCCGCCGGAAGCCCGCTGCTCAAAAGCGCCGAGGCGGCTTCGTACGCCCATCTTTCCTGCGTGATACCGACATCCGGCCCTTCAAGAATAGGGTACAGCTCATTGTCGCCTATCGAAACGATAAGCGCGTCATCCCCAAGCTCATGCTCCGCGGCCGCTTCGCGAGCGCCTTGCAGCCTCTGCTTAACCCACTCCGTCTGATATCCCGAAAAGAACAAAATCCGCTTGCATCCACAGGCAAACAGCTGGCTGGCCGCCAGAAATCCACCTTCGACACTGCTAAAATACACACTCAGCCGATAGGACCGCGACAGCGTACCTCCTGCATGGACAATGGGAATACCGCGGCTCTCGGCTTCCTTGATCATCCTCTCCATACTGCGCGGCGACCGGTCCAGAATACTGATAATGCCATGGACACCTTGCTCGTCAAAAAACTTGACTGCGTCCTCCGCTTCGAGATGCTCCCAGGAAGGATGGCTGAGGTCGATGGCGCGCGTAACGATCTCCCGAGGTGAAAGCGACCTCTCGACATTAATAATGATCGGCGTCCAGAAGTTGCGGTTTTGATTGTCGGGAACATCGATGCGTCCCTTCCAGAGCAGTCCGATGCTTAGTTCTTTAGAGCTTTCGCGGACGACCGACCCACTCTCCGGCAAGCGTTCCGCCGCTCCCGCTGCCGCAACGCCTCCGTCCGCCACAAACGTGCCCTTCGGCCCATCGGCTCTAAGCGTGCCGTCGGCCAGCAGCCCCGCCATGGCCTTCTGCAGCGTCCGCAGTCCAACGCCGTATTCCTTGGCAAAGTCCCGCCGACTCGGCAGCGGCTGTCCGGGCAGCCACTGTGCACTGCCGATCCGCCGCCGTATATCATCTTCAATCCGTTGACTGATGGTAATCCGAATTAACGATTTCCCGGCGCTCAATTTATTTTCAGTCCTCGTGCTGCTGGAGTACATTATGTGCTACCTGTGTGATACATGATTGTAACAGCCGTCCTCATATTTGTCAAGGGTACATTTTAAATGTGTGCACTTTAAATTTTGTGTGACTCCCGCTAAGATGGCTTTCGTGCCGGGGGCGTTTGTTGTGTTGGAGTTTGGGAAGTAGGTAGGGGTAGGGTTGCAGTCGCATAGCATTCGGTAACGCTTGGGGTGGTCCTGTCCCCCTGCCATGAAGTGGAGGGCAAAATGATCACGCTAACGCGTGTCCTCAAATCGCGATCAGGATCGCAAGCGATCCAGCGATTTGGTCTGGCTCTTAACTCTCTCCTCGTCCCCATTCTGGTTGGAGAGGGTTGGGGGGCCTGGGCTTACGGTACGCACTGCGTATCGAATCCCTCAGAAGGACCCCTCATCTCAATCTTCTCCCACAGGATGGGGAGAAGAGGCCGGAAGCGGATTAGGAGCCCGACCTCCTGTGCGAGCGCGACATATCTTACAGTTGAACCGACGACATACTTTACAGTCTTGGGTTCATGCTGATGCGCATGCTTTTTCATAGCCGCCAGCCTGCACCACCTAGGTGGTGCAGGATGGCGCTTCTCTGTGACGAACCTGTTTCTACTTCGAGATTGCCTTCGTGGTTTCCCGGACGATTAGTCTGGTTGGCAGCATGACGTGCTGGTAGGCTCCGGTGTGGCTTTCGGGGTGGCTCATTCTCCACCAGAGCATGGATGCGGCTCGCTCTCCGATGGCTTCAAAAGGTTGTCTGATGGTGGTGAGCCTTGGTTTTTGCGGCAGGAAGCGCTCAACATCGTCGAATCCGACTACGCTGATGGTGTCTGGGATGGCGATGCCTTTTTCCTCTAGTACGATCATCAGGTATTCCGCGAGGAAGTCATTTACGGCGAATACGGCGGTGGGGGGATCGGGCAGACTGGTAAACTCGGTGACCACTCGTTCGATTTCCGACCTCAGGCCTTCTTTTGCGAAGCTCTTTGCGGGAGACAGGCGGAATACCAGGTCGGCGGGTGGTTCTAGTCCGGCGCCGGTAAAGGCATCCAGGTAGCCGTTCAGGCGGTCGTGGATGGTTGTAACCTCTTCGTCCGGCGCGACGAAGGCGATGCGCTGGTGTCCGATGGAAATTAAATACTCGATGGCTTCGCGGCTTGAGATTCGGTTGTCTATGCCGACGAAGTCGCAGCCGTGTTCGAAAGGCATTCTGTCGATGAAGACGACGGGGATTTCCGTGGCGAGAAGGCGCTGAATATCTGGCAGAGTTTCGGCTCCGCCTGAATGGAACATAACGACACCGGCGAGTCGTTCGCTTTCCACCATCTTGAGGGCGTCCTGTTCGTGACGCACTACCGATTCCGGGGTTTTGTCGCTCGTATTGACCGTGATGATGCGGCAATCTTCTATGTGTTTGCGGAGGCCTTCGTGGATGGCGTGGATCATCGCGGGCCAACTTGGTACCGGGTTGAAAGACTGTTCCGCAATAATCACTATCGTTTTGTAGGCAACTCTGGTAGGATCGTCGGAATCACCATTGTCCTGTACAGGAACGAAGGTCCCCCGGCCGCCGTGCGCCTGCAAGGTTCCGTCGGCCAGGAGGTCGCTGATGGCGCGCTGTATCGTGCGCATATCCACGCCGTATTCCTTGGCCAGAGATTTTCGGCTTGGCAGCATCGCTCCGGCCGGCCACTTCCCTTTTTGGATCCGGCTTCTGAGGTCCTGTTCGATGACCCGGTATAACGGTGTGTGCAGTTTCGCGAATTCTGTTGAACCAGATGTTGTCATGTATGTTTCGCTGCCTTCCAGAATTACTCGTAAGCTTTAGACTTGGGTAACAGGCGGTTGTTACCGATACTTTGTCTACAATCGTATGATAACACGTCGATGACTAACTGGTCAAGTTGCATGATGTACATACCGTCCGGATAGGCTTAACGGAGTGAATGCCGGAAGGACGCGACGGTAAGGCTCACCATCACCACGAAGAGAATTGCGGCCACTACGAACCCCTGCCAGATTACCGGGTCTCCCCATCCACTAAGAACTAGAGCGCGGGTGCCTTCGATGATGTAAGTGACGGGATTGTACGACACGATGCGTGCAAACGTGGCTGGGAGCAGCTGTTTAGGAGCTTGTGATGTTGTGAGGTACAGGAACGGGAACACGAGTACAAAGAGAGACTGTACGAGGCGTGCGTTTTTAGTGCGCAGCGCGGTGATCATCCCGATACAGCTCCAGGCCATTGCGAACAGGCTAAGCATGGCAAAAATGGCCAGGATACCAAGGAATCCTGTACTGAAGTGAACGCCGGCCACAAGCAATAACACGATGACAATGGCTCCCTGCATAATTGCCTGTACGGCGACCTCCGTGAGCTTGCCCAGGACGATGGCAAGTCGGTTGATCGGCATAATGATCAACTTGTTGAAATAACCGCTGGAGAGGTCCTGTACGAGCTCGATTCCTGCGTTGCCTGCGGAAAAGAAGATCGCCGTGAAGATCGCTACGGGAGCGATAAACTCCTTGTAGGAAATGTGAGGAAATCCCGGCAGGGTAGCGAATGCAGAGAGGGTGACCGAGTTGACGCCGAAGAAGAAGATGGGCATGAACAGCGATGGGATGAGGGCCATCGCCGGTCTCCAAATCTGCTTGATATTGCGGATTGAAAGGTAGTACCAGTCGGAGAAGAACGTGTTCATGTTAGCGCATCCTCGCTCGGGAATATGGATCGGCAGCTTTAGCGTTGACCTCTTCGTCGGCCAGATGACTTCCTGTCGTTTTTAAGAAGAGATCCTCCAGGCTGTCGGCGCTGTGTTCCACGAGAAGATCGGGGATGGTCCCGTCGGCGACGATCCTGCCTTCGTCCACAAGGGCTATCCTTTCGCACAGGGACTCGGCTTCCTCCATGAAATGCGTCGTAAGGAAGATCGTCATGCCTCGCTGGTTAAGCTCTCGCAGGTGTCCCCAGATCAATTGGCGTGCGTGGGGATCCAGGCCCTGCGTGGGTTCATCAAGAAAAAGGACACGCGGTTCATGGATGAGCGAGAGGGCTAGATCGAAGCGGCGGCGCATGCCTCCGGAGTAGGTGGAGACGTATCTGTCGGCCACCTTTTCAAGCTCAACCAGCTTTAGCAATTTTGCGATTTGTTCGTTGATATGCGCTGTGGGGAGATGGTAAAGGCGGCCGTGA
>Ga0302314_10009415_pt1 | contig 17265 bp, 16 predicted proteins | sample III_Palsa_N2_3_FD_200533 | JGI IMG/M metagenome (GOLD analysis project Ga0302314, IMG submission 200533) | Peat permafrost microbial communities from Stordalen Mire near Abisko, Sweden - III_Palsa_N2_3 | ecosystem: Environmental > Terrestrial > Soil > Palsa > Peat permafrost | place: Sweden...
AGCCGCCGCGCAAGTGGTGACGCCGGCCGGTGTCGCCCCGTCAAATCCGGCGTCCCCGTTCATCCCGACGGTCTCCGAACCGGCCGAGGACGACCGGCCGACCCGGCTGAACTGAGCGGCTGGCCCGACGATCGAAGAGATCGTCGCCGGATATCTGCCATGAGGGATCGCCCCGTTGGGTTCGATCCCGATCTCGGCTATAGGGCAGGCCGTACGGCCCTTCAGAAAGCGGCCGGCCCCTGAATTCTGGAGAAAACGCCGTGACGAATTCGACCCCAGCGCCGCTGCCCGCTTCGCTTCTTGAAGCGCTCGGGCGCTACGACACGCCGACGATCTGCAACGCGATGGAAGTCGTCGCACCGGAACGGCGTCTGATCGGCTACACCACCAAGCCGCTGGTGTGCCCGTTTCCCGCCCTGCCGCCGATGGTGGGTTATGCGCGGACCGTGACGATCCGCTCGGTGCTCAAGTCCGGCCTGCCGGCCGACGAGCAGGCCCGGCGCCGCATCGCTTATTACGAATATATGGGCACCGGCTTGGGCCCGCGCATCACCGTGATCCAGGATATCGACGGCGCCGACGTCGGCTATGGCGCGTTCTGGGGCGAGGTCCAAAGCAATGTGCACAAGGCGCTCGGCTGCCTCGGTGTGATCACGGACGGCTCCATTCGCGACATCCCGCAATGGGCGCCGGGCTTCCAGGCGCTGGCGGGTTCGATCGGCCCCTCGCACGCCTGGGTTCATGCCGAAAGCTTCGGCGGCGAAGTTCGCGTCGCCGGCATGACCGTGCGATCGGATGATCTCATTCACGCCGACAGCCACGGCGCGATCGTGATTCCGGGCGATATTGCCCCGAAGCTGCCGGACGCCGCCGAACTCTGCGGCCGCCGCGAGACCCCCATTCTGGAGATTGCCCGCAGCCCGGACTTCACGCTTGAGAAACTGAAAGCGGCGCTGAAGCGGTCGGCCGAAATTCACTGACGGCTTGGGTTACGTAAAAACAGATACCGGCCCTCGGATCAAATCCGAGGGCTTTTTTGCGCTAGCTAGCGAGACAGGGCGATATCCTGACCGGAACTGGTCTTGCCCTCAAAGCGGTTGGGCCCGGCGGGGGCTAATTGGGCCAGGGTTTGCGCGTTGTGGTCGCGTATGGTCAGGCCGGTCTCGCTATAGGCCCACTTCCGGCTGGTGAAGAAATTGAACGGGCAACCTCCCGCGGGCGCGATGCTGCCTTCGGTTGCATTCGGATTGGCGCCGAACGTCATCGCGCAGGCGCTGGTCCCCGTGGACGACAGCGTCCATCGGCCCGCGAGGTTGACGGGCGGGGCTACAGCGGCAGAGCTGCTGGCAGGCGTTCCGCCGGCGGGTGGGCTGCTCGAGGAACTGCCGTCCAGTGAAAAGCGGTCGCTGCCGCTGCAGCCCGCAAGCAGCACGGTACAGACCAGGAGCGGAAGGGTGGCGAAGCGAGTTGCCATGAAATGCGGGTACGGACCTTGAGGGGGCGATCATTCTGCTTACCAGAATGTGGCCACCGTGTCAGGGCGCTACCCGCTTGGGCCTCTACAAGGCGATTAACGCGGACTGAAACCTCCGGAACAATTGTTACAAGGCGGCTGCCGCGGCCTTGCTGACGCAAGGCCCAAGCCAGCTTTCGCTCCGGCAGGCCAGATCTTCGTCGTCCAATTCGCCGATCGCGCTCGCCACTTCGGCCTTCGCGGCCTCGGCCAATTCGACGATCGGCAGACGGGTGTTCGGACGCATGAGGCCGAGCAGGTACAGCGCATATTTCAGGGCGGCCGGACTCTCTCTGGCAAGTGCGGTCGCCAGCGGTCCAAGCCGGCTGTGCACAAATCTCGCCGACGGCAGTCGTCCTTCTCTGCAATTCGAGAACATGGTCCGGCACGCCTGCGGCGCGATATTCGATACCATCGAGATGCAGCCATCGCCGCCAAGGGCCAGAAACGCCAGCGCGGTGGCATCGTCGCCGGACAACAGGCGAAAGCCGGTTGGCAATCGCGACCGCAGCCGCAGCGGACGCGCGATATCGCCGGTGCCATCCCGCAATCCGATGAATTGCCGCGACCGCGCCAGCCGCGCGAGGGTGTCGTCGGACAATTCGCGGACGGTTCGGGAGGGAATGTCATGCAGGATGATGGGCAGATCGGTCGAGTCGGCGATCGCCTGAAAATGCCTGTAAATGCCGGCCTGCATCGGCTTGTTGTAGTAAGGCACGACCGAAAGCACGGCGTCGGCACCCGCGGCTACGGCGCGCCGCGTCAACTCGATGGCCTGGCTGGTCGAATTCGATCCCGCTCCGGCAATGATGCGAGCGCGGCCACGCGCGGTCCCGACGGCGGCGCGAACAATGGCGCCGTGCTCGGCCGGCGTCAGCGTTGCGGCCTCGCCGGCGGTTTCGCCGACCACGATCGCGGAGACGCCGGCCGCGATCTGGCGTTCGCACAGCCTCGCCAACGAGGTTAAATCAATCTCGCCGTTTTCATCGAACGGGGTGGGAAGATCTGACATGTAGCCGGTGAGCCAACGCATGCCCCCAATATCTTCCCGGCCGGATATGAATTCGAGAGTAGCCGGACGGCGATCGCATAGGGGCCATATAAGTCGCGCGCGGTTGGCTCTCGAAAATGGAGCGGCGCGAGGGAACCCATCGTTCATATTTTTGGATTAATCTAAAAAATCTTTGCGACATCGATGGCGGTTGTGCTATAAGCACTTGCTTCTTCACGTTCCGAGAAGGAGCTACCCCTTGACTGAGCTTCGCGACTGGCTGAACGGCCAACATCCCGGCCTTCGGACCTACAAATCCTTCCGAGAAAAGGCCCTGAAATTGTGTGCGACGGACGCCGAGCACCGGGCGCTCTATCGTCTGCTGGCCAATCTCGCCGGACATTACATCACGGCGTTCGACGAAGAGCCGCTGCCCACCGATGTTGCAAAGCACGCCTATGACGTATTCCTCGATCTGGTCGAGGAGGGCGATCGTTCGATCGGCGCACCGGTCGAGCAGCAGCTCGCCGCGCTGAACAGGATTGCCGCCGCCGAGCTTTTTTGAGCGCGGGATAACGCGTGCCGGATCGAGCGGTGTTTGGCCGCTCGATCCGAATTTCGATCAAAAGCCCTCGTCGATCAAAAGCCCTTGGTCGAACGGATCGGCGCCGTCATCGCCTCGGGACGGAACAGACGTTCAATCTGCTCCGGTGTGAGCAGTTTCTCTTCCAGCACAATGTCGGCAACGCGGCGTTTCTGCGCGAGCGCCTGTTTGGCAACGCGTGAACAGACCTCGTATCCGAGTGCCGGCACCAGTGCGGTCACGAGGCCGATGCTGTCCTCGACCAGCGCGCGACAGCGTTCCTCATCGGCCTCGATGCCGACGATGCATTTGCGCGTCAAGGTATTGATCGCAGCCGTGAGAACCCGCAGCGAAGACATCACGCAATAGCCGATGGTCGGCTCGAACGCGTTGAGCTGCAGCTGCCCGCCTTCCGCGCACATCGTGATCGTCAGATCATGTCCGATCACGAGATACGCGACCTGATTGACGACTTCGGGTATCACGGGATTGATCTTGCCCGGCATGATCGAGGAGCCGGCCTGAACCGTCGGCAGGCGAATCTCGCCAAAGCCGGCGCGCGGACCGCTGGAGAGCAATCGCAGATCGTTGCAGATTTTCGAAAGTTTTACCGCGACGCGTTTCAGCACTCCCGAAAACAGCACGAACGCCCCCATGTCGGAGGTCGCCTCGATCAGGTTGCCGGCCGGCACCATCGACTCATGGGAGAGGTGGGCAAGCTCTTCAATCGCCAGCGCGGCATAGCGCGGATCCGCATTGATCCCGGTCCCGATCGCGGTGGCGCCGAGATTGACCTCGCGAAAAAAAGCCGCCGCCTCCTTGAGGCGCGAAATATCTTCCTTGATGGTGGCGAAGAAACCGTCGAATTCCTGCCCCAGCGTCATCGGCACCGCGTCCTGCAACTGGGTACGCCCGATCTTGAGGATGTTGCCGAATTCGACGGCCTTGTACTTGAACGCCAGCGCCAGTTCGTCGAGCGCCGCAATCAGCGGACCGGACGCGAAAATAATCGCGAGCCGCAGCGCGGTGGGATAGGCGTCGTTGGTCGATTGCGCCATGTTGACGTCGTCATTGGGGTGAAGCGCGCTGTATTCGCCTTTCTTCTTGCCCATCAATTCGAGGGCGACATTGGCGATGACTTCGTTGGTGTTCATGTTGGTCGACGTGCCCGCGCCGCCCTGCACGGCGTCGACCACGAACTGATTGTGATAGCGGCCCTCTTTCGCGATCAGGTCGCAGGCGCGGTCGATGGCTTCGGCTTTCGCGGCCGGCAAGTGGCCGAGCCGCTGGTTGGCGCGGGCCGCAGCCTGCTTGACCAGCACGAGCGCACGCACGAAATCGGGAAAATGACCGACAGACACGCCCGTGATCGGAAAGTTCTCGACCGCCCGCAACGTATGAATGCCCCAATAGGCACTCTCCGGTACATCGGCATTGCCGAGCAGATCATGCTCGCTCCGCGTGGCAACCTTGGAAAGCTCGATGGACCGTGTGGTGGCGACTTCCACGGTCTGAGGCGCCGCAACTGCGGGTGTGCCGTCGTCTGTCATCGGATATCCTTCTTGGTGAATTCAGCGTTTGCGGGCTTGTAACGCTGAACGTCCTCCGTGGCGAGTCGACCAGGCAACGGGATCCGCCAGAAAATCCTCGATCTGCCGGCGGTCCGCGGGGTCGAATTGTCCGACATCTGCCCGTAGCACGTCATTCCATGTTGCCAGCGGATGCAGCGAAAGCCCAGTCTGAGCCAGACGATCGCGCGCGCCGGGAAAGGCCGAGTGGTAAAAAATCGTCAGGACGTCGGTTACCACGGCGCCTGCCTGCCGCAGTCCATTGGCGAAGGAGACCTTGCTGGTCGCGTCGGTGGTGAGGTCGTCGACCAAAAGCACGCGCAGTCCCTCGACGGATCCGCCCTCGACCTGGGCGTTATGGCCGATGCCGAGGGGGCGCTTGCGAACGTAGCGCAGCGGCATGTCGAGCGCATCCGCCAGCCAGGCGGCGAAGGGAATGCCGGCCGTCTCGGCCCCGGCAAGGGCGTCGAAGCTGCCGGGCTCGATCATGCCGCGCGCGGCGGCCGCGGCCAGTCGAACCGCTTCCTTGCGAAACTGCGGCTCACCGATCAGCAGCCGGCAATCCACGTAAACGGGACTGGCCCAGCCGGCGGCAAGAACATAGGGGCGCTCGCGACTGATCTGGATGGCGCCTGCCTTGATCAGCAGCCGGGCCGTCGCCGCGCCGATGTCATCCGGGGTCATGGCCTGATCTCGCCGATCGACCAGGGAAGCGTCTCGTCGCCGCGGAATATCACGACTTCATCATTCTCGACCGCGACCGCCGCCGGCATCGCGCCGGCGCGCCGGTGCAGGTCGATGGTTCCCGCATTTGGCGTCAATCCGTAGAAGCGGGCGCCATTCAGCGATGCGAATGCCTCCAGCCGGTCGAGCGCGCCTTCTTCGTCGAAGACCTGGGTATAGGTCTGCAGCGCGGTGGCGCCGACAAATACGCCGGCGCATCCGCAACTGGCCTCCTTGGTCCGCGCGGTGTGGGGCGCGGTATCGGTGCCAATGAAGAAGCAGGCATCGCCCGAGGTCACGGCGCGGCGCAGCGCCAGCCGATGATGCTCGCGCTTGGCGACCGGGAGACAATACAGATGCGGACGAAGACCACCCTGGAACAGCGAGGTGCGGTTGATCATCAGGTGATGCGGCGTAATGGTGCCGGCCACCCGCGGCGCATGCGCGCGCACGATGTCGGTGGTCTCCTGGGTCGTGACGTGTTCGATCACGACCTTCAATCCTTGATAATCGCGAAGGAATGGCAGCAGCACTTGCTCCATGAAGACGGCCTCACGGTCGAAGATATCGACCGCGGGATCGGTGGCCTCGCCGTGAATCAGGATCGGCATGCCGATGCGCTCCATCCGCTCCAGCACCGGGCGAAGTGCCCCGAGATCACGGACGCCGTGGTGGGAATTGGTGGTGGCGCCGGCGGGATAAAGCTTGGCGGCAATCCAGACCCCTTCGGCGTGGCCTTTCTCGATCTCGTCGGCGGAGGTCTGGTCGGTCAGATAGCAGGTCATCATCGGGCGAAAATCATTGCCGGCCGGGCGGGCGGCGAGAATGCGTTCCCGATACGCCGCGGCGGCGGCCACGGTCGTGACCGGTGGCACCAGATTCGGCATTATAATTCCGCGAGCGAATTGTGCGGCCGTGAAGGGCAGCACGGCGCGCAGCATCGCGCCGTCGCGCAGATGGATATGCCAGTCGTCCGGGCGCCGGATGGCGATGGAGCCCGCGGGTCCGGGTTTCGGCCTGGCGGCGGCGTCGAACAGATGATCAAGGGTCATAAAGCAGCCTCTGCAAGGACCTTGCGCATGACGGCAACGCCCGACATGAAGTCTTCGATCTTCATGTCTTCGTGCGGATTATGCGAGCCGTTTTCGTTGCGGATGAATATCATGGCGCTGGGAATACCGGCATTGGCAAATACCGCGGCATCATGTCCGGCCCCGCTGGGTATAGGCTCGTCCGGCAGGCCGAGGTCGCGGGCGGCGGCGCGCAGTTTGTCGATCCAGGTGGGATCCATGGTTGCCGGCGCGGACTGCAACCTGCGGTCCAGCTTGAATTCCACGCCGCGTTCATCGCCGATACTGGCACATTCCGACACGAAAAGGTCGTAGAATGCCTCGAGCGTTTCCTGGCTCTGGCTGCGCGCCTCAAAGCTGAATTTGACGTTGCCGGGAATGCGCGCGATGGCATGCTCCGCACTATCCGTGCCCATGATGCCCGCGGTGATGACGAGATCGCGGCCGCGCTCGAGCAAGGTGCGCCAGTGACGGTCGAGATGGCTGATCAGTTCGGCTGTCGCGAAGACGGCATCGCGGCGCAGCCAGCGTGGCACCGCGCCGGAGTGTCCGGCCTCGCCGATACATTCCACCGTCCGGTGCCGAATGTTGCCGCGAATGCCGGTGACGATGCCGATCGGCAATTCGCGCGCGACCAGAACGGGCCCCTGTTCGATATGCAATTCGACCCAGGCGGCGACGGTCTTGCTGTCCAGCAACGGCTTTCCGCGCGCGATGCGGTCGACATCCGCGCCGACGTCGCGCATGCACTCCTTGAGCGGCCGACCGGTCACGGCGTGCGGTGACGCCAGATCATCCGGCGTCAGACGGCCGAACAATGCGCTGGATCCCATATAGGCCTTGCCGAACCAGGCACTTTCCTCGCCCCGCAATCCAAACAATTTCAGGGTTCGCCGAGGTACGAAACCGCCGCGCTTCAGCCCCGCCAGGACAGCCAGGCCGGCCACGACGCCGGCGCCGCCATCGTAATTGCCGCCCTGCGGAACGGAATCGAGGTGCGATCCGCAGGCCAGAAAAGGCAGCTCGGGCTGCGTGCCGGGAAGGGTCACCACCAGATTGCCGCCGGCGTCGCGTTCGCTGGTCAGGCCGCTTTCCCGGGCCGCGTTCTCGATCATATCGAGCGCCAGCGATTCACCGGCGCCATAACTCTCCCGGGTGATGCCGACGCCGTCGCCGGTGGCGGCGCGCAGGGCATCGAACAGCCGCTCGCAAAATGCCGTATCGCGCTTGACGTCCATCGCGGGTATCACGGCGTCCATCGCCATCATGTCGGCGGCGCCAGCCAGGAGAGTTCCGGCTCGTCGGATTCTTCGTTGACGACGGCGCCGATGAGATCGGCGACCCGAACGATGTCGCGGCGCTCGCAGAATTTCACCAGGCCATCGATAATCGTGGTCATCGCCGCCGGCTGAACGAAGGTCGCTGTGCCGACCTGCACCGCGGTGGCGCCGGCCAGCATGTATTCGACGGCGTCTTCGGTGGTCGAAACGCCGCCGCAGCCGATCACCGGAATCTTCACGGCCCGGGCGCATTGATAGACTTGCCGCAGCACGATCGGCTTGATGGCCGGGCCGGACAGGCCGCCCATGATGTTGCCGAGGCAGGGCTTGAAGGTCTCGAGGTCGATGGCCATCGCCAGGATGGTGTTGGCGACCACCAGCGCGTCGGCGCCGGCGCGTTCGGCCGCGCGCGCGACCTCCGGGAGGTCGCCGGTGTTCGGCGTCAATTTCACCCAGAGCGGTAACGACGTGGCCGCCCGCAGCTGACGCACCACCGATTCCGTCGAGGCGGCCCGCATCGCGAAAGCCTTGCCGTCTTCCTCGATATTGGGGCACGAGATATTGGCCTCGATCGCGGCAACGCCGGCGCGCGTCAGCTCAGACGCCAGACCGGCAAAATCCTCTGCCGTCGGAGCCGATATGCTGACCACCAGCGGCGGCTTGTACTTGATATAATAGGGCAGGGTTTCCTTCAGAAAATACGGCACGCCTTTTGAGGGAATTCCAATCGAATTGATCAGCCCGCCGGCCCGTTCGACCACGCGTGGAAGCGGATTGCCGGCGCGCAGTTCGCGCGTGACGGTCTTGGTCACGAATGCGCCGAGGCGGTTGAAGTCCATCACCCTGTCGAGGCCCTCGGCGAAGGTTCCGGAAGCCGGCATGACGGGATTGGCGAGCGTGAGACCGCCGACGCGGACGGAAAGATCGATCATGGCAGCGCTTCCATCATGTCGAATACCGGTCCGTCCCAGCAGACCCTTCGGTGCACAATCTCTCCACCGACATTGAAATCCCTCACGCAACAGAAGCACAGGCCGATGCCGCAGGCCATTTGCTGTTCCATGGCGACCTGACCGGGAATATTGAACTCGCGGGCAAGCCGCTGTTGCACGCGAAGCAGCCGGCTTGAGCCGCAGGTATAAAATGCCTCGCAGCGGCCCGCCGCAATCAGTCCGCGCAACAGGCGCTCGATATTCGACGGCCCGCTGGTACTCTCCGAATCGGTAACGGCAATGACTTCGGCGCCGTGGCTTTTGAACAAATCGACGGACACCATGAGCTCGGGGCGCCGCGCACTGAAGATCGCCGTCACCTTGGTGCCATTGGCTTTGGCCGCCTGCGCCAGCGGCGCCAGTGTCGCCAGACCCGCGCCACGCCCGATCGCGACGATGTGGCGCAGCCTGGGATCGAGCGTGAAACCTGTCCCGAGAGGGCCCATGATGTCGATGGTGTCGCCGGCGCGAAGCGTGGCGAGACCACGCGTTCCCGCGCCTGCGATCTTGTAAAGAAACTCGACTTCGCGGCGGGCGGGGTTCACGCCGTAGAGACTCATCGGCCGCCGGAGGAATGGTTGATCTCCTTCCGTGTGCGGGCACAGCAATTGAAAGAATTGACCCGGCACGGCGCGGGCGGAGACCGGGCCGCATCGCACCACGAGATGGCGATACTCCAGATTGACGCTGTCGTTCGACAGCACCACGGCGTCTTCGCCGACGACGCTCGCGGACCAGGGTGTTTCGGTCTCCGCGCCCTGGTCGTGAAAGCTGGAATCGGTTGCGACGGGTGAAATGGGACCCTGTCCTCTCATGATGGCCTCGTCTGGGACTGGCGGCTAATGCGGTCAGGTCAGCTCGGCGCCGCGCCGGTCCGGGATGAGAAACAGGAACGCCAGCATGTCGGCGACGTAGAGCAACGCCAGCAGGGCGATCGCGGTATCGAAGCCATAGGCGGCCGCCACCGCGCTCACCACGATCGGACCGAGGCCGCCGATGGCGCGTCCGACATTGAAGAGCACGTTTTGAGCCGTGGCGCGTGCCGTGGTCGGATAGAGTTCGCTCATCAATGCGCCGTAGCCGCCGAGCATCCCGTTGACGAACAGGCCCATGACGGCGCCGCCGATCAGCAACGCGGTCGGGTCGGTGAGCCTTGAATAGACCACGACCATGATCGCCGCGCCGAGCATGTAGGTGATGAAAGCGGGCCGTCGGCCGAGGCGGTCGGCGACATGACCGAACACGAAAATGCCCACCGCCATGCCGGCGATCGTCACCGCGGTCCAGGTCGCCGATTGGGCCAGGCCAAATCCGAACCGCGACGACAGATAGTTCGGCAGCCAGATCATGACACCGTAGTAGCCGAAGTTCTGCACCGAGCAGAGAATGATCATGCCGATGCTGATTTTGGTGGTTTCGACATCCTTGATGAGCAGGTTGATCGGCAGGCTGGTGGTCGGAGGGGCGGCTGTACGCTCGACGAACACGTCGGGCTCGTGGAGATTATGCCGAATGAAATAGGCGGCGATCGCGGGAAGAATTCCGATCGCGAACATGCCGCGCCAGCCGATGATTGGCAGCAGGATCGGCGTCACGATGGCGGCGGCGAGCACGCCAAGCTGCCATCCCAACCCGACATAGGACGACACCCGCGCCCGCTTCGACGCCGGCCATGCTTCGGCGACCAGCGCCATGCCGATGCCAAATTCGCCGCCAAGCCCGATGCCGGCCATGGTGCGGTAGATCAAAAGATCCCAGTAACCCTGGGCGAGGGCGCACATGCCGGTAAAGACCGCGAACAGCACGATGGTCCAGGTCAGTACACGGACGCGGCCGATGCGGTCCGACAGCATGCCAAAGACGATACCGCCGATCACGGCGCCGATCAGGGTGGCGGTGACCAGGGAAGCGCCTTGCGCCGGACCAAATCCGAGATCCGAAGAAATAACGCGCAGCATGAACCCGAGGATCAGGAGATCGAACCCGTCCATCGCATAACCCAATGCGGATCCCAACAACGCCTTGCGGGCTTCGTGTTCCTTGGCCGGCGTAAAATTGCTTTCCAGGATGGCGCTATCGGCAGTGCCCTCAAAATGGCTCATGATGATCCCCTGTCCCAACGATGATGTCTCAAACCGGCGGAAAACGAGTGGCGGCCGCGACCGTCGATGACGGTTTCAGCAATGCATTATTCCAATCCGCACGAAGCGGCGTCGAACGAAACGGTGGGCGACATTGCGGTGAAACTGACCGCGATGGCGAAGCCAGGAGTTCACACCGCCGTCGTATAAAAATCAAGATTAATCTATAAACATGGACTGGTTCATTTTTAGGCCGCGGCGGATCCCTGGTCTTTCGGTCTGTCCGGGGGATCGGCTCTCGGCCGGCGGGCTATTGCTTCTTCGCAGTAGGCGTTGAAACCTCGCGCAACGGCGCCCGGCTTAGTTCGTTGCCGGCAGCGATGGCCTTGCGCAAAAGCCGCAGGAACTGGTCTGCCTCGCCTGCGGTCAGGCCACGCAACATGATCCGCTGCGCCGCCGCTACCGCCGGCTCGATCCCGCACAGAATCCGCCGTCCCGCGTCGGTGATCTGCAATACGCGGGCGCGCCTGTCCCTGCTGTTGGCCTGGCGCGCCAGCAGGCCTTTCTGCGCCAGCCGATCCACCACTCCGGTGATGGTGGTCCGATCGTAGGCGATCAATCCGGCGAGGGTCGCTTGATCGATTCCCGGATGGGTCTCGATCGTGGTGAGCGCCGCGTATTGAACCGGCGTCAGGTCGTGCCCCGCCTGTTCGACCTCGGCATGAAAGATCGCCACCGCGATCTGCTGGAACCGGCGCGCCAGGTGCCCCGGCCTGTCATTGTTATCGGTCACCAAATCCTCCCGGTTGGCCGTGCAGTTGACAAGCATACTGATAGTCAGCATACTAATCAAATGCCATGGAGCCGCTTTTGGCGCCGCGGTTCAAAACACACCGCGCGATTCAGCCACCGAGGCGGGAGAGGCCGGCCTCAACCGGCGCCGCGGGAAATTGACGGTCTCCTCTGGTTCACATCGGAGCCAGCCCGGAAGGCCCGTTGAAGACGGGAGGTTTCGTGCAATTTCATCTGAACGGATTCGAACCCGGCGACCCGGAGATCTCGGACCCGGCGCAGCGACATGCCGCGTCCGGATCGTCCGGAACGGTTCCGGAGGCGGTTGACGTCCTCATCGTCGGCTGCGGGCCGGCCGGGTTGACCCTGGCGGCCCAACTGTCCGCCTTTCCCGACATCAAGACCTGCATCGTTGAACAGAAGCCGGGCCCACTGCTGCGCGGCCAGGCCGACGGCATCGCCTGCCGTACGATGGAGATGTTCGAAGCCTATGGCTTTAGCGAGCGTGTGCTCAAGGAGGCCTGCTGGATCAATGAGACGACATTCTGGAAGCCTGACGACAAGCGGTGCGAAAACATCGTCCGCAGCGGACGGGTGCAGGACACCGAAGACGGGCTGTCGGAGTTTCCCCATGTCGTTCTCAATCAGGCGCGGGTGCACGATTTCTACCTCGACGTGATGCGCAAATCGCCGGCACAGCTCGAGCCGCACTACGCGCGACGCCTGCTCGACCTTCAGACGGCTCCAGCCGCTGGTGCCGGCGACCATGCTGATCCCTATCCAGTGACCGCCCGGCTCGAGCGCCTCGATGCTGCGCATGAGGGACAGATCGAAACCATCAGGGCGCGCTATGTGGTGGGCTGTGACGGGGCGCGCAGCACCGTTCGCAAAAGCATCGGGCGCGCGCTGCATGGGGACTCCGCCAATCACGCCTGGGGGGTGATGGACGTGCTGGCCGTCACCGACTTCCCGGATATCCGGTTCAAGTCGTTGATCCAGTCCGCCAGCGACGGCAGCATCATCGTCATCCCGCGGGAAGGCGGTTATCTGGTTCGCCTCTATATCGAACTGGACAAGCTTGACGCCGGCGAAAGAGTGTCGAATCGCAACATCACGGCCGACGATCTGGTCGCGGCGGCGCGGCGTATTCTGAAGCCTCATACCCTCGACGTGAAGGAGATTCCCTGGTGGTCGGTCTATGAGATCGGCCAGCGCCTCTGCGACAAGTTCGATGACGTGCCCGAAGACGACACCGAGCGCTTGCCCCGCGTGTTCATCGCCGGCGATGCCTGCCACACCCACAGCCCGAAAGCGGGCCAGGGCATGAATGTCTCGATGCAGGACGGCTTCAATCTCGGCTGGAAGCTGGCTTCGGTGCTGCGCAAGCGCTGCCCACCTCATTTGCTGCATACTTACTCGGCGGAACGACAGGCCGTCGCCAAGGAACTGATCGACTTCGATCGCGAATGGGCCGCCTTGCTTGCATCCAGCAAAGGGTTCGATGCGGCCGAGACCCAGAGCTATTTCGTCAGGCATGGGCGCTACACCGCGGGAACCGCGGCGCATTACCGTCCTTCGATCCTTACCGGTGAACCGACCCATCAGCATCTGGCCGAAGGCCTGACGATCGGCATGCGCTTTCATTCCGCGCCGGTCATTCGTCTGGCGGACGCCAAGCCGGTTCACCTCGGCCACGTGGTCAAGGCGGACGGCCGCTGGCGCATCTTCGCCTTTGCCGGAGCAAAGGATCCCGCCGCGCCCAATTCCGGCATCCGGGCCCTCTGCGAGTTTCTGGCCGGGGCAGCGGAGTCTCCGGTGAGGAAATACACCCCGGCGGGCCAGGACATCGACCAGGTGATCGATGTCCGTGCGGTTTTCCAGCAAGGTCATCGCGAACTCGCCGTCGAGGCCATGCCGTCCTTTCTCTTGCCCCGCAAGGGACGTTACGGACTTTGCGACTACGAAAAAATGTTCTGCCCCGACCTGGAAAGCGGCAACGACATCTTCGCCATGCGCGGCATCGATCGTAACGCGGGTTGCATGGTGGTGGTGCGGCCGGACCAATACGTCGCCCACATTGTTCCGCTCGATGGCTATGGGCAGCTCGCGGCATTCTTCGATGCTTTCATGACGCGGCGAAACTGAACGCAGCGTGCGATTTCGATCGGCACCGGACCATCGTGAGAGGGTAGCAAGACGCCGCGGCGAACGCGCGCTGCCATGTCTGCAACCGGCACATCGCGTCGGGCCGGCGTATTCTCCGGGTTCGCAGCCTCAGCTCTGCGGCTCCTTGAGGCATTTGCGGAGCAACGCCGCGCCGCTGGTCCCCTTGGCCGCACGATTCCACATCTGCTCCGCGAGCTTCTGATAGAGATCGACGGCCTCCTGTGCCGCGGTGACGCTGGCCACTCCCAGCCGCACATTCGGCAATTCGCCGAGCCGGAACGGGCTCACGGCAACGAGCACGGTGCCGTTGCGCGATCGGCATATTTCAAAGGTCTGATTGGGAAGTGTATCGTCGACGATACCGATCTGAATTCCGACCGGCTCGTTCTCCATGATGACCGCGATCCGTTCGACTTCACGCCGCGCCGCCAGCCGCCGTCGTTCGCGTTCGGCTCTGGGCAGATCGTAGGTTCCGATCAGACCGGTTCGCAGCAGACGCCTGACCTGGGTGGCGCCAATGATGCCGGCAAAGCTCGGACCGCCCCGCGCGATGGTGGTTCGGCGCTCGGACAGGATCGATATCAGGCTTTCGATCTCGGCCTGCGCCTTCTTCCGGTTCGGAAGCTGTTCGGGCAGGCCTTCCATCAGCATATCGCGCAGCAGCTTCGGGTATTCATCCGAAGTGAGCAAAAAGGTCACGGGCTCGTAGTAGACCAGGACGCGTTCGGACGCCGCCTCGATCTGGCGCAGGCGCTCGAAATAGGCAATGGCGCTGGAGAAATATTCGGTCCCGACGCCGAGGATGGAGGGCAGGGAGGTGTCGAGCAGCTCCGCGATGCGCTCCAGCGTCTCCAGCTTGACCGGACCTTCGCCCTTTTCATAATTGTACAGCGCGGCGCGGGATATTTCGAGCAGCTCCGCAACCTGCTCGGGCGACATGCCCGATCCGACGCGATGAGCGCGCAGACGCTGCCCGACCTGAACGTAATCGATTGCCATATCAGACTATTATCGGACTTCTTTTTCAAATAAAAGCTCGGCAACCCGGTGCCAAACCATTGATCGCGAGCAAGCCGGCAGGCCGAACCACACCGAGTGCGTCCGGCGCGCATCCGTCGAACGGCGTCGTGCGAACGGTGTCGTGAAGGTCGGCTGCCGGCGCTTTTCGGAAGCGACGCGATGGAGAACGAGAGTCCGCGGCCCGGGGGCAAAGCCGAAGGCGTCAAACGTTAATCGCCGCGCAACGAAACGGGTTCATCCGATCGCGAAAAAACCGGACGCCATCAAGCAGAAGCCCAGCAAACACAGTCGGATGACCGGCGGTCTAGCCATTTATTAACCACCTGTTATGCCTACCAAATTCGGTAACGCGTCTTTAATCGCGGGCGACGTAAGGTGGCTGTTGCGCGGATCAGAACGAGCTGCGTCGCCGTCCAGGATGGCCGGTGGTTCGCGTTGGAGTCTCCCATGGATATTATGACGTTGATTGGTCTGTTGTGCGGCATTGCCGTCATCACCGTCATCATGCTGCTGGGTGGCAGTATTGAGATGTTCTGGAGCGAACACGCGGTCATCATCATCTTCGGCGGATCGATCGCCGCGACCATGATCCGCTTTCCGCTCAGCGCCATCATGCATGGCCTGCCGCTGGGAGCGAAGTTTGCCTTTACGATGAGCCGGCTGTCGGCGCGCGATCTGGTCGACGAACTCGCCCGCATTGCGGAAATCGCCCGCAAGCAGGGACCGGTCGGTCTCGAAAAAGTCGAAACCGACGAGCCGTTCCTCGCCAAGGGCATTCGCTACGTCGCCGACGGCTATGATCTCGAATTCATCCGCGACAATCTCGAGCGCGACCGCGACAACTTTCTGATGCATCTCGACGAAGGCGGCAAGATCTACCGTGCCATTGGCGACTGCGCACCGGCGTTCGGCATGGTCGGCACGCTGATCGGCATGGTGCAGATGTTCGCCAACATGACCGACCCGTCCAAGCTCGGTCCGTTCATGGCCACAGCGTTGCTGGCAACGCTGTACGGCGCGCTGGTCTCCAACCTGTTCTGCCTGCCGCTCGCCGACAAACTGCACGTCAAGCTGCTCGACGAGGAGACCAATCGCACGCTGATCATCGACGGCATCCTGATGATCCGGGACTCCAAGAGCCCGACGCTGGTGCGCGAAATGCTGCTGGCGTATCTGCCCGAGAAACATCGCCACGAGGAAGGCGAACCGGTCCCGGCGTAAAGCCGTCTGACCTCGGTTTCGGAAAACCAACCATGGCCAAGAAAAAACGCGGCGACGCACATGGCGGAGGACACGGCTGGTTCGTGACCTTCGCCGACCTCATGGGCCTGATGATGAGCTTCTTCGTGATGCTCGTCGCGTTTTCCACCATGGACAACAACAAGCTCAAAATCGTCGCCGGTTCGATGCGCGATGCTTTCGGCGTGCAGACCGAGGCGCGCTATTCCGGCATCATCGAGTCCGACGGGCTGCCGACACGGCCGAAGCTGAAGAACACCGCGCATATTCCGCCGGAGGAAGCGTCCAATACGCCGACCCCGAACGAGCAGGATCATATGCGCGTTTCCGGCGCCCACCTGAAGGTCGATCGCGAATTCGCGCTGGCCTCGGCCTCGCTGCGGCAGGCGTTGCAGGACATGCCGGAGCTCACCGAGATTTCCAAGCACATCATGTTTGAGGAAACCAAGGAGGGGCTTAATCTCGAAATCGTCGACCAGGACGGCCGGTCGATGTTTGCCGATGGTTCGAAGACGCCGTATGAGCGCACCCGCCGGCTGATCGAGAAACTCGCGGGGCCTCTCAAGGCGACGCCGCTGCGCATATCCATCGTCGGTCACACCGCCGCCGGCTTCGTGCCGTCGCAAAGCGATTACGGTGCGTTCGATCTGTCGGCGGACCGGGCCAACGCGGTGCGCCAGATTCTCGAAAGGGAAGGGCTGCCGCCGGCGCACATCTTCGGGGTCTCGGGAAAAGCCGACACCCAGCCGCTGTTTCCCGACGATCCGTCGCTGTCGGCGAACCGCCGCGTGACCATCACGCTGATGCGCGAAGATCCGCCGCTGCCGCCGGATATGAAGCCATAATTCTGTTATGCTACTATAGTACCTTTTCCGGCGTAGATCACCTCGTAGAGGGGTCGGCGCTGCCGGTATTGCCCTGCTGACGGGCTGGGCTGTTCGCATTTTCGGTCGGCCGCGCGGCCGAAATCGGGCCCGACTTGCAATTAACATTTTTGCATGGCATGGGCTCAAAATCAGGCTAGGCTATGCTTCAAGCGCGGGACTATAAGCCGCCTCGCTTTGCTACCGTGCAGTGAAGCATCTAGAGGCTCCCACTTCCATGACCAGTGATGTTGTAGCTCCCGCCCCGGAAACGACGGCGGCCAGTGGGCATGGCGCGGCCCATTCCACGGCGGGCTTTAAAGCGCTGCTGATCGGCAGCATCGGTGTCGTCTATGGCGACATCGGTACCAGTCCGCTGTATGC
>Ga0302314_10009419_pt1 | contig 17260 bp, 8 predicted proteins | sample III_Palsa_N2_3_FD_200533 | JGI IMG/M metagenome (GOLD analysis project Ga0302314, IMG submission 200533) | Peat permafrost microbial communities from Stordalen Mire near Abisko, Sweden - III_Palsa_N2_3 | ecosystem: Environmental > Terrestrial > Soil > Palsa > Peat permafrost | place: Sweden...
GGAAACACCTCTTCAAGCGGCTTTGTGTCGGGCAGCACGTACACGTAACCGCCTTTCTTGTGAAACCGCGGGCTCAGGGCACCACTATAGAAGGCTTTGGGCACGTTGATGCACCCGAAGGTGATACGATTGTCGTCGGGCGTCGGAGACAGCATCCGCTCGCGCCGCCTTTCGTGAGCGCCTGCGTCCTTCGGGATCGGATGCAGCGCCACCGACGTCGCATAATCCACCCAGAGCACTCGCTCTCCCGACACCGGCAACCCGAACTTCGCGAGAAAGCGCCCCGCCGGCGTGGTCTTCTCTGCCGGACCGAGATCAGCCAGCCTCTTGCTGCCGACGCCGGGGCTGGCCTCATCGCCGACGGCGATGCCGATCAGCACCGGCACCGCTGCGAGCGGCTTTCCCTTCGGATCGAATAGAAACAGCGCGGCATTCTTTTTGTCGACGACTGCCCAGGGCAGCGAAAGATTGTCCTTCGACGCGGCGACCCATTCTATCACGCGCTCCGCGGCTTCCGATGGGACGATCGCCGGTGCGACAGCGACGCTTGCCGGTCGCGCTTTCGACGGTTCCGGTCGGCGCGTGTTTGCCAGCATCGGAACGATAAGCGCGAGTCCAGCCAGCGCCCGCCACACATGGATCATCTGTTCGAAACACTCGAAGTGTTGGCCGCCTTTCGAGAGACGACCGACATGGGAAGGACAGCTAGTTAGTGTCTATCGTCGTGCGCGATCAATGACGCGCCTTCTTCGCGCGCTTCTGCTCCTGCACCGTCAGCCGCTGGTCGACGCCATCCACCCGGCTGCTCAACTGATCGAGCCGTTGACCGCTGATCTGCGCCTGCCCGGATGCAGCTTGCGCCTGCGCCAGCGCCGATTTGGCCGTACCGTCGGTCTCCTGCAGTTTCGCCTCAAGCACGCCCACCCGTTCGCTCACGGGCGCAATCTGCTCCCGTACATAGGACTTCGTGGCACAGCCACCGAGCCCGACGGCACCAGCCAAAGTCATCATGGTAAGCACGGATTTCGACGCAAAAGCAGACATCAAGTTTCTTCCAATCGTTAACCAACTGGAACAATCAAGCCGAGTGGCGAATATCCCGCAATCTGATTCTGGTCGGCCGTGCATCGTCCCCGGTCGACGGATCGCAGCGGGTCGCTCGGCTTGGCTATCGGGCATTTCACCGCAAGCGCAGCTTTTTGGGGTCGCTACTTCTTCGATTCTCGTTTCGGGGCGGACGCGAAGGGATCCACCGGAATATCGTCCGAATGCGTTTTTCCGCCGGCTGCGTCCGCCGGCTCGCCCGACTGGTCGTCGACACACTTTCTGAGCAGGGCGACCGCGGCATCGATTTTCTCCAGGTCCAGCCGCTCGACGGGCACGTCGCCCCGCGAGATTTGAAGATCCTTGGAGGTCGCGAAATAGGACGGGAATTTCGCTCCGAAACTCGTGACGAATCCCTGTTTCCCGTTCGACACTATGCCAACGGCAAAATGTGCGGGATAGCTGCTGTTGGAGAGGCGAAAATTCAGGGTGAGCCGATCCTTGGATTTGATCGACCAGTTGGCATTAAGGACCGAAAGACGGTTTGTACCGTCGATATCGAGACCAAGTAGCACCGTCGTATCCCCAGGACGCTCATACGTCTGGGTCAGGAAGCAACCCTTTCCATCCTTGCTTGCCGTCACCGTCCAATCGCCGACGTCGCGCGGCGCATAGCCGCGCGCCGACGCGTGATCGCGTGCAGAAAGACTGGTGGTACAAACCAGGGCGAATAACAGCGGCCGCATGATCGCCCAAGGCCGCGCCCGAACGATGAGGCACGCCCAGATCCACCCAAACATTTGCAAGACCATGTCCTTGACAGTTATTGCCGTAACATTTCGGAAGAGGCTTGCCTTGTGGTCGAACACAAAACCACGGGGGAACACAATCAATCTACGCATCGGACAGTTCCCGGTTTACGCATCTATTACGCCGCCTATTTGGCCAACGCGCGCATACCGCGATGGGTTCGCATGCCAACGATCCGCTATGTAGAACATTCCCTGTGTGATGACATATGGCGTTTCGGCAATATCGGGAAATGAGCATCTGCTGTAGTAGAAAAAGACGAAGCAGGTCTTCCGCTCTCGGGTGATCCTTGTCGACCGCTTTGCACCGGCTCACGTCGTCCACATCAGATCACCATCCCACTTGGCGCGCTTCGCGAAATACGCCCGTTCGGCGTCGCGGAACGCGGCGCAGCCCGACTGGAACACAGCGTTCGCGGCGTTGAAACGATCGAGCGCTTCCGTCCATGTGTTGCCCTTCCCATGCCGGGACCGGAGGGCGTCGCGCTTCGACTGGTACAGCGTTATGCAAGCGTCAGCTTGCTCGTGGATTTGTCGCAACGTCTTGCGCTGCAAACTCCGCTCGTCTCATTAATGAAACGCTTTGCCGCTAGACGGAGTTCGATTTGCACGTCATTGTACGCTGACGGGAGGCGAACATGCGGAACTGGTGGGCGCGGGTAGCAGTGGTGTTGCTGACGCTTGCGCCGGTCACTGCATCGGGTGATTCGCCGGCTTCGGTACTTCAGGCAATTCCCGGAACCGATGGTAATGCGATCGTCCGCTTTACGCTGCGATTTTCCGAGCCGATGGCGCCACTCGGTGGCGGCGACGCGCCGATCAAGATGGACTGCACCGTCGACGGTGCCGGTCGCTGGGTCGACCCCGTCACCTATGTGTGGGACTATACGCATCCGTTACCTGGCGGGATTAGCTGCAAAGCGACGCTCAAGCCTTCTCTCAGAACGATCGCGGGTCACGACCTGCGCGGTACGCAAAGCTTCACCATCGATACCGGCGGGCCGACCGCGCGCGCAGTTCTGCCAGACGAGAGCGGTGACGGTATCGAAGAGGGGCAGACCTTCTTCGTCGCCACCAACGGCCCGGTCGATCGCACATCGGTGGCGGCCGGCGCCTATTGCGCGGTCGACGGGATCGGCGAGCGCATCGCGGTAGACCTGCTGCCGCAGGAGACGACCGACAAGGTGCTCACTGGTCTCGGTACCGATTACCGCGTCACCAGCTTCTTAGACAGCGCGGGCATCCCGTCACCGTTGCCAAGCAGGGCACAGGATCGTGCCGCCGCGTTATCCACCACCGTCGGGCTGCAATGTCGCCGACCACTGCCGCCTGGGCGCGACATGTCGTTGGTGTGGGGTGCCGCGATCCGCTCGCCGGGCGGCAAGGCCGCGGGCGTCGACAAGCGCTTCGACTTCACCGTGCGCAGCGAGTTCGCCGCCAGGCTGACCTGCTCGCGCGTCAACGCGGCGTCGGGTTGCGATCCCGTCGAAGCGATCAACCTCGCGTTCACCGCGCCGGTCCCGCGCGTCCAGGCGACGGCGGTGCGGCTGGATGTCGGCGGGGGCCATGTGCTCGGCCCGTTCGACGACAAGGGTCACTCCGCGACGGTGACCAGCGTAAAATTCGCGCCGCCGATGCCCGCCGCGATCACCGCCAGGCTGCTGATCCCCGCCGATCTCAAAGACGAAAGCGGCCGCCCGCTGTCCAACGCGCGCCGCTTCCCGCTCGACGTCGCGATCGCGGAGACGCCGCCGCTGGTCAAGTTCGCCGCCCCGTTCGGCATCCTCGAGGCCAAGCAGGGCGGCGTACTTCCGCTGACCGTGCGCGGCGTCGAGCCGGCGCTGGGACAGACGGTGAGCAGCGTCGCGAGCGGCGCCGCGCGGATCGTCGCCGATGACGCGACGGTTGCCGACTGGACCCGCCGCGTCTCGAAGGCACAGGACGATGATATCCGGGATGAAGGCCCCAAGGGGCATACGCACAGCGTCAACCACACCGGCGAAACGCCGCTGCTTGGGAGCGGCGCGCCGGTGTCGCGGATGCGGCTCGCGCTGCCCGGGGGCGGGCGGCAGTTCGAGGTGGTCGGCGTGCCGCTGGCGAAGCCCGGCTTCTATGTCATAGAACTGGCGAGCCCGGTGCTCGGCCGCGCGCTGCTCGGGCGGCCGGCAACGCGCTACGTCGATGCGGCCGCGCTGGTCACCGACATGGCGGTGCACTTCAAATGGGGCCGTGCCGCCTCGCTCGCCTGGGTGACCTCGCTCGACACCGGCCGGCCGGTGGCAGGGGCCAGCGTCAAGGTCAGCGACAGTTGCACCGGCCGCCCGTTCGCCGCCGGTACAACCGACGGCTCTGGCCGGTTGCTGATACCCGGCGGGCTGCCCGATCCCAATTCGGACGACAGTTGCGACAATGACGGGACCCATGCGCTGATCGTCTCGGCGCGCCACGGCGACGATTATAGTTTTGTGTTGACGAGTTGGAATAAGGGCATCGCGCCCTACGACTTCGATCAGCCCTACGGCTATTCGCCTGCCCAGCCCGTCTTCCACACGATCTTCGACCGCACGCTGCTGCGCGCCGGCGAGACGGTGCACATGAAGCATGTCTATCGCGCGCAGACGCCGACCGGCTTCCGCTCGGGCGGCGCGGTATCGGGTACGCTGTCGATGAGCCACAGCGGGTCGGGCACCAGCTTCGAGATGCCGCTGACGATCGGTGCGGACGGCATCGGCGAGTCGAGCTGGACGCCTCCCAAAGGCGCGCCGATGGGCGACTATAATGTGCTGGTGAAGCTCGGCGATACGTCGATCGACACCGGCCAGTCGATCCGCGTCGACGAATATCGCCTGCCCAGCATGCGCGCGAGCGTGAGCGGCCCCAAGCCGCCGCAGGTCAATCCCAAGCATGTGCCGATCGATCTCTATGTCGGCTATCTCTCGGGCGGCGGTGCGGGCAAGGCGCCGGTCAAGCTGCGCACCGCCTACGAGGCATTTTCCGATACCCCCAATGGCTGGGATGGCTGGACCTTCGGCGGCAACGCGGTCAAAGAAGGCACCGTCCCACTCGACCAGGACGAGAACGACCAGGGCGCGACCCCGGCCCTCCCCGCCGCCACCACAATCCCGCTCGCGCTCGATGCGCACGGGGCGCTGCGCACGTCGCTGGACGTGCCCGCGCTCCTCCAATCGCTGCGGATGACGGTCGAGATGGACTATCAGGATGCCAATGGCGAGACGCTGACGGCGTCGGGCTCGGTGCCGATCTACACCTCGGCGCTCAGGCTCGGCATCAAGCCCGATGGCTGGATGCAGCGTGCAGTCGACTATCGGCTCAAGGTCGCGGTCCTCGATCTGAAGGGCACGCCGGTACGCGGCCAGCGAGTCGGCATCGCGCTCTACACCCGCGAGATATTGTCGGCGCGGCGGCGGCTGATCGGCGGGTTCTACGCGTTCGACAATACCGCGAAGACTACCAGATTGTCTGTCGACTGCTCCGCCACCACCGACGCGCAGGGCATGGCCGGGTGCAAGCTCGACCCCCGAGTCTCTGGCGAAGTGATCGCGGTTGCAACCACCACCGACGCCGACGGCAATCAGGCACGCGCGACGACATCGACCTACCTCGCGGGCGACGACGACTGGTGGTTCGGCGGCGACAATGGCGACCGCATGGACATCGTGCCCGACCAGAAGACCTATCGCACCGGCGACGTCGCGCATGTCCAGGTCCGCATGCCGTTCCGTTCGGCCACCGCGCTGGTGACGGTCGAGCGCGAGGGCGTGCTGTCCTCCTTCGTCACCACGCTGTCAGGCAAGGACCCGGTGGTCAACGTGCCGATGACCGGGTCGTACGCGCCCGACGTCTATATCTCGGTAGAGGCCGTCAGAGGCCGGATCGCGGGCTGGCGGCTGTGGCTCGCCGATTTCGCGCGGCGCTGGCATCTGCCTTTCTTCAGCCGCGAAGGCGCGTCGCCGACTGCGCTGGTCGATCTCGCCAAGCCCAGCTACCGGATCGGCATCGCCAAGGTGCAGGTCGGCTGGGAGGGGCATCAGCTCCATGTCGCGATGCGCGCCGATCGCGCGACCTACCATATCCGCGACAAGGCACGCGTCGCGGTGCAGGTGCTCGGTCCTGACGGCAAGCCGCCGCGCGAGGCCGAGATCGCGTTCGCCGCGGTCGACGAGGCGCTACTCCAGCTCTCGCCCAACGATAGCTGGGACGTGCTCGGCGCGATGATGGGCGACCGGCCGCTGTCGGTCCTGACTTCGACGGCGCAGATGCAGGTCGTCGGCAAGCGGCATTACGGGCGCAAGGCGGTCGCCGCGGGCGGTGGCGGCGGCGGCGATCTCTCGGCGCTCACGCGCGCCGATTTCCGGCCGGTGTTGCTGTGGCAGGGTAGGGTGAAGCTCGACGCCGACGGTCGCGCGGCGCTGATCGTGCCGCTGGCGGATTCGCTGTCGTCCTACAAGCTGGTCGCGGTTGCGACGGCTGGCGGAGAATTGTTCGGGACGGGCAGCACGACGATCCGCACCGTGCAGGATCTGCAGATCTTCTCGGGCATCCCGCCGCTGGTGCGGTCGGGCGACCAGTATGGCGCGACCTTCACGCTGCGCAACGGCAGCGACCGCGCGATGACGGTGACCGCCAATGTCGATCTCCAGCCCGCGATCGCGCACGGCCATCCGCTGACCGTGACGATCCCGCCCGGCGGCGCGGTGCCGGTAACGTGGCGGCTCACCGCGCCCGAGGGATTGTCCTCGCTGCGCTGGACGGTGTCGGCGCGATCGGTGGACGGGCGGGCGGCGGATCGTGTCCAGGTCGACGAGCAGGTCGTCCCGGCGGTGCCCGAGGAAACGTGGGCGGCGACCTTCCTCCATATCGTGCCGGGCGCCCAAGTGCCGGTCACGATGCCCGCCGGCGCGTTGCCGGGTCGCGGCGGGATCGAGGTCGCGCTGACCGCGTCGCCGGCCGCGCCGCTGACCGGGGTGCGCGCCTATATGCTCGCCTATCCGTTCGGCTGCTTCGAGCAGCGGCTGTCCAAGGCGGTGGCGCTCGACGATCGCGCGGCGTGGAACGTGCAGATGGGCGACCTACCCACCTACCTCGCCGACAACGGCCTGCTGCGCTACTGGCCCGATCAGAACGCGCCCGGATCGATCGCGCTTTCCGCCTATGCGCTGTCGATGACGGCAGAGGCGGGTATGCCCTGGCCCGCCGACGGCAAGGCCAAGGTCATGGATGCGCTACGCGGCGTGATCGACGGGCGGATCACCGAGGAAGGCGAAGGGCCCGCCGACAAGCGGCTGCTGCGCCTCGCGGCGCTCGCGGCACTGGCGCGCAATGGCGCCTCGACCGCCGCGATGCTCGGGCAGTCGGCGATCCCGCTCGGCGACATGCCGACCGCGACGCTTGCCGACTGGCTGGTCACGCTCGACAAGACGCCGGGGGCCGACTCCAAGCTCGCAACGGATGCCGAGGCGGCGCTCAGGAGCCGCATCGTCTATGAGGGCACGCGGCTCGATCTGCTCGACAAGGCGCTGGCCCCGTGGTGGATGATGGTCAGCGATGACGAGATGGCGCTGAAGGCGCTGCTTACGGTCACCGGCCGTCCGGGCTGGGCGCAGGACGCGCCAAAAATGATGATCGGCGTCGCGCTGCGCCAGCGCAGCGGCCACTGGGATACGACACCGGCGAATGCCTGGGGGACGATCGCGGTGCGTCGCTTCGTCGCTGCATATCTGGGCGCCGCAACGGGGGTGACGACAGCCAAGCTGGGCGCGCAGACGATCAGCCGCGACTGGCCCTCGCCAGCGCCGATGATGTTCCGGCCGCCAAGCGCGGCCGTTGCGCTGCTGCTCTCGCACAGCGCGCAGCCGGGGCCGTGGGCGACCGTCTCGGTGCGCGCGGCCGTCCCGCTGACCGCGCCCGCCTTCGCCGGCTACCGGGTGACGCGCCAGCTCTTCTTCGTCGAGCGCGCGCACCCCGATGGGCTCAGCCGCGGCGACGTGCTCAAGGTGCGGATCACTGTCGAGGCGCCGGTCGATCGCACCTGGGTGGTGGTCGAGGACCCGATACCGGCCGGCGCCTCGATCGTCAGCGGCGAGGGTGGGCAGTCGGCGCTGCTCGGGGCCCAAGCGAGCGGCGGCGACGGTGCCTCGCCGAGCTATGTAGAGCGCGGGCTCGATGCCTGGCGCGGCTATTTCGGCTGGCTACCCAAGGGGACGACGACGGTGGAGTATATCGTGCGGCTCAATGGCGCAGGACGCTTCCTGATGCCGCCGACGCGGGTGGAGGCGATGTATTCGCCCGAGATTCATGCGGCATTGCCTAACCGGCCGCTGGTGGTCACGCCGTGAGTCGGCTTGGAAATAATCCCCTGCCAGGGGGAGGTGGCGGGCGTAGCCTGACGGAAGGAGCGGGCAGAAAAACGCTTCGGAGCCTATCGCCGCCCTCCCCCTCCGTCGCCTCCGGCGCCACCTCCCTCTGGCGGAGGAGGATGGCGTGATGCCGATCCATCGCGTGTGGCCCTGGCTCCGCCGCCGCCCGCTGGTCTGGCTCGTCGCACTGCTGCTGCTGCCGGTCGCGATCAGCATCTGGTCGCTGCCGCCATCAATGCCGTCCTACGCGACGACGCGCGCGTTGTGGCGGCCGAGCGAGGCGTGGTTGCGCGATCGCAACGGGCGGCTGCTCGAGACGGTGCGGATCGATTTCCAGGTCCGCCGACTCGACTGGGTGCCGCTGGATCATATTGCGCCGGCGTTGCAAGCAGATGTGATCGCATCGGAAGACCAGCGTTTCGCCGACCATGGCGGGGTCGACTGGCACGGGCTTGCCGGCTCGGCTTGGGCTGCACTGCACGGGCATGCCGCGCGCGGCGCGAGCACGCTGACGATGCAACTCGCTGGCTTTCTCGAGCCCCAGCTCGGCGGTCCCGGTGCGCGTACGCTACGGGACAAGCTCCGCCAGATCCGCGCCGCGCGTGCAATCGAGGCGCGCTGGAGCAAGGACGAGATCCTTGAAGCCTATCTCAACCTCGCAAGCTTCCGCGGCGAGACGCAGGGCATCGGGGCGGCCTCTCGTGCACTGTTCGGCAAGGCACCCGACGCACTCGGCCGCGACGACGCGCTGCTGCTTGCGGCCCTGCTACCTTCGCCGCAGGCAGATGCCGCAAATGTCGCGCGTCGCGCCTGCCGGCTGGGCCGTATCGTCGACTGCAACATCATGATCGCCGAAGCCGAAGCCATGACCGGCCCGGGCCGCCGGCTCGCCGACGATCCGGGCCTTGCACCGCAACTCGCCGCCGACGTGCTACGCACGCCAGGCGAGACGGTGACGACGACACTGGACAGCGGCGTCCAGGCGCTCGCGACTGGCGCGCTACGACGCCAGCTACTCGGGCTTGGCGGGGATCGCGCACGCGACGGCGCTGTGGTGGTGGTCGACAACGCCACGGGCGACGTGCTTGCCTATGTCGGAGGGGTGCGCGGCGGCAATTCGACCGCACCCGCGGTCGACAATGCCGACGCCTATCGCCAGGCGGGATCGACGTTGAAGCCGTTCCTTTACGGGCAGGCGATCGAGCGGGGCTTCCTTACACCTGCCTCGATCCTCGACGACAGCCCGGTCCAGCTCGACACCGCCTCGGGGCTCTACGTTCCCAAGGATTACGACCATGACTTCAAGGGCCCCGTCAGCGTCCGCACCGCGCTCGCGGGATCGCTCAACGTGCCGGCGGTGCGCACGCTACTGCTCGACGGCGTCGAGGATTTCCGCGATCGGCTATGGGACATGGGGTATCGCGGCCTTACCGAGGATGGCGACTATTACGGCTATTCGCTCGCGCTCGGCTCGGCAGAGGTGACCTTGCTTCAGCAGGCCGCGGCCTACCGTGCGATCGAGGATGGCGGGCGCTACCGCCCGCTGCGGTTGCGCGCCGACGATCCGGCGGGCGAACCGCACGGCGTGATGGCGCCTGCCGCTGCGTGGATCGTCGCCGACATGATGTCCGATCCCGATGCGCGTGCGGTGACGTTCGGGGTAGACTCGGCGCTACGGCTGCCATTCTGGGCGGCAGCCAAGACGGGCACATCGAAGGCGATGCGCGACAATTGGTGCATCGGCTTCTCGGACCGTTTCACCGTCGCGGTGTGGGTCGGCAACGCGGAGGGCGACAGCATGACGCGCGTCTCGGGAACCAGCGGCGCGGCGCCGGTCTGGCGCGAGATGATGCTGGCGCTGCATCGCGGGCGCCCCGGCACCCAACCGTCGCGTCCTGTCGGGATCGACCGGCGTTCGATCCACTTCGCCGTGGGGGGAGAGACGCCGCGCACCGAATATTTCGTCGGTCGCACCGGTCAGTCGACGCTAGTCGAGGCGCCGGCATCGGCGCGGCGCCCGCATATCGTCAATCCGGTGTCGGGCACGGTCTATGCGCTCGATCCCGACATCCCGGTCGATCGCCAGCGCATCCGGCTCGCTACCGTTGGCGCGGTTTCGGGGGAACACCTTCGCCTCGATCGCCAGGATCTAGGCGCAGCGGACGTCAATCCGATGGTATTGCCGGGCCCCGGATCCCATTATCTGGCGCTGGTCGACGGTAGCGGCAAAGTGATCGACCGAGCTTTGTTCACTGTACGCTGACCCCTGCCAGCTCGTGTGAACCGTGGTGTCGCCATCATCAGTGAAGGCCTACGCGCACGTAGAGATACCGGCCATTGAGTCCCCACGGCGAATAGCAGGGATAGGCTGCGACGCCGGTCGTATTGAGATAGGCTGGCGCAGCTTTCGGATATACGTCGAACAGGTTGCTGGCACCCGGTGCGAACTCAATGCCGTCTTGAATTGGTAGCGCAGTTCGAGGTCGGTGATCGCCTTTGGGCCGTTCTGGATCAATTCATGACCGCAGACTGGCAACGGTTCGTGAGGAGGCAGGTGCATAACAATCACCGGAGATTCGCCGCTCGAAGTGCCGACCGCGAAGTCCACCGGCGGGGTTAGGCAGCCGTCTCTTGCAAACATTCAGGTGGCGGCTCGGGGGATCATCATTCGCGTATCTGAACGGCAACACGTGGCGCATAGCGGTATTGCCGTAAGGCACTTTGGCCGCGTTCAACGACAAGCGCGGACCAAGTGCCGCGTCCGTCTGCGGGAAGCTGAGGCATTCGAGTCATTGGTTGAAGAGGATTTGTGGATTAGCGAGCAGCGATGACGCCACTCGGGATAGCCATTGCCGGTTGCGGGCCGGCCGGCCTCGCCGCCGCGCTCCTGCTTCACCGCGATGGTCACGACGTCACGCTGTTTGAGCGGTTTGACGCTCCCCAGCCTATCGGATCGGGTCTGATGCTCCAGCCAACGGGGCTCGCCGTTCTAGCCCAACTCGGACTTGCCGACACCGTGATCCGATATGGTGCGCGCGTCGACCGCCTGATCGGCAAGACCGGCAACGTTGAGCGGAGCGTTCTCGATGTCCGCTACGCCGCGCTTGGCTCGAGCGCCGGTTTCGGTGTCGGAATACACCGCGCCAGCCTGTTCAGCGCGTTGTACGACGCTGTGACCTGCGCCGGCATATCGATCGCCACCACGCGCACGATCGTCGGCTCGAGCCTCGAGGCAGCGAAGCGTCGACTTGCATTTAACGATGGCGACGCGTCGGAGCCGTTCGACCTCGTCGTCGACGCGCTCGGCACGCGTACGCCGCTCGCGCCGCCGACCGGTCGCCCGCTCGCCTATGGCGCACTGTGGGCCAACCTGGACTGGCCCGCCGACGGGTTCGATGGCGCGGCCCTCGAACAGCGGTACCGAAGAGCGAGCAGGATGGTAGGTGTCCTGCCCATCGGCACGCCATCCGGAAGCGCGCGTGCAAAAGCCGCCTTCTTCTGGTCATTGCGTGCCGACCAAGTCGACGAATGGCACCGGCGCGGCATGGTTGCCTGGAAGGCCGAGGTCCTGGAACTATGGCCTGCCTGCGCCGCGCTGCTCGAGCAGATCGACGATCCCGACCAACTCGTCTTCACGCGCTACGCGCATCGCACCCTCCCTCGGCCGGCAGAACCGGCGCTCATCCATCTCGGCGACGCATGGCATTCCGCCAGCCCGCAACTCGGCCAGGGCGCGAACATGGCGCTGCTCGATGCCTGGGCGCTCGCCAAGGGTCTTCGTGAATCTGAAAATCTACCCGATGCTCTTGCGAAGGCGGTAGCGACGCGTGTTCGGCATATACGTCTCTACCAGGCGCTGACCGCGCTGTTCACGCCGGTCTATCAGTCCGACAGCATCGTTCTGCCGTTCGTGCGTGACCGCTTGGTCGGCCCCCTCTCGAAGCTCTGGCCGGCGCCCTGGATCCAGGCCGCGATGGTGAGTGGATTGATCGGAAACCCGCTCGGACCACTCGGGCTTGCAGCCGCGTCCAGCCTCTCGGCGGGATGCTGAGATGGCAAAGCGGATTGCGCCCCCCGACCGGCATATTCGATGCTGTCCCTGCCCCTCCGTGGGCGGTCGGTCCAGATTGACTACGCCCGTCGCGACCGGTTCCGGCATGACTCGATGCAGCCCGCGGTTGGCGGTCAAACTCAAACACGCGGGGTTCGAAGACTGGCTTTTCGCGCTTGGACTTTTCGCACGCGCCCGCCATGATCGCCCCATAAAATAGGAGATATTGCCATGCGTGCAGTGGCGTTCGCGGGTCTGATGCTGACGCCTTTTGCGGCGGTCGCGGCACCTTCCCCTCAGCTGCCCCCTTCGGCCGGCGGCACCGCACAGGGCGATCTCTCGGTCACCATCTATTCGAACGACCTCGCGCTCGTGCAGGATGTCCGCCATCTCGATCTCCCGGCCGGACGCACACGCGAGGATTTCACCGACGTCTCGGCAGCGATCCGGCCCGAGACGGTCGGCTTAGCGGCGCCCGACGCGACCGTCATCGAGCAGAATTTCGACTATGACCTGCTGAGCCCAACGAGCCTCATGCAGAAGGCCGTTGGCGAGACGATCACGCTGCTGCGCACCAATCCCGGCACCGGCGCGGAGACGCGCGAGCGCGCCAAGGTGCTGGCGGTGAACGGCGGCGTAGTGCTCGACGTCGACGGCAAGATCGAGGTGTTGCGCGACGACGGCCTCCCGGTCCGCACCATCTTCGACAAGGTGCCGGACAGCCTTCGCGCCCGCCCGACCCTGTCGGTCAGCCTCGACAGCCGGCGCGCGGGCATACGCCCCGTCACCCTCTCCTATCTTTCGGGCGGGCTCGGATGGAGCGCCGATTATGTCGCACTGTTCGACGAGAAGCTCGGCGCGATCGACGTCCAGGGCTGGGTGACGCTCCGCAATACGAGCGGCACCAGCTTCTACAATGCCAGGACGCTTCTGGTGGCGGGTCAGGTCGGCTCGAACGAAGACGACAATAACGGGGCTATGGTCTATCGGCCGCGTGCCGTGGTCCGTCCGCTTCGGCGGGCCGGAACCGAAACCGCGGCGCGCGAGCAGCTCGGCGACTTCTACCTCTATCCGCTGCTCGAGCGCACCACGATCGCGGACAAGCAGACCAAGCAGGTGAGCTTCCTCGACGTGAAGGGCGCGCCGGCGACCCACGGCTATGTCTACCGCGCGGCGTGGAACCAGAATGCAGAGCAACCCGAAAGCGCATCGAGCGTGCTCAAATTCTCCAATGCATCAAAGGGCGGCCTGGGCGACGCGCTCCCCGCCGGCACGGTCCGCGTCTATATGCGGGACGCGCGCGGCCAGCCGCAATTCATCGGCGAGAACCATATCGATCACACGCCGCAGGGGTCTGACCTCGTGATCCGGACCGGCGACGCCTTCGACGTCAAGGTCCAGCCGACCGTGACCGACCGCACCCGTTTGTCCGAGAGCCATTGGCGGACGTCGATGAAATACACCCTCACCAACGCAAAGGATCAGCCGGTAACGGTCGAGCTCATTCAAGACGGTGTGCCCTGGTGGTGGAACGATACGCGCATCGAGGCCGAGAGCCTCAGGAGCGAGAAGCGCGACGCCGAGACCGAGGTCTGGCAGGTGCCCGTCCCCGCCAATGGCACCGCGACCGTCACCGTCACCTTCGACACGCGGATCTGATGCTTCTCCTGGCGGGGCTGCTGGCTGCCGCTTCGCCGGCGGTCGCGACCGTCGCGTCGCCGGGTGCCGATCACGTCGCGCTTACCGTCTATCGCGACCCCTCCCGCAGCCGCCAGCAGAGGATGGACTTGCGCTGGCTCGGTGGTTTTGCGTTGGTTACCGAAACCCGGACGCTGCATGTACCGGCAGGCGACGCCGTACTCCGTTTCGAGGGTGTAGCCGACGGCATCATCCCGGCAAGTGCGATCGTCACGGGCCTGCCGGGCGGCGTGATCGAGAAGAACCGCGACGCACGCCTGCTTTCACCCGGCGCGCTAGTCGACGGGACGCTCGGCCGTGACGTCACGCTCAGGCGGACCGATCGCAAGACCGGCAAGGTCGTCGAGGAAGGCGCAACGATCGTCGCGGGACCGGGTGAGGGAGTCGTCCTCGAGACATCCAGCGGGATCGAGACCCTGCGTTGCGCTGGTCTCCCGGTGGGGCTGAAATATGGTGGCGTGCCCGACGGTCTATCCGCCAGACCGGTGCTCAGCGTGACGACGCGCAGCCCGATCGCAGCCGACGTCACGGTGACGCTCTCCTATCTCGCGGGTGGCTTCGACTGGAGCGCCAGCTATGTCGGGACGGTCGCCCCCAATGGCCGCACGCTCGACCTGTTCGCCTGGCTGACGCTCGCCAACGGCAATGCCGAAGGCTGGTCCGACGTGCAGTTGCAAGTCGTCGCCGGACGCCTGCAGCGCCGCTATATCCGTGAGATCGCGGCCGCCGCGATGAGGCTCGAACTCCATTGCTTTCCGCTCGGCACCACGACCTCGGATCTGCCGGCCATCAAGCCCTATCGCCAGTCCGACGACGAGGAAGGCGACATTGTCGTGACCGCCGCGCGCCGGATGGCGCCGATGGCCTTCGCGCTAGCGGCGCCAGCGCCACCACCGCCGCCCCCGCCGCCTCCCCCGCCCGAGGATTTGGGCGACCTGAAGCTCTACCGCGTACCGGAAATGATCGATGTGTCACCGAACGGCCAGAAGCAGGTCGCGTTGCTCGTCCAGCCCCACGTCACCTTCGAGCGTGTCTATCGTGCTCGCCTCAATATCTGGCAGGCAGTCGACGCCATGCCCGCGACGATCGCGCTTCGTTTTAGCAACGACGAAAAATCGGGGCTTGGCATCCCACTGCCCGCCGGTACGACCACCCTCTACCAAACCCGGGACGGAGCGCGCCTGCTGATCGGGACAGGCGCGATCGGTGACACCGCCAAAGGCGAGAAAGGGCGTTTGACCGCCGGCATCAGTTACCAACTACTGGTCGGCCAGACGCTCGATGGGCGGACACGTCACGTCACGCTTACGAACGCCAACCGCTTCGCGGTCCCCGCCGAAGTCGCGCTTGGTTTCGCGGGGCAGGCTGCGATCGAGCGTCCTAGTCTCGCCTTCACGCGGATCGATGGCATCGAGACCTGGAGCACCATGGTTCCAGCCAACGGCACAGCGAAACTCGACTACCGTCTCAAATATTGAGGCGTAAGCTGGCTCGCCGGCTCGATAGCTAACGTCCGCTGCGATCCCGGCACCTTGCTCAACGCATCGCAGGCGGCCGTCTCGCCTGTCATTTCAGTCATACCTTGGAGATCGGTAACGGAAGGTTAGTCGACCGGTGCGAAAACCAGCAACTTCAGGGTCCCCGGCAGCACATGGGGGCGACCACCCGGAGTCGGGTTGGGTTCCGTGTCGGCCGCTGCAACGAACAAATGGCCCGTCGCTTCGTCCACTCCCATTGTTCGCCCACTCACGACGGTTTGGACCGTTTCCAGTAGCTCGTATCGATCCGGCGCGATCTGTTTATAGATGCTGATCGTGCCGTCCTTTCCGTTCGAGCTGAACACCCGTTTACGTTTCGTGTCGAACGCGACGGCATCACTACCATTGCCGATCGGCAAGCTCGTAACGACACGTCCGCTTTTGGCATCCACGACCATCATCACGCCATTGGTGCAGCCCATGAAGAGGCGCAGACTGGCAGAATCGTAGGCAAGGCCATGTGGACTGGCGCAGCCAGGCACCGGCCAGTGCGCCACGACGCGATTGGCGATGGCGTCGATCTTGACGACATCGCTTTTTTCGTTGCCGGCGACAAAGACCGCACCCGTCCCATCGGCGACCGCATATTCCAGCTTCTCTCCGACGTTGATCGTCGCGACCGCAGTATCCGACTTGGGGTCGACAACTGTGATCGTTCCCGGATCCCCTTCCACGACGAAGATATGACCGGTCGCGGGGTCAACCGTAATGGCGTCCGCGTCCTCGTTGGCGGGAATGGACTTCACGATCTTGAGAGTTTTCAAATCGAAGGCGATCGCCGTGCCGTTGTGTCCGTCATCCGTGAAGCCTTGACCGGTCGCGGCCGAAATGCCCGTGCCATGCGTGCCGCCCGCGATGCCCTGGATGTTCGCAACCAGCATATTTGTCGCAGTATCTAGAACTGTCAGCCGATCGCTGTGCGCAACATAGACGCGATGGTGCGCACTATCCGGTACGACATAATCCCAGCGATCCGGCTCGCCCAGCGCGATTGTCGCAACAAGATGATAGGCCGGCTTCGCATGTGCCGGTAGCGTGAACACAAACCAACCTACCAGAAGCATCGCCACAGACTTCAAGACTTGTCGCATTTCAACCTCGTTCCGCTGGTAGCCGATCCGCTTCAGACCAGCCAAGCGGCGTCCGATCATGCTGGCGTAGCAGGACGTCGACTACACGGCGCACTGTTTCCATCCCCGCAAAAAGAAAAAAAGCTGCCAAAGCGAAGACGATTCGACGCGTGGTTTCCCGCACGCACGGCGCGGAAGCGAATTGATCGCTGTCCACATGAGGCGCGATGATCTCGACACAGATGTCCGTAGGGCGTAATTTGAGACATCCGTCGTTGAGATCGTTGATGCGTACGCAATCCGGCAATTGAGGGGCTGGTCGACCGATCATAGAACAGCCTCATTGGCGTAAGACGGCCCTCCAGGATAGTCAACGCGCGAAGCCGGCCTTGGCGAGCTCGCCTCGGGCCGCGTCAAACTGCATGACGAAGGCCGGCTGCTCCATCAGCCGCTCGGCGATCATCATCCCGAACGCTTGGCCCGCTGCCACGTCGCCAGGGAAATGGACCTCGCAGATCAATCGACTGTGCGCATAGTCCGCCGACCGCGCGAGAATGTCCGGCGCCTTCGACGGCACAAGCCGCGCCAAGATCGCACCCATCGCATATCCCATCGACGTATGGCCGCTAGGATAGCTGCTCTGGGGCTCGTCATCCACCGCACAGGGGTGGAG
>Ga0302314_10009420_pt1 | contig 17259 bp, 17 predicted proteins | sample III_Palsa_N2_3_FD_200533 | JGI IMG/M metagenome (GOLD analysis project Ga0302314, IMG submission 200533) | Peat permafrost microbial communities from Stordalen Mire near Abisko, Sweden - III_Palsa_N2_3 | ecosystem: Environmental > Terrestrial > Soil > Palsa > Peat permafrost | place: Sweden...
ATTTAACGAAACTGTGCCTTCCCCCGCTGCGTTCAATCACCTGATTACAAAGGTTTCGGTGGATGGGAAAGATGTTTGGCTGGACGCTACGGCGGAGGTCGCTCCGTACAAGATGCTGATGTATTCGATTCGCGATAAGCAGGCGCTGGTGATTCCGAGTACGGGGATGGCGCAGGTTGAGCGGACACCCGCAAAGCTGCCGTTTGAGACGACTCAAACGATGCATGCGGAAGGTTCGTTGGATAAGGATGGGACATCGAACTCGCGGCTGACTATTACGTTTCGCGGCGATGATGAGTTGTCGCTTCGCAGCGTGCTTAGACAGCTCTCCGCAGCGCAGTATGACCAGGTAGTGCAGCAGCTCTCGAACAACCTTGGTTTCTCGGGCACAACGAGCCACGCTGAGGTGAGCCCGCCAGACGATACGACTGAGCCTTTGAAGATCAGCTATGACTACAAGCGAGAGAGCTCTGACGACTGGCCTAATGGCGATCACAAGATCTATCCACAATTCACGGCAGTTTTACTTCCCAAAGCGGATAAGAAAGCTCCGCCGGTTCGGGCGATTTTGTTAGGGGTGCCAAGGACGGAGATTTCTATAACATCGATGAAGCTTCCGGAGGGTTGGGGTGTGGAGTTGCCGATAGCGGTTCATGAGAGATCTGCATTTGCGACTTATGACGAGACGTACCGGTTTGACAAGGGGACGTTGTATGCGGAGCGCCGGATAGAGGTCTTGCGGGACAAGGTTCCGGTGAGCGAATGGGAAAGTTATAAAAAATGGACCGACGCGGCGAATTTGGGGAGCGATTTATCGGTGAAGCTTACGACGCCCGCGGAGAAGGATGCGAAAGAAGGGGTGGCTGAGAACGTGCCGACCGTGACCACTACCAACAATAGCGTGCCGACCGTAATCGCTACCAACAATGTGGAGGCGCAAAGTTTGGTTGCGGATGCTTACAGAGAGGTGCAACAACACAATCTTGATTTGGCGAAGGTAAAACTGGATAAAGCAAAGGCATTGAACGGGAGACAGATCTGGTTATGGACGACCTACGGATTCTGGGCGTACTCGAAGGGAGAGATGTCTGAGGCAATTGAAGACTACCAGCAAGAGCTAAAGTTTTATCCGGAGCAGTACGGGACGTACGGGTCGCTTGCACAGGCTCAGATTAACCTGGGGTACAACGAGGAAGCGAAGGAGACGCTCAAAAGGTGGGCCACTGTTCAGCCTGGCAATGCTGCGCCGAATGTACGCCTCGTAAACCTACTGTGTGTCGATAACAAGGCGGCAGAGGCTGTTACTGAAGCTGAGGCAGCCATTGCGAGGCTTCCTGACGATAAGAAGAAAGATGAGAGTCTTCAGTTCGCGTTGGGGCGGGCAGAACTGAAGGCTGGGATGAAGGAGCGAGGGGACTCTACGCTGTTAGCGCTCATGCAGAGCACGACAGATTCTTCGATGATGAATGGCTGCGCTTATGAACTGGCAGACGCTAATCTTGAGCTGACGGCTGGAGAGACGGCTACACGGACTGCTTTGCAAAAAATGGAAGAGGAGAGCCGGACGTGGACGCTCGATGAGAACCCGAAGACACTAGCTACCAAGTCGCGATTGATTGCGCAGACGTGGGACACGATGGGCTGGATTCTTTATCGCGAAGGGAGGCTGCAGGAATCGGAGAGCTACTTCCAAGCCGCGTGGAGGAATAATCAGAATGCAGAAGAGGGAATACATCTGGGAGAGTTGCAGGAGAAGAAAGGGAATAAGAATCTGGCTCTGACGACCTACGAGCTTGCAGAGGCGACGATTCCGAACTACGACGGCATGGGGGTGGTCAAGAAAGCTCCGAGCGCGAGGCAGGTCGAGCTGGATAGTCGGGCGGAGGCGCTGCGGAAGATGGGCGCAAAATCGTCCACGCATGACGCGCATAAAGCTCTGCAGGAACAGCGTACGATTGCGCTGGTCCCGGCCAAGGGGCTTGCTGCGACGGTCGAATATTGCATTTTGTTCAACGAGGGGAAGGCGGAAAAAGTGAAAGCAATAGGCATCCAGCCGTCGAAGAGTGAGGAGGATAGGATGATGACGCTGAAGCTGGATGGTTTTTGGCCGGCGGGGTCGCACGCGAAGTTGGTTCGAATGGCGATGCTGAACTGTCACTCGGGTGTTTGTGAGGTGGTGCTGGAGCCTTAGGGTTTCGCGGCTGGGACTGATGGGCTCGGTGGCAGCGGTTCTTTCGGGTGGGTGGATGCTGATATCATCAAGCGCAATTGTATGAGTGAAGATACTGAAGTTCGGAAGCCGAAGTTTCGGGAAAAGGGCAGGCTGATGTCGGCCTCAGAGATCGAGCGTACGCTGGTAAGGCTGGCGCATGAGATCGTGGAAAAACATGACGGCAGTAAGAATGTCGGTCTGGTGGGGATTAAGCGCCGGGGCGTTCCGCTGGCGCAGAGGCTGGGCGTGCTGATCGAGAAGATCGAGAAGCATCCGGTGGATGTGGGCGTGCTGGATATCAGCTTCTATCGCGATGATCTGTCGACAGATGGGCCGAGGCCGAAGGTGACGCCGGGGGCGATCGGGTTCGACGTGACCGGACGCGACATTATTTTGATGGATGACGTGCTGTATACGGGGCGGACGATTCGGGCGGCGCTGGATGCGCTGTTTGATTACGGGCGGCCGAAGAGTGTCCGGCTGCTGGTGTTGATCGACCGTGGACATCGTGAGCTGCCGATCGAGGCGACTTATGTGGGACGGCTGATTCCCACGTCGAAGCGGGAGATTATCGAGGTGAAGCTGAACGAGGTCGATGGGCAGGAGCAGGTGCTGCTGGTTGAGCTGGTGGATTGAGTACTTCGTGACGTGTGTACGCCTTCGGGTGAGCTTCTCGTTGGTCGGCGTGGAATTTGATCCCGAGCGTTGCGAAGATCCAAGAAGATCATCCTGCCCAATTGATACACGTCACGAAGTGATCGCTCTTCGCGCAGGAAGCCCGTCCGGCAGAACAGAGATTTGAGACACGTTCTAAGATAATTTTGATGACGATAATGGAGAAGCGCGGGGTTGCTGTGGGTTCTTTGCTGACTGTGGCGAACCTGTCGGTGGAGGAGGTTGCTGCGATTTTGGCGGCGACGGACCGGCTGGAGCGGATGGCTGCGGCGGAGCGGGTGAGGATACTCGCGGGGCGACGGATCGCGTTGTTGTTTTATGAGTCGAGCACGCGGACGAGAACGTCGTTTGAGCTGGCGGCGAAGTCGCTGGGGGCGATGACGACGCTGGTGAGCGATAAGTCTTCGTCGATAGAGAAGGGCGAGAGCCTGAAGGATACGGGTTTGACGCTGCGGGCGCTGGGGGCGGAGTGTATTGTGCTGCGACATGCGAACTCGGGTGCGCCTTATCTGCTGGCGAAGTCGACGGGGCTGCCGGTGCTGAATGCGGGGGATGGGATGCATGAGCATCCGTCGCAGGCGCTGCTGGATCTGCGGACGATGCTGACGCGGTTGCCGGGGATGAGTGGGCGGCTGGTGAATGCGAAGACGCTGGATGGAGTGACGGTGGTGATTACGGGGGATATTCTGCATAGCCGGGTTGCACGGTCGAATGCGATGTTGCTGCCGAAGCTCGGAGCGCGGGTGGTGCTGTGCGGGCCGAAGGAGTTGCTGCCGGAGGATGCTCTAGGGCTTGGCTTGGCTTCTAAAGGGGGCGTGGAGATTGAACGGGATTTCGATAAGGCTTTGAAGCAGGCGGCTTCGCAGGGGCTTGCGGTGGCGATGATGTTGAGGATTCAGCGGGAGCGGCTGGCAGGGCTTGAGCTGGATCTGGGGGATTACATCTCGCGGTATCAGCTGGATCAGGAGCGGCTCGCGGCGAGAGCGCCGGAGGCTTTGGTGATGCATCCGGGGCCGATGATTCGTGGGTTGGAGATCGCGGGTGAGGTCGCGGATGGGGCGAACTCGGCGATTGAGGACCAGGTGCGGCATGGGTTGGCGGTGCGGACGGCGTTGCTGGTCAGGGCGCTGGGTGTGGGTGGATTCGAGAGTGTAACGGTATGAGTGACCTATTGATTTTGAATGGACGTCTGGTGGATCCGGCTAGCGGAGTGGATGGCGAGCGGGATCTGCTGCTGCGACATGGACGAGTGGCGGCGGTGGAGATGCCCGGGCAGCTGCGAGCGGTCAAGGGTAAGGAGGTTATCGACGCGAAGGGGATGATCGTCGCGCCGGGGCTGGTGGATGTTCATGTGCATCTGCGGGAGCCAGGACAGACTTATAAGGAGTCGATCAAGACCGGGACTGCTGCTGCGGCTGCGGGTGGGTTCACGAGCGTTGTCGCGATGCCGAATACGGTGCCGGTGAATGATTCGGTTGCGAAGCTGGAGTGGATGATGGATGCGGAGCGCGAGGCTTGCGTGAAGTTGTTTGCGATGCCGGCGGCGACGTTTGGAAGTCTGGGTGAGGAGATCACGGATTACCACGAGTTGCAGAGGGCTGGAGCGGTTGGGTTTACTGATGATGGAAAACCGGTGCTGCATGATCGTGTGATGCGGGCGGCGCTGGTGGCTGCAGCGGGAATTGGCGTGCCAATCTCGCAACATGCAGAGGATACGCGGTTGACGGGTGGATGCAGTATGAATGCAGGGCCGGTGGCGTTTCGGCTGGGGCTACGCGGGATGACGGTGGAGGCGGAGTCGAAGATTGTGGAGCGGGATATCCGTTTGCTGCGGGATATCGAAAAGCAGGAGGGATTGCGGCCGCACCTGCATGTGCAGCATGTGTCGACGGCGAACGCGATGGAGGCGATTCGTCAGGCGAAACGCTCTGGGCTGCATGTGACGTGCGAGGTGGCGCCGCATCACTTTACGCTTACCGATGAAGCGGTGGGTGACTATGACACGAATGCAAAGATGAATCCGCCGCTAAGGAATGATGCGGACCGGCTGGCGATGATAGCCGGGCTGATGGATGGCACGGTGGATTGCATCGCGACTGATCATGCTCCGCATGCGCTGTTTGAGAAGGAGCAGGAGTTTGAGCGGGCTCCGAATGGGATTACGGGTCTTGAGACGGCGCTGGGACTGGCATTGCAGGTGTTGCATAAAGGTAATGGGATGCCGATCTCGCGTGTGATTGAGCTGATGAGTGTGCAGCCGGCAAGGATCGTTTCGCTTCAAGGACGTGGGACGCTGAGTGTGGATAGCTTTGCGGATGTGGTGGTGTTTGAGCCGTCGGCAGAGTGGAGTTTTGAGGCGGCGAAGTCGCGGTCGAAGTCGAGGAATACTCCGTTTGACGGCGCGCCGATGCTGGGTCGGGTTCTTACTACGATTAGCGAAGGGCGCGTTATTTATCGAGGATAGATGTTTCGTCGAATAAGCGGTTTTTTGTGGGTTGCGTACGGCTTATTTTCGATTTCCGTTTGTTGCGCGCAGTCCGTTAAGGCGGATCGAGTCACCGAATTCCCAAGCTTCAAGATAATTCATGGCACGACAGACTCGGATGGTTTCCCGACTTCTGGTGCGAAGCTGTGTCTCTTGGGGTCGGTGGGAAATTGTTATCAAATGCCGTCAGAAAGACCGAACGTTTCCGATTCGCTTGTATACGAGTTCGGTCTGGAGCCGCGGTCGGAACAGCTTCCGTTGCTAGATGGAGGCTCGTTTGTTTTCTTTTGGTCTCAGTTCTCTGGTGGCGGGAGCGGAACTCTGGATCGACTCGCTATCTTGCGATATGAACCGGATCGCAAAATAATTAACTTGCTCCCGTTTGTTGGCGTGACCAACCAAAGTGATCGAGCGGTGTGGCAGATTGAGAAAGTATCGAGGTTCCCAATTCTGATGACAGCAGACTTTTATTGGATGGAGGGAGAGACGCACTTCGCAGATCATTTCTACACGATCGATGCTTATCTGTTTGACGCCGAAAAAGGTCGGTATGTCCGAGCGTTCTCTTATCGAACGTCGAAGAAGTATCCGGGGCTCGACAAAGTTGACCAAATTCACGTGCTGGGAGCGGAGCGCGCGGAGATTATGAAGAAACTTGAAGCGCCGAGCCGTTAATGACAGAAGATCGCATGAGCCCTGTGCCGGATTTCGCAAAGAGCTCATGGAGGTTGTGAGCATTTTTATTCGCGTTGCATGATGGCTAGTTCGTTGCCTGCGGGGTCGGTGAAGTGGAAGCGGCGGCCGCCGGGGAAGCTGAAGATAGGGAGCGTGATCTTGCCGCCTGCTTTCAGGACGCTCTGCTCGGTCTCTTCGAGGTTTTGTGATTCGATTACTGGTAGTGGGGCTTTGGTGCGTTCCGCCGGGTCGGCGTTGAAGCCGCCTTCGGTGCCGCTCTCAGTGAATGCGGCGTAGGTGGGGCCGTAGTCCTGGAAGGACCAGCCGAAGAGGTTGGCGTAGAAATTCCGGCTTGCAGCCAGCTCGTTGGCTGGCAGCTCGAGGTAGACGATTTTTAGATTTGGCATGCGTGTCCTCACGGAGCAATGGATCGCTGACTCCTCCGTCCGCACCGCCGCGAAGTGGTTAGCGGGGCAGGTAGAGACCGGCGGATCCGGCCTCGCGAGGGACTTGTTCAACATAAAGCGAGACGAGAGCAGGGTCAACCTCGTTCGATTCGGAGAAGGTGCTCTGCAGCAGAGCAGTTTTTATTGTGTCAGGGATTGGCAATAAGGGGCTTACGGGTTCGCGTTTTGATTCGACCCAAAGACTTATACGCAGTGTGGAACCGAGGGGCGGTGGTTTCGTATAGTGACGCATGAGAAGTTTGCGATGGGCGGCGACGCTGGTTTTTGGATTGACGGTGATGGTGAGTGTGCGGAGTGGTTTGGCCGCGACTCCTACGTATGAAGTGGGAGAGAGTTCTCGGGTGTTTAAACCGGGGCATGCGCGGAACTGGCGGGGGGCGAAGACTGAGGCGCTGCTGGCGACGATCTGGTATCCGGTGAATGCGGATGGGAAGTTGTATGAGGAGCCGCAGGTGATTGGTCCGCCGGATGGGCCGTTGTTTTTGGCGGGCGGTGCGGCAGTGAATGCTCCGCTTGGGACGTCGCAGGCGAAGTTTCCGGTGGTGATGCTTTCGCATGGGACGGGTGGGTCGGCGTTGCAGTTGGCGTGGCTGGGTACTGTGTTGGCGCGTCACGGGTTTATCGCTGTGGGGATCAATCATCCGGGAAATAATGCGCTGGAGCCTTATACCCCTGAGGGGTTTGTGTTGTGGTGGGAGCGGGCGACCGATATCAGTGATGCGTTGGACGCACTGCTGGCTGATCCGACGTTTGGACCACATGTCGATGAGGCGCGGATTGGTGCGGCGGGATTTTCGATTGGGGGATATACGGTGTTGGAGTTGGCTGGGGCGCGGACAGATCAGGAGCGATTCCTTAAGGCTTGCAGGACGGACCCCACTTTGCATAAGTGCGTCGTGCCCGAGATGAAGAACATGGGCGACCCCGAGCAGATGCTGGCGAAGGTGAGAGCAAGTAGTGCGGAGTCAATGGCACGTGGCGGTGCGAGCTATCGTGATCCGCGTGTGCGTGCTGTGTTTGCAATTGCGCCAGCGGTGGGGCAGGCGTTTGATCCGGATGGGTTTCGTGAGGTGACGATTCCGGTGGAGATGGTGGTGGGAGCGGCAGACCCGATTGCGCCAGTGGCGACGAATGCCGGGAGATTTTTAGCATTGATGCCGAACGCTCATTTGGTGGTGTTACCGGGCGGTGTGGCGCATTACACGTTTCTTGATACCTGTACGGATGTTGGGAAGGAAAAGCTGGCTGTGTATTGTGGCGACGTGGTGGGAGTGGATCGCGAGAAGGTGCATACGACTGTGTCTGCGATGGCGGTGAAGTTCTTCGATAAGAATCTGGAGTGAAGGAGTACAGAATTCGCCCTGCGCAGGCGGCGGTCACTTCGTGACTTTTATACTGGCTTCGCCGCTGCCCTCCCGATGGTCGGCGGATATCTCCTTGCGACCATCGGGAGCACCAACCGACTAGTGAGTGTGGAAGACGGCCTTGTTTACGTCGGGCCAGAACTCCTTATAGAAGAAGTTGAAGCCGTCGATGATGTCGCTGGTGAGCCACTTCTGACCGACTTTGGTCCAGGTGCGGTATTTCGTGGGGTAGTACAGGCTGGAGATTCCTGAGGCAGCTCCGGAGCCGATAACCTCGGCGAAGTTGAAGGTGGCGTCGCCGTCATCTTTGCGCGTGATGAGGACGCGCGATACGGCATAGAGGGTCCGTTTGCGGAAGCCGCCGTGACCGAGGGTGTAAAAGCGGTTGTCCTGTTTGAAGATGATGGGACCGAGGCCGCCTACCCAGAAGTTTTCGTCGACGGTATCGGCGAGGGTGTGCCAGTAGTAGCGGCCGTATCCTTTGAGGCCCTGGTGAAATTCGGGGTAGGAGTCGCTGTTCATGGCGAAACCAGCCTGAATGCCGGCGATGAAGAAGGAGGAGTAGTCGAAGGTGTCCTTGCCGGCGATGAGGAACTTTTGCTTCGGCGTCATGGGCGGCAGCTTGGTGTCGGCGGAGACGGAGCGGAAGTTTGGTACGATGCCGAGGATTCGCTTGGTCTGCTGCGTGCCGTTGGGGCTGACGATGTTGGGGTTAGTGGTTTCGACGGGCTTTTGCGGGGTGGTCGATTGCGTGGATTGTGGGTAGAGCACTGCGCCGGGAGAGTCTGGCAGATCTGCAGTGGCGATGGCCGCTGGAGCGGCGGAGTCTGACGGCGGCATGAGGCTTGATGACTCGGTGCTCGATAGGGGTAAAGAGACAGGGAGAGAGGTCGGTTCCTGCGCGTGGAGAGTCATGGATGCGCCTGTAACTGCAATCCAAAGAGCGAGGCCAAGATACAAACCACTTAGCCTGAGCTGAGTGAGATTACCAAACGACAGACGGTTGTGACGCATATCATCTAAGGATATCCTCTTTGGGGTCCGCTTAGGCGGAAATCGCCCACGTTTTGGTGAAAGGGTCTGGCTCGATAACGTACGCTAGGCTAGAGAATGCCTGATTTTTTGGCGACCGAGGTAAAGATTTCAAGCGCTTGATCGATCTGCTCGCGGGTGTGTTCGCTGGTCATGATGGTGCGAATACGGGCTTTACCTTCGGGGACGGTGGGGAAGGCGATGCCGGTGGCCATGACTCCGGCGTCGAAGAGGGCGCGCGAGAACTCCATGGTGCGGCGGCCGTCGCCGATGATGATGGGGGTGATGGGGGTCTCGCTTTTGGGGGTGGTGTTGCCGCCGACGTCGAATCCGGCGTCGGTGAGCTGCTGCTTGAAGTAGGCGGTGTTGGCCCAGAGGCGGTCGATGCGGTCTGGCTCGTTTTCGAGGATGTCGAATGCAGCGATGCAGGTTGCTGCGACCGATGGCGGATGCGAGGTGGAGAAGAGGAACGGACGGGCGCGATGGTAGAGGTAGTCGATGAGATCGCGACTGCCGCAGACGTATCCGCCGAGAGCTCCGATGGCTTTTGATAAGGTGCCGACCTGCACGTCAACTTTGTCGGTGGCGTGAAAGTGATCGACAGAGCCGCGGCCGTTGCGGCCGAGGACGCCTGACGCGTGGGCGTCGTCGACCATCATGATGGCACCGTACTTTTCGCAGAGGTCGGCGAGCTTATCGACGGGGCCGATGTCGCCGTCCATGGAGAAGACACCGTCGGTGATGAGGAGCTTGCGGCCGGGCTCGTTCTGAACTTCCTGGAGGAGCTGCTCGGCGTGGGCGATGTCTTTGTGGCGGAAGACCTTGATCTTGGCCTTTGAGAGGCGCGCTCCGTCGATGATGCTGGCGTGGTTGAGCTCGTCGGAGAGGATGAAGTCTTCTTTGCCGAGGATGCTGGAGACAGTGCCGGCGTTGGCGGCGAAGCCGGATTGGAAGACGACGCAGGCTTCGACTCCTTTGAAGGCGGCGATCTTTTCTTCGAGCTCCATGTGGATGTGCATGGTGCCGGCGATGGTGCGGACTGCTCCAGAGCCTACGCCGTATTTTTTCGTCGCGGCGATGGCGGCTTCCTCGAGGCGCGGGTCGTTGCAGAGGCCGAGGTAGTTGTTGGAGGCTAGGTTGATGACACGCTTGCCGTCGTAGGTGCAGACGGGGCCCTGCTGGTCGTCCAGCACGCGCAGCTTGAAGAAGGTGCCGCGCTCGCGGAGATCGTTGAGCTGGGCGGTGAGGTGGGCAAGCTGAGGGCGTTTGGCGGCCGCGATAGTCATGAATTTATCTTAAACCTTTTGCGGGTAGGCGGTCTCCGGTGCGGAACGAGCATCCTACAGGAATAGTTTTCACTCAAGAACGAGGACACCACGATGAACTTTGGATATTCAAGAAAGACTGCCGGAACGATGGTTCTGGCGCTGGTTATGCTGGGGGGATGCAAATCGAAGCAGGATGCTGCGATTGATCAAGCTAAGAAACAGGCAGCCGCGACTGGGCAGCCACAGCAGGTGATTTCTACTGACGGCAACGGCAATGTGACGACAACGACTGTGCAGCCTCCAGCTCCGGGACAGACCGCGCAGGGAGTGACGACGACTACAACGCCGGCGAGTCCAACAGCGACTGTGGCGCCGAATACGCCTGCTACTGCGCCTGGTGCTCCGTCCCCCGATGCGGGGCAAGCGGCTACGGGACAGCCTGTGACGGCGGGGCAGATGGATTCTTCAGGGCAGCCAGTGGCAGCGCCTGCACCGGGAGCGGCTCCGATTGTGCGGCCAGCAGACGTAAATATCGCGGCTGGGACGAATTTGACGATTCGGATCAATCAGCACATTAGCGTGAAGACAAGCCATGCAGGGGATCGGTTTACCGGAGAGGTTGAGGAGCCGGTCGTTGGCAGGGGAGACCAAGTTGTGATTCCGAGAGGCACGCCTGTGAGCGGTGTAGTAGTTGCTTCGCATCGTCGCGGACACTTCAAAGGATCGTCGATTCTGGAGTTGCGGCTCACCTATCTCACGTTGAACGGATCACGATATGCATTGGATACACGGGATCTGACGCAGACGAAGAAGGGCAAAGGGAAGCGGTCTGCGGCGATTATTGGTGGCGGTGCGGGAGCCGGCATGTTGGTCGGAGGTCTTGCGACCGGCGGCGTTGGGTTGCTGGTCGGCGGCCTCGTTGGTGGCGGCGGAGGAACGCTGCTGAGTGGACTAACCGGGAATCGGGATATTGAGATTCCGGCTGAGTCGATTGTGCGGTTCAAACTTGCGGATAATCTTGTGATTCAGCCTTCCTGATTTTGAAGGATGCTGAGGGAAAGCTCACCCTTGCGGGTGGGCTTTTTCTTTTTGTTGAAGATGTTGTGTGACGAGATGGTGGGCTTGTTCTGTGACGTCGGCATCGCCTCCGCAGCCGATGAGCCATTGCATCTCGGGTTCGCGGCGAAACCAGGTGAGCTGGCGTTTGGCGTAGTTGCGGTGGCCCTGCTGGGCCTGAGCGACAGCCTGTTCGCGGGTGATTTCATTGTGCAAGACGGCGGCTGCTTCGGCGTAGCCGAGCGACGTGAAGGGGCGGCAGGCTTCGCCATAACGGGCTATGAGGCGCTCGGTCTCTTCGATGAGACCGCGGTCGAACATGGCGGCGGCGCGTTGGTTGATGCGCTCGTAGAGAAGCGGGCGAGGTGGATTGAGGCCGAGGCGAAGAATTCGATAGCCGGTGAGCGCGTCCCGGCCTTGCTGCCACTGCTCGGTCATGGGAGTGCGGGTAGCTCTTGCGTCACTTGTGGCGAGTGAGACTTCGACAGCTCGAACAACTTTGGGGACATCGTTAGCGTGGATGCTTGCTGCGGCAGTTGGATCGAGGCGTGTGAGCAGGCGATGGAGGTAAGCAGGGCCGCGAACTGCGGCGATGCTGCGGAGTCGTTCGCGCTGGCCGGGCTTTTGCGGGGGCGCTGGGAAGAGGCCGTCGATGAGAGCGCGGAGATAGAGGCCCGTGCCTCCTGCGACGATGGGGATGTGTCCGCGTTCGGTGATACCGGTGAGCGCTTCGCGGGCTTGGCGGCTGTAGTCACCTGCGGTGCAGGACTCATCAGGCCACGCGATGTCGATCATGTGGTGTGGGACGAGGGCACGCTCTTCCTGCGAGGGCTTGGCGGTGCCGATCTCCATCTCGCGGTAGATGGCAACTGAGTCGCAACTTACGATTTCGCCATGGAATTGCTGGGCGAGATGGAGGGCGAGGGAGGTCTTACCGCTGGCGGTGGGGCCAACGAGAACGATGAGGGGATGGTCAGGCGATTTCACCATAAGCGCCACCAGCCTGCGTGAAAGATGTTGTGGATGCCGGCCCGGAAGATGCTGAATACAAAGATGACAAACGCGAGCAGCAAGAGGCCGCGAATCTGTCGGCGGCGTTCCGTGTGGAGAGGCTCGGTTGGGTTCTGGTGTGCGATGGTGGTAGCCGGTGTTTTGTCTGACGCTTCCTTGATGATAGATGACAAGGTCCGTGTAGGCTTCGCCACAGTTGCTCAAAGGACAGATTGGATGTGATCCTTGAGAGATGATGCTGAAAAAGACGATCTGCGCGGTTGCATTTCTTTTGTTGGCCTGCGGTATTCCTGTTGTCGCACAGGAAAAAGGTTTGTGGCGCGCAGAGAGTACTACGGCACAGTCCATTACGGGCGATGTGGCCTTTGGTGGGGAGAAGATGTCGATCAACTTCAGCGCTTTTGTGATTGCTCAGATACGTTCTCTTGAACCGGGCGAGGTGAGCGCAGTCTTCGATGCGGACAGCAGTGCTGGCGGTAGTGGCAATCTCTTCAGGTTGAACATCCCGGGTGCAAAGAAGTTCGTGCACAAAAATACTTTGTGCGGCACTGAAGATGTGCAGTGGATGGCCACTTACGTTGTTGGGCGGTCTCTGAAGATTGCATTTTTCTCAGGTTCAAAGATGCCGGTATTTACGTTGAATGAGATCGCAAATTCGACGGACTTGTGTGGCACGTTTTCTTATGCGCGGTGAATCAGCGGGCTGATCAACTGAGTCGCGCTACGCCGGTCTGTTCTTCCATGACTTGAAGTGTGTGCGCGAGACCGTTCTCGGAGAAGGTGTCTTGGATGGCGCTCCACGCGCCTTCTGCGGCGGGTTCCGCGCGCGCGAACATGTCAGTCTCACTTCTTTGAACCGCTGCTCTCCAATCCTCGTCTTCGACGAGAGCAAGGGCAAGGTCGGCTGCGTCTCGCATGGCAAGATTTGCTCCGTCGCCGCCGAAGGGAGACATCAGGTGGGCTGCGTCGCCGATGAGAGTGACGCCACTTCGATGATTCCAGCGATGGCCGATTGGAAGCGCATAGATTGGCCGTGGCGCGATTCGTTCGCCGCTGCCACCCGACCTCTGAATGAGTTGGAGCAGATCCTGTGACCAGCCGCTGAAGTGGGCTTTGAGGCTGGCTTTCACAGCTTCGTTTGACGACCAATCGAGTCCGCTGGTCTGAACCCAGTCTTCCGGTACACGCATCGCTGCGTAGATGCCGAGGTGCGCGTTTGCGTCACGATGGCCCATGATTGTTTTGCTGTCTCCGAGGGCAAACATCAAGCCGCGCCCGACGAGTTGAGCCAGCTCTGGATAACGCCTATCGGCATCGTCGATGCCCAGCTCTACGAACATCACGCCGCTGTAGATGGGGCGAGCGTCCGAGACAAGAGAGCGGATGCGAGACCATGCGCCATCGGCACCAACGATCAGGTCGAAGGAGTGGCTCTTTTCATCTTTGAAGGTGAGCTCGAACTTTCCGTCTTGCCGTTCAATGGCGGCGGTCAGCTCATGGTCCCACTGGATGACCTCCGGCGGAAGCGAATCGAGCAGCATCTGCCGTAGGTGGCCGCGGTCTACCTCTGGACGATCTTTGGCAGAGGTGTCGGCATCGAGAAAGTGTAGCTTGCCGTGCTTGTCATAGATGCGTCCCTCCTGATCTTCGTAGCGGGCGATGTGTTTGAACTCGGTGGTCAAGCCAGCGTACTGAATAGCTAGTTGGCCCGTGTCCGCGTGCATATCCAGCGAACCACCTTGCGGGCGGACTGAAGAGAATTGCTCTCGCTCGAACACCGTCACCGAAACGCCGTGTAGATGGAGGATGCGGGCTAGTGTCAGTCCACCCGGGCCAGCGCCGACGATCCCGACTTTCAGTTTCTGCATCATAATTTCTCCGTTTTGTTACTGCATAGGTGCCTATGTATATAGCATAGGGTACTATCTATCTGGAGGCAAGTGTGGACGCAGATCTTTTTCGAACGCCTGGACATCTGATCAATCGACTTTCGAAGCTGTCGCTAAGATGGGCGGACGAACGGTTTCAACGGCTTGGCCTTGCGGCTGCCCAGATGCCGGTGCTGTATGCGTTGAAAGACGGCGCGTCTTCGACCCAGACGGAGTTAGCCAGGATGGCTCACATTGAGCAGCCCACGATGGCTCAGTTGCTGGTTCGGATGGAGCGAGATGGGCTGATTCGGCGAGCAGCGAATCCTGACGACAAGCGCAGTAGCCTTGTGTCCCTGACGCCACGCGCTTTGAAGCAGCTGCCTGCTGCCAGAGAGGTTTTGCGCGAGGGCAACAAGCTGGCGCTTGAGGGATTTACTGAGCGGGAGGTTGAGACTTTAATCAGGCTACTGCAGCGAGTTCTGAAGAATGTCGAACCGATGGTGGAGCAGAGTGAGACTGCTCGCCTGCGGTGATCGAAATGCCTGGATAGATCAGCAGGAAGCTAGCACGGCAATCTGCTGCTTACCGGTTTGGCAGCGGTTTGTTGGTGAAGAAGTCGATGCGGAGTTCCAGATTTGGACCGTGGAAGCTGGCAGGGAGTGGAGGGAACTGGCCCTCTCCTGTGATGGCGCCCCAACAGGCTTTGTCGATGGATTGGTCCTGGCTGCTGCCGTCGAGGTTCATGGCCGCGATGCGACCGTCCGGGAGAATGGTGAAGCGGATGAGGGTTTCGCCCTGTTTGTTGAGGGGTGGACGTGCCTCTTCGGGGATGAGGGGATACCAGTTGCGTTTAATATCCTCAAGGATGCGCCGAATATATGGGCCGAAGTCGACACCTTGCATGTCGGATAGGACTTGGACGCCCTCCCCCAAGCCTGTGCGTCCGCTGGACTGGCCGCCGCTGTAGTCTCCACTGCTGCCGTGATCGTGGGATGCGTTTTGGGCGGCCTGGCGGATGGCGTCACCAGCGGTCTGGTTAGGATTGCCGAAGTTCGGCCGGGTTGGTACGGGCTTCGGCGCCTCAACGAGGGCCTGTTGAGCAGGCTGCTGGGTTGGTTGAGGCTGCGGGGCCGGGGGCAATGGGGTTGCTTGCTGAGTCGGCTGGGGCTGTGTGACCGGTGGAGCAGGCTTTGGTGGAGCGGGAGCCTCTGGCGCTGGCGGAGCTGCCTTGCGCATGGCCTGCAACTGCTTCAGCATCTTCTGGTCTACGACAGGCCGCGGCGGAGGAGCTTTCGGAGTTCTGGGCGCGAGCTTGGCGATGTTCGCCGGATTATCGAGGCGGGTCAGCTCGCGCTCTTTGAGCACCTGTGCGGGGCTAATAAGACGGGGCTGATGAAAGAGAACGCGCGGGCCATAGAAGAGGAACCAGCCGATGGCCAAGTAGATGATGATAGAGATGTAGATAGACTCGCGGAAACGGGCTTTGGAACGCTCGTCGTCGAGGGAGTCGAGAAGGTGAATGAGCTCGTGCTCTTCGAGTTCGCCGAAGCGACCGGTGCGCACCTTGACGGGCTGATTGGGCGGTGCGGATTTGGGCGGGGTCTCGAGTGAAGGCATGGGCTATGTGGTCTGACGGCTGCGGGAGGCGAAAGTTTCGGCGCGGAATGGACCGTGTTTCCCCGGCAGAGTGCACCGGGTTGCATAGTCCTCCCTATTTTCTCATCTTTGACGCATTTATTGGGAAAGAACCGCTGGCAGAAACTTCCTGATGAGGAGGATGAAACCGTAGACTTGGTGGGTGACTCTAACGTTTGCACCAGATGTTCGTGCGGTTGTGCTAACGATCAGCGATCGATGTTCCCGCGGGGAGCAGATGGATCTGTCGGGCCCAGCTGTTTGCGAGCTGCTGGAGGACGCAGGGGTGGGTCAGGTGTTGAGCGAGATGCTGCCGGATGAGTTGGAGCAGATCGCTGAGGCATTGAGACGTAACGCGAAAGTTGTAGACCTGATCGTGACGACCGGGGGGACCGGGTTGGCAAAGCGAGATGTGACGCCGGAGGCTACGAGGATGGTCTGTGAACGGCTGGTGGAGGGGTTGTCGGAGCGAATGAGAGCCGATGGGCTGCTTCAGACGCCGCTTGCTGCTTTGAGCCGTGCTGTTTGTGGCACGTTGGGAGATGCGTTGATCGTGAATCTACCGGGGAGCCCGTCTGGTGCGAGGAGTTCGCTGGCGTCGATTTTGCCAGTGTTGCCGCATGCTCTGGATCTGCTGGCGGGACGGACCGATCATCACGGATTCATCGAGAGCGATCAACCTGGTAGAGGCGACGGAAGGTAGAATGAGAAGGACCCCGTGAAGATCTCTCCTGTTGCACTTCTGCATAAATTGAATGTTGTGATGCTTGCGGCACTGAAGCCGCTTGGCGTGTGGGGTATCGGCGCGCTGGCCGTGATTGATTCGGCGGCGATTCCGGTGCCGATTGATGCACTGCTGATCGACTATGTGGTGCACGATAAGTCGCGTTTTCTGCTTTATTGCTTCATGGCGGCGTTGGGTTCAGCGATCGGTAGCTTGTTGCCGTACTACCTGGGGCGTGCGGGTGGCGAGCTGTTTCTGCTGAAACGGATCAACCGGCAAAGGTATGAGCAGATGCGCGACCGGTTTGAGAAGCAGGAGTTCCTGGCGATTATGATTCCGGCGATGATGCCGCCACCTACGCCGGTGAAGTTGTTCGAGTTTGCCGCGGGTGTCTTCGAGATGAAGCCGCTTTGGTTCTTCAGTGCGATCTGTATCGGCAAGTTCATCCGATTTTTAATCTGGGCCATTATCACAATCACGTACGGACCAACGATTCTGCACACGATCACGAAGGCTATTCACGCGCACCTCAGTTATGTGCTTGGGTTCAGCGGAGTTCTGATTGTGTTGCTGCTGGTTTTTGTGCTGCGGAAGGTGTTTGATCGGCGGCGAGGTACTACTCTTCCGGTGGAAGAAAACTAGCGCTGCTTTGAATTAACTAGTGCTGAACGCGGTTGTCCAACTCCATGCGAACGATACGCCGGTCGGCGTTGAGGATGACGGTGCCTGAGAGTGGGGGATTCTCGCGCCCGGCGAGGAATGGCGTGTCGTAGAAGAAACGCAG
>Ga0302314_10009423_pt1 | contig 17257 bp, 12 predicted proteins | sample III_Palsa_N2_3_FD_200533 | JGI IMG/M metagenome (GOLD analysis project Ga0302314, IMG submission 200533) | Peat permafrost microbial communities from Stordalen Mire near Abisko, Sweden - III_Palsa_N2_3 | ecosystem: Environmental > Terrestrial > Soil > Palsa > Peat permafrost | place: Sweden...
GTCGAGCGGTTCCGCGACGAACTGGGTGACTGGCGGGTGATCTTGCATTCGCCCTACGGGCTGCGCGTGCACGGTCCGCTCGCGCTGGCGGTGAGCAGGCGACTGCGCGAGCGCTACGGCATCGACGAGAAGCCGACCGCCTCCGACGACGGCATCGTGGTGCGGCTGCCTGACACCATCTCGGAGGCCGGCGCCGACTCCCCGCCGGGCGCTGAACTTTTCGTCTTCGACGCCGACGAAATCGACCCGATTGTGACCGCAGAAGTGGGCGGTTCGGCGTTGTTCGCGTCGCGATTCCGGGAATGCGCGGCGCGCGCGCTGCTGCTTCCGCGCCGGAACCCCGGGCGCCGGTCACCACTGTGGCACCAACGTCAGCGCGCCGCGCAGTTGCTCGACGTCGCCCGGAAGTACCCGGACTTCCCGATCGTGCTGGAGGCCGTCCGCGAATGCCTGCAGGACGTCTACGACGTGCCGACGCTGGCCGGGCTGATGACCGAAATCGCCGCGCGGAAGATACGCGTGCTGGAAACCGAAACCTCGACACCGTCGCCGTTCGCGGCGTCGCTGCTGTTCGGTTACGTCGGGGCTTTCATGTACGAGGGCGACAGCCCGCTGGCCGAGCGCCGGGCCGCCGCGCTGTCGCTGGACTCCACGCTGCTCGCTGAACTGCTCGGCCGCGTCGAGTTGCGCGAGTTACTCGAACCCGAGATCGTCGCCGCCACCGGCTGCCAGCTACAACACCTTTCGGCTGAACGGGCCGCGCGGGACGCCGAAGCGGTCGCCGATCTGCTGCGACTGTTGGGGCCGCTGACCACCGACGAGGTGGCCGCCCGCGCCGGCGGCGCCGATGTCGGGGGCTGGCTGGAAGCGTTGTACGCCGCGAAACGGGCGCTGCCGGTCTCCTTCGCCGGCCGCAGCTGGTGGGTAGCGATCGAGGACATCGGCCGACTGCGCGACGGCGTCGGGGTAGCGGTCCCGGTGGGCGTGCCGGCCAGCTTCACCGGACCGGTCGCCGACCCGCTGGGCGAGCTGATCGGCCGCTACGCGCGAACCCATGCGCCGTTCACCACCACCGACGTCGCTGAACGCTTCGGGCTCGGGCTGCGCGTCGCGGCCGACGTCCTGGGTCGGCTGGCTGCCGACGGCCGGCTGGTCCGCGGCGAATTCTCCACCGGCGCGGTCGGCGACGAGTGGTGCGACGCCGACGTGCTGCGAATTCTGCGTCGCCGATCGCTGGCGGCGTTGCGGGCGCAAGTCGAGCCGGTCAGCACGAGTGCCTATGCCCGCTTCTTGCCGGCCTGGCAGGGGCTGAGCGCGGCGACGGGTTCGCCGGCCAACTCCGGGCTCGACGGCCTGTCGGCGGTGATCGATCAACTGGCCGGTGTCCCGCTGCCCGCATCGGCGATCGAATCGCTGGTGCTTGCGCCGCGCGTGCGTGATTACTCCCCCGCCATGCTCGACGAGCTGCTGGCCTCGGGCGAGGTCATGTGGTCGGGTGGCGGGACGATCTCCGGCAGCGACGGCTGGATCGCCTTCCACTCCGCGGATTCCGCGCCCCTGACCCTGAACCCGCCCGCGGAGATCGACTTCAACGCGACCCATCGCGCAATCCTGGACATGCTGATCGGCGGCGGCGCGTTCTTCTTCCGGCAGTTGGCGCAGGGCGGAACCGGTGAGAGCGAGCTCAAGGCAGCACTGTGGGAACTGATCTGGTCCGGCTGGATCACCGGCGACACGTTCGCGCCGGTACGGGCGACACTGTCGGGCGGGCCGGGCGCACGCAAACGTTCGGCGCCGGCCCACCGTCAGGCCCGCAACAAGCGCCCACCCCGGCTGAGCCGCTACAGCGTCGCGCACCCGCAAGCACGCGCGGCCGATCCGACGGTGGCCGGCCGGTGGTCGGCGCTGCCGACGCCTGAGCCCGATTCCACGGTGCGGGCCCATCACCATGCCGAGCTGCTGCTGACCCGGCACGGGGTGCTGACCCGCGGCGCGGTGGCGGCGGAGGGGGTGCCGGGTGGCTTCGCCGCCATGTACAAGGTGCTGACCGCCTTCGAGGACGCCGGCCGATGCCAGCGCGGCTATTTCGTCGAGTCACTCGGCGGTGCCCAGTTCGCGGTCGCCTCCACGGTCGACCGGCTGCGCAGCTACCTCGACGGTGTCGATCCCGAGCGGCCGGAATACCGCGCCGTGGTGCTGGCCGCTGCCGACCCGGCCAACCCCTACGGAGCCGCGCTGCCCTGGCCGTCTCGTAGCGACGGTGACGGCGCGGCCCGCCCGGGCCGCAAAGCCGGAGCGCTCGTCGTGTTGGTCGACGGCGAGTTGGCGTGGTTCCTCGAACGCGGCGGGCGATCGTTGCTGAGCTTCGCCGACGAGGATGCGGACGCCAACCACGCCGCCGCTGCCGCACTGGCCGATCTGGTCGGGGCCGGGCGGATCAACGGCATCCTCATCGAGCGCGTCAACAGTGCGCCGGTGCTGGCGCCGCAGGTCTCCGCGGCCGTAGTGACCGCTCTGACCGACGCCGGGTTCGCCCGGACTCCCCGCGGGTTGCGGCTGCGATAGCGCATGCCGGAGGGAGACACCGTATTTCGCACCGCAGAGAAACTGCGGGAGGCACTGGTCGGCCACACGCTGACGCGTTGCGATGTCCGGGTGCCGCGCTATGCGACCGTCGACCTGAGTGGTGACGTGATCGACGAAGTGCGCACCCGCGGCAAGCATCTGTTCATCCGCGTCGGATCGGCCAGCATTCACTCGCACCTGAAAATGGACGGCAGTTGGCGGTTGACGTCATTGACGGCACGCGCCGACTACCGGGTGCGGATCATCTTGGAGACCAGCGACGTCCGCGCGCTCGGCATCGATCTGGGTGTACTGGAGATCCTCGACCGCGAGCACGATTTCGACGTGGTCGACCACTTGGGGCCCGATCTGCTGGGCGACGACTGGGACCCAAAGATCGCCGCCGCCAACCTGACTGCGCTCCCCGATCGACCGATCGCCGAGGCGCTGCTGGATCAGCGGGTGCTGGCCGGGATCGGCAATGTGTATTGCAACGAACTGTGTTTCATCACCGGCCATCTGCCCACCGCGCCGGTCAGCGCGATCGCCAACCCGCACCGGCTGGTGTCCCGTGCCCGCGAGATGTTGTGGGCCAACCGCTTCCGCCTCAATCGCTGCACCACCGGCGACACCCGCGCGGGGCGGCAGGTGTGGGTGTACGGGAGAGCCGGGCACGGCTGTCGTCGTTGCGGCACGCCCGTCCGGCAAGACGACAGCGGCGAACGGATTGCGTACTGGTGCCCGGCTTGCCAACGTTGAGCACCGAGAGCGTGTCCGCGCGGTAAACGATCGCGCTCGCCCGCGCCGCCGACCCCGCGTGATTCAAAACTTTGCGCGCGGCATGCAATGATCTCAAGGCAAGCGGCTTGGCTTGCCATCAGCAAAACTCGCAATTCTGCTGAGCGGAAAGGTTCACCGATGTCGACCACCCAAGTGCGCCCACCCATCTACCTCCTCACGGTGGCACTACTTGGCCTTTTGGCGATCAGCACCCCGACGGCGCACGCGGACGCGGTTGACAGCAATTTCCTGAACGCATTGAAGTCCAAGGGAGTGACGTTCGCCTCCTCACAGGCCGCCGTTCAGGCCGGCCATCAGGTCTGCGACAACCTCGATCAAGGCAGAGCCACGCAGGACGTCGCCAACGACGTGATGCAGCAAAGCGGTCTGGACGGTTACCACGCCGGCTTTTTCGTCGGCGTCAGCGTCGCGGCATTCTGTCCAAGACATGCTGGCCAATGATTTTCGTGCAAAACTAATCACGATGAAGAGAATCTTGGCCAGCGCCGCGATCACACTCGCCGCGCTGGCCGTCACAACGGCGCCTGCGGGCGCCGATCCCAGTCCATTCGGCGCCCTCGGCTGTAGCTGCGATTCGGTAACCGGGCCCCCTGCCGGCACGCCGGATCTCAAGGACCAGGTCGACCAGGGAATTCAGAACGGTCTGGCTTCTCTGCACCGTCCACACGGCTCGTGAGCTGACGAAGACTTCGCCTAGCCCGCCGACGGCGGTGGTTTCATCACGTTGCCCTTGAGTTCGGCACCGATGGCGATGTCGTCGTACTTCACCGGCTTGCGCTTACGCCAGCCACTTCCGGGCGAAATCGGCGGCGGCATGAGCGGCGGCATCATCGGCATCCCGGTACCGCCCGTCAACGGTGTGGCGGCTGACGCAAGCTGCACTGGCTGCTGAGAGGTCGCCAGCAGCGCGGCAGCTGCCGGCGGCGCGCTCAGCGTGCCCATCGGCACCGCAGCGCCCAGCACTGCCGAGGTGGTGCCGACCTCACCGAGCCCGGCAGCGCCAAGCGCCCCACCCAGGCTTCCCCCGGATTGGCCGAGCGCACCCAGGGCTCCGGCAGCGCCGCCCCCCAAATTTAACGCCGACCCTCCCAGGGCGCCCTCGCCTTCGGATACGCCCTGGCCGACTTGGGCGCTGACACCCTGCAACGCCTGGGCCGATTGGCTCTGTGCCAGATAACTGAGCAGGTTGATCGGAAACCCGGACGAGACGAACTGGTTGGCATATTGGTTGTACAAACCGACATAGCCGCTCGTCGGGTCCCCAATGCCAACGTTAATCGGTGCAGCGCTCGTGGCAGCAGACGTGGCTGGGGAGGTCCCGGACGTGGCTGAGGACGCCCCGGAAGTGGCGGCGGGTGACGCGCCGGCTTGCGTGGACAGCCCATTCGGGTTGGTGGCCGACGTCGGCGAGGAGAACTGCGGCAGCGTCGAGGCTTGGTCCGAGGTCGTCTGATAGCGACTCATCGCCGCTGCGTTATTCGCCCACATGGTTTGGTATGCGGCTTCGGTTGCTGCGATGGCCGGAAGGTTCCTGCCGAACCCGTTGGTGGCCAGAAGCTGCGCCAGCCGCGTCCTGTTGGCCGCAACGACGGCGGTAGGAACCACGGACGCCTGGACGGAGTGGAAGGCCGCAGCGGCGGTCTGCGCGGAAGCCGCGACCTGTTGCGCCTGTTGCGCGGTGGCGCGAAGCCAGGTCACGTAGGGCTCGACGGCCTGCAGCATGGTCGCCGAGGACGGACCGGACCAACTGCTGTCCAGTGACGCCAGGGCGGAATCGTAGCTCTCCGCCGAGTCCTCCAGCGTGATGCCGAGTTGCTGCCACGCACCGGCCGCCGCCATCAGCGATTCCGCGCCCGGCCCCGAGTGGATCAGCGCAGAGGTGATCTCGGGGGGCACTGTGGTGAAATCCATGGCACCGAACATCGACTACCGCCGGAAAGCTTCTGGAAGATTGGATTGACTAAGGCGAAAAAACCCCTCGAACTCTACGCTTCGACGCCGTCGCATGGTCACGAGATCGCATTCACCGCAGCCACCAACCGTGGCTTGAAATCAGCAGGGATGGGAAGGTATCCGTTGGCGGCCAGGTCGTTCTGGCCCTCGCCGACAGCACTTTGCAGGAATGCTCGCACCGCCGTGCCGACTTGAGGATCGGGATATTTCGAGCACACGATTTCGTAGGTCGCCATCACGATCGGATACGAGTCGGGCTGGTTCGGACGGTAGAACGAGATGGTGTCGAGGGCCAGTTCGTCGCCCCTCTTGATGAACCAGGCGCCCGTGATCGTCTTTCCGACGGACTCGGCACTGATGCCCACGGGATCCGGACCAGCCGACGTGATGATCTTGGCCGCGGCCAAGTGTTGCTGCTCGGCGAACGACCATTCGATGTAGGTGATCGACCCTTCGGTGCTCTTGACGGCCTGGGCGGCGCCATCGCTGCCCACGGCGCCCTCGCCGACTCCGCCATTGAACTTCTTACCGGCAGCAAAACCCCACGTGCCCCTGGATGCGGTGTCGAGGTACCGCTGGAAGTTATCCGTGGTCCCCGATTCGTCGCTGCGATAGATGACGTGAATCGGCTCGTTCGGCAAGTCGACGCCCAGGTTCAGCAGCCCAATCGCACCGTCGTTCCACATATTGATCTGGCCGTTGAAGATCTGCGCCGCCGTCAGGCCGTCAAGGTTCAGCGAGGTCACGCCCTTGACGTTGAAGGCGATCGCGATCGGCCCGACCACCACCGGTAGGCTCTTCACTTCCGAACCGCAGCGCTGCTGCCCTTTGTCGTACTCCGCTTTCGTCAGCGTCGAATCGGACGCGCCGAAATCGGTTTGGTTATTCACGAAGTCATTTATCCCGGCGCCGGACGCATTGGCCGTGTATTCCAAAGACTGCCCCGGGCAGGCGCGTTCGAACGCCTTGACGAAAAGGCCCATCGCATTCTTCTGCGCCGTCGAACCACTGGCTTTCAGCGCGGATTTGCCGCCGCACGTCACTTTAACCGGCGAGGTGGTCGTTGGCGCCGGACTTGCACCGCCGGCGCTGTTATGGCCACCGCACGCGGAGAGAATGAACGCGCAACTGACGAGAATGCTCAGGGCGGCGCCAAATCGATTGAGCTTCAATCTAATTCCTTTTACAGACGAGATCATCGACGCCGGCATAGCTTCAGCCCACCGAACCGCTGCCTTCTGTGCGGGCATGAGGCATCGTAACAAGATTCGCACCGACGCCATCATGCCCGGTCATTGCCGGATATGTCGGGCTTACGATTTCAGCAATCGTTTCCTCATTGTTCACGTTTGCGGTGGTCAAGGCGGGTCGCTGAGGTGGGTCCGGCACCATCGCCCGGCAGCGAGTCGAGCGGCTGCGGACGACCCCGGTCACGAAATGGTGACGTGCGCCGCCGACGCCGGCGCCGCAGATCGAGTATTGTTGAAAGTCAATAGTTCGCTTGGGCATTGAGGCTCAGTGACTTACGTCGCATTCCACTCGCGACACGCGCTTTATCACAATCGGCCAAGAATCGGTCCGATCAACGCATCCGTATCGTTCAACGGATAGCCGTCAACTATCAAAGGACAGACAACGTGCCAACATTGCAAAGCTTTGTCAGCGCGCGCCTCGCTGACCTGACTACCGCTGGCGGCCTTACGGTTCGAGCACGTGATGTGTGCCGCACGGTCGTCTCGGCAGCTGTGACCGTACGCAGCACGCCGCAGCCGGTAGCCGCCGCGTCGAGGCGATCGCATTACGGTGCGGCCAAGCGGCCGAATTACATCGTGATCGGCCACGACCTACCGCTGATCAACCCCGGCGTCGAGCGCTGCTGACATCGGCTGCGCGGGCAGCCGGCGTTGGCTGACGAATTCGTGGCGGCCCCCGTGTATCGGGTCGTCGAACTCGAGACGCCCGGCGAGTAGCTGCAGTGGCGTGGAAAAGTCGTCCGCGGCGACGTCGACAACGTTGGGATACAGCGGGTCTCCGTAGATCGGGACACCCAGCGCAGCCATGTGCATTCGAAGCTGGTGCGTGCGCCCTGTCCGCGGCGTCAGCCGGTACAGCCCATCCGGCGACACCAGCTCGACCACAGTCTCCGCGTTGGGCTCGCCGGGCTCCTCGACAGCCTGTAAGTTGCCGCGGCGCTTGACGATACGGCTGCGGACAGTCAGCGGTAGCGACGTGCTCGGGTCGACGGCAGCACGCGCCAGGTAGGTCTTGTCGACCGCGCCACGGGCGAACAGCGTCTGGTAGGCGCCGCGAATCTCGCGGTGGGTCGTGAAGACCAACACCCCGGCGGTCAACCGATCCAATCGGTGGGCAGGGCTCAGCTCGGGCAATCCGAGTTGTCGTCGAAGCCGCACCAACGCCGTCTGGGCGACGTGACGTCCCCGCGGCATGGTGGCCAGGAAGTGCGGCTTGTCGACGACGACGAGGTTCTGATCTTGGAACAACATCGGGATGTCGAACGGCACTGGCGCCTCGTCCGGCAGTTCACGGTAGAGGTAGACGCTTGTGCCCGCCGGCAGCACCGTCGCGGGATCAAGGACGGCGCCGTCGCTGTCGACGACCTCGCCGGCGATCGCCTTGGCGGCCACCTCGGGTCCGAACCTGCTGGTCAACTCCTCGCCCAGCGGTCCGCCAAGCACTCGCAGCCGCGCCGGCCCGACGCCGTCGCGTGGCGGCAGCGGTGGGCGCTTCACCGTCGCCCTAATTTAAGGGCACCGGCTCGAGGATCTCGGCGCGTGCCTCCGGGGCGCTGGCCCGCAGCGCATCCGCCGACGCGTCGTCGGGCTGGGTCTGCGACAGCACCTCGGCCTCGACCCGCGCCGTATAGGTCTGCACCTCGCGATCGACGTCGGCATCCGACCAGCCCAGGATCGGAGCGACGATGTCGGCCACCTCCCGGGCACAGTCGACACCGCGGTGCGAGTATTCGATAGCAATGCGGGTCCGCCGGGCCAGGATATCTTCCAGATGCAGGGCACCCTCGGCGGCTGCGGCGTACGCCACCTCGACCCGTAGGTAACCTGGCGCGACGGCGATCGGGTTGAGCAGGTCGCGCCGGTCGGCCGCCAGCGCGAGCACCTCGTTGATCAGCGACCCGTAGCGGTCCAGCAGATGACGCACCCGGTAGGAGTGCAGCCCCTCCAGCGCGCCGACGTGCTCGGTCTGGTTGATCAGCGCGAAGTAACCATCGGCGCCGAGTAGCGGCACCTTCTCGGTGATCGACTGTGCGACTCGCGCCGGAACGTATTGCGCCGCAGCGTCGATTGCATCGGCGGCCATCACCCGGTACGTGGTGTACTTGCCGCCGGCGATGGCGACCAGACCCGGTGCGGGCACCGCGACCGCGTGCTCGCGCGACAATGTGGACGTGTCCTCGCTCTCCCCGGCCAGCAACGGCCGCAGCCCGGCGTACACCCCGTCGATGTCGTTGTGGCTCAACGGGGTTGCCAGCACAGTGTTGACCGTGCCCAGGATGTAGTCGATATCGGCTTTGGTGGCAGCAGGGTGCGCCAGGTCCAGTGCCCAGTCGGTGTCGGTGGTTCCGATGATCCAGTGGTTGCCCCACGGGATGACGAACATCACCGATTTCTCGGTGCGCAGGATGATCGCGACGTCGCTGACAATGCGGTCCCGCGGCACGACGATGTGCACGCCCTTGGATGCGCGAACTCGAAAACGCCCGCGCTGCTTGGACAATGCCTGAATCTCGTCGGTCCACACCCCGGTTGCGTTCACCACGACGTGGCCGCGCACCTCGGCGACCGCGCCGTCTTCGGAGTCGCGTACTCGCACGCCGATCACCCGGTCGCCCTCGCGCAATAACGACACCACCTGGGTGGACGACCGCACCACCGCGCCGTAATGCGCGGCGGTACGTACGACCGTGAGGGTGTGCCGGGCGTCGTCGACAACGGTGTCGTAATAGCGGATACCGCCGATCAGCGAGGTCCGCTTCAACCCCGGCGACAACCGCAGCGCGCCGGCCCGGGTCAAATGCTTCTGCGCGGGAACGGATTTCGCACCGCCGAGTTGGTCGTAGAGCATGATCCCGGCCGCGACGTACGGGCGTTCCCACCACCGCCTGGTCAGCGGGTAGAGGAATGGCAGCGGCTTGACCAGATGAGGCGCCAGCGTGGTCAACGACAACTCGCGCTCGAAGAGCGCCTCACGGACCAATCCGAATTCCAGTTGTTCGAGGTAGCGCAGCCCGCCGTGAAACATCTTGGAGGATCTGCTCGATGTGCCGGAGGCGAAGTCGCGGGCCTCGACCAGCGCGACTTTGAGCCCACGGGTCGCGGCGTCCAGCGCGGCTCCCGAACCCACCACACCACCGCCGATGACGACGACGTCGAATTGCTCGCTGCCGAGCCGTTCCCAGGCCGTGGTGCGTTGTTCGGGTCCCAGAAACGAACCCGGCCGGGTCTGCTCGCTCGCCGGGACGCGAATCGGGTCGCTCACGGCACGGTCTCCTGTCGGTTACTCGTCAGTAGATTTGTTTGTTCAAGGCTACCCGGCGGGCTCAATCCAGGTCGTCGTGCGCCATCAGCCGCCGCGCCGCCTCGGTGATCGAACCCGACAGCGACGGGTAGACGCTCAGGGTCTGCGCCAAATGGTTCACGGTCAGCCGGGTCTGCACGGCCATCGCTATCGGCAGGATCAACTCGGACGCGATCGGCGCGACCACCACGCCGCCGATCACCACACCGGTGGCCGGCCGGCAGAACAGCTTCACGAAGCCGTGCCGCAGCTCTGACATCTTGGCTCGCGCGTTGGTCCGCAGCGGCAGCATGATCGTCCGGGCCTGCACCGATCCGTTGTCGATCGCGGATTGCGGAACACCCACTGCGGCGAGCTCGGGCCGGGTGAACACCGCCGCGGCGACGGTCCGCAGCCGGATGGGGGTGACGGCCTCGCCGAGCGCGTGCCACATGGCGATCCGGCCTTGCATCGCAGCAACCGAGGCCAGCGGTAGCAGGCCGGTGCAGTCGCCCGCCGCGTAGATGTTCGACACCGACGTGCGGGACACCCGGTCGACGGTCAGGTAGTTGCCCCGGCCCAGCTCGATGCCCACGCTGTCCAGGCCGAGACCACCGGTGTTGGGCACCGACCCGATCGTCATCAGCGCGTGGCTGCCCTCGACGGTGCGGCCGTCGGCCAGCTTCACCAGCACCCCGGATTCGGTGCGGGTCACCGAATCGGCACGGGCGTTCTTGACCAACTCGACACCGCGTTCGGCAAAGATCCGCTCGAGCACCTGAGCAGCGTCCGCGTCCTCGTAGGGCAGTATCTGGTCCCGGCTGGCGACCACGGTGACGTCGACGCCCAACTCGGTGTAGGCGTGCACGAACTCGGCGCCGGTGACACCCGACCCGACCACGATCAGGTGCTCGGGCAACGCCCTGAGGTCGTAGAGCTGGCGCCAGGTCAGGATGCGCTCGCCGTCGGGCCGCGCGGTCGGCAGCTCGCGGGGGCTGGCACCGGTCGCGATCAGCACCACGTCGGCGTCGTAGCTGCTGGTGCTGCCGTCCGGCGCGGTGGCCTGAACGCGGTGTGCTGCCAGGCCCGGGGCCGTGTCGGTCAGCCGGCCCTTGCCGGCGACCACTGTGACGCCCGCGCTGATCAGCTGGGCATTCACATCGGCGGACTGGGCGGCGGCCAGCGTTTTGACGCGCTGATGGATTTCCGGCAACGAGATCTTGGCGTCGTCCGGATCGATGTCGAAGCCCAGATACGGCGCGCGGCGCAATTCGGTGCGCACGCCGGTCGACGCGATGAACGTCTTCGATGGCACACAGTCGAACAGCACCGCGGCCCCGCCGATGCCGTCGGAGTCGACGACGGTGACGTCGGCGTTGCGCGCCGCCGCGACGAGCGCCGCCTCGTAACCGGCAGGCCCTCCCCCGATGATCACGATGCGGGTCGCCACCGCCTTAACCTAACGAACGTTGCGGATACGCGCCGCGCCAGCACACGGCGTCTAGGATTTCCCCGTGCCGCTCTACGCCGCTTACGGCTCAAACATGCATCCCGACCAGATGCAGCAGCGGGCGCCCCACTCCCCGATGGCCGGAACCGGCTGGTTGCACGGCTGGCGGCTGACGTTCGGCGGCGAGGACATCGGCTGGGAGGGCGCCCTGGCCACCGTGGTCGAGGATCCGTTCTCGAAGGTGTTCGTCGTGCTCTACGACATGACGTCCGCGGACGAGAGCAATCTCGACCGCTGGGAAGGCTCTGAGCTCGGGGTGCACAAGAAGATCCGGTGCCGCGTGGAACGCGTCTCGTCGGACACCACGACCGATCCGGTGCTGGCGTGGCTCTACGTCGTCGACGCCTGGGAGGGTGGCCTGCCGTCGGCGCGCTACATCGGCGTGATGGCCGACGCAGCGGAAATCGCGGGCGCGCCAAGCACCTACGTGCACAAGCTCCGCACCCGCCCGGCACGCAACATCGGCCCCGGCCACGGCGGATGAGATACCGCTGAATCGGCGGACCAGTCGTCGTCGATCAGGGGATGAGCACCGTCGATTCATGAGTCTTGCGACCCTCGAGGTCGCGATGGGCTTGCGCCACCTCGGCGAGGCGATACTTCTCCCCAGTAGTCACCGTGACTGTCCCGTTCAGGATCACATCGAACACCTCGGCCGAGCGCCAAGCGAATTCGTCGTAGGTTCGGTCGAAGTGGGAACGCAGGGGCCGGGTCAGATACACCGAGCCCGCGGCGTTGAGTCGCTGCGGATCCACCGGTGGCACGGGCCCGCTCGAAGCGCCGTACAGCGCCAACGTGCCGCGGATCGCCAAGCTGGCCAGGCTGGCATCGAACGTCGACTTGCCGACACCGTCGTAGACGGCCGCGACGCCTTGCCCATCGGTCAGCGAACGGATCTTGGCGCCGAAGACGGCTGGGTCGTCGGGATAGCCGAGCACTTCGACCGCCCCGGCTTGCCGCGACAGCGCCTCCTTTTGCGGGGTTGAGACGGTCGTGATCACCCGGGCGCCCATGCTCGTCGCCCACTGCGTCAGGATCAGCCCGACTCCTCCCGCCCCGGCGTGCAGCAGGACAGAGTCGCCAGAACGAACCGGATACACGGATTTGATCAGCAAATGCGCGGTGTGGCCTTTGAGCAGCGACGAGGCAGCGACCTCGGGAGCGATGGCGGCGGGCACGCAGGTCACCAGATCGGCTGGCGCCACGGCAAATCAGCGTAAGCACCCAGGGCGTCCGAGGTTGCCACGCGGTCGCCCACCGCCACTCTGGCCACGCCCGCTCCCACGGCGGCCACGGTGCCGCAGACCTCGCTGCCGAGAATGAATGGTAGTGGGTGCGGGTACAGCCCGGTCCGGAAATACGTGTCGATGAAGTTGACGCCGATCGCCTCGGCCTCGATCAACACCTGCCCGGGCCCGGGTTCGGGCACCGGACGGTCGACGTAATCCAAGACCTCGGGGCCTCCGTGGGCGGAGATCTCGATAGCGCGCATCGTCAGCCCAGATGTGCGGCCTGAGGCTTGGTCGGCACCACGATGACGGTCGGTCCGTCGGCGCCCAGCGCTGCCTCGAATTCCTTGACCAGTTGCTGCGTTCCGTCGACGGTGACGGCGCGGCATCCGAAGCCGATCGCGAGCGACTCGATGTCCAGTCCGGGTAGATCCAGTCCGGGCACGTTGGGCGTCTTCTCCAGCAACGCAAACGATTTCAGTATGGAGTACTCGCCGTTGCGCATGACGACGAAGACAATCGGCAGCTTGTGCTGCGCGGCCGTCCAGATCGCCTGAATCGAATATTGGAAGGAGCCGTCGCCGATAGTCGCCACCACGTGGCGTTTGCGGCCGCTGGCACGATCACCCAACGCGACCCCGACCGCGGCGGGCACGCCCCAGCCGATGCCGCCGCTGCCGGTGGCGAAGAACGAACGTGGCCCGACGGCCGGCAGCCAACGCTGTTGTGCGGCCAGGGTCGACGTCGACTCGTTCGACAGCGCCGCGTCCGACGGCTTCACCGTGCTCAGCGTCGAGTAGACCTCATCGGGAGTCAGCGGGGCACTCGCGGCTTCGACGGTGGCGGGGCTGCGGTCGAGCGGCGTGGGCGTCGGCCGGCCGGACTTGACCTCGATCAGTGGAGTCAACTGCTGCAGGCTCAGCAACGTGTCGCCGAGCAGACTGTCGCCGACAGGCGCGGCACCGGCCAGCCACGGATCGTTGGTGAGATGCAAAAGCTCGGTGCCGTCAGGAAGATATTCGCCGGGCACATACGGGTAGTAACGGAAGACCTGCGCGCCGACGACGACCACCAGGTCGTGACCCCGCAGCATCTCGGTGACTTCCGCGATCGTCATCGGCAACAGCCCCTGCCAAAGGGCGTGGTTCTCGGGGAAGCTCGCGCGGTCTGTCAGTGGGCTTCCGTAGACCGGCGCATGCACCTTCTCCGCGAACTCCACGCCGGCGTCCCAGGCATCGGCCCGGTCGACCTCGGGACCGATCACCAGCAAAGGCCGCTGCGCCCGGTTGATCCGGTCGGCGAAGACACGCAGCCGGTCCGCATCGGGTGCGTTCCGGGTGCTTGCCGTCCGCACGACGGCGGGACCGAGCGCCGGTTTCTCCCAATCGTCAAGTGGGATGGACAGATACACCGGCCCGGCGGGCGGTTGGATCGCCATGATGTAGGCCCGCATGAACGCCGCCGGCACATCCTCGGCTCGCGCCGGTTCGTACGCCCACTTGACCCACGGCAACGGCAGCTGCGTCGCGTGGGTGTTGGTCAGATACGGCTCGCACAAAGACATCTCGCGAGTCTGCTGCCCGGCGGTGACGATCAACGGCGTGTTGCTCTTGTATGCGGCGATGAGACTTCCCATCGCGTTGCCGGTGCCCGCTGCGGTGTGCACGTTCACCAGGGTCGGTTTGCCGGTGGCCTGCGCGAAGCCGTCGGCCATGGCCAGCACCGACGCTTCCTGCAAGCCGAGGACATAGGTGAAGTCGTCGGGGAAATTCTTCAGGAACGTCTGCTCCGTCGATCCCGGATTACCGAACACCGTCGTCAGGCCCAAGGTGCGCAGCAAGTCGTACGTGACATCCCAGACAGTGGGTTCAGCGGTCATCGACGCAACGTTCCTTTCCTGGATATCGTTTGCTGCTCACAATCTTCGCAGCCGACGGCTCGATTCGTCGATGTTCTGACCAACAGCGATACCGGCCGAAATCAGTGCCCGAGCACACTGCGCGCGCGCTAGATCGTGGCGGACTGTTCAACGATGTTGACCATCAACCGCAGCCCGACCGCCAGGGCACGCTCGTCGAGGTCGAAGTTCGGCTGATGTAGATCCAATTGCGGACCGCGACCCGACCACACCCCGAGCCGGGCCATCGCGCCCGGCACTTCCTCGAGGTACCAGGAGAAGTCCTCACCGCCGCCGGACTGCCGGGTGCCGGCCAGCGCATACGGGTCGAGCGCTTCGATGGCGTGGGTGATGATGCGCGTCGACACTTCTTCGTTGACCACCGGTGGGACGCCGCGGTTGTACTGCACGGTGTGCTCGATGCCCAACGGTGACAGCAACGCCGCCACCGCCTCCCGCACGATGTCCTCCAGACCCAGCCAGGTCTCGCGGCTGGCGGTGCGAATGGTGCCCGCGAGCGTGCCGCTCTGCGGGATGGCGTTGGCGGCCGCCCCCGCATTGACCGCACCCCACACCATCACGGTGCTGTTGCGTGGGTCTAGGCGGCGCGACAAGATCCCGGGCACCCCGGTGATCAGGGTGCCCAGCCCGTAGACGAGGTCGCCGGTCAGATGTGGCCGTGAGGTGTGCCCGCCGGGCGACGACAGGTTGATGTGGATCATGTCGGCCGCCGACGTGATCGGTCCCGGCTTCACCGCGACCTTGCCGACCTCCAGCCGGGGGTCGCAGTGCAGGGCGAAGATCCGGCTGATCCCGGATAGCGCGCCCGCGGCGATGGTGTCGATCGCACCGCCGGGCATCAGCTCTTCGGCAGGCTGGAAGATCAGCCGCAGCCCGACCGGCAATTCCGGTGCCCCGGCCAGCGCGAGCGCGGTGCCGAGCAGGATCGAGGTGTGCGCGTCATGGCCGCAGGCGTGCGCCGCGTTCGGCATGGTTGAGGCGTACGGAGCACCGGTCCGCTCGGCCATCGGCAATGCGTCCATGTCGGCCCGCAACGCGACCCTGGGCTCCCGGTCAGGGCCGAAGTCACAGGTCAGGCCGGTCCCGCCGGGCAGCACCTTCGGGTTGAGGCCGGCGTCGACCAACCGTTCGGCGACGTACTGGGTGGTGGCGTACTCCTGGCGACCCAATTCCGGGTAGCGGTGGATGTGCCGGCGCCACTCGACCAGGTCGTCGAAGTGCGCGGCGAGCCAAGAGTCCGCAATGCCGGCAAGGCTCATGACACCGCCCTCCTCTCGGACTGCGCCGCCAGCACCCGGTCGCGTTGGTCGGGTGACTCGGCAAGTCGAACGATCGTGCGCGCCAACATAATCGCACCATCGAGGACGGCCTTGTCGGCGGTGGGGCCGGCGGCCGCCGCGGCGAAGGCGGGCTGATGCAAGGACGCGCCGCCGGCATCGACGCCGACCATCGGATGGATGCCGGGCAGCAGTTGGGTGACGTTCCCCATGTCGGTGCTGCCCAGCGGAACCGCCGCCTCGTGTTCCTTCGCGAGTGGCGCGCGACCGAGTCGGGTCATCTCGGCGCGGACGGTCTCGGCCATCCAGGCGTCCGGCTTGAGCGCGTCATACATCGGCTCGGTCTGCTCGACGGTGTGTTCGCAGCCGGTGGCTATCGCGCCGGCCAGGAAGCAGTCGCGGACCTTGTTTTCCAGATCGGCGAGCGACGACGCGTCGGTGGCGCGCATCGTGTACTGCAACTCGGTGTGCGCCGGAATGACATTGGCGGCCTGGCCGCCCTCGGAGACGATGCCGTGCACCTGCTGTCCGGGTGCGAGCTGTTGGCGCAGCAATCCGATCGCCACCTGCGCGACGGTCACGGCGTCGGCGGCGTTGACGCCCTGGTACGGCGCGGCCGAGGCATGTGCTTCTTTTCCGCGGTAATTCACCCGGACCGCCGACAGGGTCAGCGACCGGGCCGCCGCGATGTCGACCGGACCGGGGTGGATCATCACCGCCAGCGCCAGGTCGTCGAAGACACCGGCGTTGAGCAGCAAAACTTTTCCGCCACCGAACTCTTCGGCGGGGGTGCCCAGCAACACCACCGTCAGCCCCAGCTGATCGGCGACGTCAGCCAGTGCCAGCGCAGCGCCGACGGCTGATGCGGCAATGATGTTGTGCCCGCAGGCGTGACCGATCCCCGGCAAAGCGTCGTATTCGGCGCACACGCCGACCGTCAACGGGCCGCTGCCGAACTCCGCGCGGAACGCCGTGTCCAAACCGCCCGCTGCTTTGGTGATCTCGAAGCCCCGCTCAGCCACCAGCGCTTGGGTCTTGGCGCAGCTGCGGTGCTCGGCGAACGCCAGCTCCGGTTCGGCGTGGATCGCGTGCGACAGCTCGACGAGGTCGGTGCTGCGACGCTGCACCGTGTCCTCGACGTGATCCAGCACCGAGATTGGGGCCATCGTCGCAGTATCTCACCGACGGCGACGAGCGGACTAAGCTGCCGCTCTGTGACCGGTCCGCCAGACCCCGACGCGCTCGCGCGGTCGGCGGCCCAATTCATCGCCGACGGTACCGGGATCGCCGACCACGATGTCGCGATCGTTCTGGGGTCGGGATGGTCCCCGGCCGTCGCCGCGCTGGGCCAACCGACCGCGGTGCTGCCGATGGCGGATCTGCCCGGGTTCAGTCCGCCGACCGCGGCCGGCCACACCGGTCAGATGCTGTCGATCCGCAACGGCACGCATCGGGTGTTGGTGCTGGCCGG
>Ga0302314_10009424_pt1 | contig 17256 bp, 8 predicted proteins | sample III_Palsa_N2_3_FD_200533 | JGI IMG/M metagenome (GOLD analysis project Ga0302314, IMG submission 200533) | Peat permafrost microbial communities from Stordalen Mire near Abisko, Sweden - III_Palsa_N2_3 | ecosystem: Environmental > Terrestrial > Soil > Palsa > Peat permafrost | place: Sweden...
GACGACCACGCCGCCGGTGTGCGCGGGCTCGGTCGGTCGTGGTCGGTCCGTCGGAAGGTCGAGCTGTGCGGGCGAACCGTCTAGGGTCTTCCGCCAATAGGTCAAGTGCTGGGACAGGTCGCTGTCCGGGTCTTCCGGCTCACCGAGCAATTCCCGTTGCCAGAGCGTGAAATCGGCGTATTGCACTGGCAGCGGCTCCCAGGCTGGGGCACCGCCATCGAGCCGCGCTTCGTACGCGGCGGAGAGGTCGCGCAGCAACGGTCCGGTGGAGCGGCCGTCGGTGGCCACATGGTGCAGCAGGAGGATGAGCACTGATTCGCGGGCACCGGCGACGTACAGCCGCGCCCGGATCGGGGCGTCAACGCACAGGTCGAAAGGCTCCTGTGCGAAGGCGGCGACCAGTGCGTCCACCGCCTGTGCGGCGCACGTTTCGACTGTCAGCAGTTTGTCGACGCCGTCGAGGACGTGTTGGTACGGTTCGCCGTCCACCGAAGGGAATACGGTGCGGAGCACCTCATGGCGACCTACAACGTCGGCCAATGCGGCGGCGAGTGCCGAGCTGTCGGGTACACCGTCCAGCCGTAGGACGAGGGGCACATTATAGGCGGACGAGGCTCCTTCCAGACGGTTGAGGAACCAAAGCCGCCGCTGCGCGTAGGACAACGGAATCACGGTCAATCCTCCTGACGAGCTTGCGGTGGGCGGGATCGCGGAGTGCGGTCGGCCCGATGGCCTAATGATTCTTTGCGGGTTAAGCAGAATTCGAAGTCGGGGGGACGGTGGGACCGCCAGGGCGGGTGCGGCGGCAGATGCCGCCACACCTCGCCATGGCCGGGTCACCGGCGCGTCACCGCAGGGCGGGCTCCGGCTGGTTCTGCGCTGCGGCCTCTGTCTGTGCGAGCAGCGTCTCGATCTGTCCGGCCAGGTCGCGCAAGCGCGGGTTCTGATAGACGGTCTTGACCGGCAGGCCGAGGCCCAGTTCGGCGCGTACGCCGGCGACCAGTTTGATCGCCAGCAGCGAGTGGCCGCCGAGCTTGAAGAAGTTGTCGTCGGCGCTGATGCGCGGTGCGCCGAGCACCTGCGACCAGACACGTGCGATCAGTTCCTCGACTCGGCCGGTCGGCTCGCCGTCGGTAGGGGCTGCGGGGCCGTCCGCCTCCGAAGTGGCCGGTGCGGCCGGGGCTGGGGGCTCGGGCAGCGCCGAACGGTCGAGTTTTCCGCTTGCGTTGGTCGGGAAGCGGTCTATCGTCACGATTGCTGCCGGAACCATGTAGGTGGGCAGATTCGTGCTCAGATACTCCCGGAGTGCTTGCGCGTCCGGTTCGGGTGTCCCGGTGGCGGCGCGTACGTAGGCTGCGATGCCGGGGGAGCCGTGCAGGTCCTCGCGCAGTACTGCCACGGCCTCGGCCACGGACGGGTGGCCGGCCAGCGCCGACTCGATCTCGCCGAGTTCGATCCGGTGGCCGCGCAGCTTGATCTGTCCGTCAGCCCGGCCAAGGTACTCCAGCCGGCCGTCCGGCAGGCGGCGGCACAGGTCGCCGGTCCGGTACATACGCGATCCGGCGTCCGCGCCGTCGCCGGCGTTGAGGTCGGCCACGAAGCGCTCGGCGGTCAGACCCGGTCGGCCACGGTAACCACGGCCGACCCTCGGGCCGGAAAGGTAGAGCTCTCCGGCCTCGCCGTCCGCGACCGGTCCGAGCTTCTCGTCCAGCAGGCGCATGCCCAGGCCGGGCAGCACGGTGCCGATGTGCGGCTGGTCGCCCGAGGCGATCCAGCCTGCGGTGGAGTCGACGGTGCACTCGGTCGGTCCGTAGACGTTGACCGCGCGCAGGGCGCCGGAGTCGACGAGTTGAGCGATCCGCTGCCACAGCAATGGGCTGATTGCCTCGCCGCCGACCAGGAGGGTCAGCGGCGCGCGCTCGGCGTTGCCTTGGTAGAGATCGGCGATGTGGTCGAGCAGGGCGTCCGCGTGCGAGGGGGTGATGTCCAGGTCGGTCAGTGCCGCCTGGTCGATCAGGCGGGCCAAGAGCGCGGGGTCAGAGCGGGTCTCCTCATCGATCATGACGATTGTGTCGCCGCGGCACAGCCGGACCCACTGCTGGACCGAGGCGTCGAAGGACGGGGAGGCATTCCAGCCGACTCGGCCGGGGCCGGGCAGCGCGATGCCCTCGGATTCGAGCTCGGCGAGGAGAAGGGAGGCCGCGCCGCGACTGATCTCGACTCCCTTGGGGCGGCCGGTGGAACCGGAGGTGTAGATGACGTACGCGAGGTCGTCGGCGCTCACCGGTACCGGGCTGAACGAGGCCGCCGCCGCGATCGGCGCGATGAGGTCGGCGTAGCGGATCCGCGGCGGACCGTCCTGCTCGGCAGCGGCGGCGCCGGAATCGTCGATGACCACGAGGTCCACGGCCGCGTCGTCAATCAGGTAGCGGCGGCGCTCGGCCGGAAGACGTGGGTCTACCGGAAGGTAGGCCGCGCCCGCCGTCAGCGTGCCGATCAGGGCCGTGATAAGCGCGGCGCCGCGAGGCAGCGCCAGCGCGACGACGCTCTGTGGGCCGACGCCGCGCTCGGCGAGTGCCTGGGCGAAGCGTGCGGCCTCGGCCCGGAATTGGCCGAAGCTGAGCTCCTGACCGTCGGCGATGACTGCCGTGCGGTCGGCCGGGATTGTGGCCAGGCGACCGATCAGGTCTCCTGTAGGTAGGGTCGTGTCCAGATTCGTCACGATCGGTTCACCGCCCCGGCACGGTAGCGGGCGACGCGGTGGTGGCCGGCTCGGTCAGCGGGGAGCAGTCGGACAGTCGCGTGGGTTCGCCCATCGCGACCACGATCTTGCGGTCGCCGCGGAAGGCTTCGCGGCCGTGCGCGCTCAGGATGTTGTCCACGAGCAGCAGGTCGCCGCGCTCCCAGGTCTCTCGGACGGTGACCTGGTCGTAGATCTGGTTGAGCACGTCCACGTCCTCGCGCGAGAGCGCATCGCCGTTGCCGAGAAGGGTGTCGAAGGGGAGGCCGTCGTCGCCGTAGGTTTCCAGCAGTACGTCGCGCACGTCGCCGTCGAGGGTCCAGCGGTTCCAGAAAGCGAAGTGGTTGAACCAGGTCTGCTCTCCGGTCAGCGGGTGCGTGACGATCGCGGAGCGCAGCTGCTGCGTGCGCAGCGAGCCATCGTCAGTCCACTCGTACCCGATCGTGTTCTCCTCACAGTAGGCCTCTGCGACGGCCGGGTCCTCGGTGGCGAAGCTGCGCTGCCAGGGCAGGCCGGCGAGCTCCGAGTAGTGGCGCACCAGCAGCCAGCCGGCGGTGAAGCGCTCGCGCAGGTGCTCCGGCAGCAGTCGCAGCGCCTCGCGCATGTCGCCGACGGTCGTCGCGCCGCCCTCCTCGGGGGCGATCAGGCAGCCGAACAGCAGCACGCCGGGGAAGTCGAGGGTGTAGCTGTTCTCGTTGTGCAGCCGGATCGGTTGGATCGAGGGCAGGTCGGTGGAGGAGAAGACGCCTTCGCCGAAGTCGGTGCGCGGCGTGGCCTTCTCCTTGTACCCGGCCCGCTGCGGCATGAGCACGTCGCGCGCGGCGGCGAAGGCCGTGGCGTCGTACACCGGCAGGCCCTTGATCATCAGGGAGCTGAATCTGAGCAGTTCCTGGCGCAGCTGTGCACGGTGCTCGGTCAGCCACGTGATCGCCTCGTCGGCCGAGTCGAATTGCGGGGTGTGGACCACGGCCGGTTTGCCGGCCTCCTTGCGGACGTCGAGCGCTGACACGGTTGCCGGTACCAGTACCGGTGCGGGCGCGGTCAGGGTTGTTGACGGCATCGGACTTCCTCCTGTTCCTGGGATGTGCTTGGTGGGGTGGGACCTACTTCTTCAGCTGGGTTCGCGCCGGGACCGGGCGCCCGCTCAGGCGAATTCGTGCCGGTCCGCGGCGACGTCCAGGGCGCCGGAGACGATCTCGAGGAAGTCGGCGAGCTGGTCCTGGAAGTAGAAGTGGCCGCCGGGCAGCACCCGCAGGCCGGCCGGTCCGCTGGTGACCTCGGACCAGCGGGCCAGTGCCTCGACCGGGACGATCGGGTCCTGCGCGCCGCCGATCATGGTGACCGGGCAGTCGAGCACCCCGGCCAGGCCGCCGAAGCGGTAGAAGTCGTCGATGGCGAAGTCGGCCCGGATGGAGGGCAGCACGATCTCGCGCAGCTCCGGCTCGTCCAGGATCCCGTCGTCGGTGCCGCCGCGGGACTTGATGGTGGCGACCAGTTCGTCGTCGGTGAGCAGTTCCGGCCGCACCACGCAGGGGTTGGGCAGGAACGGCGCCCGGCAGGCGGACACGATCAGCGCGCGCGGCGGACGGCCGGCGTTGGTGAGCGCCCGCGCCACCTCGAAGGCGACGAGCGAGCCCATGCTGTGTCCGAGCACCACGAGGTCCTCGGTGTCGCTGGGAAGGCAGGAGACGATCGGGTCGGCGAGCTCGTCGATCCGCTGGGCGAGTGGCTCGACGAACCGGGCGCCGCGGCCAGGGTACTGACCCAGCAGCAGGCGCACGTCCGGGGCCAGCAGGTCGCGCCACGGGGCGTAGGCGTGGGCGTTCCCGCCGGCGTGCGGCAGGACGAGCAGGGACACGCGGTGGTCTTCGGTGCCTGACAGGGCCCAGACCACGTCGTCGGGCGCGGGCGAAGGAACGGTGTTCACGGTGCTCTCCAATCGATGGTGTGCGGGGGGAAGGACGGCGAGTGGTGGACGGCGGACAACGGGTAGCGGGTGGCGGATCGGTCAGTCGGCGGCGACGGCCTCCTCGCCCTCGCGCAGCACGCCTGCCTCGGTGCGCCGGCGCAAGGCCGGTCTGCGGCGGACGGGTGCGGCGGGTGCGCCTGAGCCGTCGCCGGCCGGGGCGCCGTACCGTTCGGCCAGTTCGGCGACGGTGGGGGAGAGGAAGACGTCGCGGATGGTCAGCTCCGCGCCCAGGACGGTCCGGACCCGGGCGACCAGGCGGGCGGCGGAGAGCGAGTGGCCGCCGAGGTCGAAGAATCCGTCGTCGATGCCGACCGAGGACAGGCCGAGCACGTCGGCGAACAGGCCGCACAGGACCTCCTCGCGGGCGTCGCGGGCCGCCCGGCCGCCGCCGGGCCCGGTGAATCCGGGTTCTGGCAGGGCGGCGCGGTCGACTTTTCCGTTGGCTGTCAACGGAAGCCGGTCGAGCACCTTGACCACGGCCGGCACCATGTGGTCCGGCAGCCTGCCGCGCAGCCATTCGCGCACCTCGCGGCCGTCGGCCTGAGCGCCGGGCGGGGCGACGACGTAGGCCGCGAGCCGGATCACGCCGCGACCGTCGTCGGCCCCTGCGACTGCGGCCTGCGCCACGTCCGGGCGGACCAGCAGCGCCGCCTCGACCTCGCCGGGTTCGACGCGGAAGCCACGGACCTTGATCTGGCCGTCTGCCCGGCCGACGAAATCGAGCAGGCCGTCCGTAGTCCAGCGGGCCACGTCGCCGGTTCGGTACAGCCGGTGGCCGCCGTTGCCTTCGCCGTTGCCGTCGCCGAAGGGATCGGCCACGAAGCGCTGCGCGGTCAGGTCCGGGCGGCCTAGATAGCCGTGGGCCAGGCCGACGCCGCCGAGATACACCTCGCCGGGTACGCCGACCGGGACCGGTTGCAGCCGATCGTCGAGCAGGTAGGCACGCTTGCCGTGGACCGGGGACCCGACAGGTACTGCGCCACCGGCCCAGGCTGCCGGGATGTCAAAGGACGTGCTCAGTCCCATGGACTCGGCCGGGCCGTAGCCGTTGGCCACGAGGAGATCCGGGTACAGGGCCTGGACCCGTGCTACGTGAGCGCCGGAGGCGGCCTCGCCGGCGGTGAACACCAGTCGGACGCCGTCGAAGGACCGCGGGTACTCGTCCGCGAGGACGTTGAAGAGCCCTGAGGAGAGCTGGAGCATAGTCACGCCGTGCTCGGCGGTCAGCAGCGCGATCGCGCCGGGCTCGGGGCGCTGGCCGGATTGGAGCACGCAGACCCCGCCGTAGAGCAGCGAGCCCCAGAATTCGAGGGAGAACGCGTCCCAGGAGACCGGGGAGCACTGAAGGAAGGTCTCGTTGGGGCCGAAGGAGGCGTACTGCTGGTCGATGAGGGTGCCGAGGATGGCCCGGTGCGGGGCGAGGACGCCCTTGGGTCGGCCGGTGGAGCCGGAGGTGAACATGACGCACGCGATGTCGTTCAGGCCGGTGCCGGGAGATGGGTTTGAGTCATCGAGTGCTGTGATAGCTGGCGTCACGTCGTCCACGTGCACGAGTTGGGGTATGCCAGGCACACGCCCGGCCAGTGCCGAGTCGGTGACGACGGTCTCGACTCCAGCCTCGGAGAGTAGGACATTGATCCGTTCGTCCGGGAACTCTGGGTCCAGTACTACGTAAGCTGCACCGGCTTTCACGACAGCCAGTAGGCCAACCGCGAACTCGACCGATCGCTCCAGCAGCACTCCGACCAGGTCGCCGCGTCGCACGCCTGCGGTGCCGAGGCGTCTGGCGAGTGTGTTCGCCTGTCGATTCAGCTCGCCATACGACACTCGCCTGCCGTCGTGCACGAGAGCCGTGGCCTCGGGGGCGGCTGCTACCTGGCGTTCGAAGACCAGGCTCAGAGACAGGTCCGCAATCGCGGATTCGGCATCCGGGCAGGTGCCCGAGCCGCTCCACTGGTCCAGGACTAGGCCGCGCTCGGCGCTGGTCAGCACGTCCACCGCGCCGAGTGTGCGGCCTGGCTCGGCCACTACCTGTTCCAGGACCCGCAGGTAGGTCTGCACGAGACGGTCGGCGGTCGCGTGGTCGAAGATGTCGGCGCTGTAGAGCACCGCTCCGCCGAAGCCGCCGTCGTTTTCCTCCCGTAGCAGGAATTCGAGGTCGAATTTGGCAGTGCCGGTGTCCACGAAAGTGCCTGGGCCTGCCGAGAGACCGGTCAACCGTGGGCCTGCGCCAGCTGAGGCCTCGCCCTCCAGCGCGAGGCAGATCTGGAACAAGGGGTGCCGGGCCAGCGAGCGGACCGGGTCCAGTTCCTCCAGGACCAGGTCGAACGGAGCTTCCTGGTGTGCAAAGGCGTCCAGGTCGGTCTGCCGGACTCGGGCCAGCAGTTCCCGGAACTCCGGGTCGCCGGAGGTGTCGGTGCGAAGTACCAGAGTATTGACGAAGAACCCGACCATCGGGTCCAACAGCGGGTCGCCCCGGCCGGCCACGGGAGAGCCGATCGGTACGTCGGTGCCTGCTCCCAGGCGGGTCAATGTCAGTGCCAGCGCTGCTTGGAGCACCATGAAGGCTGTGCAATGCTCGGCCCGCGCCAGCGCGGTGATCCCGCGGCGTAGTTCGGCATCGGCTTCGAAGAGCACTGCGCCGCCCCGGTGTCCGGCGAGGGCGGGCCGTGGCCGGTCCAGCGCCAGACCGAGCTCCTCGGGCAGGTCGGCGAGCGCGGTCTTCCAGTAGGCGAGGTCGGCGGTCAGCAGGCTGTCCGGATCGGACCGCAGGCCCAGTGCCGCGCGCTGCCACAGTGTGTAGTCGGCGTACTGGATCGGCAGTGGAGTCCAGTCCGGGTTCCGGCCCTCAACCCGTGCGGCGTAGGCGGCGGAGATGTCGTCGAACAGCGGCCGCAGCGACAAGCCGTCGGTGGCGATGTGGTGTAGCAGAATGAGCAAGACGTGGGCGTCGCCGAGGTCGAACAGAGTGACTCGGATCGGCGGCTCGGCGGCGAGGTCGAAGGTGTGCGCGGCCGCCTCGGCCAGCTGCCCGGCGACCAGGTCCGGTGCCGACGCGACGAAGTCGAAGAACACCGGGGAGGCGTCGGGGTCGAGAACGCGCTGGTACGGCTCGCCGTCTACGGACTCGAATACCGTGCGCAGCACCTCGTGCCGTCGGACGAGGTCGCCGATGGCGTCGCGCAGAGCGCCTACTACCGGGCCGCCTTCCAGCCGGACCGACAGCGGCACGTTGTACGCAGCGCTCCCGCCCTCGGAGGCTGCCGCATACCACAATCGCCGCTGGGCGAACGAGAGCGGAAGCCGGGCGGGGCGGGGCGAAGCGGTCAGCGGCGGCAACTGCCGCGCGCCCTCCCGCGAGGCGAGCAGCTCGGCCAGGTTCGCGACCGTGCACGAGTGGAAGACGTCGGCCAGCGTGAGCTGCGCGCCGTATACGGCGCCGGCTCGGGCGGCTAGCCGGGCAGCAGCGAGGGAGTGGCCGCCGAGTTCGAAGAAGTCTTCGTCGACGCCCACGCTTTCGAGGCCAAGGACCTCGGCGAACAGTGCGCACAGGATCTCTTCGCGGGCGTCGCGCGGACCGCGGCCCGTGCCGCTGGCCTCGAAAGAGGGGACCGGCAGGGCAGCGCGGTCGATCTTGCCGTTTGCAGTGAGTGGGAGCCGGTCGAGCACTTCGACGACCGAGGGCACCATGTACTCGGGCAGTGCGGAGCGGAGCCGTTCGCGCAGCGCGCGTCCGTCGATCTGCGAGTTCCCTTCGGGGCCGGCGGCGCCGACGACGTACGCGACGAGCCGCAACACGCCGCGGGCGTCGGCGATAGTGGTGACGGCGGCCTGGGCTACTGACTCCTGGCCGAGTAGCGCCACCTCGACCTCGCCGGGTTCGACTCGGAAGCCGCGGATCTTGACCTGGCCGTCGGCCCGGCCGGTGAATTCCAGGACTCCGTCGGCGGTCCAGCGGGCCATGTCGCCAGTCCGGTAAAGCCGGTCGCCACCGCCGAAGGGGTCTGCGATGAATCGTCCTGCGGTCAGCGCCGGTCGGCCGAGATAGCCGTGTGCCAGTCCGGCGCCGGCCAGGTAGACCTCGCCTACGGCGCCGATCGGCGTGGGGCGCAGCCGTGGGTCCAGGACGTAGACCCGCTTGCCCGCGACCGGTCCGCCCACGGGCACATCCGCGCGGGTCCACGGGGACGGCACCGGATAGTAGGTGGAGAAGCCCATTGACTCGGCCGGGCCATAGCCGTTGGACACGATCAGCTCCGGGAAGCGGGTACGGATCCGCTCGACGTGTGCGCCGGAGGACGGCTCGCCGCCGGTGAAGGCCAGCCGCAACCGGGCGAAGGTCTGCGGGTACTCGTCCACCATGACGTTGAAGAGGCCTGAGGACAGTTGCAGCATGGTCACGCCGTGTTCCTCGGCCAGCGAGGAGATCAACGCAGGCTCGGGCCGCTGTCCGGACTGGAGTACGCACAGGCCGCCGAACAACAGCGAGCCCCAGAATTCGAGGGAGAACGCGTCCCAGGAAACCGGCGAGCACTGCAGGAAGACCTCGTCCGGGCCGAAGGAGGCATACCGCTGGCTTGCGAGGGTGCCCACAAGCGCCCGGTGCGGAGTGAGCACACCCTTCGGGCGGCCGGTGGAGCCAGAGGTGAACATCACGCACGCGGTGTCCAGCGGCCGCACGTCGACGCGCAGGTCCTCAGGACTCAGGGCACTGATGGCATCGGCTTCCGTGTCCACACGCACAACTCGGTCGACCTCGGGCAAACGGCTGGCAAGGCCCTCACGGGAGACCGCCACTCGGACACCGGCGTCTGCGGCGACCGAGGCCAGCCGCTCGTCTGGGAAGTCAGGGTCCAGTACCGTGTATCCGGCGCCTGCGGTGATCACGGCGAGCAGTGCGACCGCGAAGTCGACGCCGCGTTCGAGCAGCACGCCGACCAGGTCGCCGCGCTCGACGCCGGCCTCAGCGAGGTGCCGGGCCAGCTGGTTCGCGCGATTGGCCAATTGGGCATAGCTCAGCCGCTGGTCCTGGAAGGCAATTGCGGGTGCGTCGGGCGTGCGTTGGGCCTGGCGACGGAAGAGTTCGTCCAGAGTCACTGCCGGTGAAATCTCGGCGGAAGGGTTGTCGACGACAGGCGCCGCGTCGTTCCAGCGGTTCAGTACGAGGTCGCGCTCGTCCGGCCCGAGCAGGTCCACGTCGCCTACGGGCGTCCCCACGGCAGCGGTCATCGCGGCGAGCAGGTGATTAAAAGTACGCTGATACGCGGCGAGGTCGACGTAGTCTTGGAACGCCGGGTCGAGCGTGAAGTCTATGCGCACGCTACCGGCCGCGCCGCGGCTGACGGTGAGAGAGACGTCCTCGGCAGTGCCGCCGGTGGACAGTAGGCCGCATCCAATCGTGGCCCCGATGAAGTCGGCCGGCTCGTCGCCCGCGAGGACGTTGACCACGGGGCCGAAGCGTCGGCCGCCGCGGATCGGCCAGCCCAGGTCGCGCAGCAACTCGTCCGAGTCATAGCGCTGGTGCCATTGGGCCCGCAGCATCAGCGCGGACACACGCTTGGCCAGGTCCTCGGCCGACTCGGCCGGGTCGATCAGGCACCGCAGCGGCAGGATGTTGGCGGCCATGCCAGGGGCCCGGCAAGAGGGGCCGAGCCGGCCTGGCACTGGCAGGCTCATCAGCACATCCGGGTCGCCGGTCCACAGGTAGCGGTGCGCGACGGCGGCTGCGGTGAGCGCCTGCTGCCAGGTCACTCCCGCTCGCTCGCCGAAGCGTCGCAGGTCGGCGAAGACGGAATCATCGACCTCTGTGATTCGGCGCACGATCCGATGTGTGGGGGCGGCGGAGGGAGCGGGCGGCGCGGTCGCGTCGGCCATGATCCGGCGCCAGTACTCCCCGTCCTGGCGGTGCGCCGAGGATCCGGGGTAAGACTCCTGGTCGTCGAGCAGCCGGGCGAAGGAGGCCATCGGTGTCCCGGCATCCTCACCGTTGACCAGCGCGTTGTACAGCTGCGCGGCTCGGCGGCGGACGACGGTGGCGGTGTGGCCATCGTGGATGAGGTGGTGCTCGCGGTTGTACCAGAGCAGGTGCTCCGGGCCCAACTGGAACAGGATGTTGCCGAAAAGCTCGTCGCAGCCGGGGTCGCGGGGCACGGCCAGGTCGGCGCGCATCTGGCGCACCGCCTCGTCGATCGGATCGGGTTCGGCGCTGAGGTCGATGACCGGGACGGTGACTTCGGGCGCCGGACCGAACTCCTGCGACGGCACACCATCGGCCTCGGTGAAGCGCAGCCTGGCTGTCTCGTCCTCCGCGATCAGGGTGGTGAGCACGGTCTGGAACAGCCCGGGATCGACCGGTCCGCGGATCTCCAGGTATCCGCCCATGTTGAACACGGGGTTCCCGGGATCCATCCGCTGGGCGTACCAGACTCCCAGTTGCGCCGTGTTCAGCCGACGCCGGCCGGCGGCGGTGGGGCTGGTGGACATGGTCGACTCCTGATGGGCTCGAACGGTCGATACAGGGCAAGGGCAAGCGAAAATGGCAAAGGGTTGAGATCTGGCGGTGTCGGTGCGAGACGGGAGTACCGCAGGCCCCTGGCGTGTGATGTGAGGGGAGGGCGAGGGGCCTGCGGGGCCCACGGGCGTCAGCTGTGCTGCGCGATCACGTCCAGGACGTCCTGGATGGACTCGGTCACGGCGACTTCGGCGTCGGTCATCATGAAGCCGAATCGCTTCTCGATCTGCACCAGCACTTCCATCAGGGACATCGAGTCGACGCCGAGGTCGCTCAGGCTTTCGGCCGGCTCGTAGGTGCCGTCCAGTTCAGGACAGACGTAGCGGATGATTTCGTGGACTTGGTCCAGCGGAGTGTTGGAGGTCTCGATAAGGGTGGTTTCCATGAGTGGCTCCCGGAGTCGGGTCGAGGATGGGGATAGGAATGGAGATGGGGTCGAAGGGGCAGGGATGGGGATAGGTGGTTGGTCAGTGGACTGTGATGGAGGGGAGATCAGTTGTGCCCGGCCACGGTCAGCTCGGGCCAGATGAGCGCGCCGGCGGCCCAGGTCAGACCGCCGCCGAAGGCCGCGAGCAGCACCCGGTGACCCGGCTCCAGCTCGCCGTCGGCGAGCGCGTCGGCGAGTGCCAATGGGATCGAGGCGGCCGAGGTGTTGGCCACTCGGTCCACGTTGACCACCGCCCGCTCAGACGGGATGCCGATGGACTCGGCGGTGGCGGTCAGGATCCGCTGGTTGGCCTGGTGGGCAACCATGCAGTCGACGTCCTGCGGGCTCCAGCCCATCCGGTCCAGCACCGCGACGGAGGCCTCGGACATACGGTTGACCGCGTTCCGGTAGACCAGGCGGCCCTGCATCCCGATGAAGCTCGTGGCCGGGTCCGGCGGCACGTCCGCGCCGCGCTGGCGCGAACCGCCGCCCGGGATGACCAGCAGGTCGAGGTTGCCGCCGTCGCTGCCCAGCGAGTGCGCCACAAGTGCGCCGGGCTCGTCGACCCGGCCGGCCCGGATCACCACCGCGCCCGCGCCGTCACCGAAGATCGGGGCGGTCACCTTGTCGTCGTGGTCGATGATGGTGGAACAGGCGTCGGCGCCGATCACCAGGCCGGCCTTGAAGGCGCCGCCGGCCAGCAGGCCCGCGCCGACGGTCAGCGCGTAGACGAACCCGGAGCACGCGGCGCCGAGGTCGAATGCTGCGATGCCGGTCAGGCCCAGCCGGGATGCCACTGCGGGGGCGGTGGACGGGAAGGTGTGGTCGGGGGTGCAGGTGGCCAGGATCAGGAAGCCGATCTCCTCCGGGGCGCTCCCGGGCGAGTCGGTGCCGGCGGCCTCGGCCCGCGCGGCGCAGGACGCGGCGTAGGACTCCAGTGCGCGCCGACCGGCCTCCACGGCCAGGTCGGAGGTGGCTCCGGTGGGCTCGATGACGTATCGCTGCTGGATACCGGTGCGTTCGGTGATCCAGTCGCTGGTGACGCCGAGCCGCAGCGCTATCTCCTCATTCTTGACCAGGTGGTCCGGCACGTATGTGCCCAGCCCCGCGATGACCGCCGCGGGGACGTCCGTGTTGTGCAAGGCCGCTGATGACACGGCGTCTCCTTCTGAACTCGTAGTTGTGGCGTCTTGGTGGGTCGGCACGGTTCTCGCGGTTCGCGTCGTGGGGGTCATACTCGTGCTCGATCTCCATGGAACACCTGCCGCCGAGGAGTGGGCGGCAGTTCCCCCGGCAGTCCCGAAGCAGTTGGGATCAGCTGGGCGGCGCGTACCAGATTCAGCACCTGGAAGCGCGAGCGGCCGGACTCGTGGCAGGGCCTGACGACGCCGACCAGCAGCAGTTCGCGCAGCATGCGTCCGCAGGCGGACATGTCCGCGCCGGTCAGAGCCACAACGTTGGCCAGGTCGAAGTGCGTACCGATATGACAGAGGCCTGTCAAGAGGTTCTTGAGGTCCTCGGGCAGCTGTAGCGGTGTGCGGGCCAGCGCCTCGCGCAGGTGTGAGCCGCCGTCCGCGCCTCCGAGGTGGCCTAACAGGCTTGCCGGGCCGTCGGCGAGTGCGCTCAGGAGCGTCGGCAGGTCGTAGACCACGAGCCAGGACGCTGCGTCGCACAGGGCCTGGGGGAGCCCGTCGAGTAGACGGCAGATCTCGGCGACCGTGTCGGCGTCCGCAGGATCAGGGTCCTGTCCGGGCTGTACCCGGCGGATCCGGTCCAGCAACAGGGCGGCTGAGGGCACCTGCTCCAGTGCGTGCTGGTCGAGCTCATCGGCGGTGGTCGGCGTGGCAAGGGGGCCGAGGAGAAAAGGGCGCTCACCCGCCAAGCCGAACGGGGCCGCGGACGTTATCAGCAGACGCAGTCGGGGGCATTCGCGGAGCAGACGGTCCAAGGCATCGGGCTGCGGCTCACGCTCGTCGGCGCCGTCTATCACGAGCAGCGCCGGCTGGTCGTCGACCAGGCCGGTGAACCCGGCGAGCCCGGTGGGGCCGTCGTGCCCGTCGTGCCCGGCATCCATCGAGAGTTCTGCTCCGCACTGCGGAAATACCTCCTCGACGCAGGCCTGGATCAGCGGCGCCAGGCTCTCGGCCGACCCGGCCGACCCGGCCGACCGGTACTCGACCTGTCTACCGGCGGGCGCAAACCACAGCACCGGTAGGTCGGCGTCCTGGTGCAGCCGGGCTGCGACTTCGAGCGCGAGGCGGGTCTTGCCCGACCCGCTCAGACCGACGATGTGCATCAGGCGCTCTCGGCCGTCCGACAGCTCCGTCACGAGGGCGCGCACCTCGGCGTCCCGGCCGAGAATGAGGTCGGGCGCGGTCGGCGGGGCCGGGGGTTCGGTGTCGTAGCCGGTCTTCAGCGCCCAGGTGCTGCGGCCGCGGTTGGCGGCGGTCTCCAGGGCCTCGCGGGCCTTCGGGCCCAGGCGCAGGCCGTCGGCTATCAGCCGGACCGTGTCGTGGCGCGGCTGCCGGGCCCGGCCCTGCTCCAGGTCGCGGATCGCCCGGACGCTGATGGTGGAGAAGTCGGCCAGCTCGCGCTGGGTAAGGCCGATCCGGCTGCGGTGCTGGCGTATGAGCCGGCCGAACTGCGTCGGCGTCTCGCGGGGCGAGGCCGCGGTGAGGTGCTCGGTCACTGTTCCTCCTTTACCGGTGCGGTCGTCGCCCGCACTGTCACCTCCGATGATCCGAGTCGGCCCCATCGCCGGACATTGCTCCGGTTATCGCCCCGCGACGGGGCGTGATGGCCGCAGGCGGGCCGTGATAAGCGCGGGATAACGGCCGCGATAGTGCGGAGATTCCGGGATTTCCTACGGTAGGTCTCAGAAGGCCGAACCCGACGAAAGGAACTCCAATGCGAATCAACATCCTCAAGGTCACCGGCGCCGCGCTCCTGCTCTCCGCGGCCGCCGCCACCGGCTGCCTCGCCCTCACCTCGGGCACCGCCACGGCCGCCACGACGGGCACCACTCACTACGCCGCCGTAGCCCGGCCGGCCGCCATGCAGGCGGCGGACGCCACCCCGGCCCCGCAGACCACCCAGCCCGCCGGCACCGACGGCAACGACCCCTGGGACTAACTAAGTGTGGGAATGGCACCCCGCATCACGACGGCGCCAAACCCCGCCCCGCCTGACCCCCGCTCCACCCCAGCTCCACTTAAGTCCGAACGGCCCGATACAGTCCCCGACACCGCCCCCGGCACCGCTCAGGAATCCGGGGTGGTCCCCGCACCAAGCTCGCCGAGCAGACGCTCAGCCTCCTGCAACTCCCTGGTCATGGCGCGATCGCGCAAGACCGGAACGGCGTTCTCCAGCCACAGCACTGCTTTCTGCTCCTCGCCCGCGCGCATACTCAGCCGGGCCAGCTCCAGCCGGATCAGGGCCGCGCCCCCGGTATCCATTATCTGCTCCCTGATCGCCAGAGCCCGCTCGTATTCACTTGTAGCCTGCTCATACCGGCCCAGATGGGTGCTCACCTCACCGAGATTCACCAGAAGATGTGCTTCGCCAATCACATCGCCCTGGCTACGCACCATGCCGAGAACCTCTGTCAGCGTCTGCTGCGCCTGCTCGGGCTCGCCCCGCTGCAGCAGCACCTGCCCCACCCGCCGCAACGCTTTGGCCTCGCCGCCCGAGTAGCCGGCCGCGCGGTAGATCTCCAGCGCCTCCTCCAACCGCGCGTGCGCCGCGCCGCCGTTCCCCTGGCGCATCCAGATATGAGCGCTCTGCGTAAGCACGGTCGCCTTACCGACGATGTCCCCGGCTTGGTCGAAGCCGCGCAATGCTCGCTCGTACAGGGCGCTCGCACGCTCCTCGTCCCCGCGCCGGCGCTCCAACAACGCCATGTCCCGCCAGCACAGCGCTCTACCATGTGTGTCGCCGAGTTCGTCGAACAGGCGTAGCGCAGACTCCAGCGCCGTACGCGCCTGTGTCTCTTGCAGCCTGCTGATGTGTAAGGTGCCGAGCGAGCTGAGCAGCGCACCAGTGCCACGCTTGTTCCCGGCCCGACGCACTGCGACTAGCGCCTCCTGATGCGTACTCTCCCAAAGATCGTGATAACCGCGCGCCTCGAACAGGGTGACCATCGTCGTGGCCAGTTCCCAGCACGCCTCGTCGAGCCCGGCCGCCGCCGCGTGGCTCACCGCGTGACACAGGTTGACCTGTTCCCCGTCCATCCATTCGAGCGGGTCGGCCAGTAGTCCGTCGACGTGATGCTCGGGCGGCAGCCAGCGCACCGCGTCGCCGCGCAGCACGGTGTAGTCCCCGCCGTAGATCCGCCGGTGCGCCCGCTCCAGGATCGCCAGCCAGCCGCCGATCATCCGCACGGTCGCGGCTTGCCGCACATCCTCGCCGTCGTTGGCCTCCAACTCCTCGCGCGCGAACATCCGGATGATCTCGTGGAACCGGTAGCGGAACTCCCCGGTCCGCTCGACCCCGACCACGTCCAGCATCTGCACGTCGACCAGCGTCTCGATCAAGTCCGAGGGCTGTGCGCGCCGATCGTCGAGCAGCGCCCCGGCGAGCCAGCCCGGCAAGGTCGGGCCCTGGGCCAGGCTCAGCAGACGCAGCAGCCTGCGATCGGTCCAGCCCAGACCGTCGTGGGTGAGCGACAGACTGGCCCGGATCGTCATCTCTCCGTGCGCCAACTCGTCCAGCCGGTGCCGCTCGTCGGCCAACCGTCCCACCATCGAGGCCAGGGACCAGTGCGGCCGGGCGGCCAGCCGGGCCGCGACGATCCGCAGCGCCAGCGGCAGCCCGCCGACCGTGCGCGCCAGCGCGGTCGCCGCCTCGCGTTCGCGGTCCACCCGATCGGCCCCGATCACCCGGCCGAGCAAATCCAGGGCCTGATCCACGCTGAGAATGGACAACTCGATCCAGCGCGCACCCGGCAGGCCGGTCAGCCTGGCCCGGCTCGTGATAATCACCGCGCAACTGCCGCCACCGGGTAGCAGCGGCCCGACCTGCCCCTCCGTGGCCGCGTCGTCGAGCACGACCAAGACCCGGCGGGTAGCCAGAATGGTGCGATACATCTCTGCTCGCTCATCCAGCGCGTCCGGCACCATCGACCCCGGAATACCGAGCGCGCGCAGGAACCGGCCGAGCACCTCGCGCGGCGGCACCGGCTCGCTACCCGTGCCGCGCAGGTCGCAGTACAGCTGCCCGTCCTCGAAGCGCTCTTCGGCGAGCCGGTGGCCGATGTGCGTGGCGGCGGTGCTCTTTCCGATGCCGGGCTTGCCGATGATCACCACTACGCCGGTGGCGCCGTGCGCCGCGCTGCTGGCCAGCGCCTCCCGGACTTGGCCGACCAGTGCCTCGCCGCCGATGAAGTCCGCGGTGTCGGCGGGGAGCAGGTGCGCTTTCTCGTTACGGTACGGACCGACCGGCCCTGGCGCGTCTAGCAGCGCAGTCGATGCAGGCGCCGTGGACCTGGGCGGCGGTGCGGAGCCGTCGGAATTTGCGCCAGCGTGCGCAAGAACTGCGACTGGCACCGTGCCCTGCGCCGGATCGGCCTGCCTCGTAAGCAAAACCCCTACGTCCGCACTCGCGCCAGCTCC
>Ga0302314_10009428_pt1 | contig 17251 bp, 15 predicted proteins | sample III_Palsa_N2_3_FD_200533 | JGI IMG/M metagenome (GOLD analysis project Ga0302314, IMG submission 200533) | Peat permafrost microbial communities from Stordalen Mire near Abisko, Sweden - III_Palsa_N2_3 | ecosystem: Environmental > Terrestrial > Soil > Palsa > Peat permafrost | place: Sweden...
AACAACAGCGCGGCGTGGTGAACAATGAAGTTGATGCCCTGCTTCATGTCGAGCCACACTTTGGCGATTGCAGATGCGTCCGCAGCATCGTGTGCTGGTGAGGCAGCCTTTGGTCCTGGGGCCATGAAGGTGACGGAGGCGATCAGGAGAGCGGAGCCGACGAAGCTGGCAGAGTCGAAGGCGTAGCAGCTGATGGACCCCAGGTAGGAGACCATAAGGCCGGCGATGGCAGGGCCAATGATGCGCATGCCGAACATGACCTGCTGCATGAGTGCGTTGGCGGAGCGAAGGCCGTGCAGAGGGACTGCGGAGCGGATGGCGACTCCCTGTGCGGGGCCGAAGAAGCTGGAGATGACGCTGATGGCGGCGAGGATCGCGTAGAAGTGCCAGATCTGGGTGGCGAAGATGAGGAGCAGGCAGAGGACGGCGCGGATGGAGTCGCTCGAGACCATGGTGGGCTTGAGCGGCCAGCGGTCGACGAAGACTCCGGCGAGGATGCCGAGCACTGCGATGGGAAGCATGTAGGCGATTTGCACGCCTGTGACCTGCTGCGCATTGGCGTGCAGCTTGAAGGTGATGACGTTGATGACGGCGAAGAGGGCGAGGAAGTCGCCGAAGACGGAGATGACCTGGGCGTACCAGAGGCGTCGCATCATGGGGACGCGCAGGACATCGCCCATGGATAACGGTGCGGGGAGTTCGGGATCGATGACGGGATTCTGCTGTGCCGCTGTTGGATTTGCGGTTGTGCTCATCGGATTTCCTTTTGGGTGATGCTAAATAGTACGGGATCGGGCTGAAATCAGTTCCAAGAATCTACCGTAACGAACCGGATCTCCGGTTGATTTTTGTAGTGCTGAAGGATAAGGGCTGTGGCCTCGACGCTGGGCAGACGCGGTTGACCTAGACCTGCCTGTCCGCCGTCGTGCAGCACAATATTGGATGAACCGTTTTGGCGTTGGTTGCGAAGAATTCCACTGAGAGTGCGATCTGCAATCTCTCGAGCGCCGATGGGCTTCCAGTCGCCGGGCAGGATGTTCCACTGGACTGGGGTGAGGCTGAGCTCGTGGGCGATGCGAAAGACCGCGGGACGGCGAGCGCCGTGGGGTGCGCGGAAGTAGTGGACGGGAGCGCCGACGGTGTCTTCGATTGCGGAGTTGCAGTGGGTGAGTTCTTCGCGGATGCGCGCGGAGGATTGCCATGCGAGCCAGGGGTGAGTCATGGTGTGGTTGCCGATGAGATGGCCTGCGGCTGCGATAGCGCGAGCGATGGCGGGGCGTTGCTGGACGTAGCGGCCGATGAGGAAGAAGGTAGCTCGAGTGTTGCTGGCGGCGAGAACTTCGAGGAGGCGTTCGGTGGCGACGTCGTTGGGGCCATCGTCGTAGGTGAGGGCGATCTCGTTGGGGTTGCGGTTGGCGATGAGGAGTTTGCCGAAGAGCTGGGACTGGGCGGAGAGGGCGGCGTAGGTGAGTGTGCCTGCGGCGGCGGTTGCCGCAGCGAGGAGAGCAGAGGTGGCTACCTGAGTTTGTGTCATGTTCGCACGCCGGTGTTTTCATTATAGGGAGGCTGGAAACGTTGATCGGCGTTAGGTTCGGTGGGTGGCTGGCGATTTGAGTGGCGGGGAGCGTGCCTAAGGGCAAGGTTTTGTTCCCTGTAAATGCTGGAATTTATTTGCTTTAAGGAGTTCAGGTTCTTACTATTGCGCCGAATCATTTCAACCTCTTTTGGGGATTTCCGGGGATCTTCGTTCCCGGGCAATCAGGTTGTTGATGGGCCGATCACGCCTGTATGTCCGCCTTGCACCCGACCTGCCTCAGGCAATGCTGCTGGCAAGTACGTCGTCTGCACGACTCCTCCGCTTCTTCACTTTTGAATCCAGGAGAAAGACCGTATGAAGCTGACTATTTGTTCTCAATGTACTGTGCTGTCTGCGATGCTTCTTGGCTTTGCGAGCAGCGCGACCTTGACCGTTTACGGGCAGGAGAAGGTGGTTGCGGGCCAGAAGATATTGACGATTCAGCGCGAGTACACCAAGCCCGGCAAGGAAGGTGCTGCTCATGCAAAGACCGAGGCGGCGTTTGCTAAGGCCATGGGGGATGCGAAGGCTACGGACTACTACTATGCGTTGACGTCGCTTTCAGGGAGACCGCGGGCTTTGTTTTTAAGCACGTATGCAAGCTTTGCGGACCTGGAGGCGGAGCGCAAGAAGGTAGACAGCAACGCTACGCTTGCGGATGAGCTTGACCGGGCGAATGAGGCCGATGGAGATGTGCTGGCGGAGACCAGCTCGAGCATATGGGTGCGGCGAGACGACCTTAGTCTCAATCAGGGATATCGTGTTGGCGCTCGCTATGAGGAGCTCACCCAGTTCGTGGTTCGTCCCGGTCACATGAGTGAGTGGACGGAGCTAGTGAAGCTGGTGATCGATGCTTACAAGAAAGGTGTTCCCGATGCCCACTGGGGGACCTACGAGTTGGTTTACGGCGGAGGCGGCACGTTCCTGGTGATTACGACTGTAAGGTCCGGGGAGGAGATCGACGCGGAGTTCACAAAGGATCCAAAGTTCATCGAGGCGTTGGGGCCGGAGGGGATGAAGAAACTGGAAGCGCTGGAGGCTTCGTGCGTCGAGTCGAGACAGTCAAACCTGTTCCGGATCGCACCGAAGATGAGTTATCCGCCATCGGCGTTAGTGCAGGCGGAGCCGGATTTCTGGACACCTAAGCCGTAGTGGTTGTGCGCGTAAAAAGAGCCCTGCGTTTTTTGGCGCAGGGCTCTTTCTGCTGGAGTGCGGGTTGTGTTTAGTAGAGGATCTTCAGGCCGAACTGAAAGATGCGCGGCTCGAAGGTGCTGGTGATCTGACCGCCTCCGGTAGGGTTGTTGAGAACTGCCGGTGCGGTGGCGGTGGCCGGCGTGCTGAGCGTGCCGCTAAGAGCGCTGCCGGGGATGTAGAAGTTGGTGTGATTGAAGAGGTTGTAAGACTCAGCGCGGAACTGGACTCGAAGGCTCTCGAGCGGAGTGCTGAAGGTCTTGTTGAGGGCGACGTCGGTTTGGTAGAGCGCCGGCGAACGGCCCGGGTTTCTGGAGGCGTTGCCGAAGGGACTGACGAGGTTTCCGCTTCCGTCACGAGTTTCCGGCAGGGTGAAGGCGGCGAGGTTGATGTACTGGATGTAGCCGCTGCTCAGTTTGGTCTTCTTGATGGCTTTCTGTCCGGCGACGATGTTGGGGCGATACTCATTGGCTCCGCGATAGGTTGCGGGGATCTGAGGGGAGACGGCGTTGGCGGAGTTGGGCGTGTAGCCGACGTTGAAGACGGTGCCGGCCTGCATGGTGTTGATGGCGCTGATCTGCCAGCCGCCGAGGAGGGTGTCGGTGACCGCGTTAGCGGTGTTAAGGAAGTGGCGGCCATGGCCTACGGGCAGGTCGTAGACGAGGCTGGTGACGTTGCTGATGGGGAGGTTGTAGTCGGACTGGCTGTAGTCGGCGGAGATGTTGTTGGCATCCTGCGGGGAGGGGGTGTTGCCCTCGAGGGAGGCGCTGGCGTTGTCGAGCGAGTGCGACCAGGTGAAGGAGTTGAGGAGGGTAAGGCCGGCGACGAAGCGCTGCTCGTAACGAACCTGAAGGGCGTCGTAGTGAGAGTGGAACTCGTTGAGGGCTTCGGTGATATCGCTGGGCCAGTTGCCGTAGGGGCGAGTGAAGCCTGCGGAAGGATTGATCTGGTTGCCGTTGAGGAAGCCCTGCAGCTTGCTTCCGTGGTTGCCGACGTAGGCGATGTCGAGGAGAGTGTTCTTGGCGAGCTCTTGCTGCACGCTGAGGAAGTAGCTCTGGACATAGCTGTCGCGGGTGTTCTTGGGAACCCAGGTGATGTTGTCGGTTGCTTTGTTGAAGGTGGTGGCGATGCCGGTGGGGAAGCCCTGGTCGGCAGTGACGTAGCAGCTTGAAGAGGCTCCGCCGGTGGGGCAGTGGTTGGCGGCGGTGGGCGTCTTCTGGGTGACGGAGACGAACTGGGCTTGCGGGGCGTTGATGGCGAGGATGTCGCCTGAGCCTGCGCGGGTGTAGTGGACGTAGCTGGTGCCGTAGCCTCCGCGGATCGAGGTGCGGGGAGTGGCTGCGTAGGCAAAGCCGAGGCGGGGAGCGAAGTCGTTGAGGTCAGGGTTGACGAGGGTGTTGCCGTAGACTCCGCTGCCTGAGTACGGGGTGATGCCGTTGCCAGCAACTGCGCCGGGAGTGATGGTGAGGACGGTTTGAGAGATGGGATCGAAGTTGGAGATGTAGTTGTGCTGCTCGGAGTAGGGCGAGCCGTACTCCCAACGGAGGCCGAGGTTGAGGGTCAGCTTGGGATCGACTTTGAAGTCGTCCTGAGCGTAGGCGCTGTGCAGGGTCTGGCGGAGGTGGGCGACGAAGAGGTTGGCGAGGGAGTAGTTGTTGGTGGTGCCGAAGAGGAAGTCGGCCCAGTAGTTGTCGGTGACAGCGCCGCTGATGTTGGGGCAGTCGGGGTTGGTCGCGGTTTTGACGCCGTTGACGATGGTGCTGGGGCAGAGGCTGTATCCCTGCGCGTAGCTGAAGGAGCCGTAGAGCGGGTTGTTGTCGTTGACGGCCATCCAGATGTGCTCGTACTCGTAGCCGAACTTGAGGGAGTGACGGCCTTTGATCCAGGTGAAGTTGACCTTGGGATCGAGGAGGGAGGGATTCTGCCACTGGGGGTTAGTGCTCTGACGGCCGAAGGCGGTGAAGCCGCCGCCGATGCTGGTGGAGGGAAGGCCGCCTGCGACGGTGGGGTCGGAGGGAAGACCGGGGATGGAGATAGCGTTGTCGCCGATGGAGAGCGAGTACTTGCCGGCTTTGGTTTTGGAGAGGCCGAGACGCGCATCGACGACCTTGTTGGCGCCGATGAGATGGGTGTAGCCGAGGGCTACCTGCTGGTCGAGGACGCGGATGGTGCCGTTGGTCTGGCCGTCGAGAGGCAGCGGGAAGACGGGATAGTTGACGCCGGTTTCCTTGCGGTCAGAGACGCGGAGGAACCAGGAGCTGTTGGCGTTCTGCTGGTAGTCGAGCCGGAGGTCGCCCTTGTCGGAGTTGTCGGTGAAGGGGACCTGGGTGGCGAAGTTGTCCTGCGCGAGGCCGGTGGAAGAAAGGCCTATGCCCTGGGTGGGGATCTGCTTGAAGAAGCCGATGATCTGCTGCGAGATGGGGTTGATGGCTGAGGTGGGGATGGTGCTGCCAGCCGCATAGACCTGGCCGGTGATGGGGTTCTGGACGGCTACGACGAGCTTGCCGTTGAGCTCATTGGTGGTGGGGACGGTGTTTACGCTGAGCGGTTTGAGGACCTGGCGGAAGCCTTCGTAGTCGACGAAGTAGAAGAGCTTGTCCTTGATGATGGGACCGCCGAAGTTGACGCCGAACTGGTTGCGGTTGAAGGTGGGTTTTTTGAAGGGGACGACGTTTCCGCTGCTGCCGGTGAGGGTGGGTTTGAAGTAGCCTGCGGCGTTGAGGTCGGTGTTGCGGATGAACTCGTAGACGGTGGCGTGGAATTTGTTGGTTCCACTGGCGGAGGCGACATTGATGGTGGCGCCGGAGGAGCGGCCGTACTCTGCGCTCTGGTTGTTGGTGACGATCTGGAACTGGGCGACAGAGTCGGGCGGGACGGCGATGATCTGGTTATCAAAGCCCTGGTTGCTCTCGCCGTAGGCGTTGTTGTCCATGCCGTCGAGGAGGAAGTTGTTGAAGATGCTGCGCTGGCCGTTGATGTTGTAGGCTCCGGCGCGGACGAGGCTGCTGATGGAGCTGGTAGTAGCGGCGGTGGGAGCCTGGCGGGAGCCGGTGACGAGGCCAAGGAGGTCAGAGTAGTTGCGGCTGACGAGCGGGAAGGCGGCGCTTTGATACTGGGTGATGGTCTGGCCGCGCTGGCTGGTTTCGGTTTCGATCTGGAGGGCGACGTCCGAGACTTCTACCGTCGTCTGGGCGGAGCCGACCTGCAGGGAGAGGTCAATGCGCTCGCGGACGCCGACCGAGACGGTGATGTTCTTTGCGACTGCGTCCGAGAAACCTTGAGCGTTGGCAGAGATGGTGTAGACGCCGACGCGGAGAGAGGGGACTTCGTAGTCGCCTGAGGCGTTGGAGGTTGCTTTGGATACGATTCCGGTGGCGTCGTTGGTGACGGTTACGGAGACATTGGGCACCGCGGCCCCGCTGGCATCATGGATGGTTCCGACGACACTGCCATTCTCATATTGAGCCTGGAGAAGAGTGCATGAGAGAAAGAGAAGGACGGCCACCAGAAATTTGGAAGCAAGCAAGAATCTATTTATTCGCATGACTTTAAGCCTTATGGTTTCTCGTTAATCTGCGATCAAGGAGACATGAACAGAGAGTTACGAATTACGGATCGTAAATATGCTCAACTTGCCAGCGCTATAAAGTTCATCACCGCGCGGACCTTTGTCAAGGTTGCAGCACGGGAAAAGCGGCGCCCGGGTGGGTGCCGCTACCATTGGGAGTTCGGGAGGTTGGATTTAGAGGGTAGGGGATGAGAGAGGTATGTCGAAGCCGAGGTGGCGCATCATCTCGTCGGTTACTTCGTAGTCCTGATTGGGGTCGGGCATGACGTCTCGACCTGGATCTTCGTGCCCGAAGGCGTGGAGATAGAGGCCAGCTTTTAGGAAGGCCCCTTGAAGTTTCACCTTGTCGGCGTAGGCGACTCGAAGGGGGATCTCTTCGTGGGTGATGTTGCCGACGCGCTCGTACTGCATGATGATTCCACCGGGGTGGCTGGGATCGGGGTGAGTCTTGAATCTCACTTGGTAGGCATTCATCGTTGAGGTCTCTGAGTTCTTCGATGCTGAGTCGCTGGTGATGGCAGCAATTTGTGGTGAGGTTATTTCTTCGCGTGGGCTTTGAGGAGGGCGAGAACCTCTTCGGCGTGGCCTTCGGGTTTGACTTCATCGAAGATGTGAATGAGGTGCTGGTCGGGACCGATGAGGTAGGTGGTGCGTTTTACGCCTTTGACTAGCTTGCCGTACATGTTTTTCGGCTTGACGAGGTCGTAGCGGTTGATGAGCTCCATGTCGGGGTCGGCGAGGAGGTCGTAGGGGAGGTCGTACTTGTCTTTGAACTTCTTCTGGTCTTTGACGGTGTCGCGGGAGATGCCGAGGACGACGATGCCTTGCTTCTGGAACTTTTCGAAGGCGTCGCGGAAGCCGCAGGATTCGATGGTGCAGCCTGGGGTGTCGGCGCGTGGGTAGAAGAAGAGGACTACGGGCTTGCCCTTGAAGTCGGTGAGGGAGACTTCTTTGCCGTCCTGGTTTTGGAGGGTGAAGTTTTCTACTTTGTCGTTGATTTGCATGATTTCCTCGCTGGTGGATCAATCAATCCCAGCCTTCAGGCTACAGGAAACTCGGTTGCCGGGGCAGTGCGGCGAGGGTCGGGATGCTGCCATTTGAGAAGTGCGTGCGACGTGAGAAGGTCGTCAGGCAAGAATGGTGTACTCGCTCTGCACCAATCCACTCGGGTAGGAGCGAGTGGCCACGTGTTTGAGTTGGATGTCATGAAGCAAGGGTCCGAACAAGGGAATGCCGCTGCCGAGCAGCACTGGGATCCGGGTCAGGACCAACCGTTGGATGAGGCCAGCGTCCAGGAACTTTTGTATGGTGATGCCGCCGTCGATGTAGAGATGCTTGAAGTCCCGCTCAGCGAGGCGACTCACAATCTCCTCCGGGGCGCCCTCCATCAGATCACATACGGCGTCAGCGGGCGCCTGCAACTTCGCGATGGTTGTGCTCAGCACCACTACTGGCTTCTGGCCGTAGGGCCAACCGCCGAATTTCAAGACCGTTTCGAAGGTATTGCGGCCTATGACCATGGCATCCACGGTCGCAATGAACTCGTCGTAGCCGTGAGGCTCGCAGTCGACTGGCAGCCAGTCCAACGCCCCGTCCTTTCGAGCGATGAAGCCATCGAGACTGGTCGCGATGAAGATAGATGCCTTCATGTGCCCTCCAGGTCCGCCTTTGTGAGGCATGCTTATGCTAACGGATTTGCTGGTTTGGTTCTTGAGAGTGAGTTTCTATTCTAAAGATACTGGCGAGGGTTTTTTTCCAGGGAGGCGGAGTCGGAGACCATCAACCGGCAGATCAGACCTATTGCGAGCTCATCCCAGCTGAGTCTTCAATTCGTCAGCGGCCGAGCGAAGGATTTCCGTGGAGAGGGTATCGTCGTTCACGGCACGAGCCATCGATATCGCCCCGATCAAAGTGGACAATGCGGCGATCGCCTTTACGCGCCTTGACTTCCGCTTGTCGCCTGCGATCAGGTTGGTCAACAGTTCCAAATACGTGGCTACCTGCTGGGTGTAAGCCGATCGAGTCCGGTGATTGCTGTGCGCGACATCGCCTGCCAAAGTGGCGACAGCGCAACTGCTCGCCAAACCGTCGCGATGCGCTGCGCTGAGGTACGCATTCACAATTGCGGCAAGCACAGCTTGCCTGTCCAGTTTGCTGTTCGCGATAGCGGCTACAGTCCGGCCGCCATCCTGCAGTGCGCGTTCTACTGCCGCAGCCACGAGCTCCTCGCGTGAGGCAAAGTGCCGGTAAAAGGCGCCATGAGTCAGGCCGGCATCCTTCATTAGGTCGGCTACGCCGATGGCATCGACTCCGCGTTCGCGGAATCGCGCGGCGGCAACTTTAACGATTCGATCATGACTCTGGGCTTTGGCTGCCTTGGAGTTGCCCATAGGGAGATTTCCTTGATCGTGGAGCTTGACAAGAAGGATTATATTCGTCATCTTCTTCGTAGAGGATGATAGTCGTCATCCTCTTACTCCAATCCGCCTTATACAAAGGACCATTACGATGCCAATGATCGATGTATACGCAGCGTCCGACCTTTTTCCTTCCGGTACCGACCGCCAGCTCGCAGAAGAGCTTACTGCAGCGTTGCTGCGCGCCGAAGGTGTTGTACAGCCCGGGCCTGCTCATACCAACAACACGGGGGCCTATATACACCGTATGCCGCCATCGGCGGTCCACACCGCGGCCACTGACTCGGCTCGTACGGTGCGTGTTCAAGTGGTGACTCCTCCAGCGGCGTTGACCCGTGAAGGACAAAAGCAGCTCGTCAAAGAAGCTACCGAGATTGTCGTGAAGATCTCCGGCGACCCGACGCAAGCCTCACGAACCTGGGTGCTACTGACAGAAGCTGCTGAAGGCGGCTGGGGCATTGCTGGAACAGCCTTCGGACGCCCGGAGTTCGCAGCGCTACTTGCTCCAAAGAAAACTTAATTCAGAGCCTTCGGCGATGAGGAGTTGCATGCACTCGACCCAGCGGACGGAGCCTGTGACCTGACGGATAGGGCGTCGGGGACTTCGGCGCGGCGGTGGCTTAGGGTCGGAACATCGGGCAATGAAAACGCGTATGTCACCCGTAGATCGGAAAAATGAGAACGGGGGAATGATGAGACTGAACGCCTTTGGCGCAAGAAAAGTGTTGGTCGTGGCCGTAATGGGATGCATGGGCACGATCCTGGCTGCGGGACAGCACAAGGAGCAATCCACTGCACGGACCGTTGCAGCCAACAAAGATGGCCGCGCTGAGATTGAAGCGCATGCGGCGGAGTGGTTGAAAAAGAGCGATGTGCCAAGCGTAGCGGTGGCATATATCAAAGATCGAAAAGTGGCGTGGACAGCGGTGTATGGGGAGCAGAGTCCGGGAGTCCAGGCGACTGGGAAGACGCTGTACAACATGGCGTCGCTGACCAAGCCGGTGACAGCGGAGACGGTATTGCGAGAGGCGTCTGCAGGGAAGCTTTCACTGGATGAATCGATGTCACCATTCTGGGTTGATCCGGATATAAAGGATGATCCCTGGAGCAAATTGCTGACGCCACGGTTGTGCTTGTCGCACCAGACTGGGTTTGCGAACTGGCGGCGAATGACAGGCGGAGTGCTAAAGATGAGATGGGAGCCGGGAACCCAAACGGGATATTCGGGAGAGGGATACTACTACGTTGGCCGGTTTACCGAAAAGAAGATGGCAAAACCTTTCGATGCACTGGCGCAGGAGATGGTATTCGATCCGATCGGCATGAAGGAGACCTCGTACACGGCGAAGGAGTGGTACGCAGGGCGTTTGGCGGTTCCCCACGGGCCGAAGGGAGAAGAACCTATAGACCCTGTCGCGACGACGTGGAATGGCGCGGACCTGCTGCGGACGACGATTGGGGACTATGCGAAGTTCGTGGTGAGCGTGATGCACGATGAAGGCTTGACGAAGGAGATTGCCGCAGAACGCGCGACCATGACGCGAGATCTGGTGAAGCCGGAAGATCTCGACAAAGTGTGCAAGAAAGCTGGCGAAGTGGGACGCTGCAGCATAACGGCAGGAATGGGCCTGGGATGGCAGGTCGAAACGGTGAATGGAGTAAAGCTTCTGAACCATAGCGGCTCCGATTGGGGAGTGCACACTTTCGCTATGTTTGTGCCGTCGCAAGGGATCGGAGTCGTCGTTTTTACGAATGGAGAGAATGGGAACGAGGTCATCCGAAAAGTCGTGGAAGCCCTGTACCCAAACCAGCTATTTGTGGCAACGATTTGAGGGCTTCTTAGAAGCTCTGTCCTGCCGGATGGGCCCACTGCGCGTGGAGCGGTCACTTCGTGACTTGTATACCGCTTCGCGTGGTCCTCCCGCTGGTCGTAGGATGATTGCGCCGAGCAACGGGAGGCCCGTAGAAGCCCATCCTGCCGAGACCGGTACACACGTCACGAAGTGACCGCGCGCCGCCCAGGCGCGCCCGTCCGGCAGGACACCCGTGTTTAGTTCGTTGCGGTCAGGGCGGTGAGGGTTTTTTCGAGGGAGGCGGAGTCGGAGACGTGGGAGGCGTGCTGGTTCTTGTCGATCTTGTGGACGAGGCCGGAGAGGACTTTGCCGGGGCCTACTTCGATGAAGTGGGTTGCGCCTTCGGCGATGAGGAGTTGCATGCACTCGACCCAGCGGACAGAGCCGGTGACCTGGCGGATGAGGCAGTCGGGGACCTCGGCGCGGCGGTGAAGGAGTCGGGCGTCGACGTTGGCGGCGACGGGGAAGGCGGGGTCGTGGAAGGTGACGGCTTCGAGGGTGGTGGCGAGGGCGTCCTGCGCGGGCTGCATGAGGGAGCAGTGGAAAGGAGCGCTGACCTGAAGCATGATGGCGCGCTTGGCTCCGGCTTGCTTGCAGAGGTCGGCGGCGCGCTCGACGGCGGCGGTGGCTCCGGAGATGACGGTCTGGTCGGGGGAGTTGAGGTTGGCGGGGGAGACGACGGCGTCGTTGGGGGAGAAGTTTTTTGCGTCGGGATTGTTGGGGAGTGGGGTGAGGTCGTCGGAGACCTGGGCGCAGATGTCGTTGATGAGCTCGGCGGAGAGGCCGAGGATGGCGGCCATGGCTCCGACGCCGGGGGGAACGGCTTGCTGCATGAACTGGCCACGGGAGCGGACGGTGCGGACGGCTTCGGCGAAGGAGAGGGTGCCGGCGGCGACGTGGGCGGAGTACTCGCCGAGGGAGTGGCCGGCGGCGAAGGTGGGGCCGGGGATGCCTTTTTCTGCGAGGGCTTCGGTAAAGACGCGGGCGGCGGCTACGGAGACGGTGAGGATGGCGGGCTGGGTGTGCTCGGTGAGCTTGAGCTGGTCTTCGGGGCCTTCGAAGATGAGTTTGGAGAGGGGGAAGCCGAGGGCTTCGTCGGCCTCGTCGAAGACGGCGCGGGCGGTGGGGAAGTGGTCGTAGAGATCGCGGCCCATGCCGACGGTTTGTGAGCCTTGGCCGGGGAAGAGAAAAGCTAGTTTTGTCATCGTGATTATCGTAAATCAGGGTGCGGGCTGTTCGCTTTGCGGCAGATCGAGGGCTTTTGTCGGCTGGAACACAAATATTTCGGTGCTAATTTCCTTTCGCGAGTATCTGAATGGTGGAAGGAAAAAATTATGTTCAAAAAGATTGCTGTGGCATTCGATGAGTCGCCGGAGGCGGGGAGGGCGTTTCATTCTGCGTTGGATCTGGCGAAATTTAGTTCGGCCACGGTTCATCTGATCACGGTGCTTGAGGGCTTTCCTGCGTATATGAGTTACGTTGCGGCGGTGGCTCCTGATGTGCCTTTGATGTTGAAGGAGGAGAAACGGAGTTTTTATTCGGACTTGCAGGGCAAGGCGAAGGCTGAAGCTGACCGGGCGGGCGTCCGTATCTTTCTGGAGATTAGCGAAGGAGATGTCACAGGGGAGTTGTTACGTTTGATCGAAGAGATCAAGCCTGACCTGCTGGCGATTGGACTTCGCCATCAGCATGGTACGGTGAGCCGGCTGATGGGCGGGACGGCGCACTATATGGCGGTCCATGCAAAGTGCAACCTGATGGGGGTTCACTGAAGGGCTTTCGAATTGACGAAGTGACTAGATGCCGAGGCCGAAGTCTACGTCCTGCTCGTCGCCGGAGTGGGCGTAGAAGTCGTAGGGGGTGCGACGGTTGAACTTGTAGCGCTGACGGAGTTCGCGACCGATGAAGAGGCCAAGAGCTACGGCTCCGAGGCCAGCGGAGATCCAGCCTACGGTCTTGATGAGGGTTGATTCGTCGTCGTATTCCTCTTGCGCGAGACGTGGGAAGGGAAGCGGAGCAGTCACAGGGACATCCTCGGTTTCTGGTGCTTCAGTCCGCGATTTGGAGCGAAACATCATGCTTTGAATGATAGCGCAGGTTCGTGGGAGGTTGGGAGAACCGAGGTTTGTGAGGTGCTGCTTCAGTGGCATTGACCTGTTGGACGCGAAGCGGCAGATAAGGTTGCCGCGAAGGACGAGGGTGAGGGTGGATTAGGTGACGTCTACTTGATGAAAGCCCAGGCTGTAGAGGAGGGTGGTGACGGTGGCGCGGGCGTTCTTGCGGGCGGTGTCGAGGATGCCGTCGGCGAGGGCGGACTGCTGGAGTTGTTGCTCGGCCTTGGCGCGGGTGTCGGTTTCGAGGTTCTGGTCAACGGGGACGAGGAGGCCGGTGGAGCGGGCGTAGACGCGGGTGTGCTGGTTGTCGAGCGTGGTGATGAAGAGTTGGGAGGCGGGAAGGGTGACGTGGATGGACTGGCCGTTGTTTTCGATGCGGACATCTTCGGGCTTTAGTTGCGAGAGATCGATTCCGGCGATGGACTGGCCGTGGACGACGAGGAGGAGACGGTCGCCGGCGAGGAGGTCGGGTAGGACTGCGCTGGACTTCGAGCCTTCAACGACGGTGTCGATGGAGTAGACGACGGTTTCGAGGCGGTTGAGGCGCTGAATGCGCTGGACGACGGCAGGGACTGAGGTGTCGAAGGTGGTGGTGCGGCCTGTGATGGCGGTGGCGACTCGGGCCAGGATGCCTGAGGTGGCGTGGCGGAGGAAGACGGCCAGCGCGGCGGCTCCGAGGATGAGCGAGAGCAGAACGACAAAGAGGGTTCCGGAGGAGCTGCGGCCTGAGCCGTACGAGCCGTATTGAGTAGTCATTGTTGTTTGGATGCTACTACTTTGCGGCGCGGCCGGGAGTGTGAGTTCCGGCCGCTTTCTGCGGATGTTCCTTATTCAGGAATTGGTGATGCTTCGTTCATGGCTTGAGGTAGGTTTCGAATTGCCAGAGGATGCGGCTGAAGAGTTCGTCGCGTGCGGTGGGGCCGGCGATGGAGTGGGTTTTGCGCGGGAAGAGCTGGAGGTCGTAGGGGATGCCAGCGTCGATGAGGGGCTGGAGGAACTGGATGGTGTTGGCCATGTGTACGTTGTCGTCGCCTGTGCCCTGGGCTATGAGGAGACGGCCCTTGATCTTGGCGGCGTTGGTGACAGGGGAGTCGGTCGTGTAGACGTTGTTCGGTTCTGGCGTCGAGTTTGGGGAGGGGAGGCCTAGGTAGCGCTCGGTGTAGATGGAGTCGTAGTTGCGCCAGTCGGTGACGGGAGCGACGGCTACGCCTGCGCGGATGCGATCGGTGTGGGTCATGGCGTAGAGGGTGAAGGTGCCGCCCCAGCTCCAACCCCACCAGCCGATGCGTTTGGGGTCGAGCTGTGGGTATTGCACGAGGACTTGGTCGAGCGCGGCCAGCTGGTCAGAGAACTGGACGGGGCCGAAGTTGCGATAGGCGGCTTGCTGGAAGTCGCGTCCGCGACCTCCGCTGCCGCGTGTGTCGACGTCGAGGACCGCGAAGCCGTGCTGGGCGAGGAGCTCGTTGAAGATCTGGCTGGACCTCCACGAATTGCGGATGCTGCTTTCGGGGGTGGGTCCGTTGTACGGGTTGAGGATGAGGGGGATGGAGACGGATGTGGGAGTTGTTGAAGACGGAAGAGTGAGGCGGCCGTAGAGTTTGGTCTTTCCGTCGGCGGCAGTGACGGAGACGATGGCGCTGGTGACGGTCGTGCTTGGGGGAAGAGGTTTTGACTTCCAGACGGGAGAACAGTTTCGAGTTACGTTGCAGAGGCTGATGACGGGCGGAGTGATGGCGTCGCTGTAGTAGTCGCTGAAGTGAGTGCCGTCGGGGGAGGTTTTTGTGCCGTGAGTGCCACGTCCGGCGGTGAGCTGATCTTTTGCAGTGCCGTCGAGTTTGATGGACCAGAGATTGTCTTCGAGGGGTGAGCCTTCATTGGAGGTGTAGAAGACGGTGTTGGATTTTTCGTCGATGCTGTTGACGTACTCGACTTCGTATTCGCCCTGGGTGAGTTGACGGAGGAGGGTTGCGTCGGCGGCGAGGGGATGGTGTTCGTCGAAGCTATAGAGGTAGAGGTGGGTGTGGCCGTCGCGCCAACTGCTGATGAGGAAGCGCCCGCCGGAGAGGATGTTGAGGTCGGTGCTGAAGTCGAGGTATTTGGGGTCGGTGTCGGTGTAGACGAGGCGGGTTTTGCCGGAGCGGGCGTCGGCGAAGTAGAGGTTGAGGTGCTGCTGGTCGCGAGTGAGGACTTCGAGGTAGATGGTGTTGGCGTCGACCCAGCCGAAGCGGGGGATGTAGTCGTTGTTGGCGCTGAAGGGGACTTCGATGAACTTCGTCTTGCCACCTTTGGCTGCGACGATGCCGACGCGGACGGCGGGATTTGGGTCGCCGGGTTGGGGGTAGCGCTGGCTGTCGATGGTGGCGTGAGTGGGGATCCAGTCGGTGATGGGGTACTGGGGGACTTTGGCCTCGTTCATCTGGAGGTAGGCGATGGATTTGGAGTCGGGCGACCAGAAGTAGTTGCTGCGGACGTCGAGCTCTTCGAGGTAGACCCAGTCGACTTCTCCGTTGAGGAGCGTGTCGGTGGTGTCGCGGGTGAGGGCGGTCTCTTTGCCGGTGCTGGCGACCGGGTGGACGTAGAGGTTGTGATTGTGAAGGTAGGAGACGGACTTTGCGTCGGGGGAGAACTTGGGGTCGTCGCCGGAGCCCTCGTGGGTGTCGACGATCATGGTTCCGGTGCCGGCGGCGATGTCGTAGAGCCAGAGGCGGCCGCCGTTGTCGAGGAGAAGATGTTTGGAGTCGGCGGCCCAGAGGTAGGCGGACATGCCGTAGCGGGCGCGATGATCCTCGTCTTTCTCGTTGACGGCGGCGGCGGTGAGTTTGCTGAGCTGATCGGCGGTGGCGAGGACGCTGGCGTGGCCGGTGGCGGCTTCGATCTGGACCATGTCGCCGGGCTTGCCAGTGGTGTCGTCGTCGGAGGCGATGTAGGTGAGGAGCTTGCCGTCGGGACTCCAGTCGATGTCGTGGGGTGGGGTGCCGGTGAGGTTCTTGTTGACGTCAGCGATGGTGCGGAGGCCGGGGTCGGTCGTGGCAGTGGTCTGGGCGGCGGTTTGAGCGATGGCGCAAGAGGCGGAAAGACTGAAGAGGAGAGCAACTCGCAAAGAGAGAGGCATGATTGCGATAAGTCTACAGAGAGGGGGAAGACGGACCAAGCGCCATAGAATTTAGGTAGTGTCCTAAATCTGCGTTGATAGGGTTGCACCTTCGATTGCCCAAATCAAGACAATAGGGCGTGGATTTCCGTCGAACCCTTTGCGATACCTTTCTCCGAGGAGAGACTTTAGAAACGCTCAGATGTTGAGTCTCAGGAGTCTTGCATTCATCTTAGCGTCAGCGATACGGCGGGCGCGCGCCCTCTCCTGCGCTGCTCTCCATCGCTCTCCCGACAGAAATAACGGGAGGAGAATGGCTACAAAAATGGCTACCAGGATGGATACAGAGATGGCAAAAAAATTGGCGGTCGATTCCATGTCGGTCTCCTACGGATAATTTACACTTTCGACGCCCTGCCAGTTCTTTTGGTTACAGGGTTTCCAGGCTGGAGGAGGTCGCGATCTCGTGGCGGACGGCGAGGCGGTTTTGGTAGCTGGCGGCGATGAAGTCGCGAAAGAGCGGGTGCGGCTCTAGCGGCTTGGATTTGAACTCGGGGTGGAACTGGCAGCCGAGGAAGAAGGGGTGGGTGGGGATTTCGACGATCTCGACGTAGGTGGCGTCGGGCGTGGTTCCGGTGAGGCGCAGACCCGCGCCGGTCAAGATGGGTTCGTACTCGCGGTTGAACTCGTAGCGATGACGGTGGCGCTCGCTGATCTCGGTCTTGCCGTAGGCATGGGCGGCGAGGGAGTCAGGCTCCATGACGCAATCCCAGGCTCCGAGACGCATGGTGCCCCCCATCTCTTCAACGCCGGTGAGCTCACGGAGTTTGTAGATGATGCGGTAGGGGGTGGCGGGGTCGAACTCGCCGGAGTTGGCGTCCTTGAGGCCGCAGACGTTGCGGGCGTACTCGATGCAGGCGGTTTGCATGCCGAGGCAGATGCCGAAGTAGGGAACGGCCTCTTCGCGGGCGTAGCGGATTGCGTTGAGCATGCCTTCGATGCCGCGTTTGCCGAAGCCGCCGGGGACGAGGATGCCGTCGAAGCCCTGGAGCTGTGCGGCGTAGTCTGGGACTTCGAGGCCTTCGGCTTCGAGCCAGGTGACGCGGAGCTTGAGATTGTGGGCGAGTGCGCCGTGAACGAGGGCTTCTTTGAGGGACTTGTAGGAGTCTTCGTACTCGACGTACTTGCCAACAATGCCGATGGAGACTTCGTCTTTGGGGTGGTAGGCGCGGCGGACGATGTCCTGCCACTTGGAAAGGTCGGGAGTCTTGGCTTCGATGCGGAGGTACTTGAGTGCGAGGGTGTCTACGCCTTCGGCTGCGAAGGTGAGGGGGACCTCGTAGATGCTGGGGACGTCGCGGGCGGCGATGACGGCGGCCTCTTCGACGTTGCAGAAGAGGGCGATCTTGTTGCGCATCTCGCGGGGGACGGCGCGGTCGGA
>Ga0302314_10009429_pt1 | contig 17249 bp, 11 predicted proteins | sample III_Palsa_N2_3_FD_200533 | JGI IMG/M metagenome (GOLD analysis project Ga0302314, IMG submission 200533) | Peat permafrost microbial communities from Stordalen Mire near Abisko, Sweden - III_Palsa_N2_3 | ecosystem: Environmental > Terrestrial > Soil > Palsa > Peat permafrost | place: Sweden...
TCCCCGGGCACATCGCGGCGCGCCGCGATGTGCCCGGGCAGCCCGGCTGGTAGCTAGCTGGCATCGGCGTCGACCGCGCGGTCGCGGGCCTGGTTGCGCAGCGCCCGCGCGACCTCGTCGCGGCCCTCGACGAGCAGCCGCCGCAGCGCGGCGGGCGAGGCCGGCGCAGCCGCCAGGTAGGCGTCAGTCGCCTCGATCGTCGTGGGGTCCACCGGCCCGAGCAGGTACCCGTACTCGACGAAGTCCTGCGCCATCGCCGAGGACCACTCGCTCCACACCCCGCTCAGCGCGGCGAAGTACTCCGGCTGGTACGGGTGAATCAGGTCCGGCTGGTCCTGGTCGATGAAGCCGATGATCGTGGCGCGGAACATCGCGATCGTCAGCTTGCCCGCGATCAGCGTCTCCCAGGTCTCGCGCTTGCTGGACAGGGTGGGGATGGCGGCCCGGCAGCCGGCCGCATGCCGCTCGCCCGCGTCGGTGGCGTCGCGCGACAGCTCCGCGTCGACGGACTCCTCGTCCCGCACGCCCCGGCTGACCAGGCGCCGCAGCAGCGCCCAGCGCAGCTCAGTGTCTACCGTCAGCCCGTCGAGCCCCGCTGTGCCGTCCAGCAGCCCGGCCAGGAACTCCAGGTCCTGCGGCGAGGTCGCGATCGCCGCGAACGCCCGCAGGTAGGCGAGCTGATTGTCCGAGCCAGCGGGGGCCGCCGCGAGCAGCGACCGCAGCGCGGCGGCGATGAAGGCCAGGCCTTCGGCCCGCCAGGACGGGTCGGCGTACTGCCGCGCCGCCAGTGTCGCCTGGCGGAGCAGGGTCTGCACCACGCTGATGTCGCGAACCGAGTCGACCCCGCCGAGCACCAGGCGCACGTAATCCCGGGCCGCCATCTCCCCGTCCCGCACCATGTCCCACGCCGCGGCCCATATCAGGGCGGCCGACAAGGACGAGGTCATCGAGCCGATCGACGAGACGGCGGTCTGCAGCGAGTACGGGTCGAGCCGGATCTTGGCGTAGGTGAGGTCATCGTCGTTAATCAGCACCAGGTCTGGCCGGGGCACGCCGACGAGCTCGGGAACTGGCGTCCAGTCGCCGGTGACGTCGGTTTCCACGGTTTGCACCCGGACCAGGCCCGCGGGCGACAGTGAGTAAAGGCCGATCGCGATCCGGTGCGACCGCAGTGTCGGCTGTGACGGCTCAGCCGACTGAAGGACCGAGAACGCGCTGAACCGCCCGTCGGAGTCAACGTTGTAAGAGGGCCGCAGCGTGTTCACCCCGGCGGTCTCCAGCCACTCCCGCGACCAGGCGCCGAGATCGCGCCCGGAGGTCTCCTCGAGCGCCGCGAGCAGGTCGGCCAGGGTCGCGTTGCCGAAGGAGTGCGCGGCGAAGTACTGGCGCACCCCGGCCAGGAAGTTGTCCTGCCCGACATAGGCCACCAGCTGCTTGAGCACCGCCGCGCCCTTGGCGTAGGTGATGCCGTCAAAGTTCACCTCGACCGCGTGGATGTCGGGGATGTCGGCCGCGATCGGGTGGGTGGACGGGAGCTGGTCCTGCTTGCAGGCCCAGGCCTTCCACGCGGTGGTGAACGTGGTCCACGAATTGGGCCAGCGGGTGGCCCGCGCCTGCGCCTCGGTGCCCGCCCAGGTGGCGAACGACTCGTTCAGCCACAGGTCGTCCCACCAGCGCATGGTGACCAGGTCGCCGAACCACATGTGCGCCATCTCGTGCAGGATGGTCTCGCCGCGCGACTCGCGGGCGGAATCGGTGACCCGCGACCGGAAGACGTAGTCCTCAAGGAAGGTGACCGCGCCCGCGTTCTCCATCGCGCCTTCCTTGAACTCGGGCACGAAGAGCTGGTCGTACTTGCCGAACGGGTACTTGATCCCGAACGCCTGGTGGTAGAAGTCAAAGCCCTGCCGGGTGACCTCGAAGATCTCATCGGGGTCCAGGTACCGGGCAAGGGACTGGCGGCAGAAGATGCCAAGCGGTATGCCGTCGTGCTCGGACCGCACGATGTGCCACGGCCCGGCGGACACGTGCGTGATGTAAGTCGCCATCAGCGGCGTCGGCGGGAAGCGCCACAACCGCACGCCGTCTCCCGCGCTGTCCCCGCCCTCGGTCAACGGCGCCATGTTGGACACGACGTACCAGTCCTGCGGTGCCCGCACGGTGAGCTGGTAGCTGGCCTTCAGGTCGGGCTGGTCGAAGCAGGCGTAGATCCGGTTAGCGTCAAACGTCTCCAGGTCGGAGTACAGGTAGACGTTGCCGTCGGCGGGATCGGTGAACCGGTGCAGCCCCTCGCCGCTGCGCGAGTAGCCGCACTCGGCGTCGACCACGACGACGTTGCGCTCCGCCAGCCCGTCGAGCGTGATCCGCTCGCCGTCGAACGCGGCGGCGGCGACCGGGCGGCCGTTGAGCGTGATCGAGTGGACCCCGGGGGCGACCAGGTTGAGGAAGGTGGCGGTGCCCGGTTTCGCGGCGCTGAATTCAATCGTCGAAACCGAGCGGAAGGTCGTGTCCCCGCCGGTCAGGTCGAGCTCAACCTGGTAGGAGCCGACGGCGACTGACTCGGCACGTTCACGCGCCTCGTCGCGGGTGAGGTTAACTGCCACCAGGTGGTCCCTTCGTGGATCGCGGTGTAATTCTGTGATCTTCCCATGTCCGGGAGGGCCGCCGTGTCGGCTGGGTCAGGCTGATTCTCGCTATTATTACACGGTGTGTCTGCATAGTCATCAATCGTGATCGGGGTTTCGGCCGCCGTCAGCTGACCCGGGAGGCGGCACACCGGGGGTATGCCGGGGCGTCTCCCCGGCAGGTGGCAAACTAACCCCGTGCGCGTATATCTCGGATCTGACCACGCCGGTTTCGAGCTCAAGGCGACCCTGGTGGCCTGGCTTACCGAGGCCGGTCATGAGCCGGTCGACTGTGGTCCTCACAGCTATGACCCGGGGGACGACTACCCGGTCTACGTGATGCGCGCGGCCCTGGGAGTCATCGACAGTCCGGGCAGCCTTGGCATCGTGATCGGGGGCTCGGGCAACGGGGAGCAGATCGCCGCGAACAAGATCCCGGGCATCCGTGCCGCCCTCGCCTGGACGCCGGACACCGCCCGCCTCGCCCGTGAGCACAACGACGCCAACGTGCTCAGCCTCGGCGCCAGGGAGTACAGCCTCGACGACGCGGTTTCCTTCGTGAAGATCTTCCTGGAGACCCCGTTCTCCGATGAGATAAGGCACGCCCGCCGCCTGGTCCAGATTTCCGACTACGAGACGACCGGGCAACTGCCGCCGCTGCCGTAACGCGCTGCTCCCGCGGCGGTACCAACGGTGGCGCCGCTGCGGTACCGCTCTAGCGGCCCCGGCGGCGCCGTCGCCGTGGCGGCGCGGGGTCCGCGCCTTGCGCCTGCTCACCAGCGCCTGGCCGCGGTCCGGCCGCGCTTGGCCGCGGTCCGGACGGGGCGGTCGGCCGCGGTTCGGCCGGCTTGCCCGCCGCTGGCGGCCGGGGTGCCCGGGACGGCTCCGCTGGCTGGTGCGCAGCCGCTTGCTCGCGCTCGGCCGCCTCGGCCAGCTGCTCCGGGCGCGGCCGCGACACGTCCCGGGCCCGCATCGCGGTAGACACAGTGATCTTGGTGACCGGCACTTCTTTATTATGCGGGGGGACGCCCCCCCTGCAACCGCCGCTAGAAGATCCGCGGGCACCAGGGGGCGGGATCCCAGGTCATCGCGGCGGACAGCAGGCTCAGCGTTCCCGGGCGCAGCTCGGTGACCAGGCCCGCCGCGGCGAGGGTGCCGAGCCGGGTGCCGCCGAGGTAGGCGGCGCCGAGTTCCCGGACATGGACCGCGAGGTCGGCCGGGGAGTCCGTCGGCTCGCAGCTCGCGCCCTCGGCCGGCCCGCCGGACCGCAGCCGCCAGCGGCCGGTGTTGCCGGCCAGCAGCTCGTCGGTGACCTCGAGGACCACGTCCACCGGGACTGAGTAGGCGCGCCGGCTGAGCGCGGCGGGCAGGTCGACGATCCGCACCCAGAGCCCGTCGCCAACCCGCATGCGGGCCCGTCGCTGGTCGAGCAGCTGGTAGAGCACCGGGTCGTCGGCTGACCGCAGCGGCGCGATCACCTGGGTCACCAGGTCCCGGTCAAGCAGGTTGTGCCACAGGGCCGCGCCCGCCGCGGGGTCGGCGGCGACCAGTTCCCGGACGGTCAGCGGGGAGTCAGGCAGGTTCGACGGTTCGTCCCAGCGCTCGCTGGTCTCATAGACGGCGTAGCCGCGCACCCCCGACCCGTCCTCGGCGAGCAGACAGCGCAGTGGCGCCGTGCCCGTGCGATGCTCCGGCTCGTCGTGCAGCACCCGGCCCCACCAGTCGTCGTCGCGGGCGAAGAAGCCCGGCTGTCCGGGCAGCACCGCGTCATGGACCTTGGCCAGCTCGGCGACCGAGTCGGCGGGCTCGACCAGCCGCAGGGTGAGCGAAGGATCAGCCGGGGTACGCCGGTCCAGTGCTCCCTCGCCGCGCCCGAACTCGAAATACGCGTTGGCGGTGGCGCGGCCGTACCCGTAGCGGCCGTAGATCGGGGTCTCCGATGCCCACAGCGCCGCGACCGGCTCCTCGCCGCGGGCAGCGATGCCTGCCAGCTGCTGGTGCATCAGCGAGCGCAGCACGCCGCGCCTGCGGTGCGTGGGCAGCACGCCGACCGCGGTCACCCCCGCGACCGGCAGCACCGCCCCCGGCACGGTCATCCGCAGGCTGTAGGCGCCGGTCGTGCCGACCGGCCCGGCGCCAGCGACAGCGGGATCGAACGCGGCCAGCGAGCGGTCGGGCTCGAACATCCGCAGCGCCCGCTGGGACCAGGCCGCAGAGGACGGGCCGTTGTTGAACGCATGGTGGTTGACGCGTTTGAACGCGTCCCACTCATCAGCGGTAACGGGACGGATCGGGTAGTCCTCTGCCATGATGGACTTCATATCCCGCGCGGCCCGCAGGATGCGAATGGTTTTCTACAGCGGGAAGATGGAGCGTGGACCGCGTGCGACCGACTCAAACTGCGGATAATCTGCCCAGGTCATGAAATTTTCGGCACACCTCCCTGTGGTGCGCGTCACGCGGCGTGCCGGGCGGTGGCTGAGCGAGCAGACCAAGCAGCAGCTCATCACCAGGAACCGCCGGGTCGCGGGCGTGCTCGCGCTGATCACGGTCGCGGTCGCGATCGTCAGCGCCCATGTGTCCGACTGGCTGGTCTCGCCCGGGGTGATGATCCTGCCGCTGCTGATCGGCGGCCTGCTGCTGTGGCCGAGGGCGCTGCGCATCCTCATCGTGATCGCGGCGGCGGGCCTCATCTACGACATCGTGCTGCACAAGGCCGGCCCGGGGATCGTGGTGACGATCGCGGCGACCGCGTACTTCGCCGACGTGCTGTCCAACACCAGGGGCAAGCTCGGCACCAGGGGACTGCGCGCCGACCGGATGATGATCGAGCTGCGCGACCGCATCCGCGCCCAGGGCACGCTGCCTGAACTCGGCGAGGGCTGGCACTCCACGGTGGTGCTGCGCCCGGCCGGCGGTTCCTCGTTCGGCGGCGACTTCGTGATCTCCTACAGCGACGGCAAGACCCTGGAGGTCGCGCTGGTCGACGTGTCCGGCAAGGGCATGGACGCCGCCACCCGGGCGCTGCTGCTGTCCGGCGCGTTCGGCGGCGTGCTCGGCTCGGTGCCGCGCGAGCAGTTCCTGCCGGCCGCCAACGCCTACCTGCGCCGCGGGTCCACCGACGAGGGCTTCGTGACCGCCGTCCACCTGTCGGTTGACCTCGCCTCGGGGGAGTACACGCTGTATTCGGCGGGCCACCCGCCGGCCGCGCGATTCGACGCCGGCACCGGACTGTGGCGGACCTCAAACGCCCGCGGCATCGTGCTGGGCGTGGTCCCCGATCTCGCGGCCGTGCCTGACGTGCCCGAGGAAGGCCTGCTGCGCCGCGGTGACGCGATCATGCTCTACACCGACGGCATGGTCGAGGCCCCCGGCCGGGACATCGACGACGGCATCGCCCGGCTGCTCGGTGAGGCCGAGCGGCTCGTGGTGGCCGGCTTCAAGACCGGCGCCGCCGAGCTCGTCACCACCATGCAGCGCACGGTCGCCAGCGGTGACGACTGCGCGCTGGTCCTCATCTGGCGCTCGTTACCGGTGACTCCCGACCTCATAACAGCTCAGCCGTAACAGCGCAACTCGCACCAGTTGCCGCTGTATCGGCCGCGCCCGGCGGTAAGTGCGGTTTCTCACCCTCGGCCGCGGCTGACGCTTGCACGCCCCGCGTTCGGCGCGGCACACGCCGTCAAAATGTTTCCGCAATGTGTCATATCTGGGATTTCCCCGATGCCTGGCAGGCGACATGAAAATGGCGCCAGAGGCGTGCCAGCTGACCCGACGCGGGTTAGCACCACGACCGGCCAGCCCGCCGGAGGGGGTGCGTGCTAACGTCATATCCCCAGCTCAGCGAGGTCAAGCAAGGATTTTGGGTATCGCTAGGCATATCGGCATTCAATGTTGCAAACTAATTACAGGGCGGCAATGCACGGCGGCTCGTGCGCTCGCAAGCGTTTCCCTGACAGGACCGTCATACTTCTACGACAGACGCGTCAGGTGACGCGGGTGTCATTGTTTGCATTTATTTCTGAGCTGTGCCCAAATAGACAGGTGACAGGCGCAGGTGTCGGCCGTGCGAACAGTAGCGGCCTGGACGAAGACGAGGGGGCGGCGGCGTCCATCGCGGCACAGGTCTCGCTGGCCGTCGCGGCCAAGGCGTCGGCCGAGAACTTCCCTGTCGCCCTGCGGGTGCTGCCCCGGCGCTGGCGCGCCCACCTGACCGCCCTCTACGGCTTCGCCCGCCTGGTCGACGACATCGGCGACGAGCCGCTGCCCGGGCTGCCGCCCGGCACGGACACAGCAACGGTCACCGCGATCCGGCTGCAGCTGCTCGACGAGCTGCAGCAAGAGGTCGCGCGGATCTACGACGACAGCCCGGCCGAGCCCGAACTTGCGGCCCTCAGGGCCCTGGCGGTCACCGTCCGCGACTGCGGGGTCCCGAGCCAGCCGCTGTACGACCTCATCCAGGCCAACCGCCAGGACCAGCTCGTCACCAGGTACGAGACGTACCAGGAGCTGGTGGACTACTGCCGGCTGTCCGCCAACCCGATCGGCCAGGTGGTGCTCTCCATCATGGGCGCGGCCACGCCCGGGCGGATCGCCGCCTCCGACCGCGTCTGCACTGCGCTGCAGGTCATCGAGCACAGTCAGGACGTCGCCGAGGACTTCGCCAACGGCCGGATTTACCTGCCGCAGCAGGACATGGAGACCTACGGGGTCACCGAGGCGGACCTCGCGCGGCCGGCCGCGAGCCAGCCGGTCAAGGAACTCGTCAAGTTCGAGGCGGACCGGGCGGGCCGGCTGCTCGCCGCGGGCGCACCGCTGGTCGGCACGCTGCGGGGGGCGGCCAGGCTGGCCATCGCTGGTTACGTGGCCGGCGGACGGGCAACGCTGAAGGCGATCGAGGCTGACGGCTACGATGTCCTGCGCCGCACGCCAAGGCCAGGTAAAGCGGACACGCTCGCCATGATGGCGAGCTGCTACGTCAAGGGGAGGTGACAGTGAACGCCGACGAAGCCTACGCCCAGTGCGAGCGGATCACCTGGGAGCAGGCCAGGAACTTTGCCTACGGGATCAGGTTGCTGCCAGCGGGCAAGCGCCATGCCCTCGCCGCCGTCTACGCTTTCGCCCGCCGGATCGACGACATCGGCGACGGTGACCTCCCCGCGGCGGAAAAAACCGCGCAGCTCGAGGCGGCCCGGGGTCAGGTGCACGCCCTGGTTGCCCGGGTCAACGGCGCGGCCGCGGACGGTGCCACTGACGACACCGACCCGGTCCTGGTCGCCCTGGCCGACGCCGGCCAGCACCTTCCGCTGCCGCTGGAGGCGTTCACCGAGCTCATCGACGGCTGCCTGGCCGATGTCAACCAGGCCACTTACCAGACGTTCGACGACCTGCTCTGGTACTGCCGCTGCGTGGCGGGATCGATCGGCCGGCTGTCGCTCGGCGTCTACGGACCAACGCAACCGGAGAAGCAGGCCAAGCTGGCCGACGACCTCGGGGTCGCGCTCCAGCTCACCAACATCCTGCGCGATGTCCGTGAGGACTTCCTGAACAACCGCGTCTACCTGCCCCAGGAAGACCTGGACAAGTTTGGCATCGAGTTCGCGCCGTTTGGCTCGCCCGAGCCGTTCCCGGACACGGCCATGCAGGCCAGGTTTGCCAACCTGGTCGAGTTCGAGGCCAACCGGGCCCGCGAGTGGTACGGCAGCGGCCTGCGGCTGCTGGCCACCCTCGACCGCCGCAGCGCGGCCTGCACCGGCGCCATGGCCGGCATCTACCGCCGGCTGCTCGAGCGCATCGCGCGCAACCCGCACGAAGTCCTCGAGGGCCGCATGTCCCTCCCCGGCGGCGAGAAGGCGCTGGTCGCCGCGCAGGCGCTGGCCGGCTTCGACCGCTGGAAGTACCGCACCGGAGCCAGCCGGTGAGGGCCGTGGTGATCGGCGGCGGCCTGGCCGGCATCACCGCGGCGATCGCCCTCGCCAAGGCCAACCACGAGGTCACGCTGCTCGAGGCGAAGCCGCGGCTGGGCGGCGCGACGATGTCGTTCACCCGTGATGACCTGGTCATCGACACCGGCCAGCATGTGTTCCTGCGCTGCTGCACCGCCTACCGCGGCCTGCTCGACCGGCTCGGCATGGCAGCGCACGCCCCGCTCCAGCCCCGCTTCGACATCACCGTGGTGGCCCCAGGGAAAAAGGCGGTCTTGAAGCGGCGCCGTCTCCCGGCGCCCCTGCACATGCTGCCGGCCCTGCTGGGATACCCGTTCTTGAATTTTCCCGAACGGATGCGGCTTTCCCTGGCCGCACTCGCCTTTCGCCGCCTGGACGAGCGGGACCCGCGGACCGACGAGCTCACCCTTGGCGACTGGCTCGAAGCGCACGGCCAGGACGAGCGGACCAGGCGGGTGCTGTGGGACCTGTTCTCGGTGTCCTCGCTGAACGTGCCGGGTGACGACGCCAGCCTCGCGCTGGCGGCCGTGGTGGTGAAGACGGGCCTGCTCGGCGACGCGGACGCGGCTGATATCGGCGTCCCCGCCCTCTCCCTGGGGGAGCTGCACGGCGCCGCCGCCGCCCGGCTGCTCGGCCGGCTCGGCGCCACCGTCCGGCTGCAGGCGAAGGTCGCGGGCATCGAGCTTAAGGGCGAAGGCGAGTTCCTGATCCGGCTGGCGAACGGGGAAAACCCGGCCAACGAGGAATCATCCCCGCTGCCCGATGCGACGCCCGATGCCGCCAGCGACCGCGCAGCCGGCGACGGCGGGTCGTCTACCCGGGAGACGGGTGTGCTGCTCGCCGACGCGGTGGTGCTCGCGGTGCCGCACGAGCAGGCCGCGCGGCTCATCCCGGCGGGCGCGCTGCCGGCCGAGACGGTCGACGGCTGGGCCGGGCTGGGCGCCGCGCCGATCGTGAACGTGCACGTCATCTATGACCGCAAGGTCATGGACGTGCCCTTTGCGGCGGCGGTGGACTCCCCGGTGCAGTGGGTGTTCGACCGCACCCGGATCTCCGGCATGCACGAACGCGGCGACGCCGGCCAGTACCTGGCGATCTCCCTGTCGGCCGCCGACGAGTACGCCAACCAGCCCGTCGCGCAACTGCGGGAGAAGTTCGTCCCCGCACTCGCCGAGTTGTTTCCCGCCGCCGCCGCCGCGACCGTCACCGAGTTCTTCGTGACCCGCGAGAAGCGCGCGACGTTCCGCCAGGTGCCGGGCACCGCGAAGCTCCGCCCCCCGGCCGCGACCCGGCTGGGCGGCCTGGTCCTGGCCGGGGCGTGGACCGACACCGGCTGGCCGGACACGATGGAGGGTGCGGTGCGCAGCGGCCTGAACGCGGTGATCGCGCTGCACGAGACGGTCAGCCAGTCCGGGTCAACCGGAACCGTTAGCGATTCCGTGGCCGGTTCCGCGGAGCCAGCGCCAGTGCCGAGGCCGGAGTCGGAGCCGCCGACGGCGTCGGAGACCGTCCCGGAACCGGAAACAGGGCCGGCCGTGGATTCGTCCCAGCAGGTGCCCGAAGCGGAAATGCCAGCAGTGCCTGAAGTGAATGCCGTGACTGAGGTATCTGAAGTGATCGCTGTACCTGAAGTGGATATTGCCGAAGTGAACTTGGATGCGGATGAGAGGGAGGTGCGCTCGTGACGGTCGTGATGCCCGCCGGCGTTGCCGTAGCGCGTGACCTGGTTGGCCCGGCCACGGAGGCCGCGATTAACCGGCTGAGCCCCCGCGTTCGCCGGGTGGCCGCCTACCACTACGGCCTGGCCGACGCCGACGGAAACCCGGTGCGGGTGGGCAGCGGCAAGGCGCTGCGTCCCGCGCTCGCGCTGCTGTCCGCGCGCGCGGCCGGGGTGGCCCCGGAGCGCGGCGTGAGCGCCGCGGTCGCGGTCGAGCTGGTGCACAACTTCTCGCTGCTGCACGACGACATCATGGACGGCGACACCGAACGGCGGCACCGGCCGACCGCGTGGACGGTGTTCGGCGTCGGCGCGGCCATCCTGGCCGGTGACGCGCTGCTCGCCCTGGCCAACGACCTGCTGCTCGAGGACACCGCCCCGGGCGGTCCGTGGGCGGCACGCTGCCTGTCGACCGCGGTGCAGCGGCTGATCGCCGGGCAGGGCGAGGACCTCGCGTTCGAGGAGCGCGGCGACGTCACCCTGCCCGAGTGCATTGAGATGGCCGGGGACAAGACGGCGGCGCTGATGGCCTGTGCCTGCACGATCGGGGCGGTGCACGTCGGCGCTTCACCGGAGATCGCGATGGGCCTGGCCGAGTTTGGCGGCCACGTGGGCCTCGCGTTCCAGCTCACCGACGACCTGCTCGGCATCTGGGGGTCGACCGAGGTAACCGGCAAGCCGGTGCGCGCCGACCTGCGCGCCAGGAAGAAGTCGCTCCCGGTGGTCGCCGCCCTGACCAGCGGCACCCCGGAGGCGGCCGAGCTGAAGGCGCTGCTCGCCCGTGAGGACGAGCTCTCCGAGGACGACCTGGTGCACGCGGCCGACCTGATCGTCGCCGCCGGCGGCAAGGCCTGGGCCGAGAAGGAGGCCGACGACCGGCTGGCGGCCGCGGCGGCCGCCCTCGACGGCATCGGCGTCCCGGCCGACGTCCGGGCCGAGTTCCTCGCCATCGCCGAGTTCATCACCGCCCGGCAGTGGTGAGCCCGATGTCCAGCCGAACCAGCCCAGGGGCCGCCAGCCGCGGCCCGGTCCAGGAGGGTGCCAGGTGACAACCGCGTTCCGCAGGGCACCGACCCGCGGCACGGAGGCGGAGGGCGGACGGCGCGGTCCCCAGCCCGCCGCCCGGCCCGCCGCGGCAGGCGACGGTTTCGCGGCAGGTGGCCCGGCCGAGGCCGATCTCGGTGCGCCTGGCCTGAGGGAGCTTAACCTCGGCGAGACCGCCGCGGCCACGCTGACGGGTGCCCGCGATCACCTGCTCGGCCTGCAGGACCCGCGCGGCTGGTGGATCGGCGAGCTCGAGACCAACGTGACCATGGACGCCGAGGACGTGCTGCTCAGGCACTTCCTCGGCATCCTGACCGACACTGACCTGCAGGGAACCGCGCGCTGGATCCGCTCGCAGCAGCGCCCCGACGGCACCTGGGCCAACTTCTACGGCGGCCCGGGTGACCTGTCCACCACGGTCGAGGCGTACGTGGCGCTGCGGCTGGCCGGCGACCCGGTCGAGGCGGAGCACATGCGGTCGGCCGCCGGCTGGATCACCGGCAACGGCGGCCTCACCGCGACCCGGGTCTTCACCCGGATGTGGCTTGCGCTGTCCGGCCTGTGGGACTGGGATGACCTGCCGGTCATCCCGCCCGAGGTCATCTACCTGCCGTCCTGGTTCCCGCTGAACATCTACGACTGGGGCTGCTGGGCCAGGCAGACGATCGTCGCGCTGGCGGTGGTGTCCTCGTTCAAGCCGAGCAGCCCGCTGCCGTTCACCATCGACGAGCTGTATGCCCGGGTGCCCGGCCTGCCGCCCAAGGGCGACCACAAGGATGCCTGGTCGATGGCGTTCAACGCCCTGGACAAGGTGCTGCACAAGGTCGAGCCGATAATCCCCGGCCGGGCCCGGCGGGCCGCGCTGCGACGCTGCACCGACTGGATTATCGCCCGCCAGGAGGCCGACGGCTGCTGGGGCGGCATCCAGCCGCCGTGGGTGTACTCGGTCATGGCGCTGCACCTGATGGGCTACGGCCTGGACAACCCGATCCTCGCCCGGGCCATCGAGGGCCTTGAGCGGTTCACCATCCGCGAGGACGGCATGCGCCGTCTTGAGGCGTGCCAGTCGCCGGTCTGGGACACCGTGCTGTCCATGATCGCCCTGGAAGACGCCGGCGTCCCGCCGGACCACCCCGCGCTAGTGCAGGCCGGGCGCTGGATCCTGGCCGAGGAGATCCGGCAGCCGGGCGACTGGCAGGTGCGCCGGCCGAACACCGCGCCCGCTGGCTGGGCGTTCGAATTCGACAACGACAACTACGCCGACACCGACGACACGGCCGAGGTCGTCCTCGCCCTGCGCCGGCTTGAGCTCGGAGAGCAGACCGCGGACAACCAGGCCGCCATCCGCCGCGGCCTGCGCTGGCTCGAGGGCATGCAGTGCAAGGACGGCGGCTGGGGCGCGTTCGACGCCGACAACACCCGCGAGCTGATCACCAAGCTGCCGTTCTGCGACTTCGGCGCGGTCATCGACCCGCCGACCGCCGATGTCACCGCGCACATCGTGGAGGCACTCGCGGCCGAGGGCCTGGCCACCGAGACCGCCTGCAAGCGCGGCGTGATCTGGCTGCTGAAGCACCAGGAACCGGACGGCTCCTGGTTCGGCCGCTGGGGCGCTAACTACCTCTACGGCACCGGCGCGGTCGTTCCCGCGCTGATCGCCGCCGGGGTGAAGCCGGATAAGCCGCAGATCCGCAAGGCGGTCGCCTGGCTCGAGTCAGTGCAGAACGACGACGGCGGCTGGGGCGAGGACCTGCGCTCCTACGACGACCCGCAGGGGTGGTCGGCCAAGGGCGCGTCCACCGCTTCGCAGACCGCGTGGGCGCTGCTGGCGCTGCTCGCGGCGGGCGAGCGCGACGGAAAGGCCGTCGAGCTTGGCATCCGCTGGCTGGCGGACACCCAGCGGGCCGACGGCACCTGGGACGAGCCCTATTTCACTGGGACCGGCTTTCCCGGTGACTTCTACCTGAATTACCACCTGTACCGGCTGGCGTTTCCCGTCTCCGCGCTCGGCAGATACGTGAGGGGTATTTCTCATGACTGAGACCATTCCGCAGCCCGCAACGGCGGCGGCCAAGACCCAGGACGCCGCGGCCGCGGCGGGCCAGGACCAGCCCGAGTCTGCAAAACCGGGTGCTGGCCTGCTCGTCCTCGCGCCGCTGCGCCTTGAGGCGAACGCCGTCAGGCGCGGTCTCACCCAGTCCGCCAGCACGGTCAGGCACACCGGCATGGGCGCTGCCCGGGCGAAGAAGGCGGCCGCCAGGGACCAGCGGAAACCGTTCGGCGCGCTGGCGGTAATGGGCACCGGGGCCGGGCTGAGCGACGAACTCAGCCCGGGTGACCTGGTGGTCGCCACCGAGGTGACCGATGGTGAGACCACCGTCCGGCTGCCCGGCGCCGACCTGCTCGCGGCCGAGCTGCGCCGGGCCGGGCTCCCCGCCCGCGCGGGGCGCCTGGTTACCGTGCCGAAGCTGGTCCGGGCCGCGGACCGGGAACGGCTGGCCGCCGACGGCTTCCTGGTGTCGGACATGGAATCGGCCGCCCTGCTCGGCGTGGCCGGCCAGCGCCCGGTCGCGGTGATCCGGGCGGTGTCCGACGCCGGCTTCGGACCGGGCATGGTCAGTGGCGGCATCGCCGCGCTCCGCTCGCTCCGCAACGCCGGGCCGGTCATCGAGCAATGGGCCGCCGCCTGCCGGGAGCGGACCGTGCTGCTGGCCGGGCCACGGTCGTTCTGCGCCGGGGTCGAGCGGGCCATCGAGATCGTGGAACGCGCGCTTGAGCTGCGCGGCGCCCCGGTCTACGTGCGCAAGCAGATCGTGCACAACACCCGGGTGGTCACCGACCTGGAAAACCGCGGCGCGGTGTTCGTGGACGAGCTCGACGAGGTGCCGAACGGCGCGACCGTCGTCTTCTCCGCCCACGGCGTGTCGCCCGCGGTGCGCGACGACGCGTCCGGACGGGGCCTGTCGGTGATCGACGCGACCTGCCCGCTGGTGTCGAAGGTGCACGCCGAGGCGCGGCGGTTCGCCGAGAAGGGGTACACGGTGGCGCTGATCGGGCACGCGGGTCATGAGGAGGTCGAGGGCACGCTCGGTGAGGCGCCCGACTCGACGGTGCTGGTGCAGACGGCCGCCGACGTGGCCGCCATCGACGTGACCGACGGGTCCAAGGTCGCCTACCTGATGCAGACCACCCTCGCGATCGACGAGGCGGCCGACGTGGCGGGCGCGCTGCGGGAGAAATTCCCGCAGATGCGCGCTCCGGGCAGCGACGACATCTGTTACGCCACCACCAACCGGCAGGCGGCCGTCCGCGCCGTCGCCACCGAGGCCGACATGGTGCTCGTCGCGGGCTCGAAGAACTCCTCCAACTCGGTGCGGCTGGTCGAGCGGTCCGAGCGGGAGGGGACCCCGGCGCACCTCATCGACGGCGCGACCGACATCAACCTGTCCTGGCTGTCGGGTGTGTCGGTGGTGGGGCTTACCGCCGGCGCCTCGGCGCCGCCCGCGGTGGTCAGTGAGATCATCGACGCGCTTTCCGGTCTCGGCCCGGTGACCGTCACCGAACGGGTCACCACTACCGAGTCGGTTCAGTTCGGCCTGCCGCGCGAGGTCCGCCGCTAGCACGCGTTGCTGGCTGCCCGGGGCGCGGCGCTGCCCGGCCCCGGGCAGCAAAAGTGCGCGGCCCCGGGGAGCAAAAGGGCGTTACCGAAACGCCGTTAAGAAGTTCTTAGCAATGCCATTAAGAATGCCGTCTGAGTCGCGGTTGGTTCGAAGCTACAGCTCAGAAACTCTTCAGGATTCGCCGCCACAGTGATGACTGGCGCGGCCGCCGCTCCGGGGTCTGATGCGCTCCCCTCGGGAGTGGTGGACCCGCGCCGCCACTGTTGCCTCTCCTGTGTGCCGCTAACCCGGTGCCCCGGAAGCATGCTGAATCCGTTGAGGAGTCTGATGTTCTTCTTGTACCTGTGGCGCGAGCTGCGGCGGCGCGCCCGCCAGGCCATCTTCATAGCGGTGGGCCTGGCGCTGGGGATCGGGCTGGTGATCACCGTGACCGCGGCGTCCGCCGGGGTCAAGAACGCCCAGGCCTCCGTCCTCCACTCGCTTTACGGTGTCGGCACCGACATCACCGTCACCAAGGCCCCCACCACGAGCAGCAGCGGAGCCGGCGGCTTCGGCTTCAGCTTCCGGGGGAACGTTGGCACCACGACCAGGCCGAAGGCCGGCACCAAGATCGCCGACAACACGCTGTCGAGCGACTTCACTCTCGGGTCGATCAGCTCCTCGTCGGTGACTACGGTATCCAAGCTGTCGAACGTGGCGGCAGTGGCGGGCGGGCTCACGCTCACCGACCGCACGGTGAGCGGCACGGTCCCGGCGGTCAACACCAGCGGCGGCGGCACCGGGGGCGGCTTCGGCGGTGGTGGTTCTGGTGGTTCTGGTGGTTCCGGCGGTGGCGGCGGGGGCGGCGGCACCTTCGGCGGCAGCTTCACCACCAACAGCTTCACCGTCAGCGGTGTTGACATCGCCAACGGCGAGCTCGGCCCGCTGTCCACCGGCACCGTCAGCTCCGGCGCGACCTTCACCGCGGCCGACGCCAGCAAGGACGTCGCCCTGGTCGAGTCGAGCTACGCGACGACCAACAAGCTCAAGGTCGGCTCCACCATCGCGATCGGCAACTCCAAGGCGGCCGCCACCAACTTCACCGTTGTCGGCATCGTCAGCGAGCCGAGCGGCGACAGCCCGTCCGACGTCTACATCCCGCTCGGTGTGGCTCAGTCCCTCGCCAACCTGAAGAACGACGTCAACACCATCTACGTGTCGGCGACCAGCAACAACGACATCAGCACACTGGCGACCTCGATCAGTAAGGCAGTCCCCGGCACGACCGTGACCGACGAGAACAGTCTCGCCAGCGAGGTCACCGGGTCGCTGTCCAGCGCGGCGTCACTGGCCAACAACCTGGGCAAATGGCTGGCGATCGCGGTCCTCATCGCCGCGTTCCTGCTTGCGGTCCTGCTCACCTTGTCGGCCGTGTCGCGGCGTATCCGTGAGTTCGGCACCCTCAAGGCGATCGGCTGGAAGTCAAGCCGGGTCGTCCGCCAGGTGATGGGCGAGTCGGTCGCCATCGGCATCATCGGCGGCATCATCGGGGTGGGACTCGGCTTCGCCGGGGCCGCGCTTGTCAACCACTTCTCCGGGTCGCTGACCGCCTCGCTCGGCTCAGCGACCGGCACCGCGACCCCGGGCGGCGCCCAGCGGTTCGGTGGCGGGGCCGGCGGTGGCGGCTTCGGCGGGGCCGGCGGAGCCGGCGGGGGCACTGGCACTGCCACTGGCGGCACCGGCGGCGGCGGCTTCCGCGGCGGTTTCACCAACGCGGCGCACACGGCCTCCACCGTTGCGGTGCACCTGTCCGCGCCGGTCACCATCACCGCGATCATTCTCGCGGTGGCCCTCGCGGTCCTCGGCGGCCTCATCGCCGGCGGGTTCGGCGGCTGGCGGGCGGCACGGCTCAGCCCGGCCGCGGCACTGTCCAAGGTCGCCTGAGTCAGGCCGGAAAGAGAGAACAGCACATGTACAAGCTCACGAACGTCGTCAAGGACTATCCCAAGGGCCGCGGCGTGGTACACGCGCTGCGCGGCGTCAACCTGGAGATCGCCAACGGCGAGTGGCTGGCGATCCAGGGGCCGACCGGCCACGGAAAGTCCACCCTGCTGCAGATCCTGGGGGGCCTCGACCGGGCCACCTCCGGCTCGGTCGACCTGGACGGCCAGGAGCTGACCAAGCTCGGGGAGGGCGCGATGACCAAGGTCCGGGCCACCTCGATCGGGTTCATCTTCCAGACGTTCAACCTGATCCCGACGCTGTCGGCGCAGGAAAACGTGGAGACCGCCCTAGTGCCGCTGAAGGTCAGCGGCGAGTC
>Ga0302314_10009430_pt1 | contig 17248 bp, 15 predicted proteins | sample III_Palsa_N2_3_FD_200533 | JGI IMG/M metagenome (GOLD analysis project Ga0302314, IMG submission 200533) | Peat permafrost microbial communities from Stordalen Mire near Abisko, Sweden - III_Palsa_N2_3 | ecosystem: Environmental > Terrestrial > Soil > Palsa > Peat permafrost | place: Sweden...
TGAGCTTGCCAAGGCGCTTGCCGCCGAGCTCTTCGACGACGAGAAGCACATGGTGCGCATCGACATGTCGGAATACATGGAGAGCCACGCCGTCGCCCGCCTGATCGGCGCGCCACCCGGCTACGTCGGCTACGAGGAGGGCGGCCAGCTCACCGAGGCGGTTCGCCGCCAGCCCTATTCGGTGGTGCTGCTCGACGAGGTCGAAAAGGCGCATCCGTCGGTCTGGAACACCTTCCTGCAGGTCTTCGACGAGGGCCGGCTGACGGATGGCCAGGGGCGGACGGTCAACTTCCGCAACACGGTCGTGGTCATGACCTCGAACATCGGCGCGGAGCACCTGCTTGCGGGCATGACTTCGGGAGGTGAGCTGATCGACGGTGTCCAGAAGGAGGTCATGCAGGCGGTGCGCGCGCATTTCCGCCCGGAATTCCTCAATCGCCTGTCCGACATCGTCATCTTCCAGCCGCTGACCCGCGAGGACCTGCGCCAGATCGTGCAGCTCCAGCTGCAGTCGATCACCAAGCGCCTGGTCGACCGCCAGCTGACCCTTGAACTCAGCGAGGCCGCCCTCGAGCGCGTCCTCAAGGACGGCTACGAACCGCAGTTCGGCGCGCGACCGCTGAAGCGCTACCTCGAACGCCAGATCGCCGACCAGCTCGCGGTCAAGCTGCTCGCGGGCGACGTCACCGACGGCTCGACGATCTTCATCGAGCCCGGCGCGACCGGACTCGAGCTGCGCCTCACCCGCCAGGCGCAGGGGAAGCACTAGGCGCGGCGCCCGGTGGCGGCGCCATGCAGGCCGCCGCGAGGGCGTCGAGCAGGCGCTCCGGCGTCTCGGCGACGATGACCAGGTCGCGGTGCGCCTGCGGCAGGAAGCCCTCGCGCACCGCGGTGTCGAGGAAGGCCAGCAGGCTGTCGTAGAAGCCGTGATGGTTGAGCAGCCCGAGCGGCTTGCGGTGGATCTCCAGTTGCCGCCAGGTCATGATCTCGGCCAGCTCCTCCAGGGTGCCGATGCCTCCAGGCAGGGCCATGAAGGCATCACTCAGCCGAGCCATGAGCGCCTTGCGCTCGTGCATGGTGTCGACGACATGCAGATCGTGCAGCCCGCGGTGGGCGAGATCGAGATCGACGAACAGTTGCGGGATGGCGCCGATCGCGCGCCCGCCAGCGGCGAGCACGGCGTCGGCCAGAGCGCCCATCAGACCGGCATTGCCGGCGCCATAGACCAGGGTCACGCCGCGCTCGGCAAGCAGCCGTCCGGTGCGGCTCGCCACCGCGCGGTAGTGCGGCTGGGCGCCAAGGCTTGAACCGCAATAGATGCACAGGCTACGCATGCCGCCTCCCCGGATGTATGGGATCGGCCGGCGCCGTCCCGCGCCGCGATGCTAGGCGCCCTGCCAGTGGCGGTGAGGCGATTTCCCTGGACGATGGCAGCATGCGAGCGGTGCTTCTGGTAGGTGGTGCGCCACGCATTGCGGTCGATGCGCTGCGCTTCCTGACCGTATCCGCCACCGGCGCAACGGCGCTGCGCCTGCAGACCCTGCTGCGCGAGCGCGGGCATCCGGGTCCCGACCTGCTGCTCTCGCGCGACGCCATGGCGCAAGCCTCGGCCATCCGGTATGGATCGCGTGATGACCTGGAGAAGGCGCTGCGCAGCTGGGTCCACGCGCAGCCCGAAGGCGTCGTGGTGATGTCCGCGGCGGTCAACGACTACCAGCTCGAGAGCGTCGAGACCACGTGGGGAGCGGGCCGCAGGCGCCATGCCGTGGACCAGAAGATCCCCTCCGGTGCCGATGCGCTGCAGCTGCGCCTGGTTCCGGCCAGCAAGCTCATCGACCAGCTGCGTCCCTGGGGCCTGCGCGGCCCGATCGTCGGCTTCAAGCTCCAGGAGCGCAGCGGTGTGCAGGCGGCCGCCCACGCGCTGCGTGAGCGCACCGCTGCGGCGGTGGTCCTGGGCAACAGCATCGAGGGCGACTATCAAGGCCTCTTCGATGCCCAGGGGGAGCGGCCCTATGCGACCCGCGAGGCGGTGCTCGCAGCCCTCGCGGATCGCATCATGCTGATGTGATCGGCGTAGTTCATAGCCAGCCGCGGCGCATCTGTTGCTTCCCTCCTGAAGAATACCTGTCACTCTCGACAACTGACTCGCTTGGAGCGTTCGCAACAATCGTGACCACGCCTACTCCACTCCGCAATCAAATCATCGAGCCTCAGGAGCCGCCATCTCCTGCACGCGGACCGGTCACGCTGCCCGCCGATTTTATAGAACGTCTGCCGGTCGGAATCCTCGTCTTCACCGCCTTCGATGTCCTGCTCATCGCCAATCCCCTGGCGCAGGTGCTGCTGGGCTTCATGCCCGAGACGCATACCGCGCGTCTCGACGTGCTGCAGCGGCTCGGCGATAACGCAACCGCGCTGCGCGAGGCCAAGCCCGGTACGCGCCACGTGCTGCCGCTGGGCGGAAGGCTGATCGAGGTCGAGGTCCATCCCCATGCCGATGGCGGGGTGATGTGGATGATGCTCGACAAGTCCTCCGAGCTGCGCCTGCGCGCCCAGCTCACCGAGGAGGCGAGCTTCCTCGCGCACAGCCACGAGGCCTTCATGGTCGTGGACCAGAACGGCTTCATCCGCTATGCGAATCCCTTCTGCGAACGCGAACGCGGCTACGAGACCAACGGCCTGATCGGCCGCAATCTCGCCCAGTCCGAACGCTGGTGCTCGCCTGCCTACGAGCAGAGCAAGGAGGTCTCGGGCTCGGATCTGCGGGCGCGCCTGCAGAAGGTCGTCAAGGACGGTGGACCGCTGAGCTACAACGCCTGGCATCGGCGCCTCGACGGCGGCGAGCTGCCGGTCGAGGTCAGCATGCGGCCGCACCGCATGAGCTACGAGACGGTGGTGCTGGTCATCGCCCGCGATGACAGCCGGCGCCTCATGCACCTGCAGGCGCTGATCCAGGCCAAGGGCGAGGCCGAGGCCGCGAACCGCGCCAAGTCCGCCTTCCTGGCCATCACCAGCCACGAGCTGCGCACGCCCCTGACCGGCATCATGGGCTTCTGCGAGCTGCTGCAGTTCGAGATCTCCGCCAAGGACGAGACCGCGGGGCAGTACCTGCAGCTGATCGCCGAGTCGTCGCAATCGCTTCTGACCATCATCAACGACATCGTCGACCTCTCGAAGATCGAGGCCCGCACCCTGGAGATCCGCCCGGTGCAGGTCGATGTCGTGCAGGTCCTGGATGCGACCACCCAGCTGTGGGCCAAGCGCGCCGACACGAAGGGCGTCAAGCTCACGCGCCTGCCGCAGCAGGGCACCGCTCGCAGCGTCGCCACCGACCAGCAGCGCCTGCGCCAGATGCTCGACAACCTGCTGTCGAACGCCGTGAAGTTCACCGACAAGGGCGAGATCTCGCTCGCGCTGCAATTCCTCCACGATGCCATCGAGTTCACCGTCTCCGATACCGGCTGCGGCATCGCCGAGGGGCAGAGCGAGCGCGTCTTCGAAGCCTTCTGGCAGATCGCCGACCACACCACCCGCGCCAACGGCGGCAACGGCCTGGGCCTGTACATCTGCCGCAGCCTGGCCGAGCTGCTCGGCGGCAAGGTCTGGCTGCACGAGACCAGCAAGGAGGGCAGCATCTTCAAGCTGCGCCTGCCGTATGGGGTCGCGCACCGGCCGAACTCGCGGCTGATGAAGTCGGATGTGTGGATCCATTCCCCGACCGGTCTCGAGTCGGCGCGCGACCGCTGAGCCGCCGGCGCTGCGCGGCGCCGGGCAAGGCTGCCGTCGTGCAGACAGCTACGGCTGCGGCGCGAGCGTCTCGACGAAGCGCATCGGCGTGCCGCGCGCGGCTCCCTGCAGCGCACCGTCGCGCATCACCAGCTCCCCGCGGATCACGGTCATCATCGGCCAGCCGGTCACGGTCATGCCGTTGAAGGGCGTCCAGCCGACCTTGCTTGCCATGTCGCGGTCATCGATGGTCCTGCGGCGCGCGAGGTCGACGATGGTCAGGTCCGCGTCGTAGCCGCAGGCGATGCGGCCCTTGCCGCTGATCCCGAACAGGCGCTGCGGGCCGGCCGAGGTCAGGTCGATCAGGCGCTCGAGGGTGAGCCGGCCCTCGGCGACATGGTTGAGCATGATCGGCACGAAGGTCTGCACCCCCGGCATGCCCGAGGGGCTGGCCGGGTAGGGCTGATCCTTCTCGGAGCGCTGGTGCGGCGCGTGGTCGGTGCCCAGGACATCGACCGTGCCGTCCGCGATGCCGGCCCACAGGGCCTGCTGGTGGCGGAGGTCCCGGACCGGGGGATTCATCTGCGCATAGGTGCCGAGGCGGTCATAGCACTCGGGTGCGCACAAGGTGAGATGGTTGGGCAGCACTTCCACGCTGGCCAGGTCGCGGTTCTCGCGCAACAGCGCGATCTCCTCCGCGGTCGAGACATGCAGGACATGGACCCGCTTGCCGCGGGCGCGCGCCAGCGCCAGGAGCCGCCGGGTGGCCTTCAGCGCCGTCTCCACATCGCGCCAGTGCGGATGCATGCGCGGATGCGCGCCGGTCGCGGGGATGAGGCTGCGGCGCTCCTTCAGCCGCGCCTCGTCCTCGCAATGCACCGCCATGCGGCGCGTGATGTGGTCGAGGATGCGGCCGAGATTCACATCGTCCGCGACCAGCAGGTTGCCGGTCGAGCTGCCCATGAAGACCTTGACGCCGCAGCAGCCGGGCAGGCGTTCCAGGACCGGCAGCTCGTGGGCGTTCTCGGCCGTGCCGCCGACATAGAAGGCGTGGTCGACCCAGGCCCGGCCGGCGGCGCGCGCGAGCTTGTCGGCCAGGGCCTCGGCGGTCACCGTCAACGGCCGGGTGTTGGGCATCTCGAACAGCCCGACCACGCCGCCGAGCGCGGCGCCGGCGGTGCCGCTGGCCAGGTCCTCCTTGGCCTCCATGCCGGGCTCGCGGAAATGCACCTGGGTGTCGATGACCCCCGGCAGCAGGTGCAGGTGCGTGACATCGATGCGCTGCGCGGCGCTGGCGCCCGCGAGGTCGCCGAAGGCGCTGAAGCGTCCGGCGCGGATGCCGATATCGATCCGCTGCCGTCCGGCATGGTTGACGACCGTGCCGCCGGCGAGGATCAGGTCGAAGGAGTCGCTCATGCTCCGAGTATTCGCGCAGTGCGGGCGCGTACAGTGGGAATGCCGCTTATGCCGGCCTGCAGTCGAAGCACGGCCCCGCTCAGCGCCGGTCGGGGGCGGGCAGGTCCTGGCGATCCATGCTGGCGCGCTGCGAGCCCAGGCGCGGACAGTGCTCATGCAGCGGACAGCGTTCGCAACGCGGATGGACGCGCCGGCAGAAGTCGCGGCCCAGGCGCAGCATCCGCTGGCTGAGAACCACCCAGCGGTCCGGGGTGAAGCGCTCGCTGATCGCATGCTCGGCCTCGGCATGGTTCTGCCCGGCGACCCAGCCGATGCGGCCCAGGACGCGTCGCACCTCGGGCGGCGCGGCGAAGGCCGGGGTCGCGAAGGCATGGCCCAGGACCACCGCCGCCGCCGCGCGGCTGACCCCCGGCAGGGTGGCCAGGCCGGCCATGGTGCGTGGCACCTGGCCGCCGTGCAGGCGCAGGATGCCGCGCGCCGCCTCGACCAGGGCCCTGGCCTTCTCGCGGTACAGCGGCAGCTGGCGCAGCACCGCCTCGAGATCGCGATGATCGACCGCGGCCATCGCCGCGGCGGAGGTCAGGTGCTCCGAGAGCACGGCCATGACCTTGTTGACCTGCAGCTCATGGGCGCGTTCACTGAGGATCGCCGCCATCAGCAGCTCCCAGGGCTCGCGCGTGAGCAGGTCGCAGGAGGCGTCGGGGTAGGTGGCGGCGAGGACCGTGTCGATGGTCGCAGGATCAGGGGGCTGACGCATCGGCACTCCCGCGACTCAGTTGATGTAGTGCGCGATCCATCCGGCCGTGTCGACGAAGAGCCGGATGCAGGTCATCTTGCGGTCATCGCACAAGGTGAAGAGATGGTGGTACTTGGCCGGCACGGAGATGAAGTCGCCGGGCCGCAGCTCGACATCGACCGCTTCAGCGGTCTCGGGAAAGAGCGTGAAGATGCCGCGCCCCTGCACGCAGAAGCGCACCTCATCGGCCTCATGCAGGTGCTTCTTGTCGAACTTGGCGAGCATGGTGTCGAGGTTCGGCGTGTCGGGATAGAGGCTGATGACGTCGGCGGTGACGTAGCCGCCGCGGGTCTTGAGGCGCTCGAGCTCGGGACGGAAGGCCTCCAGCACCTGGGCCTTCTCGCCGTCGGCGAGGTTGCGGCTGCGCAGCTGCTCGGGCAGGCGCTCGACGCCCCAGCTCTCGAAGGTGATGCCAAGCGTGCCGAGCGCCGCAGCGATCTGCCGCTGGTCGGTCACGGTGCGCTTGCTCTGACGATAGGTGAGGACGGCCATTTTCACTCTCTCCCGCTTGATGATGAAGTATAAACTCCGTCGCATCGATGCCATCACAAATCCCAGCTGAACGGCCGTACGCGCTCCTGGACCGGGATGTCCGCGGATTGCCGGGCATCGGCGCGGTACGCGCCGCGTCACTACATGAGGCAGGGCTGGCCACGGTCTGGGATCTGCTGCACGCCCCGCCGCGTCCGGCGCCCCCACCCCCGCCGCGCTGCGACGCGGGACCGCTCCCGGCGGGCATCGCGGTGCGCATCCGCGCCCAGGTCACCGCCGTGTCCCGGGCCTTCCGCCGCCGCGGGAGCAGCCTCGATGTGCGGCTGGTTCGCGCCGACGGCCTGACCCTGCGCGCGCGCTTCTTCCATGCCGCCTACCTGGGCTCGAAGCTGCTGGTCGGGCAGTGGTACCGCTGGGAGGGACGCATGGACGGCACGGCGCGGCTGCTGCTGCAGCCGCGCTTCGCGGCATCCCTCGGGGCGGATGAGCCGCACGAGCCGCCGGGCCTGCGCATGCGTTATGCAGAGGTGCCCGGCCTGTCCGCGGCCGGCTTTGGCAGCCTCCTCGAGCACGTGCTGCGCACGCATCTCGGCGACCTGGCCGATCCGCTGCGCGAGCTGCCGGCGGCGGAATACCAGCGCCTGGTCGAGCACGCGCACCGCCCGGGCGATCTGGACGCCTGGCACGAGGCGATGCGCGCCCTGGCGCGGCGCGAGCTGCGCGCACTGGCATGGCGCCTGCGGGAGCTCCTGCCCGCCGCGGGCGGTGTGCCGGGGCGGGCCTGGGCCTGGAGCGGGGACACCGAGCGGGCGGGACGCGCCATGCTCCCCTATGCGCTCAGCCCCGGGCAGGAGGAGTGCCTGCCGGCGCTGCGCGCGGACCTGCAGGCAGCACGGCCGATGGTCCGTCTGCTGCAGGGCGAGGTCGGCAGCGGCAAGACCGCGGTGGCGTTCCTCGCCATCCTGGCGGTCGCGGCGCAGGGCGGGCAGTCGCTCCTGCTGGCGCCGACCGAGGTCCTGGCCGAGCAGCACCTGCGCTGGTTCCAGGAGCGGCTGCAGGGCAGCCGCCACCGCTGCGCGCTGCTGAGCGGCGCGCTCGGCGGTGCGGCGCGCGCGCCGCTGCTGGACGAGCTCGCGAGCGGACGGATCGGCCTTCTGATCGGCACCCACGCCGCACTGCATGACGAGGTGGTGCTGCCGACCCTCGGCCTGGTGGTGATCGATGAGCAGCACCGCTTCGGCGTCGGCCAGCGCCTGGCGGCGCTCTCCGGGGCGACGCGCCGCCAGGGCTTCCAGCCGGACCTGCTGCTGATGAGCGCGACCCCGATCCCCCGCACCCTGGCGCTGACCATCTACGGCGAGATGCCGGTCACCATCCTGCGCGGCCGCCCGCCGGGGCATGCCGCGGTCCAGACCGTGCTGCGCGCGCTGCAGGAGCCGGCGCAGGTCGAGGCGCTGGTGCGCGAGGCGCTGCTTTGCGGCGGGCGCGTCTTCGTGGTCTGCGCGCGCAAATGGTCGGCCGCAAGCGGCCTGGCTGCGGTCGACATCCATGCCCGGCTGGCGGGGGCGCGGGATCTGGACACGCCGGTGGCGCTGGTGCATGGCGACTGCAGCCCGCAGGAGCGCATCACGGCGATGGAGGACTTCCACAGCGGGCGCGCGCGCGTGCTGGTCGCGACCTCGCTGATCGAGGTCGGGCTGGACGTGCCGCAGGCGACCCATCTGATCGTCCTCGAGGCCGAGCGCTTCGGCCTGGCCCAGCTGCACCAGCTGCGCGGTCGGCTGGGACGCGGAGTGGCTCCTGGCATCTGCATCCTCGCGCATGGCGCGGCTGCCGGCGCGGTGCCCGATGAGGGACCCAGCGGCGCCGCGGCGCGCGCGCGGCTGGAGCTGCTGGTCGCGACCAGCGACGGCCTGGTGATCAGCGAGGCCGATCTGCGCGACCGCGGCGCGGGCGATCTGCTCGGCACGCTCCAGCATGGCGCCTACGAGCTGCGCCTCGCCGACCTGGGACGCGACCTCGACCTGCTCATGGAAGCGCATGCGGCGGTGCGCGCGGCGCGCGATCGCGCCGAGACGTGTCCACGCGATCTGCAGGCCTTCATCCCGGTCGGGACGCTGCCGCGCCTGGTGCCATGAGCCGGTCCGTGGCCGGCCGGGCGGGCCCGCAGCTCATGGAAAGCGCGTTCCGCAACGCCACGATCACGGCATGCCGTCCGTCTACGTCTGCTGCCCCGCCTATGGCCTGGACGGTCCGCTGCGCAAGGCGCGGATCCTCGAGGCGATCGCCCCGGTCGCCACCGAGCTCGGACTGACGGTGGTCGCCTCCCCGCTCATGGACCGCCACATCGGTCCCGGGGCCTGGCTGCCGGTCGCCGAACGCCGCACCGACCTGCGCTCGGCACTGCAGCATGATGTGGTCTGGGCCAGCGCCGGCGGCTACGGTTCGGTGCACCTGGTCGAGGACCTGCTGCACCTGGAGGCGGCGCGCCGGCCCTGGCTGATCGGCTACAGCGACATCACCGTCATGCATGCCTGCTGGCGGCGGCGCGACTGGGGCGAGGGCATCTACTGCGCGCTGCCTGGCGAACTCGGCGGCCGCTCCGGGCAGTCGATGCTCGCACTGCTGCGCGGCGAGGGCTACCAGCGCAGCGGTGCGATCGATGCCGGGGTGCGGGTGCTGCGCGCCGGCACGGCTGCGGGCATCTGCCAGCCGGCCTGCCTCTCGGTCCTGGCCGGGTTGTGCGGCACGCCCGCCCAGCCGCAGCTGCGCGGCTGCGTCCTGGCCATCGAGGACGTCGACGAGCGGCCCTTCGAGCTCGATTTCGCGCTCATGCAGCTCTCCCTCTCCGGCGCACTCGATGGCCTGGCCGGCCTGATCGGCGGCAACTTCACGCATAAGGACCGCTCCGACTACGAAGGCCCCTCCAGCGAGGAGGTCATCGCCTCCTGGGCCCACCGCCTGCAGGTGCCGAGCATCTCCCGCCTGCCCTTCGGGCATATCGACGACGGCCTGGCCATGCCCAGCGGACGCAGCGTCGAGCTGGTCGGCGGCGCCGATGGCAGCTGGCGGTTCGACGTCGCCAGCGGACCATCATGCCTATGAGCGATGCCCTGCAGCCCCTGGTCGAGCATGCCGTGCGGATCCGCCACGATCTGCACCGCCATCCCGAGCTGATGCATGAGGAGCACCGCACCGCGCAGGTGGTGCGCACCGCGCTCGATGCGCTGGGCATCGCCTGGCGGGCCTGCTCCGTGACCGGCACGGTGGCGCAGCTCGGCGCGGGCCGGGCCGGACGCTGCGTGGCCTTCCGCGCCGATCTCGACGCGCTGCCACTGCAGGAGGCCAGCGGGGTGGCCTGGGCCAGCGAGCATCCGGGCAAGATGCACGCCTGCGGCCACGACGGGCACACCGCGAGCCTGCTCGCGGCGGCGGCCTGGCTGAAGGCGCGCGAGGCCGGGCTGCCCGGGCCGGTGGTGCTGATCTTCCAGCCGGCCGAGGAGGGTGGCCACGGCGCCCAGAAGATGATCAGTGACGGCGCCCTTGCCGGCGTCGATGAGATCTATGGCTGGCACAACTGGCCGCCGATCCCCTTCGGTCAGGCGCGCATCGCTGCGGGTGCGATCATGGCCTCCAATGGCGAATGGGACGCGGTCATCACCGGCCGCGGCGGCCATGCCAGCCAGCCGCACCAGACCATCGACCCGATCGTCGCCGGCGCCTCGTTCGTGACGCTCGTCCAGCAGGTCGTCTCGCGCCAGATCTCGCCGACCCAGGCCGGGGTGGTGTCGGTGACCTGCTTCCACGCGGGGACCTTCGACAACATCATCCCGGACGCTGCGACCCTGGTCGGCACGGTGCGCGCCGCGACCACCGCGCTGCGCGACGACCTGGCCCGGCGCACCGAGGACATGCTGGTCAAGACCTGCGCCCTGTCGGGGGCCACCGCGTCGTTCACCTACCGGCCATGCTACCCGGCCACCGTCAACCATCCCGCGCAGGCCGCCCGCGCCCAGGGCGTCCTCGAGGCGGTGCTCGGTGCGGACCAGGTCTCCGCGGACGGCCTGCCGCTGATGGCGGCCGAGGATTTCGGCTGCTTCCTGCAGCACTGCCCCGGCGCCTTCTTCCTGCTCGGCGCCGGGCGCGATGGCCGGACCATGGAGCCATGCCACAGCCCGCGCTTCGACTTCGAGGATGCGCTCATCCCGCTGGCGGTGCGCATCTGGGCCGGCCTGGCCGGGCTGGGCAGCCCGGGCTGAGCCTGCCGGGTTCCCCTCGGTGCTTGCAGCGCTAGCCTCGACGGGTGGACCTGCAGCAGAGCCAACTGGCCAATCGCCTGGCGCGGGTCTACAAGCATCGCCGCAAATGGGCCAAGCGCCTGGACATCTCCTGCTTCCGGCTCTACGAGAAGGACATCGCCGACCAGCCGATGATCATCGACTGGTACGACGGCGATGTGCTGATCTGGGCCTTCCACCGCACCCGCAATGAGACGCCGGCGGATGAGCAGGCATGGCTGGAAGCGGCGACCGAGGCGGCGTGCCATGGGCTCGGTGTCGCCGCCGGGCATGTCGTCATCAAGACCCGCCGGCCGCAGAAGGACCGCCAGGGCGGCGCCCAGGGCGACGGCCAGGAGGGCCAGTACCAGCGCGTCGACCACCGCCACCTGGTCAAGCAGGTGCGCGAGCAGGGCCTGACCTTCGAGGTCAACCTCTCCGACTACCTGGACACCGGATTGTTTCTCGACCATCGCGTCACCCGCGACCGGGTACGCGCCGCGAGCCGCGACCTGCGCGTCCTCAATCTCTTCGCCTACACCGGCTCCTTCACCTGCTACGCCTGCGCCGGGGGCGCGCGCTCGACCCTGACCATCGACCTGAGCAACACCTACCTCGAGTGGGCCGCCCGCAACCTCGCGCTCAACGGCATCGCTCCGGGGGGAGCGCACCGCCTGCTGCGCGCCGACTGCCTGGCGTGGCTGGCCAGCCCCACGCCCGAGCGCTTCGACCTGATCATCTGCGACCCTCCGACCTTCTCCAACTCGACCTCGATGGCCCACGATTTCGCCGTTGGCCGCGACCATGTCTGGATGCTGGCGCGGCTGCGCGAGCGCCTCGCGCCGCAGGGGGTGGTGTACTTCAGCACCAATTTCCGCGACTTCGAGCTCGACCCCGCCCTGGCGGGCTGGCGTGTCGAGGAGACTTCGGCCAGCTCGGTCCCCGAGGATTTCCGCGACCGGCGCATCCACCGCTCGTGGCAGCTGCGTCCACTGCCCCTCTGAGCCGGACGGGCCTGGGCCTTGCGCGAAGGCAATCGCCGCAACGCTAGCAGGATGGCCCTCCCGCCCCCGGTCGTGCCGCTGAATGAATCGGCCCTGATCGACGAGGCGGCGGTGAATCTCGGCCAGGACCTGGCCGTGCTCATGGAGCGCGCCGGCGAGGTCCTGGCGCGCGAGGCGCAGCGCATGGCGCCCAGCGGCATGATCCTGCTGCTGTGCGGCCCGGGGAACAATGGCGGCGACGGCTACGTCTGCGCGCGGGTGCTGGCCGAGGCCGGGCGCGAGGTGGCGCTGTGGGCGATCCTCGCGCCGCGCAGCCCGCTGTGCGAACAGCAGGCGCGGCGCCTGCCGGCTGCGGTCGCGCGCCTGACGGCCCTGCCGGCCACGCCTCCGGCCCTGATCATCGATGCGATCCTCGGCGCCGGGACGAGGGGCCGGCCGCGCGAGCCGATCGCCAGCGTGCTGGTCGCGCTGAAGTCCCTGGCCGTGCCGATCCTCGCCTCCGACATCCCCAGCGGCCTGGGCACCGACCTGGTGGTGCCGGCGGCCCTGACCGTCTGCCTGCAGGTCGCCAAGCAGGAGCTGATGCGCACGCGCGACGCGGGCGAGTTCAGCACCGTCGACATCGGCGTGCTGCCGGCCGCCTACCAGGTGGTGCAGTCCAGCTGCCTGCGGCGCTTCCCGCCGCTTAAGCGCAGCGGCCACAAGGGCTCGCATGGCGAGCTCCTGATCATCGGCGGCGGGGTCTTCCCCGGGGCGCTCGAATTCGCCTGCCGGGCCGCGGTCATGACCGGCTGCGACATGGTGCGCGCCTGGACCGCGGAGGGTCCCAAGCTGCCGCCCGGGATCATCGTCCACCGCCAGGGCGGGCGCGCGCTCGGCCCTTCCGATCCCGGCCAGCTGACCCCGATGCTGGTGCGCGCCAGCGCGGTTTTGATCGGACCGGGCCTGGGCCGGGATCCCGGTTGCGAGGAGGCCGCGCAGCAGGCGCTGAGCCTGGCCCTCGAGCTCGGCGTGCCGGTGGTCGTCGATGCCGATGCCCTGGCGCACTGCGCGGAGATGCTGCGCAGCCTGCCGGAGGGCGACAGCCGGCTGCTGCTGACCCCGCACCGCACCGAGGCCCGCAACCTGATCGGCAGTGCCGCCACCGAGGAGGCCATCCACCGCTTCGCACGTCCCGATCGCGTGATGCTGGCCAAGGCGCCGGTCGACCTGATCAGCGATGGCTGGCGTTGGCAGCGCAATCCGCGCGGCAATCCGCGCATGGCCGTGGGCGGCACCGGCGACATCCTCGCCGGGCTGGCGGGTGGCCTCATGGCGCGCGGCGCCACGGCCTTCGACGCGGCGCGCATGGCGCTGCTCTGGGAGACGACCGCCGCCGACGGGTTGTGGCTGACCCAGGGCCCGTGCTACGACGCCGAAGGCGTCCTGGCCAGCCTGCCGCAGGCGCTGCGCGCCTTCCTCGAGCCGATGGGCATGTGGCCGCCGGTGGTCGGCTGAGACCTGGCGGCGCTCACGGCCCGGCCGGGTCCGGGGCTGGGCCGCGCGCGCGGTAGACGTCGAGCTCCTCGCCATTGCGGCCGATGGTCGCCAGCAGCTTCTCGGCGGCCTGGCCCTTGTGCTCGCGCACCCAGGCGTCGTAGATGGCGCACTGGGTCTCGGCCGGGAGGTCGCCGGGCAGGTCCTCCTCGAGCGCCTCGCGGCGCAGCGCATAGAGCGCGACCGCGACCGAGACCGAGAGGTTGAGGCTCTGCGGGAAGCCGATCATCGGGATCAGGAAATGGCCATCGGCCTGCTGCGAGCCCGCGGCGCTCAGCCCGGCGCCCTCGGTGCCGAAGACCAGGGCCAGGGGCTGGGTCGCGGCCTGCTGCGCCAGGCGGCCCGGTCCGACCACCGCCTGCACGCCGAGGTCGCTGGCCAGGATGCGGTAGCCCATGGCGCGCGCGGCGGCGTAGCACGAGCCGATGTCCGGATGCAGCAGGATGTCGACGTAGTGATGGCTGCCCTGGCTGATCTTGCGGTTGACCTTGAAGCCATTGCGGTTGGCGACCACGAACAGCCGCTGGATGCCGAAGGCGTCGCAGCTGCGGATGATGGCGGTGGCGTTGTGCGGGTCGTAGCACTCCTCGAGGATCACCGCCACCGCGCCGGTGCGCCGCGCCAGCACCTGGCGGTACTTGTGCGCCCGGCTCGGGGTGAGCATGGCATCCACCGGGTGCGGCGGGACCGGACTGGGGAGGTCGCGTCGGAACGTCGCGGGGGTCGGAGGGGTGGCGCTGCGCATGGGGGCGGTGATCGGGAGGGTGGGGCGGGAGCGGCTAGTCGCAGACCACCGTGCCGTCGCTGACGCGCACCGCCACCCGCTGCAGGTGCTCGCCGTAGCAGGGTCCGGCGGTGCACTCGCCGGTCGCGGCGACGAAGCGCGCGCCATGCAGGGCGCAGCGCAGCTCGGTCGGGGTGTCGAGGCAGTGGCCATCGCCCCAGTCCAGCCCGACGCCGACATGCGGGCAGCGGTTGCGGTAGCCGTGCACCACGCCGTCCTGCTTGACCAGGATGACCTCGAAGCCGAGCGGGTGCGTAGCCATGACCTGGTCGAAGTCGGTGGTGCCATGCAGGACGTGGCTCATGCGCCGGAGCCTAGCGGCAGCGTCGCGAGGCGACAGATGGGGTGCGTGGCGCCGTTTACTCTGAGGATAGTTTTACAGTCGGCGCCAGCCCGCCCCGATTATCAATTCATCCAATCTCGGACCCTGGGGGCATGCCCTGATCGGAGCGTTCGCACCAGCTGGTGCGCAGCACCCTGCACTCCGCCGACCGTCAACCAACCCCTGAAGAAAATCATGCTTGAACGACGAGTCCAATACGATTTCAGTGCATGGAATGGGTCGATTCCAACCCCAATTGTGGACAACTTCGTTCGGAGGTTCCCAAGCTGTGCTTGGACAGGCACTTGGAGCGTGCGCCGAATGTCAGTCATTGGGCTGTTCATATGGGCCCTAGTGCGCCAAAATGTGTCAAATGATCAGTAAAATGCTTACTTGTGTCAGGGCATGCCGTAGCGTGCGGGCTTCGCAACCGCCACCTCGTCCGGGAGACCCGCATCCGCCTGCTCGCCTATCTCGCCATCCCCGTGCTCGTCTGTAGCGGATTTGTTCCGAACAGTCGCGCGGTAAGCATGCTGTTCGCAGGCGCCACGCCGGCGTCGACGCTGGAGCGCGCGCTGCCGCCGCTGCCGGCACCGGCGCCAGCCGTGCTGCAGACGCCCCTGGCGGCCCTGCCGGCGCCGACGGCCGGACGCCAGCTGCTGGCCGATCTGGTGCGGGCCCCGGTCGTGCGTCCGGCCTTCTACCAGGTCGCCTGGCATGGCGAGACGCCCACCACCCGCCCCGATCTGGCGGCGAGCTTCTCGAGCACCCATCCGGACGCCTATGGCGACTGGCTCCTGACCCAGCTGCCGCGCGGTGCGCACATCACCCGGATGTGGGCCATGGTGACCGCCTACTGCCCCTGCGAGATCTGCTGCGCCCGCAAGACCAAGCGCACCGCCAATGGGCGCGACACCGACATCTATCCCTATGGCATCGCCACCGACTGGCACCAGCTGCCGCTCGGCAGCCGCCTGCACGTGCCTGGCTACCTGACCGAGTCGAGCATCGGCGGGGTGTGGGATGTGGATGACACCGGCGGCGCGCTGCGCCGCTCGCGCTCCCAGGGCCAGCTGCACATCGATGTGCGCTTCCAGCAGCATCAGTGGGCCCGGCGCTGGGGCTCGCGCCAGATGTGGATCTACCTGGTCGAGGACCCGGTGCAGGTCGCGGCGCGCTAGGCAGCGGGTCCGGGCGGCGGGCCGCCTTAGCGGCTGCGCGCGAAGTCGCGGCGGAAGCGCGCCGGGCTGATGCCCGTGACGCGCTTGAACTGGCGGTTGAAGAAGTACTCATCGCAGTAGCCCAGGCGTTCGGCGATCCCAGCCAGGCTGGTGGTCTCGCCCAGCAGCAGGCTGCGCGCCAGCTCGATGCGTTTGAGGCTGCGCCAGCGCGCCGGCGGCACGCCGGTGGCCGCGACGAAGAACTTGCGGAAGGCCTCATAGCCCATGCCCAGCTGGGCTGCCACCTGGGGCAGGTCCAGCGCCAGATGCAGGGATTCCCCCAGCAGCGCGCAGGCGCGCGCGACGCTGTCGGCCTGCGGGCCGGCCGCGAGGTCGAGCCGCTCGATGGTGGCGCACAGGGCGTGGACCCGTGCGATCAGGCCATGCGCCTCACGCCAGTCGCCACGCATGCTGATGCCATGGATGGCGTCGAAAGCGTCGATCAGCCCCTGGTCGAGGCCGGGGCGCAGCACCGGCCGGGAGCGGTCGAGCACGCCATCGCTCTCGAGCTGGCTGAACAGCCCGCCGCGGAACACCAACCAGACCTCGGTCCAGTTCGGCTGGTCGCGATTGAGGTAGCTGTGGATCTTGCCGGGAAAGAGCACCAGGCAGTCGCCGGCGGCCACGCGCCGCTCGGGGGTGGTCTCGTCGCTGAAGCTGCCGCCGCCATCGAGCAGGTAGACCAGGGCGTAGGCCTTGAGGTCGCGATCGGCGCAGCCGACGCCGCGCGCCTTGCTCTGGTAGCCGCAGCCGACCACCTCCGAGCGCGCACCCGGGGGCGGGGATGACGTGGGGGGGCTGGCCTGGGCCATGCCTGAGGCTAGCGGTCAGGATACCAGAAAACACAAAAAATCATCCAAAGGGTCCATTGGTACGGGATTGCCCCTGCGTATCCTCGGCTGAGGCCCCGGACGAGGAAACCAATCATGACGACAAGCCAGGGAATCCGCTTCGGACAACGGCTCCTGCAGCCGGGCAGCCCGGCGCTTGCGCAGCTGCGCGACTGCAATGCGCTGCTCGATGACATGCCGGCGCTGCGCGCGCGCATGGGTGAGGACGGCTACCTGCTGGTGCGCGGGCTGTACCGCCGCGACGGGGTGATGGCGGCGCGGCTGGCGCTGTTCACGGAGTTCGCCAAGCAGGACCTCTTCGATCCCGCGGCGCCGCTGCTTGAGGGCCGCGTCAACCGCCAGCGCACCGCCCAGGGCGGCGGCTTCCTCGGCGGCAACGAGGCCACCGCCCTGCCCGCCTTCCGCCAGGTCATCGAGGGCGCGGAGATCATGGGCTTCTTCCAGCGCTTCCTCGGCCAGCCGGCCCTGACCTTCGACTACAAGTGGATGCGTCTGGTGGGTCCGGGCGACGCGACCGGCGCGCACATGGACAATGTCTACATGGGCCGGGGCTCGTCGCAGCTCTACACCGTCTGGACGCCGCTGGGCGATGTGCCCTATGCGCACGGGCCCCTGGCGATCCTGGTCGGCTCGCACCGCCTTGAGACGTACGCGCGCGTGCGCGAGACCTATGGGCAGATGGACGTGGACATCGACCGCGTCGCGGGCTGGTTCTCGGATGATCCGCTGGAGATCACCGAGCGCTTCGGCGGCCAGTGGGCGAGCAGCGAGTTCATGGCCGGCGATGCGCTGATCTTCGGCATGCACACCATGCACGCCTCGCT
>Ga0302314_10009432_pt1 | contig 17244 bp, 16 predicted proteins | sample III_Palsa_N2_3_FD_200533 | JGI IMG/M metagenome (GOLD analysis project Ga0302314, IMG submission 200533) | Peat permafrost microbial communities from Stordalen Mire near Abisko, Sweden - III_Palsa_N2_3 | ecosystem: Environmental > Terrestrial > Soil > Palsa > Peat permafrost | place: Sweden...
CCTCGCGGTCGAGTACGATTACGAGCCGGGACTGGTTGCTCTGGGAACGCTTCCCCTGATCGACCCCTCCACTGGGCAGAATCTGACTCCCGCGTTCGAGCTTTCCCTGGGGGACGTCGTCCAGGGCGCGGTGATGCTGGATCACTCCATCACAATACCGGCCAGCGGCGAGGACAGCGAGTTCCAGCTCAATCTCGCCTCCACCCAGGGCACGGATGTCTATTTGATCGGCTATACGCCCACGATCACCTTCTATGATCACGGCGCGCCGGTCGCCCTGCCGCCCGGATATCTGATCGGAACTGGAAGCGTGGGAGCGCTGGCGTTCGGCGGCTATGTGACCGGGGCGGCGATACCCAGCATCACCTTCGACCAGATCGATTTCAGCGCCACCATCACGCTCATTAACAACCTCGACGACCAGCACATCTCGTCCGCCGAGATACCGGCGAGCGCGCCGAGCCTGGAGTACATTGTGTTCTCCCCTACCGCTTCCCCCGCGCCTGAACCTGCTGCATGGGCGTCAATGATCCTGGGCTTCGGGGTACTCGGGCTGCGGTTGCGAAGAAGAGCGGCGCCTGGCGGCAAATCAGTGAGAGCCTAGTCGTCAGGTCGGCCGACGCGTTACGAATGCGGGGACAGGAGCACCGTCCACCACGTCCCAAGCCCCTAGCCATGCCGGTTGGAACTAACGGCTCCTGCCCGCTTCCCGTCGGGACCAGGGCGGCGTCGCGCTAGGTTCAGGGGACACAATGCTTATCTCCGACTCGCGCCCTCTCACGCCGCGCTCGTCTTGCGGGGTCGCCGTCCTTCAGCAAGCCGGAGCCTCGAAACCGGGCTGGCCATGCGGTCGGCCGCGTGGTCTCGTTCGGGACGTGGACAGATGGGAGGCCCTGGTATGCACCATTCGCGCCTTTGCGCCGTGCTGATCGATTGCAAGACCGACGACATCGACGCGGCGGCCGGGTTCTGGGCCGAGGCGCTGGGTCGGCCGGTGGACCCCGGCCATCCGGGCACCCGCGGCCCCTACCGCATGCTGGAGACGCCGCCGGATGAGCCGATCGTGCAGATCCAGCGCGTGGATCACGAGAGCCGCGTCCACCTGGACATCGAGACCGACGACATCCCCGCCGAGGTGGCGCGCCTGGAGGCGCTGGGCGCCCAGACGGTGCAGCGCCTCGAACGCTGGGTGGTCATGCAGGCGCCGAGCGGCCAACGCTTCTGCGTCGTTCGGGTGCAGCGTCCCGGCTTCCCGAAAAACGCCAACCGCTGGGACTAGCGGAGGACGGCTGCGCAAGAAGGAGCGAAGCATGATCCCCCGACCCGGCCCGATCGCCCTCGCCCTGGTCCTAGTCCTCGGCCTGCCCGCCGTCGCCGCGGCGCCGGGCCTGCCGGCCGAGCTCGCCGGCGTCTACAAACATCGGTTCGCCAACAGCGACGTGCAGGGCGACCACTTCACCTCGGAGGACATATTGGAGATCGTGCCGGTGAGCGCCGACACGGCCTATGTCCGGCTGCACCTGAACTTCTACAACGGCCACGTGTGCGACATATCCGGCGTAGCGCGGCAAGCGGGCGAGAGCCTCGTCTATGACGGGCCGGCCGATGTCGATGGCAAACCCTGCCAGCTGACGCTGGCCTCGCGGGGCGACGGCATCCACATCTTCGAGCGCGAGAACGGCGCCTGCCGCAACCAGACCTGCGGCGAGCGCGGCGGCTATGGCTACAAGGCCGACGGCCCGCCCGACTTCACCCCCGCCCAGCGCCGGCCCATCCGCTATCTGCCGCGTCTGGTGGCCTCAGCTGAGTACAAGGCCGCGCTCGCCGAATACAGTTCGCACGCGGGGGCGCGGTAGCGGCCGCGACAGGGAGAGCATTCGGTGGGCAATACGCGGCGGGATTTGATGGCGGGCGCGCTCGTTCTGGGCGCGGCTGGGCTGGGTGCGACGGGTCGAGCGATGGCGGCGCGGGACACGATCGAGGTCAGGGCGCCGGCTGGGGCGATCCACGGGGTGCTGCGCTTTGGCGGGCTGAGCTATCCGTGCGCGGTCGGTCGCTCGGGGATCGTCGCCCCGAAACACGAGGGCGATGGCGGCACGCCCGCCGGCCTCTTTGCGTTGCGCGAGGTGCGCTATCGTCCAGACCGGATTCCGGGTCCGCCGAAGACAGGCCTGCCGCTCTATCCGACCAGGCCGAACGACGGCTGGTGCGACGACCCGGCGGACCCGGACTATAACCGGCTGGTGGCCCTGCCTCACCAAAGCGACGCCGAGGAGATGTGGCTCAAGGGCGGCGCCTACGACCTCCTGGCCGTCATCGGCTATAACGACGCGCCGACGGTTCCCGGCGCCGGCAGCGCCGTATTTTTGCATGTGGCCCACGAGGATGGCGGGGCGTTCGGGGCCACGGCGGGCTGCGTCTCCCTGCGCCTGGCCGATCTCGAAGCCGTGCTGGCCGGCTGCGGGCCGGGAGCGATGATCGATATCCGGACGGGCGGATGATATGGCGTCGCCTTAATGGCTCGCCGCGTTCAGTGGATGGCTGGCCGCACGCGGACATGGGCCGCGCGCCGCCTGAGCGCGGAGCCGAGCGCTCCGAAGCCCAGCAGCAGGTACCCAGGTCGCGGGTTCCGGCGCCGAGGCTGTTGGAGGCGGCTGCCCCCCGCCGCCGGGACCAGGGCCGGATCCGCCGCCGGGGCCGCCAGCGGGGCCAGGGCCGGAGCCGATGAGTGGATCGTCGTCAAACGGGGGTTGCGGCGCGAAGGTGAACGGCTCGGTCGAAACGTCCGACGCGCCTGGGGTCTGCCCAACCGTATCCTCCTCAACCGGTGTTCCGACCGAGGCGAAGCCGGGCGCGGAAGCCGGCAGCCAATGGCTGAAATCGAACGCGCCCGCGGCGATGGGGGAGATGCCAAAGGTCTGGCGCGCGCGGGTGATGTGCGCGGCCTTGTGGCGCGCTCCATGCCGCTTCACGCGATGATGCACGGCGATTGAAGTCGCCCGGCGCCGAACGGCGCGGTGCGCCGGCTTGTGACGGACGTGGCCCTTCGCGCGCGTCGTCACCAGCTGGGTCGTGGCGCAAGGATCGTAGGGGGCCGCGGCGGTGACGGTGACGGTGACGGATTCGACCGTCGTCGAGTTCAAGGTCAACGCCATCGTAACGGCGGCCGCGACGACGGCGGACATGAGGCGCGCACTTTCTTTGGAATCGCTGCACTTTTGGCAGCGCGCCTGTCGTATTACGCCGCCGATCGCGAACCTGGCGATGGTTGCCTGGTGCGCGAATTCGCCGCGGCGGCGCTACCGGAGCGGGCAAGCTGTTCGCGACTGCTTCGGCGACCCAAGACTCCGTTCCACCATTGACAGTCGGCGCCAACATTGACCTAGGGTTGCACCTTGGCGAAGGAGAACAGACATGTCTGGTGACGACGTCCAATACACATACAAAGCCACGTCAGACCCCAATAGGAGGCCCTACGGTTTCTTTACCCACAGCAGCACACTGGATTACGGCGTAAACGTCCAAGGCAGCCAGGTTGGCGTCTATGGCGAAGCTCTAGCCGCCAGCCCTGGCGTGAGAACGTCGCCGAATGGGACCGGCGTCTGCGGGCTGGGCGACAATATAGGCGTCATCGGCCAAGGCGATCCCAATGCGCCGGTTCCGCAGCCGACCGACACGCGTCCGACCGGGGTGCTCGGATTGGGGCAGGTCGGCGTGCACGGCGACTCCACTGGCGTGGCGAAAGGAGTGGGCGTGGAAGGCAGCTGCGATCAGGGGGTCGGCGTACAGGGCGCCAGCACGGGGTTGGGCTCGCGTTTCGGCGTATTCGGCCAGGCCCAGGTCAGCGACCTGAGCGATCCTTTCTCGCCGACTTTCGATCTGAATACGCAAACCGGGGTTGTTGGCGTCGGCGACGTCTATGGCGGAGCCTTCGTGACGACGGCGCAGACCGATCGAAACTTGGACGACCCGTCGCTCCAGTATGCCAATATCCAGTTGACGCCCGCCAACGTGAAAGACAACGGGCGGGAGTTCGCCGCGGAACAGAACACGCCTCCCCGAACGGCGCCCATTGCGCCGGACCTGCCGTCTTTGGGCCAACCAGGCGATATTTTGGTGGTCAATCAAAACGGCCCCGGCCCGCAAAGGGTGCAGGTTTGGGTGTGCCTGGCCGCGGCGCCAGGTGGTCCGCCGCCGGTTGGAGCCCTGCCCTCAGGGGCCGTTTGGGGGAGGGTCAGCTATGACTACATATTTGTGACGCAGCCGGAACCTTGAGGCGGCGATTTCTGGCGCGAAGCCAAGCTCTGCGAGGGACTAGGGGGCCACGGTACATGGCTCGCTCCGCGCGACCCGCGCCTCGCCGCGCTTAATCGAGCGCCAATCCCACGGTCCGCATCATCAGCGCAACCAGTTCGGCCTGGCGATTGACGCCGGTCTTTTCGAAGATGCGGCCGATATGGACCTTAGCGGTGTTGACGCTGACGCCCAAGGTGTCAGCGGCCTCGCTGGCGCGGGCGCCTTCGAACAGGGCCATGGCCATGCGGGCTTCCGCGCGGGTCAGGCCGAACAGCTCGCGAATCCGCTGCTCTGGAACCCTTATGCCCGCCTCCAGATCGGTGACGCAGACCAGGGCCGCCGGCTCGCTGCGGAACACCTCCAGGCCCTCCGACCGCAAGGGGACCACAGTCACCGACAGCGGCCGGGCGCGATCGGCGGTCCTGAGGGCCATCGAACCGCCGGTCCGTCGCCCGGGATCGGCGGACGCGGCAGCGGCCACAAGCCCCTCCAGACGGCGCGTGGTCTCCGCGGTGTTGGCGGCTAGGCGCGCGCCGGTGACGCGCAATCCGTCTTTCGCCTTGGCGATCTTTTCCGCCGCCGCGTTGAGCTTCAGCACCCGCGACCGCCGGTCCAACAGGAATAGTCCGTGTTCGGAATAGTCGAACAGGCTTCCAAGATAACCGCTCAATTCGCCGCCGGCCGACAGCTTGCGGCTGAGCTCGAAGGCCCGGATCAGATGCTGGTGATAGTGCGCCGCCAGCTCCAGGTCGCGCCGATCGAATTGTCCGCGCGCCTGCGGGCGATGGACGTTCAGCACGCAGCACTCCTCGCCGACCAGGGCCAGGCGGATCATCAGATGGGAGTGGATGTCGCGCGGGCGCAGGAAGTCGTTGTGAAACTCCGACCGCAGCAGCGCCTCCTTCGGCATCCAGTCTTCGTCCGTCAGGATCTTGGGGCGCCAGTTGCTGATATAGCTGTCCGGGTCCTCCACCCTATGCAGGGGATTCCGGTCGGCGTAGTAATCGCGATAGATCTCGCTCGCTTCGGCATCGCTGCGCGACCTGATGGCCGATCCGCTTCCGTCGACGATGCTGAAACGGGTGAGCAGCGAACTAGTCCCGCCGATCATGTCGGCGAACGTCGCCATGACCGGCGCCCATCCCGCGGGATTCACCGCCGCGTCATACAGGGCGTCAAGAAACGTGACCTCGCTCACACAGCTCGCCGTTGCTGTTGCGCCGCCTATCCCCAAGTCCGAGCCCGCCCTTGCACCCTTACAGCGATAGAAAACCAGCACGCGTCTTCGGAAAACCCGGCTTGGATATTTCTATCCCTCTTGCCAGGCCGCGCCCAACGGCAGCTCAATTCCAGCAATGATTGCCGAATTTCAAGCCAAAGTCTTGCGGCTTGCGGCCGAGTTGTGAAGCGGATTCAGCCTTGAGGGGAAAGCCGCGCAGAGGGCCGGCGCGCAGCGGTGGTCACCAGAGCGGGCGGGATATCCCGCCGGCGCGGAGCGATCTGCTAGGATGACCGCCGCGGCGCCAAAGCCGGCGGCGCCGGGCGGGAGAGGCAGCCATGTTGACGGTTTATCACGTCGCCGGAACACGTTCGGTGCGCACACTGTGGCTGGTCAAGGAGCTGGGCCTGGCGCACCTGGTCGTGACCATGCCGTTCGACCCCGGCGTGATGCACGGGCCGGACTATCTGCGGATCAATCCCCTGGGCAAGGTCCCGGCGATCGATGACGAGGGGTTCGTGCTCACCGAATCCGGCGCGATCACCCAATATCTGCTGGCCAAGTACGGCGCCGGGCGGCTGGAACCCTCCCCCAGACCAGAGCCCGGCAGCGCCGCGCACGGCCGGTTCCTGCAGTGGTTGTATTTTCCCGAGGCGACGCTGATGCCGCAGCTGGGGATCCTGCTGCGGCAACGCCGGGCCACCGAGGCCAGCCGCCATCAGCCCTCTATCGACCATGCGACGGGCAAGGCCGGCGAAATGCTAGCTTTTTGCGACACCGCCCTGCAATCGAGCCGTTACATCATGGGGCCCGAGTTCACGGCCGCCGACATCATGCTGGGCTACAGCCTGTCGCTCGCCGAACACCTCGGCCTGGTGGACGAACGGCATCCCAATGTTCGGGCCTACCTTGCGCGGCTGCTTGACCGACCGGCTTTCCGTGAGGCGTTGGCGGCGTGAGCGCGCGCCTTCAGCTCCTATAGGCGCGGTTCAGCTTCCGCATCCCGCCGATCCAGCGATCATAGTCGCCGGTCTTTCGGCGCATGTAGTCGAGCACCTCCGGATGGGGCAGCACCAGGAAGGTTTCGGCCTCGATGGCGCGGACGCAGGCCTCGGCGGCGTCCTCGGGCTCCAGCATGCCGTCGATGCTGGCCACGCCCCCGGCATTGCCAGCAGTCATGGCGGTGCGCACCGCCTGGGGGCAGAGCACCGAGACCTTGATCCCCTGGTCGCCATGGGTGATGGCCAGCCACTCGGCCAAGGCCACCGCCGCGTGCTTGGTCACGGCATAGGGGGCCGAGCCGATCTGAGACAACAGGCCGGCCGCCGAGGCGGTGTTGAGCAGGTAGCCGCCGCCACGCTCGATCATGCGCGGGACCAGATGGCGCGCCGCCCAGACGTGGGCCATCACATTGATGTCCCAGATCCGCTGCCAACGCTCGTTGGAGACCTCGGCCCCGCCGCCGTAGCCGATGCCGGCGTTAGAGCAGAACAGGTCGATCGGCCCGACCTCGGCCTCGACCTGCTCGATCAGAGCCTGGATGTCCTCTTCCTTGCCGACATTGGTGGTGAAGGCGATCCCGCCCACCTCGGCGGCCACGGCGCGCACGCCGTCGGCGTTGATGTCGGCGCAGATGACGCGCTGGGCGCCATCCTTGGCGAACCGCTGCGCCAGGGCTCGGCCGATGCCGCTGGCCGCGCCGGTGACGACGACGATCTTGTCCTTGATGAGCATGCGGCGTCCTCCTCCATCGTTTGGAGGAGCATTAAGCAGGCGGAACGCCGCGCGTCCACGAAACGCGGCGCTCCATCGGCTGCTCAGGCCGCGGCGACGATCCGGCGCCGGGCGCGGATGGCCGCGCCGATCGCGCCGAAGCCCATCAGCATCATGGCCCAACTCGCCGGCTCCGGAACGGCGCCGCCGACGTCGCTGATGCCGAGATCCGGCAGGGTGAGGCCCGGCAACAGGCTGAGATCGGGAGCGATGCTGTCGATCGACGCCGGATCGGCGAACTCGGTCAGGGTCGAGACCGCCTTGACCGTATCGCCCGCCGGCAGGATCGCCGGTACAAGGTCGATCGCCAGACCGCGCCAGGCGCCGGCGCCGGTGAAGATCACGGCCGCGCCGGACCCGCCCAGGGCCTGGAAGTTGCCGTTGCCGGCGGCCGCCAGGATCAGGGGCGTTGTCTGGCCGACATAGACACCGTTGACGTAATAGTTGGTGACCAGCGAGACCGCGTCGGCGGACTGGACCGCGGGCAAAAGGCCGCCCACCGACAGGTAGGTTCCCAGATTGCCCCTGAACCCGCCGGCCGTGATCTTGAAATTGGTGGTCCAGGACGAGATCGCATAGGAGAGCGAGCCCAGGCCAGGCTGGCCGGCGTCCTGCAAGACGAACCCGACGCGCGGACCGGTGATCACGGTGGCGGCCGCGCCGAACGGACCAAAGCCGTTGCCGCCGCCGATCTGGAACGAGCCGAGCGGCAGCCCCGCGATCCCGAACTGCGAGATGTTATTGGCGATCACCGGATTGGCGGTCAAAAAGCCATGCCCCGGCGAGGCTAGGATGTCGCTGAAGCCTGTGACGTTGTCGCCGATTAAGAGCGGCGCGGGCTGGCCGACGCCGCCATAGGGCGCGACGCCGTAGACGGTGTCGCCGACTCCGCCGGTGTAGACGGCGGCCGCGGCGGCCGGGCCGGCCCCCAGCGCCAGCGAAACGCCGAAAGCCGCCGGAACGCCGGCCAGCCAGAATAGGGGTGAGTGTTTCATGATCGCCTCCCAATGGGTTTGGCCTGGCGAAGCAGCCGTTATCGCCGGACCTGCCGACGCCAGGGGTTCACGAACCAAATCGAGCAGGGATCGACGCGACACCCTGCGTTCAAACAGAGTTCCTAGGCGTGTAGTGCAATACAAGCACGTACTTTGGGCTCGCTCGGCTGAGATGTGTGATCACACAGTGAAACCGATGTTCTCGGACCTTGCCCTGTTTGGGATTCTGGCGTCTCAACTTAAGCACCGATTCCCGCGAGGGGCGAATTTTACTCCCGACAAGCGAACTACTCTAGTCTTCAGCTAATAAATCATAACCTGCTTAACTCGACAATACAGACGCGCCGCGATCGTGATCACGGCGACGTCATTAGCGAAGAAGGTGCGCGGCCGAGATCCCTGGCGCGGCCTCCAGCGTCAGCTTTCGCGCCCCCTTGTCCGGCGTGGGGCTTGGCCGCATACCGGGCGCCTCCCGAATCATCGCAAATTGTCTGAATGCCCAAGGCCGCCCAACCTTTGCCCTCCTTGTTCGACGATGCGCTGGCCCCGCCGCCAGCCTCGCCGGTCCATGCGCCGTCCACGCTGTCGTCCGGCTACTCGGCCAAGGATATCGAGGTGCTGGAGGGGCTGGAGCCGGTGCGCAAGCGGCCAGGCATGTATATCGGCGGCACCGACGAGCGCGCCCTGCACCATCTGTTCGCCGAGGTGCTGGACAACGCCATGGACGAGGCCGTGGCCGGCCACGCCAAGATCATCGAGGTGAGCCTGGACGCCGACGGCGCCCTGACGGTGCGCGACGACGGCCGCGGCATGCCGGTCGATCCACATCCGAAATATCCCGGCAAATCGGCGCTCGAAGTCATCATGACCATGCTGCACTCCGGCGGGAAGTTCTCCGGCAAGGCCTATGAGACCTCCGGCGGGCTGCACGGGGTCGGCGTGTCGGTGGTCAACGCCCTGTCGGAGCAGCTGGAGGTCCAGGTCTGGCGCGACGGGTTCGAATGGCGCCAGGCTTTTTCGCGCGGCAAACCGACCGGGACGCTGCAGCAGATCGCGCCATCGAAGAAGAAGGGCACCGCCGTGCGCTTCTTGCCCGACCCGCAGATCTTCGGCGAGGGGGCGGCGTTCAAGCCGGCGCGGCTCTACCGGATGGCGCGCTCCAAGGCCTATCTGTTCCGCGGCGTCGAGATTCGCTGGAAGTGCGCGGCCGAACGTATCCACGACCAAACGGCGCCCGAGGCGACGTTCCACTTCCCCAACGGCCTGGCTGACTTCCTGGCCGAGCGCACCGCCGGCATCGAGACGGTTACCGAGACCTTCAGCGGCCGCATCGAACGCAAGGCCGAGGGCGGGGTGGTGGAATGGGCCATCACCTGGTCGCCGGCTGGTTTCGGCGAGGCGGACGGGTTCATGTCCTCCTATTGCAACACCGTGCCGACGCCCGAGGGCGGCACGCACGAGGCCGGCCTGCGCGCGGCGCTGACGCGGAGCCTTCGCGCCTATGCCGAGCTATCGGGCGAAAAGCGCGCCGCGATCATCACCGCCGAGGACGTGATCGCCCAGGCCGGCGCCTTGATCAGCGTGTTCGTGCGCAATCCGGAATTCCAGGGCCAGACCAAGGAGCGGCTGTCCTCGTCCGACGCCCAGCGGCTGGTGGAAAACGCCCTGCGCGATCCGTTCGACCATTGGCTGACCGCTGCGCCCAAATCGGCCAGCGCGCTCTTGGAGTTCGTCATCGAGCGGGCCGAGGAGCGGCTGAAGCGGCGCAAGGAAAAAGAGGTCGCCCGCGCCTCGGCCACCCGCAAGCTGCGCCTGCCTGGCAAGCTGGCCGACTGCTCCGGCCAAGCCACCGACGGCACCGAGCTGTTCCTGGTCGAGGGTGACTCGGCCGGCGGCTCGGCCAAACAGGCGCGCGACCGGCGCACCCAGGCCATCCTGCCGCTGAGGGGCAAGATCCTGAACGTCGCCTCGGCCACCAATGACAAGGCCGGCGCCAACAAGGAGCTGTCCGACCTGATGCTGGCCCTGGGCGTCCTGGGCGGCAAGAAATTCAAGGAAGAGGACCTGCGCTATGAGCGCATCGTCATCATGACCGACGCCGACGAGGACGGGGCGCACATCGCCTGCCTGCTCATTACTTTCTTCTACCGCACCATGCCGGACTTGATCCGCGCCGGGCGGCTCTATCTGGCGCTGGCGCCGCTGTTCCGGCTTAGCCATGGTGGCAAGACCGTCTATGCCCGCGACGAGGCGCACAAGGACGAGCTGATGGCCACGGTGTTCAAGGGCAAGAAGCCTGAGATCGGCCGCTTCAAGGGCCTGGGCGAAATGATGCCGGCGCAGCTGAAGGAAACCACCATGGACCCGGCCAAGAGGACCCTGGCGCGGGTCACCCTGCCCCGCGCCGAGGAGGCGGTCGAGGACCTGGTCGAGACCCTGATGGGCCGCAAGCCTGAGCTGCGCTTCCGGTTTATCCAGGAAAACGCGGCCTTCGCGGTGGATGATCTTGATGTGTAGCTCCCTCGTCATCCCGGCCGAAGCGAAGCGCAGAGCCGGGGCCCAGGGGCGGGTGCGTTGGCCCCTGGGTCCCGGATCGGCCTTGCAGGCCGTCCGGGATGACGATGGAAAAGACGCCCTCAGCTATTCGCCGCCTGCGTCGGACAATGTGAAATTCTTATTCTTCAAGGCTTTCGTTGACATTGCGCGCCGATTTCCTATGTTCCGCCCGCCTGAGCCGGGAAATTGGCCGCGTATTTCAGCGTCGCCGATGACCCGCTCGATTTCATTCAAGACATGACAGATTTTTCCGAACTGGGCTTAAGCCCCGAGACCCTCAAGGCCGTCGCCGACACGGGTTACACCACCGCCACGCCGATCCAGGCCCAGGCCATTCCCGTGGCGCTAACTGGCCGTGACGTGCTGGGTATCGCCCAGACCGGCACCGGCAAGACCGCGGCCTTCACCCTGCCGATGATCGACCGCCTGTCCGCCGGCCGCGCCAAGGCGCGCATGCCGCGCTCGCTGGTGATGGAGCCGACGCGGGAGCTGGCCGACCAGGTGGCCCTGGCCTTCGAGCGCTACGCCAAGGGCACCAAGCTGACCTGGGCCCTGCTGATCGGCGGGGTCTCGTTCGGCGACCAGGAACGCAAGCTGGACCGCGGCGTCGACGTGCTGATCGCCACGCCTGGCCGGCTGCTGGACCACGTGGAGCGCGGCAAGCTGCTACTGACCGGCGTGCAGATGATGGTGGTCGACGAGGCCGACCGCATGCTCGACATGGGCTTCATCCCCGACATCGAGCGGATCTTCAAGCTGACCCCGCCGAAGAAACAGACCCTGTTCTTCTCGGCCACCATGCCGCCGGAAATCACCCGGCTGACCAAGCAGTTCCTGAACGATCCGACGCGAATCGAGGCCTCCGCCCCCGCCACGACGGCCGAAAATATCGCCCAGCACGTGGTGCGCATCCCCTCCAGCGATCCCAAGGCCAAACGCCTGGCCCTGCGCGCCCTGGTCGGCGCCGAGGACGTCAAGAACGGCATCGTGTTCTGCAACCGCAAGAGCGAAGTCGATGTGGTGGCCAAATCGCTGCGCGGCCACGGCTTCGACGCCCAGGCGATCCATGGCGATTTGGACCAGGCTACCCGGACCCGGACCCTCGAAAGCTTCCGCAAGGGCGAACTTCGCCTTCTGGTCGCCTCCGATGTGGCGGCGCGCGGGCTGGATATTCCCGACGTCAGCCACGTGTTCAACTATGATGTCCCGCACCATGCGGACGACTATGTGCACCGTATTGGCCGCACGGGACGGGCCGGCAAGTCCGGCAAGACCTATATGATCATCACCCCGGCCGACGCGCGCAATCTGGACAAGGTGCTGAAACTGATCGGCAAGACCCCGGTGGAAGTGAACCTGGAGCTCGATTTCAGCAACGCGGTATCCGAGCCCCGCTCCCGCGAGGGCCGGCCCAGCCGACGTCCGGCTCGGGGCGACGACCGCCCCCGCCCGGTCCGCCCGCATGGCGAGCGGGCGCCGATGCATCCGACGACCGTGACTGAGGCGACGGACCGCCCGGAGGCTGTCGAAGCAGCGCCGGCCAGTGAAGCCGGCCGCCCGGCCCGCCGCCGTCGCGGTCCCAAGCCCGCCGCCGAGGCCGCGCCGGCGCAGACACCCGCCGCCGCGACACCCCCAGCGCCCGAGCGTCGCCCGCAGCCGGCGCCCCTGGCCCCGCGCGGCGTCCGCTCCGCCCCCGCGCGCGATGACGACTACGACGCCGGCGTGCGCGGCTTCGGCGCCGACACGCCGGCCTTCTTGATGCGCGCGCCGCCCAGGCGTACGAGCAGCGCCGAGGATTAGGCCGTCACCTCATCCGTCTGAACGGCTGCTACGAGGACCGGGTTGGCCCGCAACCTTTCGGCAAGCCGTCTTCGTCATAGAGGAAGTCCTGGCTTCTCGCCGCGGTTGCTCCCGCGACGGCCTTGGCGACGCCGGGGCGGCTCGCCGCTTCGATGATCTTGCGGCGCGCCGTTCGAGAGACGGATGTCACGCGAGACTTGGCCATCAAGCTTCCCAAGGATTGAAGATGGTAAGGCCGCAGTCCAGGAAATCTGGAACGTTCCTGGTCGCCACGGCAGCGCCCCTTGATGCAGCGATTGCCGCGATCTGCGCATCGAAAGCGCCTATCGGTCGGCCCTGACGACGCCTCCCGCTCGCGATTGGGGCAAAGGCATCCGCCGCCGCAGCGTCAAAAGACAGTACCCGACCGCCAAAATCGTCAGCGAACATCTGGTTTGCGGCCGCAGCCAAACCGCTGCGGCGACGCCCCTCGGGCAACAGAGAGATTCCGAACAGAATCTCCGCTTGAGTGATCGTTGTTGTGAACAGGCGCGCCGCAGGCTGGCCGGCCATCCACTCCAAGACAGCCTCCGAGGGGGCCGGCCGCATCAATTCGGACAATATGTTGGTGTCGACTATAATCATTCCTCGAACCTCGGCGGGTCCCGCATGGGTTCGCGGTCCAATTCAGGCAAATCTATCCCGCCCAGCGGGCCAAAGCGCCGCCGGATCGCATCGGCAAGGTTGGCCGATGGCTGGTGTTGTTCCATCAGGGCCGAACGCAGAATGTGGCGGGCCTCGTCCTCCATCGATCGTCCATGATGAGCGGCGCGCACGCGCAAGCGCGCCTTCAAAGGTTCCTCCATGTTGCGGATGGTGATGCTGGCCATTGGTCGTCTCGGGGCATGTTGAGTGAATTAAATTAATCAATGATAGCGTTGATTGCAATGATTTCGCGCTAAGGTGAGCAATATCCTGGCCGACATCTCGTCCGGGTTGACCCATCACGAAGAGAGTTGGTCCGGGCGCGTGGTTCTTCTGACAAACTCTGTTTTCGCAGCAGTGTATGCGTCGCGGTCATCGCCATGCCGCTCGGCCAGCTTAAGTTTCAGCCGGGCGTAAGCGATAGCCAACTCTGTGTCGGAGCGAACGCAGTCGCGAAATCGCAGCAACTCCCTCCAAAACACGCTGTCGACCGGCGTGGCGTGAACGTGGAAGAGCCGGTTCGAACGAGCATGATCAGCTCAGAGCACAAAATAGAGCCGCTCTGGTTTGGCCGGATCCTCACGCCAATGCGCATATCCAAGTCGCTCCAACGCAACGACCACGTCTTGACCACGGTCAAAGTTATGCAGGCCCACCATGATGTCGATGACGGGCTTTGCCACAAGCCCTGGCACTGACGTGCTTCCGACATGCTCGATCGTCAGCGAGAGCTCACCCAATGCAGCGTCAATACGGCTAGCTTCCTCTCGAAAACGACGCGGCCAATGAGGGTCGTATGGATGGATCTCAATCTGGTCCATGTTTCCCTACTGCTTCGTGGCCCGAGAAGGCCCCACTCCCTCCCCTACCGCACGATCTGCCCGTCAATGTACTTGCGCATGCCCGGCCCAAACGGCGGGCGCATCTGGATCAGTTGGGGCAGGTCTTTCTTGAGTTGGGTGTAGATCGCCTTTTTGTGGCTGAACTCGCGGAAGCCGTCGACGCCGTGATAGCTGCCCATGCCCGAGGGACCGACGCCGCCGAAGGGCAGGTCTTCCTGGGCCACATGGAAGATAACGTCGTTAACGGTTACGCCGCCGGCGGTGGTCGCCTCCAGCACCCGCTCGCGCTCCGCATCGTCCGTCCCGAAATAGTATAGGCCCAGCGGGCGGTCGTGGGCGTTGACATAGGCCAAGGCGTCGTCGACCGCGCGATAGGTCTTCACCGGCAGCAGCGGACCGAAGATCTCCTCCCGCATCACGCTCATATCGTCGGTCGGATCGATGATCAGCGTCGGCGGGATGCGGCGGTGTTCCTGCTGGGAAAAGTCCTCGCCCTCGGGCTTCAGTTCGACCACCCGCGCACCCTTGGCCTTGGCGTCGGCCACATGGCCCTGGATCCGGTCGAAATGACGCTGATTGATGATGGCGGTGTAGTCGGGATTGTCCTTCATGGTCGGGAACATGCGGGCAACGGCGCCCCTGGCCTCGTCGACGAAGGCTTCCAGCCGGTCGTCGGGGGTCAGCACATAGTCCGGCGCCAGGCAGATCTGGCCGGCGTTCAGGGTCTTGCCGTTCATGATCCGGGCGGCGGCGGTGGCGTAGTCCGCCGAGCGCCCCAGGATCACCGGGCTCTTGCCGCCCAGCTCCAGGGTTAGCGGCACAAGATTCTCCGCGGCGGCCTTCATCACGTGGCGGGCGATCGAGGTCGCGCCGGTAAAGATCAGGTGATCGAAGGCCAGGCCCGCGAAGGCCTGTCCGACCTCGGGCCCGCCGGCGACGACGAAAATCTCCTCGTCGGAAAATGCGCCGCCGAACATGGTGGCCATCAGCGCGGAAGTGACGGGGGTGAACTCCGAGGGTTTGATCATCGCCCGATTGCCGGCCGCCAGCACCCCGGCCAGGGGCGCGAAGGTCAAATTGACCGGAAAATTCCAGGGACTGATGATCCCAACCACGCCCTTGGGCTGATAGCGGACCTCGGCCTTGGCGCCGAACAGGCCAAGGATGGCCGGCGTCGTCTTGCGTTTTTCCGGCCGCATCCACTTTTTCAGATTTTCGCGAGCGTGTTTCAACGGACCGATCGAGGCGGCGACATCGGTGAACGCCGTCGCATCGCGCGAGCGGGCGCCGAAATCGGCGTCCAGAGCGTCCTCGATCGCTTTTCGATAATCGACCAGCAGCGCGATGCAGCGGTCGATTCGCTCGATCCGCTGCTGGGCGCTCGGCGCGCCGTCGCGCAGATGCGCGCTCTTCTGGCGTTCCAATACCAATTGCATCATTTGCGCGTCGGAGGTTTCCGAAGATTTCATCGTGGCGTCCTGCTTAACGGTCAAATTGGATCGGCGGCCCGCGGAAATGACAACATGAACGCCACTTTCCGACATCACAAGGAACAAGGTTCGCCGTTTTTAACCCGGCGTTTTGACTTCCGCGCTTAGTTTTACGGTGTCAAATCCGACGCCAAGAGCGGCCTCGGAGCGCGAATTGGGGTGAGCAAGCCATGGCCGGAGACGTCGAAACCGCCCTTCGTGGTCCCGAAGCGTTCCCGCTTGCGCGCAAGGCCATCGAGGATATGGAGCGGTGCAAGATCTGGCCGACGCCGCTCAACTATGAACTTTGGCTGCACTATGTCGGTGCGCCGGACGGTGCGTTGGCCAAGGAAATCGGCCGCCTCCTGGCGCTGGGCGAGCCCATCACCGAAGAGGTCAGCGAGGAGCTGGCCGCCACCTATCTGCCCAAGGCGAGGCTGAACGAACAGATCCGCGACGCCGGCGATCAGCTGAACAAGGAATTGGCCTCGGTCGCTGAGGCGATCAAGCAGGCCCAGAAGTCGAGTGAACTTTACGGGGTGTCCCTGGCCAGCGCCGGACGCGAACTGGAGACCCATACGGAGCCCACCGCGGTCAAGAAAATCGTCGAAACCCTCTCGGCGGCGACCCGGCGCGTCCAAAAAGAAAACAAGTCCCTGGAAAAACGCCTCGCCGAATCCACCGCCGAGGTTGGGCGTCTGCGCGAGCACCTGGAACAGGTCCGCCGCGACGCGACCACCGACGCCCTGACCAGCCTGGCCAATCGCAAGGCCTTCGATGACGAGCTGGACCGCGCCTGCCAGGAGGCTCGGGAAAAGGGCGAGCCGCTGAGCCTGGCCGTACTCGATATCGATCACTTCAAGCAGTTCAACGACAACTGGGGCCACCAGACCGGCGACCAGGTGATCCGCTACGTCTCCAGCGTCATCGGGCGCATGGCCCCGCCGCCGCGATTCGCCGCGCGCTACGGCGGCGAGGAATTCGCGATGATTTTCCCGCGTGAGCGCGCCGCCGACGTGCTGCAGACGCTGGAGGACATTCGAGAGGAGATTTCGTCCCGCTCGCTCAAGCGTCGCTCGACCAACGACGATCTGGGCGCGATCACCGTCTCCGCCGGCCTGGCCGAGCTGAACCCCGGCGAAAGCATGGAAGCCCTGATTGGCCGCGCCGACGACGCGCTGTACGCCTCCAAGCGCACGGGCCGCAACAAGGTGACCACGGCGCAGTCGAACGACTCCGCCGCCGCGGCTTAACCTCGGGGCTCAAGGCCGATAGGGCTGGTAGCTCTTCTCCTCGACGAGGTCCGAACCGGTCTCGATGTTCACGGCGCGCTTGATGGCGGCGCGTCGATCGTTTTCCAGATAGACCGCGCGCGCCAGTCGCACGAAGTCGGCGCCGAAATCCTGGCGGCGCTCGCAGTCGCGCTTGCCCTCTTCGATATCCCACAGAGTCGCGTTGACGGCGGTCAGCTCGGCGGTCAGCACGGCGAGCTTCGGCGAGTCCGGCAGCGCCTCGGCCGCCAGCGTTTCCAAAAGCCGCAGCTCCTTGGTCACATTGGCGCGCTTGCCGGCGTCAATACGCTCGGCCTTGACCCTAAGGATGGTGATCTT
>Ga0302314_10009436_pt1 | contig 17242 bp, 11 predicted proteins | sample III_Palsa_N2_3_FD_200533 | JGI IMG/M metagenome (GOLD analysis project Ga0302314, IMG submission 200533) | Peat permafrost microbial communities from Stordalen Mire near Abisko, Sweden - III_Palsa_N2_3 | ecosystem: Environmental > Terrestrial > Soil > Palsa > Peat permafrost | place: Sweden...
CTCCCGGGCGCAGTCGAGCGCGATGTCGTAGCCCGCATCGGCGTGGCGCATCACGCCGGTGGCCGGGTCGTTCCACAGCACCCGCTCCAGCCGGCGCGCCGCCGCTTCGGTCCCGTCGGCGACGATCACCATGCCGGCGTGCTGCGAAAAGCCCATGCCCACCCCGCCACCGTGGTGGATCGAGACCCAGGTGGCCCCGGACGCGCAGTTCAAGAGCGCGTTCAGCAGCGGCCAGTCGGACACCGCGTCCGATCCGTCGCGCATCGCCTCGGTCTCGCGATTGGGCGAGGCGACCGAGCCGGAATCCAGGTGATCGCGCCCGATCACGATCGGCGCCTTCAGCTCGCCGCTGGCAACCATCTCGTTGAACGCCAGGCCCAGCCGGTGCCGGTCGCCCAACCCCACCCAGCAGATCCGCGCCGGCAGGCCCTGGAACCGGATCTTCTCCCGGGCCATGTCCAGCCAGTGGTGCAGGTGGACGTTCCCCGGCGTCAGTTCCTTGACCTTGGCGTCGGTGCGATAGATGTCCTCCGGATCGCCCGACAGGGCCGCCCAGCGGAACGGCCCGACGCCCCGGCAGAACAGTGGCCGGATATAGGCCGGCACGAAGCCGGGGAAATCGAAGGCGTTCTCGACCCCCGCCTCCTTGGCCATCTGGCGGATATTGTTGCCGTAATCGACGGTCGGGACGCCGGCGTCCTGGAAGTCCAGCATGGCCCGCACATGCTCGGCCATCGAGGCCTTGGCCGCCTCGGCCACGCCCGCCGGGTCCTGGTCGCGTGCGCCAAACCAGCGTTCCAGGCTCCAGCCCTTCGGCAGATAGCCGTTGACCGGATCATGAGCCGAGGTCTGGTCGGTGAGCAGGTCTGGCCGAACGCCGCGCGCGAACAGTTCAGGCAATAATTCGGCCGCGTTGCCCAGCAGGCCGACCGAGACCGGCTTTTTGGCATCGCAGGACCGCTCGATGATCGCCAGGGCCTCGTCCAGGTTGTCGGCGCGCTGGTCCAGATAGCCGGTGCGCAGCCGCATCTCGATCCGCGAGGCCTGGCACTCGATCGCCAGGCACGACGCGCCCGCCATCACCGCCGCCAGCGGCTGCGCCCCGCCCATGCCGCCCAGGCCCGCGGTCAGCAGCCAGCGCCCGGCCAGGTCGCCGCCATAGTGCTGGCGGCCCATCTCGACAAAGGTTTCGTACGTGCCCTGAACGATGCCCTGGGCTCCGATATAGATCCACGATCCGGCGGTCATCTGGCCGTACATGGCCAGGCCCGCTCGATCCAGTTCGTTGAAATGCTCCCAGGTCGCCCAGCGTGGCACCAGGTTCGAGTTGGCGATCAGCACCCGGGGGGTGTCGGCGTGGGTGCGGAACACGCCCACCGGCTTGCCCGATTGCACCAGCAGGGTCTGGTCGTCCTCCAGCCGGCGCAAGGTCTCGACGATCTTGTCGTAGCTTTCCCAGTCCCGCGCGGCCCGACCGATGCCGCCATAGACCACCAGCTCTTCCGGCCGCTCCGCCACGTCGGGATCGAGGTTGTTCATCAGCATACGGAGCGGCGCCTCGGTCAGCCAGCTCTTGGCCGAGCGTTCAGGGCCGCGCGGGCTGCGGATGGTGCGGGTCTTGTCGATGCGGGTCATCGGGGCCTCTCGGCGAAGGTCAGGCAGGCTTGCAGGATGGCGGTCAGGGCCTCGCGCATCGGCGAGGCGCGGGCGGGATCGTACGGCGCGGGCCAGTTTTCGGCCGTCACCGGGCCGGCCGGGTCGTCCATATAGCCCCGGCAGGCCAGTTCCATCTGGATGGCGTGGACACCCTGGCCGGGTTGTCCGTACCGGCGCGTGGTGTACCCGCCCTTGAAACGGCCGTTGGTCACGCGGCTGAACGCTGTGGCGTCGCAGCAGGCCTCGACGGCCCCGGTCAGGGCCGCATCGCAACTCGCGCCGCTATGGGTGCCGATATTGAAGTTCGGCAGCAGCCCGTCGAACAGGCGCGGAACCACCGAACGGATCGAATGCGCCTCGTATAGCACCACACGGTCGTGGACGGCGCGCAGGCGCTCGATCTCGGCGGCCAGGGCCGCGTGGTACGGCTCGAAATAGAGGCCGCGCCGCTCGGCGATCTCGTCGGCGCCCGGCCCCTCACCCGATCGATACAGCGGCTCGCCGTCAAAGGTCGCGGTGGGGCAAAGCTCTGTGGTCGCTTGGCCGGGATAGAGCGAGACGCCTGAGGGATCGCGATTGACGTCGATCACCGTGCGCGAAATCGCCGTCCGGATCGTCGTTGCGCCAAGATCGGCGGCGAAGTCGTACAGAAGGCCGACCCACCAGTCGGCATCCTTGCGCGCCAGCCAGGGGGAGGCGAGGCGGGATTCGATCTCGGCGGGGATGTCGGTTCCGGTGTGGGGGAAGCTGACGATCAGGGGGGCATCGCCGCGGTGAACGGAGAGCCATGGAGGAGCGTTCATAGGCTCCTCCCCCGTTGAGGGAGGGGGACCACACGAAGTGTGGTGGAGGGGGCCTTGCCGGAGAGGTCTCTACGTCGGCCAGGCATCCTCAGTCGCTTCGCGACAGCTCCCCCAATGGGGGAGCAGCCAGCCGTTGATGTCCCATTCACCCGCAAACCCCCGGCAACACAACCGCCCGCGCCGCCTCCACCACCGCCCCCGATCGCACCAGCCCGATCGCCGCCGTCATGTCCGGGTGCATGTGCCGGTCGTCTTCCAGGTGCGGGACCTGCGCCCGCAGCAGCGCCCGCACCGTCTCAAGCGCCGGACAGCAGCTCAGGGGGCTATGGAAGTCGCAGCCCTGCGCCGCCGCCAGCAGCTCGATCCCGATCACGCCGAACCCGTTCTCGACCATGCTCAGCAGCCGCCGCGCGCCGTGCGCCGCCATCGAGACGTGGTCCTCCTGGTTGGCCGAGGTGGGGATCGAGTCCACGCTGGCCGGATAGGCCCGCTGCTTGTTCTCCGAGACCAGGGCCGCCGCCGTCACCTGCGGGATCATGAAGCCGGAATTGAGTCCCGGATGCGGGGTCAAAAACGCCGGCAGGCCGGACAGTGCCGGATCGACCAGCATGGCCACGCGCCGCTCGGCCAGCGAGCCGATCTCGCACACCGCGATGGCGATCATGTCGGCGGCGAAGGCCACCGGCTCGGCGTGGAAATTGCCGCCGGACAGGGCCTCGTCGGTCGCGGCGAAGATCAGCGGATTGTCGGTCACCCCGTTGGCCTCGACCGCCAGGGTGTTCGCGGCCTGGCGCAGCACATCCAGCGCCGCGCCCATCACCTGGGGCTGGCAGCGCAGGCAGTAGGGGTCCTGCACCCGCTCGTCGCCGATCCGGTGCGAGTCGCGGATCGCCGAACCGGCCATCAATGCCCTTAGCGCATCGGCGGTCTCGATCTGGCCGGCATGGCGGCGCAGCACGTGGATGCGGTGGTCGAACGGCGTGTCCGATCCCTTGGCGGCCTCGGTCGAGAGGGCGCCGGTGACCAGGGCCGACTGGAACAGCACCTCGGCCTCGAACAGGCCGGCCAGGGCGTTGGCCGTCGAGAACTGGGTTCCGTTCAGCAGGGCCAGGCCCTCCTTGGGGCCGAGCGTCAGAGGCCGCAGGCCCGCCTGCGCCAGCGCCTGGATGGCGGGCCGCGGCGCGTCGCCCACGAAGATCTCGCCCACACCAATCAGGGCCGCGGCCATGTGCGCCAGGGGCGCCAGGTCGCCCGAGGCGCCGACCGAACCCTGGGCCGGGATCACCGGCGTCAGGCCCCGGTCCAGCAGCGCCTGGATCAGCGCCACCGTCGCCGGCCGCACGCCCGACGCGCCCTGGGCCAGGCTGGCCAGCTTCAGCGCCATCATCAGCCGGGCGATGGGAACCGGCATGGGTTCGCCGACGCCCGCGGCGTGGGACAGCACGATATTGCGCTGCAGCCGGTCCAGATCGTCGGCCTCGATGCGGACGCTGGCCAGCTTCCCGAACCCGGTATTGATCCCGTAGATCGGCTCGCCCCGCGCCAGGATGCGCTCCACCGCGGCGGCGCTCTCGGCGATGGCCGGAGCGGACATGGGGTCCAGTTTAACTCCCGCGCCGCGATAGACCGCTCGCCAGTCAGCCAGTGAAACCTCGCCAGGGTGAAGCATGACATCCGCCAATTCGGAGCCCCTCATCGCCCGCCCCAGACGCGCGCGTGCAGGGGGTTGAAGCCCATCCGGTAGACCAGCTCCGCCGGTCGCTCGATGTCCCAGATCGCCAGGTCGCAGCGCTTGCCGGCCTCCAGCGTGCCGGTCTCGTCTTGCAGACCCAGCGCCCGCGCCGCCTCGCGGGTCACTCCGGCGACGCACTCGTCCACCGTCAGGCGAAACAGGGTCGCGGCCATGTTCGTGGTCAGGAGCAGCGAGGTAAGGGGCGAGGTGCCCGGATTACAGTCGGTGGCCAGCGCGATCGGGACGCCATGCCGGCGCAGCAGCTCGATCGGCGGCAATCTGGTCTCGCGCACGAAGTAGAAGGCGCCCGGCAACAGCGTCGCCACGGTTCCGGCTCGCGCCATCGCCGCGACGCCCCCCTCGTCCAGATATTCCAGATGGTCCGCCGACAAGGCGCCGAACTCCGCCGCCAGCGCCGCGCCATGCAGGTTGGACAACTGTTCCGCATGCAGCTTGACCGGCAGGCCGTTGGCGCGCGCCGCCTCGAACACCCGCCTGGTCTGGGCGTTGGAAAAGCCGATGCCCTCACAGAACGCGTCCACCGCGTCGGCCAGGCCCTCGGCGGCGATGGCCGGGATCATGTGATGGCACACAAGATCTATATAGCCGTCCGCGTCGCCGGCGAATTCCGGCGGCAGGGCGTGGGCGCCCAGGAAGGTGGTCCTGATGGTCACCTCGCGCCGTCTGCCCAGGGCGCGGGCGGCGCGCAATTGCCTGGCCTCGGCCTCCAGCGACAGGCCATAGCCGGACTTGATCTCGACCGTCGTCGCGCCCTCGACGATCAGGGCGTCCAGCCGGGGCAGGGCGGCGGCGACCAGGGCCTCCTCGCTGGCTGCGCGGGTCGCGGTCATGGTCGAGACGATGCCGCCGCCGGCGCGCGCGATCTGTTCATAGGACGCGCCGGCCAGCCGCTGCTCGAACTCCGCCGCGCGATCGCCGCCGAACACCAGATGGTTGTGGCAGTCGATCAGGCCGGGCGTGATCCAGCGGCCTTCGCAGTCAATGATCTCGGTGGCGTCCAGGCCGGGCGCGTCGGCGGCGGGGCCCGCGTAGGTGATCCGCCCGTCCAGGCTGGCCACGACACCGTCCGGGACCTCGCCCAGTCCGGGCCGGCCGGGCGCGAGCGTCGCCAGGCGCGCATTTCGCCAGATCCGGTCGCAGCGCATCCCCACTCCTCGTCGTGAGGTGGGCATGCTTGTCCAAGATGGCGAATATGTCTAGACATAATGTGAAAACCCGCAAAAGATGGTCTTTGCTTGAACCCTTCTCGATGGGGGAAGGGCAGGGTTGGGGGTGAACACGCCGAGGCTGGGGCGAAGAACGCGGGAGACGTCGAACCCAATCTCTTCGTCACCGGTAGTGGACGCACCCCCTCTCCAACCTCTCCCCCATCGAGGGGGAGAGGCTCGCTCGAGACCGCGGGAAGTGCGAATTGAATGAGCGGATCGCTCGGCAAGGCCGCCAAATGAAGGCTCTCTGGTTCCACACCGCGCTGCTGCCGACCGGCTGGGCGGACGACGTGCGCATCGAGCACACAGGCGGCCGCGTCACTGCCGTCGAAGTCGGCGTCCCGCCGCAACCCGGCGATGAACGCGGCGCCGTCGCGCTGCCCGGTCTGCCCAATCTGCACAGCCACGCCTTCCAACGGGGCATGGCGGGACTGGCGGAGACGCGCGGGCCTTCCGACGACAGCTTCTGGACCTGGCGCGAGGTGATGTATCGCTTCCTCGATCATCTGACCCCGGACGATGTCGAGTCGATCGCCGCCCTGGCCTATGCCGAGATGCTGGAGGCCGGCTTCACCCGCGTGGGCGAGTTCCACTATCTGCACCACGACGCGGACGGCCGCACCTATGCCGACCCGGCCGAAATGGCCGGCCGGATCGCGGCGGCGGCTGACACGACCGGGATCGGTCTGACCCTGCTCCCGGTCTTCTATGCTCACGGCGGATTCGGCGGCGCGGCGGCGGCGCCCGCCCAGCGCCGCTTCCTGAACGACCTCGACGGCTTCGCGCGGCTGGTCGAGGCCTGCCGATGTCACCTGAACGGCCTGCCGGACGCCAATCTGGGCGTCGCGCCGCACAGCCTGCGCGCGGCGACGCCCGAGCAACTGGCGCGGATCACGCCGCTGGCCGGGGACGGCCCAATTCACATCCACGTCGCCGAGCAGATGCGTGAGGTGCATGACTGCCTCGCCTGGTCCGGCCGGCGTCCGGTCGACTGGCTGCTGGACCATGCCGATGTCGATGCGCGCTGGTGCCTGGTGCACGCGACCCACATGAACGAGGAGGAGACCGTCCGCCTGGCCGTCAGCGGCGCGGCCGTCGGCCTCTGCCCCATCACCGAGGCCAATCTGGGCGACGGCGTCTTTCCCGCCGCGCGGTTCTTGGACGAGGGCGGGGTGTTCGGCATCGGCAGCGACTCCAACGTGCTGATCGACGCGGCCGAGGAGCTGAGGCTGCTGGAATATGGCCAGCGCCTGACGCGGCTGGCCCGCAACGTGGCGACGGCCCAGGGGCGGCCGTCTACCGGCGCGGTGTTGTTCGCGGGCGCGCTCAAGGGTGGCGCCCGGGCGCTGGGACAGGCTCAAGCGGGGCTCGCCGTGGGCGCGGCGGCCGACATCGTCGCCCTGGACGCCGAGCACCCCTCGCTGGTCGCTCGAAGCGGCGATGCGCTCCTGGACGCCTGGATCTTCGCGTCGCGCGGCGGAGCGGTCGAGCGCGTCTGGCGCGGTGGCCGCAAGGTGGTCGAGGCGGGGCGCCACGTCGATAAGGCGGCGATCACGCGCCGCTACCGTCAGACGCTGACCAAGGTGCTGTCGGCGTGAGCGCCGGGACCGCGACGGACGAGCGCCCGCTGCACCAGCGCATCGGACTGGACCTGGAGACCAAGATCCGCTCCGGCGCCTGGCCGCCCGGCTTTCGCATCCCCTTCGAGCACGAACTGACCGCCCAATACGGCTGCGCGCGCGCGACGGTGAACAAGGCAGTCTCGGCCCTGGTCGCGGCGGGCCTGATCGAGCGCCGCCGCCGCGCCGGCTCGTTCGTCGCCCGCCCGCATGTGCAGTCGGCGGTACTGGAAATTCCCGACATCCAGGCCGAGATCACGCGCCGAGGCCAGGCCTATGGGTACGATCTGCTGAGCCGGCGCGTTCGTGGGATCGACGCGCGCGATCCGGACGAGGCGGCGCTGGGCGTGACGGGTCGGGTGCTGGACCTGCATTGCCGGCACCTGGCCGACGGCCGGCCCTTTGCCGTCGAACACCGCATCATCAGCCTCGTCGCGGCGCCCGAGGCGGCCCCCGAAGCAGGCAAGGTCGATTTCGCCGAAACCCCACCCGGAACCTGGCTGCTGAGGCACGTCGCCTGGACCGAGGCCGAACACCGGATCGGCGCCCTCAACCCCGACACGGCGACCGCCCGGCTGCTGGGGATCAAGACCGCCGACGCCTGCCTCAGCGTCCGCCGCTGGACCTGGCGCGTCGGCCAGGGGATCACATACGTGCGCCAGACCTTCCCCGGCGACGCTTACGATCTGGTCGCGCGGTTCACGCCTGGGGCGGGTTAGGGGCCGCCATACGCTTGTTCGGCCGCGGCGCGGATGCTAGCTGGCCGATGCTTCATACCGGGGGACGAGCATGGCCAGGCTGACATCGTGGGTTCTGGCGGCGACTTTGGCCCTGGCTCCGGGCTGGGCGAGCGCCGACACCATCCTCTTCGTCGGCAACAGCTTCACCTTCGCCGCCTATTCGCCGGTCTGGCATTACCACAGCGAGACGGTCACGGACCTGAACGCAGAGGGCGTCGGCGGCGTGCCGGCCCTGTTCAAGGCCTTCACCCGCGAGGCGGGGCTGGACTACGCCGTCAGCCTGGAAACCTCGCCCGGCAAGGATCTGCAATTCCATATCGACCAGAAGACGGCGGTGATCGACCGGGCCTGGGACCATGTGGTCCTGCAGAGCTACAGCACGCTGGACGCAAAAACGCCCGGCGATCCGGCTGGCCTAGTCAAGTCCGCGGCGACGCTGGCAAAAATGTTCCACGACAAGAACCCGCGCGTCGACATCCGGCTGACGGCGACCTGGTCGCGCGCCGACCTCACCTATCGTCCCGCCGGCCATTGGTACGGCAAGCCGATCGACGCCATGGAAAAGGAGGTCCGCGCCGGATACGACCTGGCCGCCGCCGCCTCGCCGCTGATCAAGGGCGTGATCCCGATCGGAGACGCCTGGAACCGGGCGTTCGTGACCGGATTTGCGGATCCCAATCCCTATGACGGCATCGACGCGGGCAAGGTCGACCTCTGGGCCTTCGATAACTACCACGCCAGCACGTTCGGCTATTATATCGAGGCGCTGATGGTGTTTGGCGCCGTCACCGGCCGCGATCCGCTGGTCCTGGGGCCGAAGGAGGCCTGCGCGGCCGAGCTGGGGGTTTCGCCCGCCCAGGCCCAGGCGATGCAGCAGATCGCCCACGACGAACTGGCGGCGCAGGCCAAACGCCCTTAGCGGGGCGAGGCTCGCGGCGCGCCCCAGACCAGTTCGGAAACCAGTTCAAGCTCCAGCACCCCGTCGCGCGCCTGCGGCCGCATCAACGCCTCCAGGTCGCGGTCGAATTCATCGGCCAGCGCTTCGCCCATCTCGGTGCGCGTCCATGCGGCCCGCGAGTGCTGGCAGGTGATGAAGTCTTCGACGCTCTGGCGGTAGGTGAAGGCGAACCGCTCCCGCCCGGTCATGTCCAGCCACGGCTCGTGGCGTCGGCCTTCCGCTTCGCGGCCCGGCTGGTCGTAGACCCGGCCGAGGCGCGCCAGCCACCGGATCTTGAACTCGATCCACGCCTCGCGCCCGCACGGCGGCTGTTGAGGTTCGTCACCGGAGATGACCGCCAGCAACGGCGCGACGGCCGCCAGCTTGGGAAACAGCAGATCGTGCCGCATCCAATGGATCGCGGTCCCGGCGGTGATCAGGTCGAAAGCCTGATCCGTCCCGATATCTTCGGCCCTCTGATGGGCCCAGACGATGTTGCCGTGGAGTCCGGCGTCGGCGCGGCGACCGGCCTCGATCATTACAGCCGCCGGATCGAGGGCGGTGACCTCGGCGAAGTGGTCGGCGAGGATGATCGCGATCTTGCCGGGTCCACAGCCCAGATCGAGCGCACGTCTCCGCCCCTTGGTCCGCTCCAACAGAAAATCGTACAGGGCGGGCGCATAGGGCGGGCGGCAGGCGTAGCAGCGCGCGACGTCCCCATCGCCGAACACCGCGGCGGACGCGGCCCGTTCGGCTTCTTGTGCAGCTTGATCCGGCATGGCTGGCCTCCCGTTGACGCCCGACCTTGGCCGATGAGTGTGGCATGGGGCATTCGCCGGGATGAGCGGTTTATTGAGAAGCTGAGCGGTTCGGCTTGGCCTCGTCACGATCTAACCGCGCTAGACCACTGATCTCACAGTGCGCCGCCTCGTACCCGCCCCGATTTCGTCCCCGTCGCCAGCTTGGTCCGCGTCTCCCGAACCGCGATCGCGGGCAAGGAGGACCCATGCTCGGCCAGACAGGCTTCCACCGCCTCGCGATGCCGGGTGATCATCGAGCGCAGCAGCCAAGAGACGGCCTTGGTGATCAGGATGTCGCGCTCCCCCTTCAGCCGGCCGATGAACTCCAGGGCCAGGTCCCGGAACCGCGCTTCGTCGGTGTAGTGGACGGGACCGTTCAACAGCACCAGCGCGGCGCGGCGCTTGTTGATGTTGGCGTCCCGCGAGAGCTGTTCCAGCAGGCGCCTCCACTCCGGCCAGTCGGCCAACATCTCCTGCGCGCTGAACACATTCTGGCAAAGGCTGTCGATCTCCGCCCAGCCGTTCAGGCATCCCAGCCAGCGGTCGACGTCGTCCGGCAGCGCGTCGCGTCGCCCCGTCGGGTGACACCCGAGCAGGATCGCCGCCAGCGTCTTTTCCTCGTGGGACTCCCCCTCGAACAGGCTCTCGACCACGGCCAGGAAGGCGGCCGGCGTCATCGTCCTGTTCGCCGCCAGCCACCGCCTGGCGATCGCCCGCCGGTCGGGAACGGAGACGTTGTAGAACAGGTGTCCGCTGCCGCCGTAGGAGTCCGTGGTATGGCGTTCCAGGAAGGTGGGCCGGGCCGCCTGGCGCAGTTGCGCCAGAAGCGCTGCATGTTCGCCGTTCATTTGGCCGGTTCCTCCGCGACGGTGCGGCGCGGCCCTTGTATTCGCGGGCGATGCGGTTTCAGGGTAGGGCCGCGCCGGGAATGGCGATCGGCCGGGAGTGAATTTTGTCGATTATCGCCGCGCTGCACCATGTGACCCGCTACCGCTACGATCGCCCCGTGGTGCTGGGGCCCCAGGTCGTGCGCCTGCGCCCGGCGCCGCATTGCCGCACCCGCATCCCCAGCTACGCGCTGAACATCACCCCGGCCGAGCATTTCATCAACTGGCAGCAGGATCCGCACGGCAACTGGCTGGCCCGGCTGGTGTTCCCCGAGCCCGCTCGGGAGTTCTGCGTCGAGGTCGACCTCACCGCCGAGATGGTGGTGATCAACCCGTTCGACTTCTTCGTCGAGCCCTATGCCGAGACCCTGCCGTTCGCCTATGAGCCGGACCTGGCCACCGAGCTGGCGGCCTATCTGCAGGTCGAGGAGAGCGGGCCGCGCATCGACGCGCTGGTGGCCGAATTGCCGCTGCCGGCGGCCAATACGGTCACCTTCCTGGTCGAGCTGAATGCGCGGCTGCAGCGCGAGGTGCGTTATGTCGTTCGCATGGAGCCGGGCGTGCAGACGCCCGAGGAGACCCTGTCCCTCGGCTCCGGCTCCTGCCGCGACAGCGCCTGGCTGCTGGTCCAGATCCTGCGCCGGCTGGGCCTGGCCGCGCGGTTCGTCTCCGGCTACCTGATCCAGCTCAAGGCCGACATCGACCCGATCGAGGGCGCCCAGGGGACCCAGCACGACTTCACCGACCTGCACGCCTGGGCCGAGGTCTATCTACCTGGCGCCGGCTGGGTCGGCATGGACGCCACGTCCGGCCTTTTCTGCGGCGAGGGCCACCTGCCGCTGTGCGCCTCGCCCCATTACCGTTCCGCCGCCCCGATCACCGGCGTGGTCGAGCCGGCCAATGTCGAGTTCGGCTTCGAGATGACCGTCACCCGGCTGGTTGAGCCGGTCCGGATCACCAAGCCGTTCGAGGACGAGCGGTGGCGGGCGCTGGACCGGTTGGGCGATCAGGTGGACGCCGACCTCGCGGCCCAGGACGTGCGCCTGACCCTGGGCGGCGAGCCGACCTTCGTCTCAGTTGACGATTTCGAGGCGCCCGAATGGAACACCGAGGCGTTTGGGCCGACCAAGCAGGCCCTGTCGGACGACCTGATCCGGCGGCTGCGCGAGCGGTTCGCGCAGGGCGGTCTGCTGCACTACGGCCAGGGCAAGTGGTATCCTGGCGAGCCGCTGCCGCGCTGGGCCCTGGCCCTCTACTGGCGACGCGACGGCAAGCCGGTCTGGCGCGACCTGGGCCTGATCGCCTCGGAGCGGCGGCCGAAAACCGCGAGCCGGGTGCAGGCCGAGCATTTCATCGGCCGCCTCGCCAACCGGCTGGGCGTCGATCCGGGCCATGTCTCCCCGGCCTATGAGGATCCGCTGCACTGGCTGGGCAAGGAGGGCGAGACGCCGATCAATGTCGACCTGACCGACCCCGAGCTGGACGACGCCGCCGGCCGCGCGCGCATGATCCGTGTGCTGAGCGAGGGCCCCTCCAAGCCGGTCGGCTATGTGCTGCCGATCCGTCGCTGGAAGGAAAAGGGCGCCGGCCACGAATGGATCAGCGAGGCTTGGCGCTTCCGGCGCGAGCGGCTTTTTCTGGTTCCCGGCGACTCGCCGGTGGGCCTGCGCCTGCCGCTTTCAGCCCTGCCCGAAGTGGCTCCGAAGGACTATCCGCACATCGTGCCCCAGGACCCGTTCGAGGAGCGCGCGCCCTTGCCCAGCTTCGACGAGGCATTCTCGCGCGGCGCCGAAGGCGTGGACGAGAAGCTGCTGGCCCAGAAGCGGGCGTCGAAGGCCATTGTTCGCACCGCGCTGACGGTCGAGCCGAGGGATGGGATCCTCTATGTCTTCATGCCTCCGGTGGAGACGCTGGAGCATTATCTGGAGCTGCTCGCCGAGGTCGAGGCGGCGGCCGCCGGCCAGCCGGTCCGGATCGAAGGCTATGCGCCGCCGGCCGATCCGCGCCTGGACGTGCTCAAGGTCACGCCCGATCCCGGCGTGATCGAGGTCAACATCCAGCCGATGACCAGCTGGCGCCAGGCGGTCGAGGTCACCACCGCACTCTACGAGGACGCCCGCGCCTGCCGCCTGGGGGCGGACAAGTTCATGATCGACGGGCGCCACACCGGCACCGGCGGCGGCGCCCATGTGGTGATCGGCGCCTCGAAGCCGGCCGACTCGCCCTTCCTGCGTCGGCCGGACCTGCTCAAGAGCCTGCTTCTCTACTGGCAGCGCCATCCGGCCCTGTCCTACCTGTTCTCGGGCCTGTTCATCGGTCCGACCAGCCAGGCGCCCAGGGTCGACGAGGCGCGCCACGAAAGCCTGTACGAGCTGGAAATCGCGCTGGCCAAGATCCCCTCTCCCGGCTCGAAGGGCGGCACGCACGCGCCGCCGGCGCCCTGGCTGGTCGACCGGCTGCTGCGCAACCTGCTGGTCGACGTGACGGGCAACACCCATCGCACCGAGATCTGCATCGACAAGCTCTATTCGCCCGACGGCTCGGCAGGCCGGCTCGGTCTGATCGAATTCCGTGGCTTCGAGATGCCGCCGGACGCGCGCATGAGCCTGGCCCAGCAGCTGCTGATCCGCGCCCTGATCGCCTGGTTCTGGCGCGAGCCGCAGACCGGCCGGCTGGTGCGCTGGGGCACGGGCCTGCACGATCGCTTCATGCTGGAGCACTTTGTCTGGAGCGACTTCCAGGAGGTGCTGGGCGACCTGGACCGGGCCGGCTACGCCTTCGATCCGGTCTGGTTCGAGGCCCAGCGCGCCTTTCGTTTCCCCGTGCATGGCCAGGTGGAATATAGCGGCGTCAAGCTTGAGCTGCGCCACGCCCTGGAGCCCTGGCACGTAATGGGCGAGGAGAGCGCCGGCGGAGGGACGGTGCGCTTTGTGGACTCCTCGGTGGAGAGGCTGCAGGTGCGCGCCCAGGGCTTCATTCCCGAGCGGCACATCATCGCCTGCAACGGCCGCGCCCTGCCGATGACCTTGACTGGAAGCCCCTCCGGAGAGGCGGTGGCCGGCGTTCGCTACAAGGCCTGGAAACTGCCCAGCGGCCTGCATCCGACCCTCAAGGTCGACGCACCCCTGACCTTCGACGTGATCGACCGGTGGAACCGCCGCTCGCTCGGCGGCTGCGTGTTTCATGTCGCCCATCCCGGCGGGCGCAGCTACGACACCTTTCCCGTCAACGCCTACGAGGCGCAGGCCAGGCGGGAGGCGCGGTTCCAGGCGCACGGCCACACGCCGGGGCTGATCACCACGCCGCGTGAGGAGCCGCGGAGCGAGTTTCCGATGACACTGGACTTGAGGCGCCCCGTTGACCGGTGAACGCGCGGCCGTCCGACCGGAACCGGGCCTGCTTGACCCGCAGTCGGCGGCCCGGCTGACCGGCTGGCTGCGCGAATACCGGCCGCTCCATGGCATCCCCGACGAGCTGATCGGCAAGGACGGCCGGCCACGAGACTACTGGCTGCGCTATCTGGGCGGCCTGGCCGAGTTCCCGCCCGGGGAGTTCGAGAACCGGTTCAGCCTGGCCACCCGCCATATCCGCGACACCGGCGTCTCCTACCGCATCTATGGTGAGGAGAACGAGCGGTCCTGGCCGCTCAGCCCGCTGCCGCTGATCCTCGGCGAGGCCGAGTGGGCCGAGATCGCCGCCGGGGTGGAACAGCGCGCGACCCTCCTGGAAGCTGTGCTGCGCGACCTCTATGGCGAGGCGCGGCTGGTGGCCGAAGGCGACCTGCCGGCCGCGGCGGTGACCGGCGGGACGGACTATGTCCGCGCCATGCGGGGCGTCGCGCCGCCGGGAGGCCGTTATCTGCACGTCTACGCCGCCGATCTCGGGCGAGGCCCGGACGGGCGCTGGTGGCTGCTGGGCGATCGCACCCAAGCCCCATCGGGGGCGGGCTACGCGCTGGAGAACCGGCTGGTGCTCTCGCGAGCCTATCCCAATCTCTACAACGCCATGAACGTCCGGCGCCTGGCGCCCTTCTTCAACGATTTCCGCGACGGCCTGACCGGCTCGGCGTCGCGAAGCGATCCGCGCATCTGCCTGCTGACGCCGGGCCCGTTCAGCGAGACTTATTTCGAGCAGGCCCATCTGGCCCGCTATCTGGGCTTCCTGCTGGTCCAGGGCGACGATCTGGTGGTGCGTGACGGCCAGGTCTATCTGCGCACCATCGACGGGCTGAAGCGGGCCGATGTCCTCTGGCGCCGCGTCGACGCCGACTTCGTTGATCCCCTCGAGCTGAACAACGCCTCGCGCCTGGGCGTACCGGGGCTTTTGGAGGCGATCCGCGCGGGCGGGGTTGTGGTGGCCAATCTGCCAGGCTCGGGCCTGGTGGAATCGCCGGCCCTGCTCAGCTTCCTGCCGGCGCTCTGCCGAAAGCTGCTGGGCGAGAACCTGAAACTGCCCAATGTCGCCACCTGGTGGTGCGGCCAGCCGTCGGAGCGGGGGCTGGTCGAGCGCAATCTGGGCGAGCTGGCGATCGGCGGCGCCTTCACCGACAAGGGCCGGGGACCGGCCTCGAACGGGCCCCGATTGCTGAGCGATCTCGGCACGGCCGAGCGTGAAACCCTGTTGACGGCGATGCGCCAGCGGCCGGTGGATTATGTCGGCCAGGAAGTGGTCAGCCTGTCCACCACGCCGGTCTGGCGCGATGGCCGTCTGGCGCCCAGTCCCTTCGTGCTGAGGGTCTTCGCCGCGGCGACCGAGGACGGCTGGAAAATCATGCCCGGGGGCCTTTGCAGGACCTCCGACCGCCTGGACGCGCGGGCCATCTTCATGGGCGAGGGCGCGCGCACGTCCGACGTCTGGGTGCTGTCCGACGGTCCGGTCGACCGCGTCACCCTGCTGGCGGATCGCGAGGACATCAAGGTCCGCCGTATCCTGGGACACTTACCAAGCAGGGCTGCGGACAACCTGTTCTGGCTGGGCCGCTATCTGGAGCGGGCGGAGGCGACCTTGCGCCTGGTGCGCAGCCTCTGCACCAGCCTGATGGATTCCGAGGCCGCCCTGCACGGATCCGGCGAGACGCTGGAGCGGCTGCAAAGCCTGCTGATCGCCTGGGGCGCGGTCGAGGAGGAGGCGCTGGGCGGCCGCGCCGCCGACGCCGCCTCGGCCACGCTCTATGACGAGGACGCCTACGGCTCGGTGATCTCGCTGGTGCGGGATGCGCGCCGCACCGCGGCCAGCATGCGCGAACGCCTGTCCGCCGATTTCTGGACCCTGCTGGTCGATCTTGAGAATCGGCTGGGGGGCCACGGAGACGAGCGGGCATCCGAGGCCGCGGCGCTGGAGGCGGCCGAACAGGCGTTGCAGGCGCTGGCGGGGCTGTCAGGCCTGGCCCAGGAGAACATGAACCGCGTCGCCGGCTGGCGGTTCTTCGACATGGGCCGCCGGATTGAGCGGGGGGTCAACGCCTGCCGCTTCATGCGCCAGTTCGCGGCCAACGACGCGACCTCGGACGATCTGGACCTGCTGCTCGACCTGGCCGACAGCCAGATCACTTACAGAGCGCGCTATCTGGTCGGCGTGGCCCTGACGCCGGTGCGCGACCTGATCGTGCTGGACCCGTTCAACCCGCGCTCGCTGGCCTTCCAGATCGTGGCGCTGAAGGACCACCTGTCAGCCCTGCCCACCCTGGTGGACGACGGCATGCTGGAGGAGCCCGGCCGTCTGCTGGCGCGCCTGTCCTGTGACGTCGAGACCGAAGACGCCGCGCGGCTGGACACCCGCAAGGCCCTGGCGTTCGAGCAGCGGCTGCTGCAGTTGTCCGATGCGGTCGCGGTCCGCTATTTCCTGCAAGGTCCGAACGCGGTTCCCACCAAGAAGCTGAGCGGTCTGGCTTGATCTACAACGTTCGCCATCGCACCACCTATCGCTACACCACGCCGGTGACCTTCGCCCGGTGCGTGCTGCGCCTGACGCCGCGCGAGACCGCGGCGCAGCAGGTGCTGGAGACCACCATCGCCATCACGCCGCGTCCGGCGCGCTCGCGCACCCATGTGGGGCCGTTCGGCGAGCGGGTGATGACCGTGGCCGTCGAGACCGCCCATACCGAACTGACCATCGAGGCCAGGTCACGGGTCGAGGTGAACCGCCCCGCGCCGCTCTTGCCGTTTGACGGCGTGGGCTGGGAAGCGGTCCGCGAGGCGGCGTTCGCTTCGGCGGCCTTGGGGCTGGAAGCCCCGGCGCACTTCCTCTATCCGACCGCCGCCACGCCGGTCCTGCCGCCGATCACCGACTTCGGCCTGGAAAGCTTCCTGCCCGGCCGCCCGATCGTCGAGGCGGCGTCGGACCTGATGCGGCGGATCAAACAGGACTTCATCTACGACCCCGAGGCGACCGGCGTCCGGACTCCGGCGATCACCGCCTTCGAGGCCCGCCGCGGGGTCTGCCAGGACTTCACCCACATCATGATCGCCGCCCTGCGCGGCGTCGGCCTGCCCGCGGCCTATGTCACCGGTTATTTGCGCACCACACCGCCGCCGGGCCGTCCCAGGCTCGAGGGCGCGGACGCCACCCATGCCTGGGTGTGGCTGTGGTGCGGCGAGACGGCCGGCTGGATCGGCTTCGATCCGACCAACGACCAGGTGGTGGCGGGCGACCACATCATGCTGGCGGTCGGCCGCGACAGCGCCGACACCGCCCCGATCGACGGCGTCATCCTGGGCGCCGGCGAACAGAAGCTTAAGGTCGCGGTGGACGTCGTGCCGGCGATATAGGAGTGAGAACCCTCGCCCCACGCAGTGGGGAGAGGGCAGGGTGAGGGGTGGTTCCGCGCTCCAGAATCCTTC
>Ga0302314_10009437_pt1 | contig 17240 bp, 18 predicted proteins | sample III_Palsa_N2_3_FD_200533 | JGI IMG/M metagenome (GOLD analysis project Ga0302314, IMG submission 200533) | Peat permafrost microbial communities from Stordalen Mire near Abisko, Sweden - III_Palsa_N2_3 | ecosystem: Environmental > Terrestrial > Soil > Palsa > Peat permafrost | place: Sweden...
GGCCGAGGACTACCCTGCCCGCAGGATGCAACTGCTGAGGAGCTGAGGATGCCCGGCCAAACGAGCGCGCGTTGACCTTGTAGGTCGTTCTCGACCTGTCATCGCGTGCTGCCCTTACACCTGCGGCGCAGCGAGCCTGCCCTCCGCCTGATCGGCGTTGTCCTCCGCAGCTCAAGGGGTTCCCCTGTGTCGCCGTCGCTTCCTCCTACCCTGCCCGTGTGGCGTGATCCCGACTTCCGCCGACTCTGGGCGGGGCAGATCGTCTCCCAGTTCGGCGAACAGGCCGGTCAGATCACCCTGCCACTGGTCGCCGTGCTCGCCCTGGACGCCGGGCCCGGCCGCCTCGGCGTGCTGCGCGCGGTGGGGCAGGTGCCGCTGCTGCTGTTCTCACTGCTGGCCGGGGCCTGGGTGGACCGCAGGCGCGCCCGCAACGTCATGGTGCTGGCCGACCTCGGCCGGGCGCTGGCCCTGGCCGCTGTCCCGCTCGCGTACCTCTTCGGGCTGCTCGGCCTGCCATTGCTGCTCATTGTCGCCTTCGTCGTCGGAGCGCTCTCGGTGCTCTTCGACACGGCCTACCAGGCCTCGCTGGTGCGGCTGGTGCCGCCCAGTCAACTACCGCAGGGCAACAGCGTGCTGGAGGGCAGTAGATCGGCCGCGCAGATCGGCGGCCCCGCGCTCGGCGGCACGCTGGTCACACTGCTCTCGGCACCGATCGCGGTCGCATCCGGGGCCTTCTTCTTCGCGCTCTCCTGCCTGTCGATCCGCCGCATCCGCCGCCCCGAGTCCTTGCCGGAGCCCACTGAACACCCCGAGCCAATGTGGCGGCAGATCCACGCGGGACTCCAACTCGTCGCCCGCGAACCCTCCTTGCGGGCCGTGGGCCTGGCCTCGGCCCTCTACCAGTTCGCCTACGCGGCCCTGATGACCGCCTACCTGCTGTTCCTGCCGCGCACGCTGCACCTGTCCGGAGCCGAGGTCGGTTTGGTGCTGGCGGCGATGGGCCCGGGCGCGGTCCTGGGCTCGCTGCTCGCCGCCGGGCTGCCCGCGCGGTACGGCTACGGCCGGGTCCTGGTGCTCGCGGCGGCACTCGCGGACGCCGTGATGCTCGGCTCGCCCGAGCTGCACGGCCGGTCCGCCGTCACCGTGCCCGCCCTGATGGCCGTCAACGTCCTCTTCGGTGGCTGCGGCCAACTGGTGGACGTCACCGTGATGGCGGTACGCCAGGCCGTCACCCCGGTCCGGCTCCAGGGCCGGGTGGTCGCCACCGTCACTTTCCTGGGCATGGGCCTCACCCCCCTGGGCTCCCTGCTGGGCGGCGTCCTGGCCGCCCAGTGGGGTCCTCGTACAGCCCTGTTGTTGGCCGGTCTCGGCATGGCGCTGTCGCCACTGTCCATGACCCTCTCCCCGTTGGCCCGGATAGGGAGGACCCTCCCTATCGCAGCTGACCGGACTTGACCGCCCGGACGAAGGCGCCGAAGGCGTCGGGGGAGAAGAGCAGCGCCGGCCCGCTGGGGTCCTTGCTGTCGCGGACGGGAACGACGCCAGGGAGGCCGGGAGCCAGCTCGACGCAGTCACCTCCGCTGGAGCCGCTGTAGCTGGACTTGCGCCACTCGGCGTTGCTGAGATCGAAGGTCATCTGCGTGCTCCTTCGCGGTGAGCGAGTCCCCGACCGCCGTGAAGTGGCGATCGGGGAGCCGACGTTCAGGCGGTTGGGAACTGGCCGGACTTGATCGAGCTGACGAAGGCGGCGAAGGCATCGGGAGAGAAGAGCAGCGCGGGCCCGTTGGGGTCCTTGCTGTCGCGCACCGGAACGACGCCGGGCAGGCCGGGAGCCATCTCGACGCAGTCGCCGTTGCTGCCACCGCTGTAGCTGGACTTGCGCCACTGCACGGCGCTCAGGGGGAGATCACTGTTCATGTGCATGTTCCTTCGCTGCCGATTTGATCAGGGCTAGGGACGCCTTCGGCGGCAGTGCGGCGGCCCGTGCTAGCTCGTAGGATGCCATGCACCGTGCTACCAGGGCTGGATCATCATGCACTTGGCCACTGTGAGGGCTCTCGACGTAGGCAAGCGGCGGGGCTTCCCCGAACGTCATGATGCTGACGTTGCCCTCCATGAGTGCATGCGCACCGCTGGAGTACGGCACAACCTGAATCAAGACTCTTGAGCGTTCTGCTACTTCGAGCATGTGCTCTAGCTGGGTTGCCATCACCCGAGAGCTCCCGACGGGCCGACGCAAGACTGGCTCGTCCAAAATGATCCACAACATGGGGGCTGTTGTGTCATCTAGAAGGTGGGTTCGGTCCATCCGGGATTGGACCATGGTCTCGATCTCCGCTGGAGCGGCGAAGGGCCAAACAGCCTCGAAGATAGCCCGTGCGTAGTCAGCCGTCTGCAACAGGCCGGGCACCAGTAGAGGGGAGAACGCGGTGATGGCGCGAGCTAGCGGTTGCAGAGCTGCCACATCTGCGAAGTAGTGGGCGTAAGGCGATTCGTCGATCAGCTCCTCGCACATATGCGCGAAGAGGCCATCGGTATTCAGCTCGGCATCGAATCGCAGCGCGTGCTCCATCTGCGGTTTGCGGATCATCTTCTCGAACTGGCCGATGTACGAGCCGGAGCAGAACACCCTTTCGCCTAACTGCTCTTGCGTGAGTCCGGCTCGCTCGCGCTGACGCTTCAACTCGGACCCGAAGAACCGCCAACCGATCTTCGCCTGTGCGCCGCCCTTGGACGCAGGTTCGCTGGTCATGCCGAAGCCCCCTCTTTACAGGGTCTGTTGTACGCCGATTGGCCATATCGAGCCTAGCGCTTCTCCGTTCCCTGGTGGTGAGGAATTGACAGCACGAGGGACGGGTTCGGCGATGAAGCCAATGATCAGTCAGCAGCTGCCTGCGGAGCGGGAGTCCAGGCACGCGAGGCCCATCCGCATCCTGGGGATGACGCTGCGCGTCTACCGCACGTCCCCGGCCGGGGAGCGGGCGTATCTGCCGGTTGTGAAATCGAACGGGAGTAAGAGCGGTTCCTACCCAAACTGTTCGTGTCCGAGATGCCGGAAAACCCCGTCCGGCAGGCTGGTTCACGGGGAGGCGGCCGGATGAGCGAGTACCCGCCGGAAGAGCTGGACTTGGACCCGGAGCCGGAGGAGTGCGACGAGTGTGCCTGGCTGGCCGAGCAGGGCCGGGCCGCGCTGCTGACCGGGGACCAGTCGCGAGGGGTGGACATTCGGGTGCTGCGCTATCGCCACCAACAGGCCGTGCACAAGTGACCGTGGCTGGGTCGGCCTCGCCGCAGGTCGGCCCATCAGTCAGAGGCTGCCGCTATCGTCGGATCATGAACGCTCACGCCGAACAAGCGACCAGCATCCCTGCCCTGCGTCGGGCGGCGTCCATCTTCCCGGTGCGCGACCTCGCCGTCTCCCTCGCGTTCTACCAGCGGCTGGGCTTCCGCACGGAGAGCTACGACTCGGGCTACGGCTTCGCCCGTCGTGAGCGGCTGCGCCTTCATCTGAGTGCTGTGCCGGAGCTTGATCCGCTCGCCAACAGGTCCGCCGTCTACGTCTACACCTCCGTGGTCGATGCGCTTCACGCCGAATGGCTTCGATGCGGACTCCGAGTCATAGCGGCCGACAGCGAGGTGGCGGACGAGCAGGCAGGCCAGATCAGTGAAGCCGTCGAGGCCAAGCCGTGGGGTGTTCGCGAGTTCACGATCCTGGACCCCGACCTCAATGAGCTCCGCTTCGGCGAGCTGACGGCGGTGGAGGCGGCGCACGACGCATGACGGTCGCCCGAGGGGGCGCGTTATCCCCCCCTTTCCGCTTGCTCTCCGCGCCGGGCCGGGTGCTGCCGTCGACCTCCAGGCAGATGCCGAAGACGCGGTCGTACCCGGTCCAGCCGTTGACGCGCCCCCGGTTGTTGCTGATCTGCACCCGCCTGCGGGCCGGTTCCACGGCCGACACCAGGTGCAGGTACACGGTCCCGCTCACCCGGGCCAGCACGATGTCTCCGACCGCCAGCCTCGATGCGTCGACCGGGGCCACCAGCACCCGCTGCCGACTGCGTATCAACGGCACCATCGAGGAACCGGTCGGCCGGAACTCCACGGTGGCCCCGTCGGCGACTCTTACTGCGATCGCGTCCAGCATGCCCATCCGCTGATGGTGCCGGACGAGATCCCATCTCGTGCGGATTTTTCTGTCCGCTGTCGGCAAGACTGTCTCCATGATGACAAGTGCGGAGCAGGGTGCGGCAGTGCCGGTCGCGGTGGTGACGGGGGCGGCGCAGGGGATCGGGCGGGTCGTGGCGCGAGTGCTGGGCGAGGCCGGGTACGCGCTGGCGCTGTCCGACCAGCAGGAGCCCACGGAGACCTTGAAGGCACTGGAGGCCATGGACGTGGAGGCGATCGCGGTGATCGGCGACGTCGCCTCCGAGGCGTACGCGGAGCGACTGGGCGACACGGTCGGCCAGTACTTCGGTCGGGTCGATGTGCTGGTGAACAACGCCGGTGTCTCACTGCTCACTCCGGCCGAGGAGACCACGATCGAGCAGTGGCGTCGGGTGCTGGACGTCAACCTCACCGGCCCGTTCCTGCTGTCGCAGGTGCTCGGACGGCTGATGCTGGAGGCCGGCGGCGGCTCGATCGTGAACATCGCCTCGATCGCCGGGCTGCACGGGGTGGCCGACCGCGCCGCCTACAACGCCAGCAAGCACGGGCTGGTCGGGCTCACCCGTACCCTGGCCGCCGAGTGGGGCGGACGCGGGGTGCGGGTCAACGCGGTGTGCCCGGGCTGGGTGAAGACCGAGATGGACGCGGCCGACCAGGAGTCCGGCGGCTACACCGACAGGGACATCATCGACCGAGTGCCGATGGCCCGGTTCGCCGCGCCCGAGGACATCGCGCAGGCGGTGGCCTTCCTCGCCGACCCCGCGCTCAGCGGGTTCATCAACGGGGTCGCCCTCCCGGTGGACGGCGGCTGGACCGCCGACGCCAGTTGGACCTCGCTCCGGCTGCGCAAGCGCTGACCCCCGAGCCCGCTGGGCGGGTACCGGGCGGCGACGTCAGCGGGTCAGCTCCTTGACCAGCAGCTCGAAGGCCAGGTCGTCGCGGGTGGGCAGGCCGAAGCGTTCGTCGCCGTAGGGGAACGCGCTGGTCTCCCCGGTGCGGGTGTAGCCCCGGCGCACGTACCAGGCGATGAGGTCCGCCCGGGCGGTGATCACCGTCAGGTGCATCTCCTTCGCGCCCCACTCGTCGCCCGCGAGCCGCTCGGCTTCGGCGAGGAGCTGCTTGCCCAGGCCGCCGGCCTGGAACTCGGGGCGCACCGCGAACATGCCGAAGTAGGCGTGGCCGCGACGGTCCTCCAGCTGGCAGCAGGCGAGCAGGGTGCCGCTGGACTCGATCACGACCATGCGGCTGTGCTCGCCCTGGAGGACTGCCGTGACTGCCTCGGGGTCGGTCCGCCGGCCCTCCAACAGGTCTGCCTCGGTGGTCCACCCCGCGCGGCTGGATTCTCCCCGGTACGCCGACTCGATCAGTGCCACCAGGGCGGGCACGTCCGCCGCTGTGGCGCTACGGAAGGTCGGCGGCGCGGCTTGCTGGGCATCCATCGGGGCGGGACTCCTGACGTGGGGCGGATCGTCCAGGTTACAGACGTTCCGTGGGTGCCCGCACGTGGGTGGTCGTGCGGGCACCCGGGTCAGGTGGTCATGGTGTGGGCGGTCATGGCGTGCGTGGTCATGGCGTGCGTGGTCATGGTGCGGGCGGTCAGAACACCGGGCCGGTGACCGGCAGGACGACCTCGCACGGGACCGGGCGGGGGTGCGCCGGGTCCAGCGCGTTGAGCACGTCGGTCAGGGCGATCGGGTCGGCGGCGATCTCCAGGTGGTCGGTGGCGTCCAGCGCGCACTGGTTCTGCAGCAGGATGTTGGTGACGTTGGGGGCGGCCGGGAGGAAGGCGTTGGTGTAGGGGGTGACCACCTCGTCGTCCTTGGACTCGATGACGGTGTACTGCACGTTCGGGTTGGTCTCGCCGCCCGCGTTGAGCGCGGTCAGGAAGGACGGGCCCTCCTCCTGTTCGACGCAGGCCGCGCAGGGGCCGTTCAGCAGACCGTTGATCGGGTCGATGATGTTGAGCTGGATACCCAGCTGGGTGATGCCGTCGAGAGTGGTGCCGTTGTTGCTCGGGGCCAGTGCGACCAGCTTGTCGACCTTGCTGGACCCGCCGAGGTTCTTGATGTAGTAACGCGGCATCATGCCGCCCTGGGAATGCCCGACCAGGTCGACCTTGGCGGTGCCGGTGGCCGCCAGAACCTGGTTCACGAAGGCCTCCAACTGGCCCGCGCTGGCCGCGATGTCGCCGGTGCCCTGGAGGATCGAGTCCGGGGTCGCGCCGCCGTAGTTGAAGGTGAAGACACAGTATCCGTTGTTGGCCAGCAGCGGCGAGGCCGCAGCCCAGTTGTCACTCTCATTGGCGAAGGTGCCATTGACCAGGACGACCGGGTAGGGGTGCGTGGCGCTCGGCCGGCAGGACCAGTTGTTCGCGCCCAGCGGGGCCTGGTTGGGGGTCAGTGCCCCGGCCAGCACGCCGGTGGCGAAGTCGTAGTTCACGGGATACGAGCTGGCTGCCGACGCGGGCTGGGCGCAGGCCATCGCCACGCCCACGGCGCCGGCCGCCGCCACCGCGAGCAGCCGCAGGCCGCTGCTCTTCTTGTCCGTTTTCATGCCCAGACCGTCCCTTGTCGTAGAAATACGGGAACAACCGGTTCGCAATCAGGTGGGATTGTCGAACCTGCGATCGGACGTGGACGCTAGGAGTACTGGCCTATCCCGTCAACGGCCCTGGCGTACGGCGATGAGAAGTACTCGACCAGATGCCATTAATCGCTCGGCGGCATCCTATGGACCTGTCATCAGACCTAGCGCCAAGCTGCCGAGCGTGTCGTCCCGGGATCGCCCAGCCCAGTCCCGGAGGCCTGGTGGGGAGCATGAAAATGCATGTCAGAACTATTGACTCGCCAGTAACATAGCCGCATACTCACGTCGGGCGGTTCTGCCCGCCGGAGTGGTGGGGCCCGGACCTGAGAGGGCTGCGTTGGCTGGGCCGTGGACCGCTTTGCCGCGCAATTTCGCGGCCGAGATCAGAAAAGAGCGGGAGACTCTCGCCGCCGAGATCATCAGGGAGATCCGGCAGCAGGTCCCCGAATTCTCCCGACCGCTCGCCGGAAATTTCGGCGCGGGAATCCAGTACGGCGTGGAGACCGCGCTCGCCGAGTTCGCCGACCTGGTGGAGGGCAGCGGCGGGCGGACGAACGGGCAGAGCCAGGTGAACGGGCAGAGCCGGGTGAACGGGCAGAGCCGGGTGAACGGGCACAGCGGCGAGCGGGCCCTGACCGACGAGCGGGTGCGGGTCTACCGTGCGCTGGGGCGAGGGGAGTTGGCCGAGGGGCGGAGCCTGGACGCGTTGCAGGCCGCGTACCGGCTGGGCGCGCGGGTGGCCTGGCGGCGCTACGCCCGGGTCGCCCGCCGGGTCGGCCTCGGACCGGACCTGGTGGTGACCCTGGCCGAGGCGATCTTCGCGCATATCGACGAGATCGCCTATGCCTCGGTCCAGGGCTACACCGAGGCCAAGGCCGACCAGGCCGGTGCGCAGGGCAAGCTCCGGCACCAGCTGCTGGAGCTGCTGGTGGCCGGGGCGCAGCGGCCCGAGGTGGAACGGGCGGCGGCAGCCGCCGACTGGCCGCTGCCGGAGCGGATCGCCGGTGTGGCGCTCGGTCCGCTGTCGCTCGGTCGACCGGCGTCCGGTCCGTCGTCGTCCGGTCCGCTGTCGCCGGGCTCGCCGGAGAGCGGTCGGCGGCGCAGGCTGCCGGACCCGGTGCTGGCCGACTTCGACGACCCGGAGCCGTTCCTGCTGGTCCCGGAGCTGTTCCTGACGGACAGTCAAGTCCGCTGGGCGCTGCGCGGTCGGGCGGCGGCGATCGGACCGGTGGTGCCGCTGGAGCTCGCGGCCGACTCGCTGCGCTGGGCCCGGACCGTCCGAGCGACCGAGCTCGCCAACCTGGTGCCCGCCGACGAGCCGCTGACCTGTGACGAACGCCTGCCGGAGCTGCTGCTGCTCGGCGACGCGCCGTTGGTGCGGCTGATGGCCGCCCGCCGGCTGGGACCGCTGGCCCCGCTCACCGCCAAGCAGAGCGACCGGCTGGCGGCAACGCTGCTGGCCTGGTTGCAGACCAACAGCGGCAGCGCCCCCGAGGTCGCCGCCCGGCTCGGCATCCATCCGCAGACGGCACGCCAGCGCCTGCACCGGGTACAGGAGTTGTTCGGTCAGGACCTGCACGACCCGGACGCCCGCTTCGAACTGGAGGTGGCCCTGCGCGGACGCCTGCTGTTGCCGCCCGAACCGCAGCCCGCCGCCTGAGCGCCGACGATCGTGCTGATCATCCGTCACCTTGCGGATGCCGAGCCGGGGTCCACGTCCTACAGTGGGAGGCATGGCGACGATCGAGCTCCCCTCAGGAACCCTCGACTACACCGACACCGGTGGCGACGGGCCGACCGTCGTGCTGGTGCACGGACTGGCCATGGACGGCTCGGTCTGGCGGCACGTGGTGGAGGAACTGCGGGGCCGGTACCGGGTGGTGGTGCCGACAATGCCGTTTGGCGCGCACCTGCGCCCGGTCCACCCCGGAACCGACCTCACCCCGGACGGCATGGCCCGGCTGCTCGGCTCCTTCCTGGAGGCGCTCGACCTGGACCAGGTCACCCTGGTGCAGAACGACGCCGCCACCGGCATGCTGTTGGCGGTCTCCGGCGACCCGGCGGTCGACCGGATCGCCCGACTGGTGCTGGCCTCCATCGAGGCGTTCGACAACTTCCCGCCCGGCCTGCCCGGACGCTCGATCTGGCTGGCGGCCAAGCTCCCCGGCGGCCTCGCCGCCGCCTTCCAGCCGCTGCGGTTCCCGGTGCTGCGGCAGCTGCCGATGGCGTACGGGTTGATGAGCAAGCGCGGCGTGCCGAGGGAGATCACCGACCGCTGGGCCTTCCCGCTGCTGCACAGCGACTGGGCGCGTCGCGACCTGCGCGACTACCTGCGCGGGGCCCGTCCGGACCGGCTGCTCCAGGCGGCCGAGCAGGCAGGCTCGTTCGACCGCCCGGTGCTGGTGCTGTGGGCGGCCGACGACAAGGTGATGCCGCCCGCGCACGGGCCCCGGCTGGCGGCACTTTTCCCGCAGGGCAGTCACCAGGTGATCGCGGACAGCCGCACGCTCCTCCCCGAGGACCAGCCGACCCCGATGGCCGAGGCCATCGACGCCTTCATCAGCAAGAACTGAGGCGGAGTCAAAAGAGGATTACAGCCCGAGCAGCCGGGCTGACTCCTCCCGCATCTCGACCTTGCGGATCTTGCCGGTGACCGTGATCGGGAACGCGTCCACCACATGCACATAGCGCGGGATCTTGTAGTGGGCGAGCTTGCCGAGGCAGAACACACGCACCGCCTCGGCGGTCAACTCCGGTGCGCCCGGCCGCAGCCGCACCCAAGCCATCAGCTCCTCGCCGTACTTGGCGTCCGGCACGCCCACCACCTGGGCGTCCAGCACGTCCGGATGGGTGTAGAGGAACTCCTCGATCTCGCGCGGGTAGACGTTCTCGCCGCCACGGATCACCAGGTCCTTGATCCGGCCGGTGATGGTGAGGTAGCCGTCGGCGTCCATGGTGGCCAGGTCGCCGGTGTGCATCCAGCCGTCCGGGTCGACCGCCTCGGCGGTCTGCTCCGGCTGCGCCCAGTATCCGATCATCACCGAGTAGCCCCGGGTGCACAGTTCGCCGTCCTCGCCGCGCGGCAGGGTGGTGCCGGTGGCCGGGTCGATCACCTTGACCTCCAGGTGCGGTCCGACCCGGCCGACCGTGGAGACCCGCTGTTCCAGCGAGTCGGTGGTCCGGGTCTGGGTGGAGACCGGCGAGGTCTCGGTCATGCCGTAGCAGATCGACACGTCGCGCATCCCCATCCGCTCCACCACCTGCTTCATCACCTCGGTCGGGCACGGCGATCCGGCCATGATCCCGGTCCGCAGCGAGGACAGCTCGTGGCCCGCGAAGCCGGGGTCGTTCAGCATGGCGATGAACATCGTCGGTACTCCGTAGAGCGAGGTGCAGCGCTCGGCGGCGACCGCGCGCAGGGTGGCGTCCGGGTCGAAGGCCGGGGCCGGGATCACCACGCAGGCCCCGTGGGTGACCGAGGCGAGGTTGCCCATCACCATGCCGAAGCAGTGGTAGAACGGCACCGGCACGCAGATCCGGTCCTGCTCGGTGTACTCACACAACTCGCCGACGAAGTAGCCGTTGTTGAGGATGTTCCGGTGCGAGAGGGTGGCGCCCTTCGGGAAGCCGGTGGTACCCGAGGTGTACTGGATGTTGATCGGGTCGTCCGCCGCCAACCCGGCTTCGGCGGAGGCCAGTTGTGCCCGGTCCGCACCGCGCCCGGCGGATGCCAGCCGCTCCCAGGACGCCTCGCCGATCAGCACGGTGTCGCGCAGCTCCGGGCAGTCGGGAGCGGTCGCGGCCAGCATCCCGGCGTAGTCGGAGGTCTTGAACGAGGGCAGTGCCACGACCGTCCGCACCCCGGACTGCTTGAGTACGAACTCCAGCTCGTGGGACCGGTATCCGGGGTTGACGGTGACCAGGACCGCGCCGATCCGGGCGGTGGCGAACTGGAGGAAGAACCACTCGGGGCAGTTCGGCGACCAGATGCCGACCCGGTCGCCGCGCTCCACCCCGAGCGCCAGCAGTCCGAGCGCCACCGTGTCCACCTCGTCAGCCAGTTGGCGGTAGCTCCAGCGGCGTCCGGAGGCGACGTCCACCAGCGCCTCGCGCTCGCCGTGGGCGGCCACCGCGCGGTCCAGGGCGGCGCCGATGGTCTCGTTCAGCAGCGGGCTGTCGGTGGGCCCGGCGGCGTGGCTGGGGGCGGGGGTGTCGACTGCGGCGGCCATGGGCTACTCCTGGGAGGGTGGTGAGCGGCTGAGCAGCACGATAGAGCCGGATCGGCGGCCGGCACAGGCAAACTGACGCGGGCTTTCGCCGCGGGTCCCGCCGGAGCCGGACGGGACCGGACGAGTGGAACCGGACGGGCAGGGCCGGACGAGTGGGGCCGGGGGCGAGTAGGGTTCGGCGCGCCAGCGGTGACCTTAGAGGAACGAGAGTCCGGCCCCATGAACGTGATCATTTTCGGCGGCACCGGCATGGTCGGCCAAGGGGTGCTCCAGGAGTGCCTGCGCTCCGACGCGGTGGAACGGGTGCTGGTGGTCGGCCGGGCCACGGTCGGCGTGCGGCACCCCAAGCTCCGCGAGATCCTCCGCCCCGACGTCGCCGATCTGGGCGAGGCCGCCGAGGCGGGGGAGCTCTCCGGCTACGACGCCTGCTTCTTCTGCCTCGGGGTCTCCTCGGTCGGGATGAAGGAGGCCGCCTACCGCGCGGTCACCCATGACCTGACGCTGGCGGTCGCCCGGGTGCTCTGCGAGCGCAACCCCGGGCTGGTGTTCAGCTATGTCTCCGGGGCCGGCACCGACAGCACCGAACAGGGGCGGAGCATGTGGGCCCGGGTCAAGGGCAAGACCGAGAACGACCTGCTGGCGCTGCCCATGGACGCCTACATGTTCCGGCCTGGCTACATCCAGGCGGGCCCCGGCGTGGTCTCCAAGACCGCCCTGTACCGGGTGCTGTACCGGGTGATCAGCCCGGCGTATCCGCTGCTCAGGAGGTTCTTCCCGAACGCGGTGACCTCGTCCGACGCGATCGGCCGGGCGATGGTCGCGGTGGCCGGGAGCGGGGCGGACAGCCGGGTCCTGGGCCCCCGGGAGATCAACGCCCTGGCCGGGTGACCCACCGTGCTGATCCACCGCGCCGATCCGGTGATCACTGTCGTCGCCCGGGTGATCACCGCACTCTGCTACAGTTGAGCTACCGACGCGGGGTGGAGCAGCTCGGTAGCTCGCTGGGCTCATAACCCAGAGGTCGCAGGTTCAAATCCTGTCCCCGCTACTTGAACTCTGTAGGCCCGGCGCTCGCACGCTGGGCCTACAGAGTTTTGTGTGCCAGGCCGACCAGGCCGGCGCCCCACCTGCGGAGAGTCCCTCCGCCCCCCTGGCTCGTTCTTGTGAACCTCCGTGCGCAGTGCTGCGGAGCCCTCCTCGAAGCGTGCCGCTACGAGGAAGGTTCTCGATGAACCATCGCACCAGCCGTACCAACGATCCCCGTCCGACCACCCGGTTCGGCCGCCCCACCGGCGCGGCGCGCACCAACCCGGCCGCCTCCCGCGGCCGTTCCTCCGGGCAGCAGAGCGCGCCGCGCCGCCGTCCGCTGGTCCAGTCGGGCGAGTTCGAGATGCCGGTCAGCTCCACCCCCTCACTGCCCGCCGTGGACGCCTTCGCCGAGCTGGACATGCCGGCCGCGCTGCTGGCGACGCTCACCCGGGAGGGCCTGACCGAGCCTTTCCCGATCCAGGGCGCGACCCTGCCGAACTCCCTCGCCGGGCGCGACGTGCTCGGCCGGGGCCGTACCGGCTCCGGCAAGACCCTGGCCTTCGGGCTGGCGCTGCTGGCCCGCACCGCGGGCCGCCGGGCCGAGCCCAAGTCGCCGCTGGCGCTGGTGCTGGTGCCGACCCGCGAGCTGGCCCAGCAGGTCGCCGACGCGCTCACCCCCTACGCCACCTCCGTCAACCTTCGGTTGACGACCGTGGTTGGCGGCATGTCGATCACCCGGCAGTCCGCCGCGTTGCGGCGCGGCGTCGAGCTGCTGATCGCCACCCCGGGCCGGCTGAAGGACCTGATCGACCGCGGCGACTGCCGACTCGACCGGGTCTCCATCACCGTCCTGGACGAGGCCGACCAGATGGCCGACATGGGCTTTCTGCCGCAGGTCACCAACCTGCTGGAGCAGGTCCAGCCGAACGGCCAGACGATGCTGTTCTCGGCCACCCTGGACCGCAACGTCGACCGGCTGGTCCGTCGCTTCCTGAGCGACCCCGTCACCCATTCGGTGGATCCCTCGGCCGGGACTATTACCACCATGGACCACCACGTGCTGTATGTCGCCGACGCCGACAAGCGGGCGGTGACCGTGGAGATCGCCGCCCGCGAGGGCCGGGTGATCATGTTCATGGACACCAAGCACGCCACCGACAAGCTCGCCAAGGAGCTGCTGGCCAACGGCGTCCGTGCGGCCTCGCTGCACGGCGGCAAGTCCCAGCCGCAGCGCAACCGGGTGCTGGAGCAGTTCCGCGACGGCCACATCACCGCGCTGGTCGCGACCAACGTCGCCGCCCGTGGCATCCACGTGGACAACCTCGACCTGGTCGTCAACGTCGACCCGCCGACCGACCACAAGGACTACCTGCACCGCGGCGGCCGCACCGCCCGGGCCGGCGAGTCCGGCACCGTGGTCACCCTGGTGCTGTCCAACCAGCGCCGGGAGATGACCCGGCTGATGGCCGACGCCGGGATCACCCCGAACAACGACCGGGTGCGCTCCGGCGACGCCGAGCTGTCCCGGATCACCGGGGCCCGCAAGCCCAGCGGCGTGCCCGTGGTGATCACCGCCCCGGCCCCCGCCGTCCCGGCACAGACCCCGCGCAAGTCCCGTGGGGCGGGCTCCGGCTCGCGCGGCGGCAGCGGGGCCGGCGGTCGCTCGGGCGCCTCGGCCGGCTCGCGCGGCGGAGCGGCCGGCCTGAGCGCGGCCCAGCCGCGCAGCCGTCGCCCGCGCCGCAGCGGCAGCAGCGGCACCGGGACCGGCGGCGCGCGTCCCAGCCGCTCGGTCTGATCCCGCCCTCGGTCCCGCCCGTAGATACGCCGAAGGCGGGCACCCCCCCGTGGTGCCCGCCACCTGGCGCGGCTTCGCGCCGATGGCCCATCCTGGTCGTAACCGAACCCCCGGAAGCACCCCCGACCAGGGGTCTTTCCGGCGCCAACCGGGGGTCGTTCGGCTTCCCCCGCCGATTCGTCCTGATATACGGTCGCGGAACCCGCCCGGCGCCGGCAGGTCGGGGCGCGGCGCGGCAGCGTGCGGAGCGACGTCAGGGCGCGGGAACAGAGGCGGGGCACAGAGCCAGGTATCGAGTCAGGAAAGTCACGTGGCCACAGTGGGAGCAACCGAGGGAATACGCGGCGGGCCGGTGCGCGTCATCGTCATCGACGACGAGGCGCTGATCCGGTCCGGCCTGGCGATGATCCTCGGCAGTGCGCCCGACATCGAGGTCGTCGGCACCTGCTCCGGCACCGAGGCCATGTCCGCGGTGCGCACCCTGCGCCCGGACGTGGTGCTGCTGGACATCCGGATGCCCGACGTCGACGGGCTCACCGTGCTGCGGCGGCTGCGGGCACTGCCCGACAGCCCCTACGTGGCCATGCTCACCACCTTCGACACCGACGAGTACCTCGACCAGGCGCTGAGCATTGGCGCGAGCGGCTTCCTGCTCAAGGACACCGACCCGGAGATCCTGGCCAGCTCGGTGCGCGCGGTCGCCACCGGCGCCGGCTGCCTGTCCTCGCCGGTGCTGCGCCGACTGCGCGACAGCCGCCCCCGCGGCGTCGGCGGCACTGCCCTGGACACCCTCACCACCCGCGAGCGGCAGGTCCTGGCCCACCTCGGCCAGGGACTGTCCAACGTCGAGATCGGAGCCCGGATGCACCTGGGCGCGGCCACGGTCAAGGACTACGTGAGCGCGGTGCTGACCAAGCTGGGGGTGGCCAACCGGATCCAGGCCGCGGTCCTGGCCGAGCGGGCCGGGCTGATCGAGGACAGCGAGGCCCTGTGAACGCCTCCACCTCCACGGCCCGGCGCCCCGCCGCGCTGCTCCCGGCCTTCCTGCGTTCGGCCTTCCTGGGCCGGGGTCGGGTCCTGGGCCTGGGCCGCGACCCGCTGCCGCCCGGCACCTACTCCGCCCGCAGGCGGCTGGCCCCGGTCGGCTCGCCGCGGGCGCGGCAGTGGACGGTCACCGTCGTCCTGGTCATCGCGGCGATGCTGGACGCCTGGCTGAACTACCCCCCGCCGCGCGACTGGACCTTCTACGCCTCGGTGCTGGCCGCCGCCGCGCTGCTGCTGCGCAACCGGTTCCCGCGCGGCGTGCTGCTGGTCACCCTGCCCGGCCTGTACACCGGCACCGCCATGGTCGCCGCGATGGTCGCCCTGTACGGGGTGGCCCGCACCCGCCCGGCCGGGCGGCAGACCTGGATCGCCACCGGCCTGGTCGGCCTCGGCCTGTTCATCCCCTGGCCGCTCAGCGAGTTCGTCAAGGAGACCAGCAGCGACCACATACAGGACCTGATCCACGCGGTGATGCTGGCCGGGGGCCCGGCCGCGCTGGGCCTGCTGCTACAGACCAGGGAGAGCCTGAAGGCCCGGATCGCCGAGCTGGCCACCCTGCGCGACCACGAACGGGAGCTGCACGCGCAGACCGTGCTGGCCCGCGAGCGGGCCCGGATCGCCCGGGAGATGCACGACGTGGTCTCGCACCAGGCCGGGCTGATCGCGGTGCAGGCCGGTGCGCTCCAGGTGACCGCGCGGGACCCGGAGGTCCGGCAGACCGCGAAGATGCTGCGCGGACTGGCCGTGGCCACGCTGGAGGAGCTGCGCACGATGATCCTGGTGCTGCGCGCGGCCGGGGCCGGCCCCACCGAGCTGGTGCCCCAGCCCCGGCTGACCGACCTGCCCCGGCTGGTCGCCGAGTCCGAGGTGGACGCGGTGCTGCACCTGTTCGTCCCGGACGACGCGGCGCTGCCGGAGCCGGTCGAGCGGGCCGCCTACCGGACCGTCCAGGAGGCGCTGACCAACGTCCGCAAGCACGCCCCGGGGGCGTGGACCGAGGTGAGCGTGCTGCTGGACGGGGACCGGCTGCTGGTCGCGGTCGAGAACGGCCCGGCCCCGGCCGAGCCCGGCCGCCTGGACCTGCCCGGCGGCGGCCACGGCATCATCGGCCTGCGCGAGCGGGCGACCCTGCTCGGTGGCTCGCTCCGGGCCGCCCCGCTGGCCGACGGCGGCTTCGGCGTCCGGCTGCGCGTCCCGGTCGCGCCGCCCCCCAGTCCTGCGCGGGACGACGACCCCGACCAGGTCTAGGCTCGGTCGGGTAACGAACGTGCGCTGAATCAGGATGGAGTCAACGTGATGTCCGAGGGATCCCGTCAGGATCGGCTGCCGCTCGACCGCTCGCCGGAGTGGGCCGAGCTGGGCAAGCACCGGGCACAGCTGGGCGAGGTGCGGCTGTGGGAGCTGTTCGCCGCCGATCCCGAGCGTGGCGAGACCTACACCCTGCAGGTCGGCGACCTGTACCTGGACTATTCCAAGCACCTGGTGACCGACGAGACGCTGGCGCTGCTGCGGGAGCTGGCCAAGGCGCGCGGCGTCGCCGAGCTGCGGGACGCCATGTTCCGCGGCGACAAGATCAACATCACTGAGCACCGGGCCGTGCTGCACACCGCCCTGCGTGCCCCGCGCGGCGCGGTGATCGAGGTGGACGGCGAGAACGTGGTCCCCGCGGTGCACGCGGTGCTGGACAAGATGGCCGCCTTCTCCGACCGGATCCGCTCCGGCGAGTGGAAGGGCCACACCGGCAAGCGCATCCGCAACGTCGTCAACATCGGCATCGGCGGTTCCGACCTCGGCCCGGCTATGGCCTACGAGGTGCTGCGCTCCTTCGCCGACCGGGATCTCACCGTCCGCTTCGTCTCCAACGTCGACGGCGCCGACCTGCACGAGGCGGTCCACGGCCTGGACCCGGCCGAGACGCTGTTCATTGTCGCCTCCAAGACCTTCACCACCATCGAGACCATCACCAACGCCACCTCGGCCCGCAACTGGCTGCTGGGCGGCCTCGGCGCCGGCGTCGGCAAGGAGGCGGTGGCCAAGCACTTCGTCGCGCTGTCGACCAACGCCTCCGGCGTGGCCGACTTCGGCATCGACGTCGAGAACATGTTCGAGTTCTGGGACTGGGTCGGCGGGCGTTACTCCTACGACTCGGCCATCGGCCTGTCGCTGATGATCGCCATCGGCCCGGACCGGTTCCGCGAGATGCTGGACGGCTTCCACCTGGTCGACGAGCACTTCCGCACCGCCGGTCCGGAGCAGAACGTCCCGCTGCTGCTGGGCCTGCTCGGCGTCTGGTACGGCGCGTTCTTCGACGCCCAGTCGCACGCGGTGCTGCCCTACTCGCACTACCTGTCCAAGTTCACCGCCTACCTCCAGCAGCTGGACATGGAGTCCAA
>Ga0302314_10009438_pt1 | contig 17239 bp, 17 predicted proteins | sample III_Palsa_N2_3_FD_200533 | JGI IMG/M metagenome (GOLD analysis project Ga0302314, IMG submission 200533) | Peat permafrost microbial communities from Stordalen Mire near Abisko, Sweden - III_Palsa_N2_3 | ecosystem: Environmental > Terrestrial > Soil > Palsa > Peat permafrost | place: Sweden...
CCACCGAGCTGGGCTACATGGCGAGCATCAATCCGGAGTTCGAAGCCCGTAACGTCAAGGTCATCGGTCTCTCGGTAGACCCGCTCGACCGGCACGCGGAGTGGGCCAACGACATCGAAGAGACGCAGGGAACGGCGCCCAACTACCCGATCATCAGCGACGCCGACTTCAACGTATCGAAGCTCTACGGCATGCTCCCGGCCGAGGTCGAGGGCGACCCGACGACGCGCACGCCCGCCGACAACCAGACGGTGCGCAACGTCTTCGTTATCGGCCCGGACAAGAAGATCAAGCTCATCCTCATCTACCCGATGACGACCGGCCGGAACTTCGACGAGGTGCTCCGCGTCATCGACTCGCTGCAGCTGACCGCGAAGCACAAGGTCGCGACGCCGGCGCAGTGGCAGCAGGGCGACAACGTGATCATCGCCGGCTCGGTGTCCGACGACGCCGCCAAGGAGATCTATCCCGACGGTTGGGAGTCGCCGCGGCCCTACATCCGGATCGTCCCGCAGCCCGCGGAGACGGTGCGCTCCTAAGGGGTCCCGGGGCCGCCGCTGTACCTCGGCGGCCCCGCCCGCCCTTGCCCGTCGCAGGCGCAGCTCGGCTTGCGGCGGGCACGAGGCGTCGCTACCGTTGATGGCGTGGTTGGGGCCATCATCTTCATCGCCATCGTCCTCGTTCTCGCCGCGGGCTTCTGGCTCACGCGTGGCGCCCGGGGACCAGGGCCGCTCGACGCCGAGGGTCGCGACGTCGACACCATGGCGCACATAAGCCCGATGGGTGAGCCGATGTCCTTCGACGACGACCTTAAGCCTCCGCGCGACTAGCGCAGGCGAGCTCGCGCCGTGCCGCCGCCGTGCGGCGGGCTCCCAGCCCCTGAGAGCCGAGAGCCCGCCGCCGCGGTCCGGGTGCGTTCCTAGACGCCCAGCGCTTCGGAGGCGAGCCGGGCCCCCTCGACGCGGTTTGAGATCTTCTGCATCGCCACGTCGCGAGCGAAGTCCGGCGAGCCGTGCGCGGGCTTCACGTCGCGGCTGAACGGTGAGAAGCCGCAGTCATCGGTCGCGCCTAGGCGCTCGACCGGGATGTACTTGGCCGCGGTCACGAGCTCGTCCCTGATCTGCTCGGGGGTCTCGACGTTGGGATCGCCGACCTTGATCACGCCCATGAAGCACACCTGCGGGACGCCCTCGGCGTCATCGCGGCTGTACTTGCCGACCATCTTGTAGACGCTCTCGCGGTCCTGCTCGCTCGCGCACTGGATCAGGAAGTAGCCGGCGTTGATCTCGAACATGTGCGACAGCAGCTGCTCGTAGGGGACCTCGAGACTATGCACCGAGTCGCAGTCGCCACCCGGACACGTGTGGAGACCGATGTTCTTGCGCTCTTCGGCGGTGAAGCGGTCGAAGACGCGGTTGTTGAGGTCGATGAAGTCCTGGAGCATGTTCTTGTTGGTCCACGGGTTCCTGGCGTCGTTCTTGTTCGCCAGGCGCCCCTCGGTGAAGTCGACCGAGACGCGAACGGCGCCCGCGGCGAAGCACTGACGGATGTCCTTCTCGCACTCGTCGACGCAATCGGCCAGAAACTCGTCGCGCGAGTATCCGTCCACCTCGCCCTCGAGGGGATAGAGGAGCATCATCATCGACGGCGCGATCACCGCCTGCTTGACCGGCTTGGTGGCGATCTTCACGTTCTTCTCGACGAACTCCGACGCGTAGCGCTTGTAGCGGAACGGACCGCCGGTGATGCGCGGCAGCTGACGATGGTGACCGTCGTCGAAGATGGCGAAGTACTGGCCGTCGAGCGCGAGATGGTCGGCGGCACCGGTACCGGACAGGGTGTCCGCGAGGTTATAGGTGGCGAAGCTCGACTCGCGATTCTCACCATCGGTGACGAACGACTCGCCCGTCTGCTCCAGCCGCCTGATCGAATCCTCCGCCGCCGCATCCTGGGCAGCCTCAAACTCCTCCGTGGTGATCTTGCCTTCGTCGTAATCGGCGTAGGCATCTTGCAGCTTCATCGGACGCGGAAGCGACCCGACGAGCTCGGTGGGAATTGGCATCGCCATTCCTCTCCTCGAGGGACACAGGACACTGAGGACAGACCGTCTTCCCGGCGCCGGCCGGCAACTACCGCCAGTCGCCACAATCCAGACCAATCGGTCTCCCTCTATGGCTGCCGACGATACCCGCCCCCACCGCCGCAAGTCAAACCGCGAGGCCGCGCCGCCTAGGTCGTCGCGTTTCCCGCGTCACGGCTCAAACTCGGTTACCGAGTACGCGTGCGGGCTGAGGACCTCACAGTTCCCGCCGTTCGCGGCTACGACGTGGACCACGAACGGCTGGTGGGGTCCCACGTCGAAGATTGCCAGCACCGTCCCGCCGGTTACCGGGTCGGGACGTCCCACCTCGGTGAGGCAGTCGACGCCGCCGCGCCGAGACCACAGCTGAAGGATTCGCCGACCGCAGGGGCGCAGACCGGTATCCGCTTCAACCCCGTCGCGCATCTGCAGGTAGGCATCCTCGGCCGCCTGCCCGACGTCGGTGAGCCCCGGGATGAAGAAGGCGGTCACGGCGCCTACAGCCCGCGCTCGCGCGCGTCCCTGTCGAGCGCGACGGCCAGCGCCGCCGGCTCCACCCGAGCGGTCAGGTCGGCGATCTGTCGGGTGTGGCGCACGTTCTCGCGGTGCACCGAGTCCTCGAGGCCTCTCAGCTGCTGCTCCAGATGGACGATCCGCTGCTCGAGGTCGTGGAGACCGCCGGACTCCGGGCGCTCGTTCGCGGCCGCAGAGGCCTCATCGTTCGCGGCCGCTACCCGGATCTGCCTCACCCGAGCGATCAGACCCTCGCGCTGACGCATGGGGCTCACTAGCCGCCCCGTCTGGGCTTCGGCGGCCGCGGCGGATACTGGCGGCGCTCCTCCTCGGTCATGGTGCGGATGACCAGCGATCCGTTCTCGACCTGCTCGCGCACGAGCTCGAGCTTGGCCAGGCGACGCTCCTCGGCACGCTCTCGCGTGGTTTTCATCCTCTTGCTCCGATCTCTCGCCGCTCGCCGGAAACCGGCCAAAGACAGATAATGCACCGGAAAGCAGAACCTCATGGGCGACGTCGTCACCCACTGGTTCAACGGTAGCACCGATTTCTCCCGGCGATCGGAGCCCGCCCCGGCGGCGGTAAAAGCCGCGCTCTGCGACGGCGATGCCGTACTTATTCTGCCGCAGGCTCCGGCCCAACCCGAGCCGCAGGCTCCGGCCCAGCCCGGGTCCGGCCCCGCACACCGATATCCTCCGGGTTCGTGCCCGAAGACCGACCCACCTTCGACCTCCAGAGCCATTCGCTCTACTCGGATGGCGCGCTGCCCCCACGCGAGGTGGTGGCTCGGGCCGCCGACGCCGGCGTCGAGTTGCTCGCGGTGAGCGATCACGACACTGTCGACGGCGTCGACGAGGCGATCGAGGCGGCGATCGAGCACGGGATCCACGTGGTCTCCGCGGTCGAGATATCCACCGTCGACCCCGCGGGAGCGGATCTGCACATCCTCGGTTACGGGATCGACCATCACGATCCCGGAATCGCCGCGCGGCTACGCGAGTTCCGCGGCGACCGCGAACGCCGCGGGTGGGCGATGGTCGACGCTGTGCGCGAGCTTGGCTTCCAGGTCGACGACGAAGGCCTGCGCCGCCGCACCGCCGACGACCAGTCGCTCGGCCGCCCCCATATCGCCGAGGCGGTGTTTACGCACCCGGCGAATGCCGCGCGGTTGACCGCCGAGGGCCGGATGGATCCGATCTTGTTCTTGAAGGGCTACCTGATCGAGGGGAAGCCCGCATTCCGTCCCCGCGAGCAACCCACGGTCGCCAGCGCCATCGAGTGCATCCATGACGCGGGCGGGTCGGCGGTCTGGGCGCATCCGTTCTGGGACATCACCGCGTCAGACGACGTGCTGGCGACGATCGACCGCTTCGTGGATCTCGGAATCGATGGCGTCGAGTGCTTCTACGTGACCCACACGCGCATTCAGACGGACCTGCTCGCGGACCGATGCGCCGAGCTCGGACTGCTGGCCACGGGTTCGTCTGACTTTCACGGCCCCCAACACCGCGCCTTCTCCCGCTTCCGCGCGTTCTCGACCTTCGGCCGCGAACCGATGCTCGGACCGATCCTGGCGGCCGCGCACCCCGTCGCGGCGGCCACGTAGGCCGACCCTTCCCTCACCCGCGGGCGATCACCCACGTCCGCTGCAGGGCCTGGAGCGGACTCTCGTCTAGGCGGCGACGTTCCGCTCGTTCAGGTGGGCGCCGACCTTGCGCTTGACGCGCTGCAGCGCGTTGTCGACCGTCTTACAGTCGCACCCGATACGCCGTCCCACCTCTTCGTAGGAGCGCCCGTCCAGGTACAGCGAGAGGACCCGCGATTCGAGCTCCGAGAGCGCCGTCGAGATGCACGTCACCAGGGCGCGCAGCTCCTCGGAGGAGATCACCTGGTTGACGGGATCGTGCACGGGCGAGCCGGGGATGACCTCGTCGAGCGTGGGCTCCCCATCGCCCGAGGCGGATGCCGGGGAGGAGGAGAAGGAGACGTACTGGTTGAGCGGGGCGTGCTTATTACGGGTCGCGGTCTTCACGGCGGTGATGATCTGGCGCGTGATACACAGCTCGGCGAAGTTCCTGAAGCTCGACTCACGGTCCGTCCGGTAGTCGCGCACCGCCTTATAGAGGCCCACGAGGCCCTCTTGGATCAGGTCGTCGGCGTCACCGCCGGCGAGGAAGTAGGAGGACGCCTTGAGCCGGACGAAGCCGTAATAACGCCGGACGATCCGATCGTACGCGTCCGCGTGCCCCTGCTTCGCGAGCGCGATCAGGTATCCATCCTCTAGCTGAAGTTGACCCTGAGAGGAGGCTGATAGTTTGGCCACGATGTGTCCCTTCGGCGGCCCGCGAAAGCGAGTCGTTCGAGTTCGTGGCGGGCTACCTCCCCTGGCGCCGCACCTTATTTGATTGAATGCGGCCTGGCGCACCGATGGCGGCGGGTCGGATCGCATCCTCCTCCAGATGAGGCTGAGCCTAAAGCTCAACTTTATCCTTACATCGGGCGCGAGCTTGACATAGCAACGCCCCGATGTCAAGCCACGACAGGCTTATTGCGCCTCGGGCGAACTCGAGCGGCCGTGACGCGCCCCCCCGCCGGGTGGTCGCCCGCCGGGAGCACGCGCCCGTGTCACCTGGTAGGCGAGGATCGCGGCGGCAGCGCTCACCCCGAGCGACTCGATCCTGCCCGTGAGCGGCAGGGCGACGAGGACATCGCAAGCCGCCGCCACGCGCGGGCGAACGCCCTGGCCCTCGGAGCCGAGCACGATCACGACGCCTCCGCCGTAGTCGATCTCGTCATAGCTCGTGTCAGCCGCCGCGTCCGCCCCATAGCACCAGCACCCCGCCGCCTTGGCGGCGATCAGGAAGTCGGCGAGGTTGCGCACGCGAGCGATGGGCAGGTGCTCGACCGCGCCGGCCGAGGCCTTGCACACCGCCGCGGTGACCTCCGCTGCCCGGCGCTCAGGGACCACGACCCCGGTCGCCCCCGCACATTCGGCGGTGCGGACGATCGAACCCAGGTTCTGCGGATCCTGGACCTGGTCGAGAGCGACGAGAAATGGATCGGGGGCCGCCAGCAGGTCGTCGGCGGACGCGTAGCGGTACTCGGAGACCTCGGCGCACACGCCTTGGTGCGACGTCGATCCGCACCTCCGCTCGATCTCCTCGGCGCCCACCACCACGGGCCGCGCCGCCTGCATCCATTCCTCGCGCGCGGCGTTCTTGGTCGCCCACACGCGCGAGACGGCCCGCGGCCCGCGGATCGCCTCGCGCACCGGGTTTCGGCCGTAGACGATCACTGTGGCCGCGGGCGGAGCCCCGCATGGCGGCCGGATCGGAGGGCGTGCGGCGCGCGAGCGGCCTCCTGCCGTCCAGGCCAGCTCACCGGCTCGCTGACTGGTTCGCTGACCGGAGCCTGGTCGAGCAAGCGGCCGTATTTTTCGCTTTCTCGACCAGGCTCCGACAGGCCTGATCTCGGACCGGCCACGCCGGTGATCCCTCCGCGCTCATCCCCCATCGCGCGCAGGCCCCCGACCCAACAATTCCGGGCCACCGGGACCGTCCCTGACCTCCCACCCCAGGGCAGCGATCTCGGCGCGTAGACGGTCGGCCTCGGCGTAGTCGCGTGCGGCCCGTGCGCGCTCACGGGCCTCGAGCAGGGCCACCGCCTGCGCCGGCGCCTCGCTCGACGCCCGGTCCAGGAGGTTCTCGAGCCCGAGCACGCCGAGCATCTCGCGCAGATCGGCGTCGCCGACCGGTTCGCCGGCTCGGTTGGCCTCGCTTACCCAGCCGGCGACGGCCGCCAGCGCGCGCGGAGTATTGAAGTCCGACGCCAGCGCGTCGAAGAACTCCTCCCGCCAGGGGGTCGACCAGGCCGCGCTCGGTCCCTCCCGCAGTCCTCGCCCCGTCTCGCGGATCCGCGCCACCCGCGCCGCGGCCTCGGCGAGACGTTCCTCGTCATAGGCCACCGGCTGTCGGTAATGGCCCTCGCAGAAGTACATGAGTAGTGCATCGCGGCCCTGGGCCGCGAGGGCATCGCGGAGCAGAAAGACGCTTCCCACCGACTTGGACATCTTCACGTCGTTCATGCTCAGCATGCCGTTATGGACCCACAGCTGCGCCAGCGCAGCGCCATGGGCGGCGTGCGTCTGGGCCTCCTCGTTCTCGTGGTGGGGGAAGATCAGGTCCGACCCGCCCCCGTGGATCTCGAAGCCGACGCCTAGGAGTGCCTCGGCCATGGCCGAGCACTCGATGTGCCAGCCCGGGCGACCGCGGCCCCACGGAGCGTCCCAGGCGGTGTCCTCGCCGGGCTTGTGCACCTTCCACAGCGCGAAGTCGAGAGGGTCGCGCTTACGGGCCGTGCCCTCCACGTCCTCGCCCTGGTCCATCTCGTCGACGTCGCGATGTGAGAGCTCCCCGTACTCGGGGTAGGACCGCACGGCGAAGTAGACATCGCCCTCCGCCGCGTACGCGTGACCGGTCTCGATCAACCGCTCGATGAGCTCGACGATCTCGCCGATCGTCTCGCTGGCCCGCGGCTCGTGGTCGGGCCGACCGAGACCGAGGCCGTCGGTGTCGGCGATGTAGCCGGCCGCCATCTGGGTCGCGAGCTCGGCGCTCGCCACTCCCGCCGCGCGCGCGGCGTCGTAGATCTTGTCGTTGACGTCGGTAATATTTGCGACAAATGTGACGATGTATCCCTCGTGGACGAGGAATCGCTTGAGCAGCGAGAAAACGACGAAGGGTCGTGCGTTTCCGACATGGATGCGGTCGTAGACCGTCGGGCCGCAGACGTACATGCCGACGTGGCCGGCTTGACGCGGCTGCAGGGGCAGAACCTGGCCGCTGAGCGTGTCGTGCAGGAAGATCGTCCGCAAGGTGGCGCAACAGTAGCGGTCGGTGGCGCGTGCCCACGGGGCTGCGGGTAGGGTACGCGCGGTGCCTGACGGGGTCTCGCGCTCGCAGCTCCTCGCATCGGTCGAGGCCGCCTTCCGGTCCCTGCCCGACCGTTACCTGGGAGCCGAGCGGGACTTCGACTCGACCGTCCACCTCAGGCTCGGCGATGTCGGCCATACCTGGGAGATCCGCTGCGGCCCCCAGACCGCTCGCGTGCGCAGGGGCGTGACCGGGCGCAAGCCCGACGTGACGATCTCCACCGATGCCGCCACCTGGCTGCGCCGCGGATTGCACCCCCTCGTCCGGCTCCTGCGTCCCGAGTTCGGGATGCTCCCTCACACCTTTCACCGCTCTCTCATCGCCGGGCAGTTCTGGGCCATGTTCCACGACCGGGACCGGATCGACCCCGAGGTCGGCGACCTCATGGTCGAGGAGTTCCGCCGCATATATGCGTCACGGGGCGCGCGCTACGCCTTCCTTTCCTCCGCGCGCAACATCTATCTGGAGGCGCCCTTCGGCCGTAACGGCTTCTATCACCGCCTCGCCGGCCTGCAGCCCCCCGCCCTGTTCATATGGGGGTCCCACGATCCGCTGATCCCGGCCGCCTTCGGCCCCCACGTGCGCCAGTGGCTACCGAACGCCGAGCAGGCGGTCCTGGACTGCGGGCACGTGCCCCAGGTCGAACGCTCCGAGGAGTGCAATCGTCTGCTATTGGAATTCTTCTCGCGCGCTGAGGTCACCGCCCGCATGGAGCCCGCGGCCGTCGGCCCCGGACAGGCGCAGGCCGCGTGAGGCCGGAGTTCCGTCCAGCGTAGGATCTAAAGCATGGCGGAGATGAGCACCGCGCCGGCACAGGCACGGCGCAACGGTCACGCACCCGAGGCCGAGGCCGAGCCCGAGCCCCAGCTCGAAGACGGCGGGTCTCTATTCACGCGGGTGGTGCGCGCCGTCGCCGGGCAGGCGCAGCGCCGCATTCCCCGAGCCGATCTCGACGAGCGTGACCCGGACTTCATCCGCGAGCGGCTGCCGTTGATGTGGCTGGTGGCGAGCATCTGGTTCCGGGGCGAGGTCCGTGGGCTCGGCAACATCCCCGATTCGGGACCGGTGCTCCTCGTCGGTAACCACTCGGGCGGCAATCTGACTCCGGACACGATCGTCTTCACGCTCGCCTTCAACGCCTACTTCGGCGTCGAGCGCGCCTTCTACCAGCTCGCACACAGTCTCGTTCTCGCCATGCCAGCCATGGGTTCCCTGCGCAAGTTCGGAACCGTGGCGGCTTCCCCTCAGAATGCGCGCAAGGCGCTCGAGGCCGGAGCAGCGCTGCTCGTCTACCCCGGCGGCGACTACGAGGTCCATCGCCCGAGCTGGGAGTCCGGACGCGTCGACTTCGACCGCCGCAAGGGCTTCATCCGCCTCGCGCTCGAGCGGAACGTGCCGCTGGTACCGGTCGTCTCGATCGGCGGACAGGAGACGGCGCTCTTCCTCGCCCGCGGCGATCGGCTCGCCCGGCTGCTCGCGCTCGACCGCATGTTCCGCCTCAAGGTCCTCCCCATCTCCATCGCCGCGCCCTGGGGGCTCAACGTCGGCGACATGCTGGGGCACCTTCCCATGCCGGCGAAGATCACGATCGAGACGCTGCCCGCGATCGACCTGCGGGCCGAATTCGGGGCCAGTCCCGATCTCGACGAGGTCTACGACCACGTCGTGCGCCTGATGCAGGACACCCTCGACGCGCTCGCCGCCGAGCGACGACTGCCGATCATCGGGTGAGGGTCGCCGCTCACGCCCACGTCTCCGCGCCCCCGAGCTTGGTCTGGGACGTGATCTCCGACCCTACGCGGCAGCTCAGCTATATGTCGGGGATCACGCGCTGGGAGGTCGAAGGCGACCGCCCGACCGGCCTCGGCGCCCGCTATCGCATGCTCCTGCGGGTCGGCTCGGCCGAGGTCGGAGGCGTGATCGAGCTCGTCGAGTTCGCCCCCCCACGGGAGATCGCCTGGACCTCGGTGACCGGCGTCGACCAGCGTGGCCGATGGCGGCTGCGCGAGGCTCCGGGCGGGCGCACCGACGTCGAGCTTCGCCTCGCCTACGGGGTGGCCGGGTCGGGACTCGGCGGCTGGGTCGCCGAGCACGTCGCTGCTCGCACCGTCGGCGCCCACCTGCGTCGCACCGTTCAGCAGCTCAGGCGACTGGTGGAGGCCGAGCAGGTGCGCGTCCGCGCCGCAGCACGACGCACCGGGCGGAGCAGTTGACGGGCGCCGGCCCCCGTCGAGCCCGCCCTGCGCGCCGGGCTGGGCAGATCGCCAATAGACTGTTAAGATGTACGAGGATGCCAGCGGGGCGCAGGCGATGAAAGCCGCCGGGAAGACTGTCACGGCGCAAGCGTCGCGACGCTTGACGCACTTGCAGCGCCTGGAGGCGGAGACCATCCACATCATGCGCGAGACCGTCGCCGAGGCCGAAAAGCCGGTGATGCTCTATTCGATCGGCAAGGACAGCGCCGTCATGCTCCACGTGGCGATGAAGGCGTTCTTCCCCTCGCCACTGCCGTTCCCGCTGCTGCATGTCGACACGACCTGGAAGTTTCAGGCCATGTACGCCTTCCGCTCGAAGATAGTGGAGGAGCTCGGCCTCGACCTCATCGTTCACCAGAACCCTGAGTGTGTGGCCCAGGACATCAATCCGTTTACGCACGGCTCCGCGGTGCACACCGACATGTGGAAGACGGAGGGCCTCAAGCAGGCCCTCGACGAGCACCAGTTCGACGCGGCGTTCGGAGGCGCGCGCCGCGACGAAGAGAAGTCGCGGGCCAAGGAGCGGGTGTTCTCGATGCGCTCGGCCACGCATCGCTGGGATCCGAAGCTGCAGCGGCCGGAGCTCTGGCGTCTCTACAACGCGCGCAAGCGCCAGGGAGAGAGCGTGCGCGTGTTCCCCCTCTCCAACTGGACCGAGCTGGACGTGTGGCAGTACATCTACCTCGAGGACATTCCCATTGTGCCTCTGTACTTCGCCGAGCCGCGGCCCGTGGTCGAGCGCGACGGATCCTTGATCATGGTCGATGACGACCGGATGCCGCTGCGAGAAGGCGAGCAGCCGGTGATGAGGAAAGTGCGGTTTCGGACGCTCGGCTGCTATCCGCTGACCGGGGCGATCGAGAGCGGCGCGAGCACCCTCACCGAGATCATCCAGGAGATGCTGCTCGCCACCACATCCGAGCGGCAGGGCCGCGTGATCGACCACGACTCCTCGGGGTCGATGGAGAAGAAGAAGCAAGAGGGGTATTTCTGATGGCCCACGTCACCACCATGGTCGCCGAGGACATCCAGGGCTATCTCCACGCCCATGAGCACAAGAGCATCCTGCGCTTCATCACCTGCGGAAGCGTGGATGATGGTAAGAGCACGCTGATCGGCCGCCTGCTCTACGAGTCCAAGCTCGTGTTCGACGATCACCTCGAGGCGTTGCAGGTCGATTCCGCCAGGGTGGGAACCCAGGGCGGCGACCTTGACTTCGCCCTGCTCGTCGACGGCCTCGCGGCCGAACGCGAGCAGGGCATCACCATCGACGTCGCCTACCGCTTCTTCTCCACCGAGCAGCGGAAGTTCATCGTCGCCGACACCCCCGGGCACGAGCAGTACACGCGCAACATGGTCACCGGCGCATCGACGGCTGACCTCGCGGTGATCCTCATCGACGGGCGCAAGGGGGTCTTGACCCAGACGCGGCGCCACAGCTACCTGACCTCGCTGCTCGGGATCAAGAAGATCGTCGTGGCCATCAACAAGCTCGACCTCGTCGACTACTCGCGCGAGGTATTCGAGCGCATCGAGGCCGAGTACCGCAAGTTTGCGGGCGAGATCGGCATCGAGGACATCGTCTGCATTCCCATGTCGGCCCTGCGTGGCGACAACATCGTTACCGCCCCGAGCGCGAATACGCCCTGGTACCGAGGACCGTCGCTGATGGGCTATCTCGAATCAGTGGAGATCGAGGAGGCGCTCCAACACGGGCCGTTCCGGATGCCCGTCCAGTGGGTCAACCGTCCCAATCTCGACTTCCGGGGCTTCTCGGGGCCGGTCGTCGGCGGAACCATCCGACCGGGCGATGCGGTGCGCGTCCTTCCTGGAGGCCGCCAGAGCACCGTCGCTCGGCTCGTCACCAGCGACGGCGACCTCGAAGAGGCGGTCGCCGGGCAGTCGATCACCATCACCCTGACCGACGAGATCGACGTCAGCCGCGGCGACATACTTGCCTCCGCTGCGTCGCCGCCCGCTGTCGCTGACCAGTTCGAAGCCGACGTCGTGTGGATGTCCGAGGAAGCGATGCTTCCCGGCCATCACTACCTCCTCAAGCTCGGGACGCGCATGGTCGGCGCGACCCTCGCCGCTCCCAAGTACCGCGTGAACGTCAACTCGCTCGAGCACGTGGCGGCCAAGACGCTGGAGCTCAATGAGATTGGGACCTGCATCCTCACCCTCGATCGACCTGTCCCGTTCGACCCGTACGCCGAGAACCGTGACATGGGCGGCTTCATCCTCATTGACCGCCTGAGCAACAGCACCGTCGCGGCCGGAATGCTGCACTTCGCCCTGCGGCGCTCACAGAACGTCCACTGGCAGGCCGTCGAGGTCGACAAGCGTGCGCGCTCGGCGATGAACTCGCACCGGCCGGCGATCATCTGGTTCACCGGCCTCTCTGGAGCGGGCAAATCGTCGATCGCCAATCTGGTGGAAAGGCGACTCCACACCTCGGGAATCCGGACCTATCTTCTCGACGGCGACAACGTCCGCCACGGCCTCAGTAAGGATCTCGGCTTCACCGACGCCGACCGCATCGAGAATATGCGCCGCGTCGCCGAGGTGGCGCGCCTGATGATCGACGCCGGGATGGTCGTACTCGTGTCGTTCATCTCTCCCTTCCGAGACGAGCGAGAGGTAGCCAGGAGCATGGTGGAGGAGAACGAGTTCTGCGAGGTGTTCGTCGACGTTCCGCTCGAGATCGCCGAGGCGCGCGACGTCAAGGGCCTCTACAAGAAGGCGCGCGATGGTCGACTGCAGAACTTCACCGGGATCGACTCGCCCTACGAACCGCCGACGGATCCCGAGGTCCACATCCTCACCGCCGAGATCGACCCGGCCACCGCCGCCGAGATGGTCGTGAACCGTCTCTACACGATGGGTGTCCTCGACCAGCACCACCTCTAGGCGCCTCTAGCCGGCCCCGTCCGCGCCGGAGATAGTCGCCACGGCGAGCGCGGCGACGCCCTCTTCGCGCCCCACGAAGCCCATCCCCTCCCCGCGCGTCGCTTTGACGCTAACGCGCTCGACCGGCAGCCCGAGCGCGTCGGCGAGGCTGGCGCGGATCTCCGCGCGCGCGGGCGCCAGCTTCGGTCGCTCGATCACCACCGTGGCGTCGACATTTCCGATCGTCAGCCCGCGCTCCGCGAGCTTGGCGACGACGTCGCGCAAGAGCAGGATCGAGCTCACGTCGCGGTAGCGCTCGTCGGTGTCGGGGAAGTGCTCGCCGATGTCCCCCATCGCCGCCGCACCGAGCAGCGCGTCGATGATCGCGTGGACGAGCACGTCGGCGTCGGAATGACCGGCCAGGCCCCGCTCGTGGGAGATCTCGATGCCGCCGAGGACGAGCCGGCGGCCGGCGGCGAACTGGTGGCAGTCATAGCCCATGCCGGTGGCGATCATGGTTCGTCCTCCCGAGTTCTCCGCCAGGCGTCTTTTCCGGTGCCTTTCCCGCGGTCGGCCAGGAGCATCTCCGCGAGCCGCAGATCGGTCGGCGACGTCACCTTGATGTTCCCAGGCTCGGACTCGGCCACGCGCACGACGCCGCCGGCCTGTTCGATCAGCCAGGCGTCGTCGGTGGCCGCCGCCAGGACCTCGGGCGGGGCCTTGAGCGCGCGCTCGAGCGCCGCCCGGCGGAACACCTGCGGGGTCTGGACGGCCCACAGCCGAGAGCGCTCGAGCGTCGCGCGAACGGTCCGGCCGTCGCCGGCGACCTCCTTGATCGTGTCCGACACCGGAACCGCGGCGATCACGGCATCGCACTGGTAACGCTCGAGCTCGGCGAGGGTACGCTCGAACAGCTCCGGCGAGGCGAGCGGGCGTGCGGCATCGTGGACGATCACCGTGCTCGCCGCCGCCGGCGCTGCCGCGAGCGCAGCATTGACCGATGCGGAGCGCGTGGCGCCACCGACCACGCCAATCGTTCCCTCGGGAGCGGCGCCGAGCTCGCCTTCAGGGAGCGCGACGACGATCTGCTCCACGGCCCGGACGCTGCGCAGCGCGTCCACGCTCCACTGGAGCATCGGCCGGCCAGAAAGCATGACGAGCGCCTTGGGCCTCCCCGACCCAAGGCGCTCGCCACGGCCTGCGGCCACGATCAGCGCGACCGCCATCGCGTGTGCTTGTCGCCGGGCTACTTCGCCGTCACGGCCACCTTGCCGTCGGCGGATGCGCTCAGGAGGTCGTCGAGGTGCGCCTCGGCTTCATCCTCCCCCATCTCCAGCGCGTACATCAGCTCTGAGGCGAGGATCTTCTTCGCCCGCGTGAACATCTGCTTCTCGCCCGTCGACAGCCCCTTCTCGTGCTCACGGATCGCCAGATTGCGGACGACCTCGGCGAGCTCGTAGATGTCGCCGGTCTTGATCTTGTCCCGATTGTGCTTGAACCGCCGATTCCAGTTCTTGGGCATGTCAGAACACTCATCCTGCAGCACGGCGAGAACCTTCTTGACCGTCTCCTCGTCGATCACGCGACGAAGCCCTGCCAGGGCGGCGTTCTCGGTCGGCACCATCACGGTCATGTCGTTGTGAAGGATCTTGATCGTGAGGTACTCGCGACTCTCCCCCAGGATGTCTTTGAGCTCCTTGCGCAGTACCTTGCCGGCGCCGTGGTGCGGGTAGACGACGTTGTCGCCGATCTCGAACTCGATGTGCTCGAGGACCACGACCTCCGCTTCGAGTTCCTCGTCCTGCAGATGCGCTTCCATTAGTTCGGTGATGATGTCCTCCTCTTCCAGTTTGGGCGGCGGGAGACGCCCTTTATGTCTGCAGGTACCGGTCCACCAGGTTGATTTCCTGCTGCCGGCGAAGGCCCTCTCTGATGTCCTTCGCCCGGATCTCGCCGACTCCGTCGACAGTCTCCAGCTCGCCGTCACTGGCGGCGAGCAGATCCTCGAGTCCCCCGAATTCGCTGACGATCCGCTGAACGACTAGCTTGGGCAACCGTGGTATGCGCCCCAGGATGCGGAATCCGCGCGGCGAGACTGGGTAGTCGAGGGTATTTACCTTCCGGTCGTAGCCGAGCAGCTCGGCGAGCCGACCGAAGTCGAGTAAGTCTTGATGCGGGAGACGCACGAGCTGGTCGAACGCCGTCGCGAAGGTTTCGTCGGTGTCCTCGGCGAGGTAGTCGTGGACGAGCGCAGCCTTGTCGGCGGGGACGCCGACCATCGTCTCGTCGAGCTGCATCTCGATCAGCCGTCCCTCGGTCCCGAGCTCCACGATGTAGCGCTCGATCTCCACCGCCATCCTGGTCACGAGCTCGGCGCGCTGGAGCACGGTCAACACGTCGTGCAGGGTCGCCCCGCCCTCGAACTCGAGCGCCGTCAGGCGGGTCGAGACCTGGTCCAGGCGGCTGCGGTACTTGTCCAGGGTGGCGAGCGCCTGGTTGGCCTTGGCCAGGACCACCGGTATGTCCTCGAGGATGTACTTGGCTCCGTCGACGTAGAGCGACACGACCTCGCGCCGCTCGGACACGGCCACGACGAGCGCGTCGGTCTGCTTGGAAACGCGCTCGGCGGTGCGGTGGCGCGTGCCCGTTTCCATGGTCAAGATCGTCGGGTCGGGGGTGAGCTGGACGTTCGCGAAGAGAATCTTCGTGGCGTTCGAGTTGAGCACGATCGCTCCGTCCATCTTGGCGATCTGGTACAGGAAGGCCGGGGAGTAATCGATCTCCAGCTTCAAGCCTCCGGAGAACAGGAACGCCAGCTCATCCGCGTCGCCGATCACGATCATCCCGCCGGTGCGCGCGTGAAGGATGCTGTCGATCCCTTCTCGCAGCGAACTGCCGGGAGCGACCATCTCGAGCGCTCTCACCAGCCGGGGCTCCTGTCGAGATTCGAGCTCCTCTTTGAGCTCTTCCCCGGATCGAGTCGCCATGAAGGCCGATTTTACTCGGTTTTCACCTTCATCACTCCGGTGACGCCGGGCCGGTTGCGCCGGTCGGTCCGGGCTCAGGGGTGCGACCATGCCGGGCCGTGCGTGCCGCCGCGCTCAGGCCGCGACCGCGGTGCGACCCCGCCCCAGCGCGACTGCCAATGCCGCCCGCAACGTAGGACAGGAAGCGGGCTCCACCACCGTCTCCAGACCGAACTTCGCCGCCTCGCCCAGTCGCCGGTCGGGATGAGCCACGGTGCGCAGCTCGCCGGTCAACCCGAGCTCCCCGAAGCAGGCCAGGGGATGATCACCGGGACCGCTCAGCGGCACGCCCCGAGCGGCACTCGCGACGGCGAGCGCCACCGCGAGATCGACACCCGGCTCCTCGATCCTGACCCCTCCCACCACGTTGACGAACACGTCCGAGGCGCCCAGCCCGATCCCGGCGTGACGGCCGAGCACGGCGAGCACGAGCGCGACGCGGTTGCGATCGAGGCCCGAGACGACGCGGCGGGGCGGAACCAGCTCCGAGCGAGCGACCAGAGCCTGTACCTCCACGAGCAGCGGTCGCGAGCCCTCCATCGAGCACAGCACGACGCTACCGGGCGCCCGAGTCGCTTCGGCAACGAAGCGCGCGGAAGCGTCGAGGACCTCGACGAGCCCATCGTCGCGCATCTCGAACACGGCGACCTCGTTGGTCGAGCCGAAGCGGTTCTTGACCGCCCGGACCGTCCGGTAGGTCCGCTCGCGCTCCCCCTCGAACTGGAGCACGCAGTCGACCAGGTGCTCGAGCACCCGGGGGCCGGCGAGCGAGCCCTCCTTGGTCACGTGCCCGACGAGCAGCACGGCGATTCCCAGCTCCTTGGCCAGGCCCATGACCGCGCCCGCGACCGCGCGCACCTGCCCGACCGAGCCCGGCGCGCCCGTCAGCTCGGCCGCATGCAGGGTCTGCACGGAGTCGATCACGCACACCTCCGGTCGTTCCCGCTCGAGCGTGGCACACACCGTGTCGAGGTCGGTCTCGGCGATCACCGGGATCTGCAGGGCGGCTGTCTGCGCCAACCGCTCGGCCCGCAGGCGGATCTGGGCCGCCGACTCCTCGGCGGAGACGTACAAAGTGCGTCGACCCGCGGCCACCAGGTTGGCCAGAGCCATCGTCGTCAGCGTCGACTTCCCGATCCCCGGCGCGCCGCCGATGAGCACCAGCGAGCCGGGCACGAGGCCACCACCGAGCACGGCGTCGAGCTCGCCGACGCCGGTCGAGAGGCGGCGCTGGTCCTCAGCGGCGATCGCTCCGAGGGCGACCGGGGACGCGGCGGCGGCCGAGCGGCCGCCGGCCCCCCCGCGCCCCACCCATGACCCGCCCCGCACCGGCTCCCGCGACTCCTCGACCAGCGTGTTCCACTCCCCGCACCCCGCGCACTGCCCAGACCACCGGGCGCTCTCGTGCCCGCAGGCCGAGCAGACATGTACGGAGGCGACTCGCGGCATCGGACCGTCGAGGCTACGCGACGGTCCCGACAGCACGGTCGGCGGCGCGCGAGGCGGAGCGAATCCGTGACGTTGGCGAAGGGGGGCCGTGACGGG
>Ga0302314_10009441_pt1 | contig 17238 bp, 19 predicted proteins | sample III_Palsa_N2_3_FD_200533 | JGI IMG/M metagenome (GOLD analysis project Ga0302314, IMG submission 200533) | Peat permafrost microbial communities from Stordalen Mire near Abisko, Sweden - III_Palsa_N2_3 | ecosystem: Environmental > Terrestrial > Soil > Palsa > Peat permafrost | place: Sweden...
GCCCGGTCGACATGACTCGGATCTTGCTGCCCGGCTGCAATGCACCATTCATGACTCGGACCAGCGAGACCACGCCCACGTAGTTGTCGAACCACGAGTCGATGATGAGCGCCTGGAGCGGTGCGTCCGGGTCGCCCTTCGGCGGAGGGATGCGCTTCACCAAGTGCTCGAGGAGCTCGGGTATGCCGAGCCCGGTCTTGGCGCTCACCAGGGCTGCATCGTCGGCCGGGATGCCGATGATCTCCTCGATTTCATGCATCACCTTGGCAGGATCGGCCGAAGGCAGGTCGATCTTGTTGATGACCGGCAAGACTTCGAGGCCCTGCTCGAGGGCGGTGTAACAGTTGGCGACGCTCTGCGCTTCGACCCCCTGGGCGGCGTCGACCACGAGCAGCGCGCCTTCGCACGCCGCCAGCGACCGGGAGACCTCGTAGGAGAAATCGACGTGTCCCGGCGTATCGATGAAATTGAGCTGATAGATCTCGCCGCTCAGCGATTTGTAGCCCAGGGTGACGCTCGCCGCCTTGATGGTGATGCCGCGCTCGCGCTCGAGGTCCATCGAGTCGAGCACCTGCGCCTGCATTTCCCGGGCGTCAAGACCGCCGCATTCCTGGATGAAGCGATCTGCCAAGGTCGATTTACCGTGATCAACATGCGCGATGATCGAGAAGTTGCGGATATTCTTCATCAAGGCCTGGAGTGGACAAACCCCCGATTATACCGCTCATCGGTGGTATGCGAGCGCCTTGAGCACTTCTTCGTGATCCAGCCGGCCGTGACACACGAGCTCACCGGCGAACAGCAACACCGGAATTTTATGACCGTAGCGGGTACGGGTGTCCGGATCTAAGTCCACGTCGAGCACCTCGAGCGGGTAGCCTTGAGCGGCCGGAAGCCGCTCGAGCTCGGCGCGCATCTCCTCGCATAGCCCGCAGCCCGGCCGCGAGAAGAGCACGAAGCGCACAGATCAGGGCGGCGTGGCAGGGAACGACTTGACCGAGTGCGCGATGAACTCGACCGTCTGCGCCGGGACTTCGCCAACCGCCGTCACCTGATGGCCCTGCACTATCGTGGAGAATGCGAAGCCGGAGCCCACCCGGGCGAGGCCCTGCATCGGCGGCTCCGCGGGCGCGCTCGGCGTGGCGGCGGTGTTTGACTGCGCCGCCGCATCGGGCTCGACGAACACGGACACGGTCGCGACGCCGTCCGAGTAAACGAGGTGCTCGGCGGGGACCGAAGCGCCGCCGAGCGTTTGCGCACCCGACACCGTCAAATGAAAGCCCGGGGGCAGCTCCGCCGCCCGATAAGCGGACAGTGCCGCCGCAGCCGGCTCGCTCGTCGGTCCCTGGCGCACCCAGCGCATGCCCTCGGTGCGAACGGCCGGCGCAAGGTCCGCATCGGCGATGATCTCCGGCATTTCCAGGCGCGCGAACAGGATTTGCTCGATCACCTGGCCGTGCGCATCGCACAGCTGCGTCTTGAGCGGCATGGCAGTGTTCTCGTCGAGCCAAAGACGGTAGCCGAACCGGTACTGGTCCTTGGGATTGACGGCGATCACCCGAGCCGCGCGCCCGAGCACCCGGGAGGCAGGGAGCGACTGGATCACATAGAACTCATCGACGTCCGCGCCGAACCTCGGGAGCGACCCCAGAAAAGGTCCATGGTCCTGGCGCGGCTCGACCAGCACCGTGTGCTGATCCGGCAGAAAACAGGTGAGCTCATCGTTATTGCGCACGAACTCCCGACCCGAGCCGTCGAGCGACTGCAGGCGCTCGGTGACGCGACCCGCCTTGACCCGGTGCACGATGCGCATGGTCTCGACGCGGCCCTCGCTCAGATGAAAGAAGGTGCCGTCGTAATTGCGGGTGGCGAGCGCCTGGTTCATTTTTTCCAGCCAGGCGCGCGCATCGTCGGCGGCGCCCGAGCGCTGTCCGAGGGCCAAACTCAGCACGCCCGCGGCAGCGTAGGGAAACAGCCAGTGAGCGCGTACCCGGGTCCATCCCCTCATGGAGCGGTCTGCGCGGCGCGGGACACGGCCGGCACCGTGGAGGCGCGCGGAGCAGCGTTCCCGCTCGCCGCCTCCGCGACTGCGGCGCCCTGGGCGGCATCAGCGTCCTCGCTCAACAGGGTCGACAGCAGATTGCCTTGCCCCAGGCCCACCGAGTACTTGCTGTGCGCGAATACGTAGTTCGTGAGCCGGGCCGAGGCCATCATCGCCGGTGCCGTCGCCGGCGCGGGCACGGTATACGAAATCGGCTCGGGCACGGCGGCCAGGCGCACATTCTGAGCGATCACGCGGGGCGCCGCGGTGATACCCGGCGCGACGGCGCGCTGTTGCCAGGCGACCACGGCGACGCCCATGACTCCCGCGGCCACCGCCGTGCCCGCGATGGGCTTCCACCAGTGCAGAGGACGCGCTCGGGCCGCAGGCAGCGCCGGTGCCGCCGGTTCTCCGTCGATGCTGCGATTGATGCGCGCCGCGAAGCCGAGGCTCAAGCTGGCGCTGCCGCTGACACCGCGCAGGCTCTCGCCGATCAGCGCATATCGGCCGAAGCTCTGGCGCAGCTCCGGATCGCGGGTCAGACGCTTGAGCAAAAGCTCCGTTTCGGAGCTCGGAAGCTCGCCATCGAGAAACGCCGAAACCTGTTCACGAATTTGTTCGCTCATGTGTCCTCGGGCCTACCCAGGCCGCCCTCGAACATGGGTCGAAGCTTTTTGTCTATCGCCTCGCGTGCGCGGAAGATCCGCGAACGCACCGTGCCGACCGGACAATCCATGGTCTGTGCAATATCCTCGTAACTCAAACCTTCGAGCTCCCGCAGCACGATGGCCGTGCGCAGATCCTCGGGCAGGTTTTCTATGGCGCGATTGACCGTATCGCGTATCTCATCGGTGAGCAGCAAGGCTTCCGGGGTTTCGGACTCGGCCAGCCGGGCGTGCAGGTCATACTGCTCGGGATCCTGGAGGTCAAGGTCGTAGTCCATGGGTCGGCGTTTGGTGGCAACGAGAGCGTTCTTCGCGGTGTTGATGGCGATTCTATACAGCCACGTATAAAAGGCGCTATCACCGCGAAACGATTGCAGTGCGCGATACGCCTTCACGAATGCCTCCTGTGCAATGTCCTCGGCCTCGGTCGCATCGTGCACATACCGCATGATCAGCTTCAGCACTTTATGCTGGTATCGCAGGACCAACAAATCGAACGCCGCACGCTCACCGCGCTGGACGCGCTCGACCAGTTTCAGGTCGCTCTCTTCAACGGTCATTAGAGAGCCCCAACCGGCAAGCGCGCAAACCAGCCTGTCGCGGTAGACCGACCGGGCAGGGAAAAGTTCGGCGGGTTACCGGGATTGCGTGACGGTTTCCCGGCAGCGCGACTGCAAGCGTGATCTTTTTCACAGGTTGAATTCTAACAGCGGCACTCGGCCGCCACGCTTAATCGGCGGCGCTCGCTGCCGTGATGCGCCCGATGAGAGCGGCGAGGACGGGGGTCGGGGGCGCCTCGAGCCCCAGACAGTAGGCGTGGATCAGGGGGTCGGGGGCGTCGAGCAGCGCCCGAAAGGCCGCCTGATGCTCGCTGGACGCGCACGCATAGCGCTCGTCGACGTAACGCTCGAGCAGCACGTCGAGCTCCCGCATCCCGCGCCGGCAGCGCCAGCGCAGCCGACGGAGCTCCTGCGGTACCTCGCCGGCCATCCGCTCTTACAGACGCCGCTGCGCCAGCATCTGCTTGATCTCGCCGATGGCCTTGGCGGGGTTCAGGTCCTTCGGGCACGCCTCCGTGCAATTCATGATGGTGTGGCAGCGATACAGCCGGAACGGATCCTCGAGCTCATCGAGCCGCTCGCCCTGCGCCTCATCGCGGCTGTCGACGATCCACCGATAGGCGGCCAGCAACGCGGCCGGGCCGAGGTAGCGTTCGCTGTTCCACCAATAGCTCGGGCAGCTGGTCGAGCAGCACGCGCACAAGATGCAGGCGGACGGCCGGTCGACCTTTTCCTGATCTTCCTTCGATTGCAGGCGTTCGCCGTCGGGGGGTGGCGGGGTGCGACTCTGCAGCCATGGCCGCATCGCCGCGTACTGCGCATAGAAATTGGTCAGGTCGGGCACCAAGTCCTTAATGATCGACATGTGCGGCAAAGGATAGATCTTGACGTCGCCCTTGACGTCGGCGCAGGCGCTGATGCACGCCAGCCCGTTCTTGCCGTCGATGTTCATGGCGCATGAGCCGCAGATCCCCTCCCGGCAGGAGCGGCGGAAGCTCAGCGTGGTGTCGATCTCGTTCTTGATCTTGATCAGGGCGTCCAGGACCATCGGCCCGCAGCTGTCCATGTCGACTTCGTAGGAGTCGAGGCGAGGGTTCTCGGCCGAGTCCGGATCGTAGCGATAGATCTTGAACACCCGCACATGCGTCGCACCCGCGGGAGCCTTGAACACCCGGCCGTCCTTGCGCACGACGGAATTACGGGGAAGAGTGAACTCAGCCATCGATCATGCTCCTCAGTAGGTGCGCGCTTTCGGCGGAATGGGCTCGACGTCGTCGGTCAAGGTATTCATGTGGACCGGCCGATAGTCGAAGGTCGTCGCGCCCCGGGTATCCACCCAGCACAGGGAATGCTTCATCCAGTTCTGGTCGTCGCGGTCCGGAAAGTCCTCGCGCGCCTGAGCGCCGCGGCTTTCCTTGCGGTTCTCCGCCGAGTGCAGCGTTGCCACCGCCTGGCCGAGCAGGTTGTCGAGCTCCAGGGTTTCGATCAGGTCGGTGTTCCAGATGAGCGAGCGATCGCTCACGGACACGTCCCGGAACGAGTCGAACACCGCGCCCAGGCGGCGCTTGCCGTTGTTCAAGGTCTCCGCCGTGCGGAAGACCGCGGCGTCCTCCTGCATGATGCGCTGCATGTCCAAGCGGATATCGGCGGTGCGCCGCGCACCCTTTGCGTGCCGCAGAGCATCGAAGCGCTGCAGCGCGGCCTCCGAGCTGTTGGGCGCGAGCGGGCGATGCGGGGCGCCGGGCTTCACCACGCCGGCGCAATGCCGCGCCGCCTCGCGCCCGAAAACCACCAGGTCGAGGAGCGAGTTCGATCCCAGCCGGTTCGCGCCATGTACCGACACGCACGCCGCTTCACCGACCGCCATCAAGCCGGGCACGACGACGTCCGCGCCCTGACGGCGATACGTGACCTCGCCCTGCACATTGCAGGGGATCCCGCCCATGTTGTAGTGGACGGTGGGCAGCACCGGAATCGGCTCCTTGGTCACATCGACGTTGGCGAATATGCGCGCGGTCTCCGCGATACCGGGCAGACGCTCTTTGATCACCTCCGGACCGAGGTGCTCGAGGTGCAAGTGAATGTGGTCCTTGAGCTTGCCGACTCCGCGGCCCTCGCGGATCTCGATGGTCATCGAGCGGCTGACGACGTCGCGCGAAGCCAAGTCCTTGGCGTTCGGCGCATAGCGCTCCATGAAACGCTCGCCGCCCAAGTTCGTGAGGTAGCCGCCCTCGCCGCGCGATCCCTCGGTGATGAGACAGCCGGCCCCGTAAATGCCGGTGGGATGAAACTGCACGAATTCCATGTCCTGCAGCGGTAAGCCGGCGCGCAGCACCATGCCGCCGCCGTCGCCCGTGCACGTGTGTGCGGACGTGCATGAGAAATACGCGCGTCCATAGCCGCCGGTCGCCAGAATGACCTGATGGGCGCGAAACCGGTGCAGGGTGCCCTCGGACATGTCGAGAGCGATCACGCCGCGGCACTCGCCATTTTCCATAATGAGGTCGAGCGCAAAGTACTCGATGAAGAACTCGGCGTCGTGCTTCAAGGATTGCTGATACAGCGTGTGCAGCATGGCGTGGCCGGTGCGGTCGGCCGCCGCGCAGGTGCGCTGCGCGATGCCCTTGCCGAAATGGGTGGTCATGCCGCCGAACGGACGCTGATAAATCTTGCCCTGGTCCGTGCGCGAGAACGGGACACCGTAGTGCTCGAGCTCGATCACCGCCGCGGGCGCCACCTTGCACATGAACTCGATGGCATCCTGATCGCCGAGCCAGTCGGAGCCCTTCACCGTGTCATACATGTGCCAGCGCCAGTCGTCCTCGCCCATGTTCCCGAGCGCGGCGGAAATCCCGCCCTGGGCGGCGACCGTGTGACTGCGCGTCGGAAAGACCTTGGTCAAGCAGGCGGTGGCGAGCCCGGCCTGCGCCAGACCGAAAGTCGCGCGCAAGCCCGCGCCGCCGGCCCCGACCACCACCACGTCATAGGTGTGATCGATGAACTTGTAATCGCTCATGAGCTCCTTAAGGTAAAAATGCGATGCGCAGAATCGCGAAGATGCCCGCACCGGCGCACAGCACGTAGAGGAAACGCAGCAGCACCGCCAGGAACAGCTTGGCGGAGTGTGCATGCACGTAATCCTCGACCACGACGTTCGTTCCCAGATACGAGTGGTATGCCGTGACCGCGACCAGCAGCACCGCGAGCAGGGCGCTCAACGGCACCGAGAGCCAGGTGCGCACCGTCGCATAATCGAGGGTCGGCAGCAGCAGCAGCGACCAGAAAAACCACAGGGTCAGCGGAATCAGCGCCACCGCGCTCACCCGCTGCGCCCACCAGTGAGCCGTGCCGGCCCGCGCGGAGCCCGCGCCGAGCACTCTGCCCAAGGGACTGCGCAGGCTCACAGCCGCCCGCCATGCCATAGCAAGGCCCAGGCGGCGAGCGTCGCGCAAACAGCGGCGAACACGGCGATCCAACCGCTCGCGTGGCGCTGCGTGCGCTCGAAGCCGACGCCCACGTCCCAGCACAAATGGCGCAGGCCGTTGAACAGGTGAAATAGAAAAGAGAAGGTCCAGCCGAACAGGCACACCAGGCCCACCGGGCTTGCGAACAGGCGCGCGGCGGTCCGGTAGGTCTCCTCCCCGCCCGCAAGCGAGATCAACCAGTAGCTGAGCGCCAGCAGCCCGACCCCCAAGCCGACGCCCGTGATCCGGTGCAGGATCGACAGCGTGTTGCCGATTTGCCAGCGATAGACTCCGAGGTGCGGCGATAGCGGCCGGGGGCGTGCGGACATGTTTTTTAGCGCGATGGGTTCGTCAAAAGTCGATGCAGCGGCCCCGCAGCTCCCAGTCGCCGAAGCGCGTCGGCTCGGGACCCTCTCGGCCGCCCACTTCGCGCGGCGGCACTGCCGGCGGCACTGCCGAACGGGGCGGCATTGCCGGACCGGGCGACAGCGACGGCTGCGCGTGCGGGGACGTCGGCAGCGGGGGAATGTCGTTTTGTTTATCGTCGTTCGGCAACACAGGTGCAAAGTGTGCCAGAAAAGCATCAGGCGAGGCAGGGGTTGACAGCCTGCCTTGCCGGCCCCATTCATGGAGGCGTGAGCGAACAGGCACTCGAGCTGGCATCTCTTTCCATACTGCGGTTCTCGGGAGCGGATGCCATCGCGTTTCTGCAGGGCCAGGTATCGAACGATACGCGCCGCCTGGCGGACGGATTGCCGCTGCTGTCGGCCTACTCCTCGGCGCAGGGACGCGTCGTGGCCGTGCTCCAATTATTGCCGCATTCGAGCGGCGTGATGGCGATCCTGCCGCGCGAACTCGCGGCGACGACGCTCGAGCGGCTGCGCAAGTTCGTGCTGCGCGCGAAGGTCAAGATCGAAGACCTGAGCGGTCAATACAGCGTCGCCGGCGCGCACGATGCGTCCGCTGTCGAGCCCGCCAATCTGCCCGCGTCGGGGGCCGCTTATAAAGAGCACGAGGGAATCGCCGTCGCGCGCGTCCCCGACGGTGGGCAAAGCGCGGCTCCGCGCTACTGGGTTGTGCGTCCGCGCGAGAACGCCGCGGCGGCGCGCGGCGCCGCGGACGGCGCGGACGATGCGGATCTCGCCTGGCGCCTCGCCGACATCCGGGCCGGCATGCCGCAGGTGTACGCCGCGACCTCCGAGCAGTTTGTCGCCCAGATGCTGAATCTCGATCTGCTCGATGCCATCAGCTTCACCAAGGGTTGTTACACGGGCCAGGAAATCATCGCCCGTACGCAGCACCTGGGCAGAATCAAACGCCGCTTGTCGCGACTCTCGTTGCCTTCGGGGTCCTGGTCGATCGGCCAACCCCTGCGGCTCGCCGACGGACGCAGCGGCCGTCTCACCGAGGTCGTGCGGGTGGGCGAGCGATTCGAGGCGCTTGCGGTGCTGACCCTGCGCGGTGCCGCGGCGACGGGCGATACCGACAGCGGTGCGGGCGGGGCTGGCGCTGGCGCCGCTCCCGCCGGCGGCGGCGCCGAAGAAGCGATCGCGGCCGAGGAGCTGCCGCTGCCGTATCGGACCGAAGCGTCGCCTTAACGGCCGCCTCGGTTACAGCTCCGGTCGCATGTGCGGGAACAGCAGCACGTCGCGGATCGACGCTGCGTCGGCGAACAGCATCACCATCCGATCGACCCCCAATCCGAGGCCGGCGGCGGGCGGCATGCCGTACTCGAGCGCGCGGATGTAGTCCGCATCGTAATACATGGCCTCCTCGTCTCCGGTCGCCTTGCGCTCGACCTGATCCTTGAAACGCTGCGCTTGATCCTCCGGATCGTTCAACTCCGAGAAGCCGTTCGCGAGCTCGCGTCCGCCGATGAAAAATTCCCAGCGATCGGTGATGAACGGATCCTCGTCGTTGCGCCGGGAAAGCGGCGAGACTTCCGCCGGATATGCATAGGCGAAGGTCGGCTGAATCAGCGTATGTTCGCCGCTCTTCTCGAACAGCTCGATCTGCAGCTTGCCCGCCCCATCGGTGCGCTTGTAGGGGATGTTCATGGCATCGCAGACCCGACGCAGGTAAGTCACGTCGCGCAGGGACATGGGATCGAGATCCGTATTGTTCGCGAGCAGGATCTCCTCGATGGTCATGCGCGCAAAGCTCTTCGACAGATCGATGTCGGTGCCTTGGTACTGGATCTTGCGCGTGCCCTTGAGGCTGTCGCCTAGGCCCTGGAACAGCGCTTCGATCATCTCCATGAGATCCCGATAGTCGGCGTACGCCTGGTACAGCTCGAGCATCGTGAATTCGGGATTGTGCTGGGTCGAGACGCCCTCGTTGCGAAAATTGCGGTTGATCTCGTACACGCGCTCGAAGCCGCCCACGGTGAGCCGCTTCAAATAGAGCTCGGGAGCGATCCGCAGATACATGTCCACGTCGAGCGCGTTATGGTGCGTCGTGAAAGGCCGCGCCGCCGCGCCGCCCGGAATGGGATGCAGCATCGGCGTTTCCACCTCGAGAAAACCGCGCGAATCGAGAAACGCGCGCAGATACCGCACGATGGCCGCGCGCATTTCGAAAACGCGCCGGCTGTCCTCGTTGACGATCAGATCGACGTAGCGGCGGCGGTACCTGAGCTCGGTATCCGCGATACCGTGCCACTTGTCCGGCAAGGGCCTAAGCGACTTCGCGATGAGCGTGATGCGCTCGGCGCGCACCGAGAGCTCGCCCGTCCTGGTGCGGAACAAGACCCCCTCGGCGCCGACGATGTCGCCCACGTCCCAGGTCTTGAACTCGTCGTACGCCTCGCCGAGCGCGTCGCGCTGCAGAAAGATCTGAATCGCCCCGCTCACGTCCTCGAGCTTCGCGAAGCTCGCCTTGCCCATGATGCGTTTCGCGCGCATCCGCCCCGCCACGCTCACGCGCAGCTCCTCGCCCTCGAAGAACTCGGCGCTCTTGGTCGCGTACAGCGTCACGAGGTCGGCCGCGAGCGCGTTGCGGCGGAACTGATTCGGATAGGCGATGCCGCGCTCGCGCAGCTTCGCGAGCTTGATGCGCCGCTCCGAGATCAAATGGTTTTCGTCGTCGTCGCTCATAACCCCTGTTTCAGACTGGCCTGCATGAATTCGTCGAGATCGCCGTCGAGGACCGCCGTCGTGTTGCCGATCTCGATGTTGGTGCGCAGATCCTTGATGCGCGATTGATCGAGCACGTAGCTGCGAATCTGGTTGCCCCAGCTCACGTCCGACTTCGAGTCCTCGAGCACCTTCGCGGCCGCGTTGCGCTTGTTGAACTCGAGCTCGTACAGCTTCGCCTTCAACATCTTCATGGCGGTCGAGCGGTTCTTGTGCTGGCTGCGCTCGCTCTGACAGGCGACCACGATGCCGCTCGGCATATGCGTGATACGCACGGCCGACTCGGTCTTGTTCACATGCTGACCGCCCGCTCCGCTGGAGCGATACACATCGGTGCGCAGATCCGCCGGGTTGATCTCGATATCGATGTCATCGTCCACTTCGGGGGAGACGAACACCGAGGCAAACGAGGTATGCCGCCGGTTTCCGGAGTCGAACGGGGATTTGCGCACCAGCCGGTGCACACCCGTCTCGGTGCGCAGCCACCCGTAGGCATGGTCTCCGCTCATACTGATGGTCGCGCCCTTGATGCCGGCGACCTCGCCGGGGCTCTGATCGATGATCTCGGTCTTGATGCCGTGCCGGTCGGCCCATTTCAGGTACATGCGCAACAGCATCGCGGCCCAGTCCTGCGCCTCCGTGCCGCCGGCACCGGCCTGTATGTCGAGAAAGGCGCTGTGCGAGTCCATCTTGCCGGGGAACATGCGCTGGAACTCGAGCCGCTCGACACCGGTGGCGAGCTCGAGCGCATCCCGCTCGATCTCCGCCGCGGCGCCGGTATCGGCCTCTGCGGCCGCTACTTCCAGGAGCTCGTCCGCGTCGCGCAAGCCGCGGCTCAAGCGATCGAGATCGTGGACGACGTCCTCGAGCTTCGCGCGCTCCTTGCCGAGCTCCTGCGCCCGCTCCGCATTCTTCCACACGTCCGGCTGCTCGAGCTCGCGAGTGACTTCTTGCAGCTGCTCGCTCTTGTTGTCGTAATCAAAGATACCTCCTCAAGGACAGCGTGCGCTCCTCGAGATCTTTGATGAAACGTTTGAGCTGATTGATTTCCATGGCCAAACATTTTATCACTCATCGCACGCCCAGGTGCTGGCAATTGAGCTGCACGCTCTCCGCGCCGTTCCACTCGTTGATCTCCAGGCGGTACGCGAGCTCGATCGCCGCGCCCGGCGGGAGCTGAATCGCGGGGCTCACGGCGGCGTCGGCGTAGCCGAACGCAATGGCGTCGAAGCAGCGCGCCGCGGCGGTGCGCGCGCCCGCGCCCTCGGCCTCGCGCAACAGCAGCTTCAAATGCCTGCCGCCGACCACGCGGGCGTCGGCGACGATGAAGCCGCCGTCGAACACCGGCTCCGGAAACCCCTGCCCCCACGGCCCGGCGTGCTTCAAGGCGCGCGCGGTTGCGATACACAGTTCGGCAGGCAGCAACTCGCCGTCGCTGTGAACGACGCCGCGCAGGACGTCCGGACCGGCGCGCGCCGCCACTTCGGCGGCGAAGGCCGCGCGGAAGGGCTCGAGGTTCGCTTCGGGCAAGCTCATGCCTGCCGCCATCGCGTGGCCGCCAAACTTCTCGATGAGTCCGGGATGGCGTGTCGCGATGCCGTCGAGCACGTCGCGTATATGAATTCCGGCGACCGAGCGCGCCGAGCCGCGGAGCGTCCCGGCATCCGCACGCGCGAAGGCGATCACCGGGCGATGCAGGCGGTCCTTGAGCCGGCCCGCCACCAGGCCGACGACGCCCTGGTGCCAGCCCTCATCGAACAGACACACCCCGAGCGTCTCGCTTCCGGATTCATCGAGGCGCACCGCCGCGGCGAGCGCGATTGCCTCGCTCTGCATGCGCTGCTCGATCTCGCGCCGCTCGTCGTTGAGCTTGGTCAGCTGCGCGGCGAGCGCGGCAGCCCGCTCGGGCTCATCCGCGAGCAAGCAGGCGATGCCGATGCTCATGTCGGTGAGCCGTCCGGCGGCATTCAACCGCGGCGCGATCAGGAAACCGAGATCCGCGGCGCACAGCTGATCGAGCCGCCGCCCGGCCGACTCGACCAGCGCACGAATGCCGGGCACACAGCGGCCGGCTCGAATGCGCCGTAATCCCTGCGCGACCAGCACCCGGTTATTGCGATCGAGCGGCACCAGATCGGCGACCGTGCCCAAGGCGACCAAATCCAGCAGATCGGAGGCTTTCCATTGCTTCTCCCCCAGCGCGTGGGCCAACGCCGCGACCACGTAAAACGCGACTCCGACGCCGGCGAGAGCGCGGCTCCCGAATGTGGAGTCCGCAAGATTGGGATTGACGATCACCTCGGCGGGCGGCAGCGCCGCGCCCGGTAAATGATGATCGGTGATCAGGATCGGAATGCCGAAAGCCCGTGCAGCCTCCACGCCCTCGATGCTCGACACGCCGTTGTCGACGGTGACGATGAGCGAGGGGGATCGCTCCGCGGCGAGCGCCACGATACCCGGCGTCAAGCCGTAGCCGAACTGAAAGCGGTTGGGAACGAGAAAATCCACATGCGCGAACTTCAGGGCGCGCAGTGCGCGCACGAACAGCGCGCTGCCTGTCGCGCCGTCCGCATCGAAGTCGCCGACGATCAGCACCCGGCCCGAGCGATGCGCGGCGAGCAGCTGCGCGGCACGCTCGACGCTCTCGAGCGTGCGCACCGGCAGCAACCGATCGAGCGACAGATCGAGATCGTCCGCTTGAGCGATCCCGCGTGCCGCGTACACCCGTTGCAGCACCGGATGCAGATCCGCAGCAAAATCGAGCGCAGGACCGGGCGCACGCCGGCGGATCTCAATCGACATCGAGCAGCACCTCCCACCAGGGGCGCGCGCGGCGCCAGAAGCGCCGGAGCGCGCGCGCGTTCAGCTGCATGCTGCGGCGGCGCGCGGACAGCCGGATGCTCTCCAGCCGCCCGGCGCGCAGATCGGCCACTGCGGGTGCGAGCCAGCGTTCCTCGACGTCGTGCCAGGGCGGCGAGCCCGGCCAGTCGGGCACCGCGACCACTCCCGAGGTTGCGGCGCCCGGATAACGCGACGCCGGCGTCAGAGAGGCGAAAAGCGGATCCTCGCCCGCCGTCCAGCCGTTCACCGCGAGCGGCCCGGCATCGGCCGCACCCCCGCCCCACAGCCAGAGCGCGTTGATGACCGGACGCTGCGTTTCATGTCGGCGGCGATTGACGGGGTGATCGAAGAGCCACATCTCGATCTCGCTGGTCAAACTGCGCAGCCGCGCCGCATCCTCGCCTTGCGGCAGGTAGCCCCACAGGTCGTGACCGGCGGCCTCCTCCGGCGCGCTGGTCGTCACTCGCAACGCTTGATCGAAGCGGCATAAGAGCAGAGCGTCGCGTCCCCGTTCCAGACTCACCCCGCCGCCGGCGAATACTCGGTTGAAATCGGCAGCCAGCGCGTCGGCCTCGAAAGGCTCGATCTCGAGCAAGCCGTCGGCGGCCATGCCGATGCTGGTCATGCCGGCGAGCAAGTGCACGGGAGTCGCCATGCATACCCAGCCGCCGGAGCGGCTCGCGTTCGGCGCGAGCGCCGCGCTGGCGACGGGCGGCACGCGCGCGCCTTCGGGCGCAATGAGACGATAAGCCTCTGCGCGCCAATCGGCGGTGTCGGTGGGTCCGTTTGCGCGCGAGAGCAGTCGCTCGAGCCGCGGCGCACGGGTGTGCGGATGCGCGCCGCGCGCGGTGATGCGAAAATACACGCTGGACAACGGCGATCCTGATGCGAAGGAGAGGTATCTTACCGGTTTATGCGATTCACTCAGGACTCGAATTCCACCAGATATTTGATTCGCTCCTACGCGCCGGGCGAGATCAAGATCAATGACGAAACATTCAGCCACTCCCTGATCGTCGGTCCCGAATCGATTGCGCCCGGCCCGGTGGTCAGCGGCGCCGGCGAGCTCACCGCCGCGCACACGGCCGAGATCGTGGCGCTGGCGCCCGAGCTCGTGCTCATCGGCACCGGCGTCCGCCAGGTGTTTCCGGACGCAGAGTTCGGCGCGCAGTTTTTACGCGCGGGCATCGGCTTCGAAGTCATGGATACGGGCGCCGCTTGCCGCACGTTCAACGTATTGGTCACGGAGCAGCGACGCGTGGTGGCGTTGCTGCTGGTCTAAGTTAAAAGGAAAGAAAGGCGGGGCGTGACGTGAGTTAAGTTGGTATCGAGAATTTTTCTATTTCTTGTTGATCTTGTTCTGGTTTTTCTCTGGACCGAATCGAACCGTCCCGCCCCGCGAGTGGACTTTTCCCCAACGACTCGCGACGAAACATACGCCTAGCCCGCGGGCGGCGTCAACGGCCGAGCGGCGGCGCGCTGCCGTCGCGCATTCTTCGGGTAGACACATATCCAGCTAATTCAATCGGGTGCCGGTCACTTCTCTCCTGAAAGATACGGCAGCGGATCGACCGGCTTACCGTTCAAGCGAATTTCGAAGTAAAGCGCGGGCGACCCATGCGGCCCCAAGCCCATTTGGCCGATGACTTGGCCGCGGAGTACCTCTTGTCCCTCGTGCACCACGATGTCTTGCGTATGCGCGTAAGCGGACAGAAAGCTGTCGTCGTGTTTGATGATGATGAGATTGCCGTAGCCGCGAATGCCGGCGCCCACATACACGACGTGCCCGCCGCACGCGGCGCGCACCGGCTGTCCGAGAACTCCCTGCAGCAGAACGCCGCCGCCTGCGACGGCGCGCGGCGACTCGAGGATTGAGGTCGGCCACATCCAGCGTCCCGGCGCCTGCGCAGGCGCGGCTCCCACGCCGGGCGTCGCCGTCGCGCCGGCCGGCGGCACGCCCGCCGGCGGCGCGCGCTTCGCCGGGTGCGTGTCCGCGGACGGCGTCGCAGGCCGCAGCGTCAGTATCTGGCCGACCGAGATGCGATAGTCCGGACCGATGCCGTTCAAGCGCGCGAGCGCTCGGTAGTCCAGGTCATGGCGCCACGCAATGCTGTAGAGCGTGTCCTCTCGCTGCACGACGTAGGTCTCGCGCGAATGGCCGTCCTGCTCGTAGTCGCCGCGCGTCGCGCAACCGGCGAGGCAGTAGAACCCGATGACGCCGACCGCTCGGGCGAAGCGCAGACGAGGCCCTAACGCTGCAGTCCCGAGAGCAAGGGCACGAAGCTCACCGCTCCCAGCATCTCGCGCTGCACGCGGGTCTCGCCCTTCGTGTAGCGCATGAGCTCTTGGCGTCCGTCGGGGCCGACCGGCGCAATCAAGCGGCCGCCCACGGCGAGCTGGTCGAAAAGAGCCTGCGGCACCTTCTGCGGCGCGGCAGTCAAGAGGATGCCGTCGAACGGCGCGCGGCCCGGCCAGCCGACGTTGCCGTCGTCGTGCCGGAAGTGCACGTTGCGGATCTTGAGCTCGCGCAGTGAGCGCCGCGCCCTGGCGACCAAGCTCTCGATCCGCTCGATCGTGTAAATCTCCTTGACCAGCGGCGACAGCACGGCGGTCTGATAGCCGCATCCGGTACCGATCTCGAGCACCTTCGGTGTCGGTCCCGCGGCCAGCAGCGCTTCGCTCATGCGCGCGACGACGTAGGGCTGAGAGATGGTCTGCCCGAAGCCGATGGGGAGCGCGGTATCCTCGTAAGCGCGCGAGGCGAGCGCCTCGTCCATGAACAGGTGTCGCGGCACGTTGCGGATTCGGTCGAGCACGCGCACGTCCGCGATACCCTGCTCCTGCAGCCGCAGGACCAGTCGCTCGCGCGTGCGCGCCGAGGTCATGCCGATACCGGACAGGCGCGGGCCTTGGATGAAGGTGCTCATGTGGACAACCAGCGCTCGAGCTCGGGCAGAGCCGCGTGGCGCGTGAAGTCGATCTGCAGCGGGGTCACCGAGGCGAAACCATGGGCGACGGCGTGAAAGTCGGTACCCGGTCCGGCGTCCTGCCCGGCTCCGGCGTTGCCGACCCAGTAAACGTTGCGGCCCCGCGGATCTTGAGCCCGCACGATCGGCTTGCTGCGATGTCGCGCGCCGAGCCTCGTGACTCTGATGCCGAGCAGTTGATCGTCGGGCAGATCCGGCACGTTGAGGTTGAGCACCACAGGTCCTTGTAACGGTGCGACCGAGAGACGCTGAACCAAGCTCGCCGCGACGCGCGCGGCACCGGCAAAATTTCGCGGGCTGCCCGGCTCTACGCACAACGATACCGCAATCGCCGGCAGACCGAGAAAGCGTCCTTCGACCGCGGCTGCGACGGTGCCCGAGTAAAGCGTGTCGTCGCCGAGATTCGCGCCGTCGTTGACGCCCGAGACCACCAGATCGTGCTCGAAATCGAACAGCCCCGAGATCGCGAGGTGCACGCAGTCGGTAGGAGTTCCGTTCACGTAGTAGCAGTCGGCATCGTAACGCGCCGCCCGTATCGGTACATCCAAGGTGAGCGAATTGCTCGCGCCGCTGCGGTTGCGGTCCGGCGCAACCACGGTGACCGCTCCCAGCGGTTTGATCGCCTCTTTCAGTGCTTGCAAGCCCTCAGCGCGATATCCGTCGTCGTTGGAAAGTAGGATTTTCACTAAAGCAACTGGAAGCCTGGAGGGCCGGATGATGGCGGCCTGAGCCTTGCGGACTATACTGTAACGCTCTACACCCGGATAGACGACCTGGCGAAAGCCGGGTCGCTGCACTATGGCAAAATCACGCTCTCGCCACGGCGTCGCGTCGGACAAGCAGAGTAAGAGCGTGGATACCGAGGAAGCACGCGTATTTCGCGCCGCAGTGCGCGACGTGACGCCCTTGCCGGCGAGCCGTGAGCCGCCGCACGGCACCGCCCTGCCGCGACCCCGCGCGCGGCGGCGTGCGCCTCTCGTGGAGGCAGAATCGCCGGGCGTTGCTGCGCTCGGCGAGCTGGTGGCGGACGATGTGCCGGGCGCCGCAGCGCCGGCCGCGGCCGACGCGCTATCGTTCAAACGCCCCGGCGTGCGCGAGCAAACGCTGCGCCACTTGCGACGCGGCCGATACCCCGTCGAGGATGAGCTGGATCTGCACGGCTTGAGTCAAGCGGCCGCGCGCGACTACCTCGCCGAGTTCATCGCCGCCAGCCGTCATGCGGGGCTGCGTTGCGTGCGCGTCGTGCACGGCAAAGGATATCGCTCGGGCGCCCGCGGCCCGGTGCTGAAGATTGCCGTGAATACCTGGCTCAAGCGTCACACCGATGTGTTGGCTTTCACCTCGGCGCGCGCCATCGACGGCGGCACCGGCGCCGTGTACGTTCTCTTGCGCTGAAACACCTGACCTGCTCCAGGCGGTCTTCGGCGAGCGGCGCTCTTTCTGCCGTGCCCGTCAGTCGGGCTCGGAATCGTCGATCAGCGCGGGCTCCGCGAGCTCGCAAATCTCGCGCAGCACCGCGGTCGCGAATTGGCCCTTGCCGAGCGTG